>Ga0207652_10005539_pt1 | contig 10237 bp, 14 predicted proteins | sample KBSC63BmetaG_FD_184334 | JGI IMG/M metagenome (GOLD analysis project Ga0207652, IMG submission 184334) | Corn rhizosphere microbial communities from Kellogg Biological Station, Michigan, USA - KBS C6-3B metaG (SPAdes) (version 2) | ecosystem: Host-associated > Plants > Roots > Rhizosphere ...
CGTGATCGCGGCGCTGGGTATTGCCGGCGTTTCGCAGGCGCAGACTCAATCCACCACGGTCAACAAGGCGCAGGCCAGCGAAATCGTGGGCTACGAACTGGCGGGCCGTTATCCGGAATGGGCGCGCACGCTCATCGATCCGCAGCAGGTCGGCGCGGCGGTCACGCGCGCACTGCAGGGCCAGAAGCCCAGCATGAACGAGACGCAGGCGGAAAGTGTTGCCAAGGCGTTCGGCACCGAGTTCCAGGCCAAGGCCAAGCAGCATTACGACCAGGTGTCCACGCAGAACAAGAGTGAAGGCGCCGCGTACCTCGCCAAGAACAAGTCGCAGTCTGGCGTGCACACCACGTCCGACGGCCTGCAGTACCAGGTGATCACGCAGGGCACCGGTGCCAAGCCGAAGGCCACCGACACCGTGCAGGTGAACTACTCCGGCTCGTTCGTCAACGGCCAGGTGTTCGACTCATCCGCACAGCACGGCAGCGGCCCGGCCAAGCTCGATCTCGCCAACGTGTTCCCGGGCTTCAAGGAAGCGTTGATGATGATGCCGACGGGCAGCCACTACAAATTCGTGATCCCGTCCGACCTGGCTTACGGTGCGGATCCGAAGAACGGCTTCCCGCCCAATGCGACCCTGATCTTCGACGTCACGCTGGTGAAGATCGGCGCGCAGTAAAACGTGTTGCACGTGGCAAACAAAAAACGCGGCCTTGATGGCCGCGTTTTTTTGTTTGCGCGTAGGAGCGGCCCATGGCCGCGACCGTTGCAATTGTTGTTGCAGTTCGCAGGATCGGTCGCGCGCATGGCGCGCTCCTACATTTGCTCTCCGAAACGGGGTTTCGGCGGATATGGCAGCGCTGGTGCAAAGGCGTTTGCGGCGCTGACGAGGCGCTACGCGTGCGCGATCGCCTCGACCCGCGCGGCGCAGATGAAATCGTTCATCGACAGTCCGCCGACGTCATGCGTGGACCAATGCACCACGCAGCGGTTGTAGCCGACTTCAAGATCGGGGTGGTGGTCCTGCCGGTTCGCCATCCAGCCGATCGCGTTGACGAAGGCCAGCGTCTCGTAGAAGTTCTTGAAGCCGAAGGTCTTGGCAATCGACTTGCCATCCAGCGCGACTTGCCACTCCGGCAGCGCCGCCAGCAACTCGCGAACGCGTGCCTCGCTCAGCGCATGGTCCTTGCCCTTGCGGGGTTCGCAGTGCTGGCTGGCGAGTTCGTCGCGGGTCATGGTGAGTTCCGCTCAGTCGCCGCCATTGACCTTGCCGTGCAGGTCGGACAGCTTGCCGGGCAGGCTGGAAAAGTACGCGGCCAAGTCCTCGATGTCCTGATCGCTCAGCGGCGCGGCCATGCCATTCATGATCGCGTTGAGGCGACGACGAATCGCGGGGGATGAGTGCCCGCGGCCGCCCGCCTGGTATTCGTGCAACACCTCTACCAGATAATCCTGGTACTGACCAGCGAGAGCGGGATAGTTGGGCGCGATGCCGTTGCCATCGGTGCCGTGACAGGCTTCGCAGGCCGCGGCCTTGGTCTTGCCGGCGGCGGCGTTGCCCTTGGCCGACGCGGTGCCGAAGCCGAGCACCAGTGCCGCGGCGAGCAGGGAAACGATGATGGTGCGTTGCTGCATGGTCGATTCCCCTCAGTTCTTCTGCAGTTGCTTGGGCGCGAGGCTGGACAGATAAGCCGCGATGTTCTCGATCTGCTCTTCCGTCAGGCTGTTGGCCTGCGCGTTCATCGTCGGGAAGTCGCGCGCGCCGCTTTTGTATTCGTTGAGCGCGTCGATGATGTACTGCTCGTTCTGCCCGGCGATGCGCGGCACGTGGTACTCCGGATACATCGTTTCGTAACCCGGTATGCCATGGCAGCCATGGCAGCTATACACCTCGAGCTTGCCCTTGGCCGGGTCGCCCTTGGCGAAAGCAGTGGACGCGAAGCACACGAATCCCGCCATCAGCGCGACGGTCAGCATCGATCGGATCATGTTTCCAGGTTCCCTGCAGGCGGCTTGTGCCGCGGTAGCAAAGTTCAAAGTATAGCTTGTGACGCCGCGGCACTGGCAAGCGGTGGCCGCCGCAACGTCAGGCGCCGTGCGCGTGCTGCATGGTGTCGATGGCCAGCGCGGAGTGCGCGTAGGCGCCGCCCGCGCGCATTTCCGCTGCCACCCAGATGGCTTCCATGATCTGCGGCTCGGTCGCGCCGGCCTTCAGCGCTGCCTTGGTGTGGCCCTTGATGCAATACGGGCATTGCGTGGTGTGCGCGACCGCCACCGCAATCAATTGCTTGGTCACCGATGGAAGCGCGCCGTCGGCGAACACCGCGCGGCTGAAGTTCTGGAAGGCTTCCAGCGGGCCGGGCGCCAGCTCGCGACGCTTGCGCGCGATCTCGGCGTTGGATTCGGGGTACATGGGATGATCCATGGCATTCTCCTCGGTCGATGCTTAAATTCCGTACTGTACGCGTTCCTGACCATCCGCGAGATGATGCAGATCAGCCCTGCGCGCGCGTTCGCGGCGGCGTTTGCCAAGCACCTCGAATGATGCTGTGATGGCTGCATGGTCAGGTGGCTTTCCGGTTGTGGTTGTCTGATTGCGCTGCTGATGATCGCGACGGTTTTCGCGGCGGCGCCGGAATCCCAGATGGCGCATCCCGAGGTGGTGGTGCTGCGCGTCGATGCTGCAATCAGCCCGGCCAGCGCGTCTTACGTGGTGCACGGCATCGCCGACGCGCAGTCGCGACACGCCGAGGCGATCGTGCTGGAGCTCGATACGCCGGGCGGGCTTTCCAGTTCAATGCGCGACATCATCAAGGCGATCCTGGCGTCGCCGGTTCCCGTAGTCGGCTACGTCGCACCTTCCGGCGCGCGCGCGGCCAGTGCAGGGACCTACATCATGTATGCCAGTCACGTCGCGGCGATGGCGCCCGCAACCAACATCGGGGCGGCGACGCCGGTGTCGCTGACGGGTGGCGGCAGCGTGCCATTGCCGTCTTCCAGCAGCGGCAAACCCGCGGCGGCCGGCGAATCGACCGAGATCCGCAAGGCCACCAATGACGCCGTCGCCTACATCCGCGCGCTAGCCGAACGCCGCGGACGCAACGCCGATTGGGCCGAACAGGCGGTGCGCGAAGCGACCAGCGTTTCCGCCCAGCAGGCGTTGAAGTTGCATGTGATCGACCTCATCGCGCCGGACCTCACGCAATTGTTGGCCGACATCGATGGCCGCAAGGTGGAGACGGCGGCCGGCACACGCGTGTTGCATACACGCGCCGCGAGCGTCGCAACCATTTCACCGGGCTGGCGCAGCCAGTTTCTCGGCGTGATCGCCAATCCATCGGTCGCTTACATCCTGCTGCTGATCGGGCTCGGCGGTCTGGTGATGGAAGGCATGCATCCCGGCGGCATATTGCCGGGCGTGGTGGGTGCGATCTGCCTGTTGCTGGCGCTGTACGCTTTCCAATTGCTGCCGGTGAATTTCGCGGGGCTCGCGCTGATCCTGCTAGGCGTGATCCTGATTGTCTCCGAAGCCTTCGTGCCCGCCTACGGCGTGCTGGGGACGGGCGGCGTGATTTCATTCGTGATCGGTTCGGTGATTTTCATGCACACAGGCGTACCGGGTTATGGCATCGCGCTGCCGGTGGTGATCGGCTTGGCGATCGCGGCGGCGGGCGTGCTGGCCGGCATCGTGTGGATGGCGGTGCGCTCGCACAAGCAGCCGGTGGTCAGCGGACGCGAGGAAATGGTCGGTGCAATCGCAGAAGTCGTCGCCGATTTCGAGGGCCGCGGCGCGGTACACGTACACGGCGAGCGCTGGCAGGCTCGTTCGGATGTGCCGCTGAGTCGTGGCCAAATTGTTTCCGTCACGGGGATGCACGGTCTGGTGCTGGACGTGAAACCCGTAGCTACACCCAAGGAGGTAGCGTCGTGAGTATTTATCCCGTGATCGCGGTGATCGTCGTCATCATCCTGCTGATCCTGATTTCCTCGATCAAGATCCTGCGCGAATACGAGCGTGGCGTGATCTTCCTGTTCGGGCGGTTCCAGGCGGTCAAGGGTCCGGGCATCATCATCCTGATCCCGGTCATGCAGCAGATGGTCCGGATGGACCTGCGCACGATCGTGGTGGAGGTGCCGCCGCAAGACGTGATCTCGCGCGACAACGTGCCGGTGAAGGTCAACGCGATGATCCTGTACCGGGTGATCGACCCGGAAAAGGCAGTGATCCAGGTCGAGGATGCGCGCGAGGCCACCAGCCAGCTCGCCCAAACCACGCTGCGCTCAGTGCTGGGCCGGCACGAACTCGATGAGATGCTGAGCGAGCGCGAGAAGCTCAATGCCGATATCCAGAGCATCCTCGACCAGCATACCGACGCCTGGGGCATCAAGGTTTCCAACGTCGAGATCAAACAGGTGGACCTGGAAGAAAGCATGTACCGCGCGATCTCGCGCCAGGCCGAGGCCGAGCGCCAGCGGCGCGCCAAGATCATCAACGCCGAGGGCGAACTGCAGGCGTCCCAGAAGCTGATGGAGGCCGCGCAAACCCTGATGGAACAGCCCCAGTCGATCCAGTTGCGCTACCTGCAGACGCTGGTCGAGGTTGCAGGCGACAAGACCACGACCATCGTGTTCCCGCTGCCGATGGATCTGCTGGAACCGTTGCTCGGAAAACTGCAAAAATCCGCCGCAGACAAACCACCGGCCGCCTGAGATGCTTCCGGCTTGCCCACCGTGTTTTTGCTGGTCGCCCCCCGGCGCAGGCCGGGGCCCGGTCGTGGCGTGGTTACCGCTCGGACCTGACCCAGGTTCGACTGGACGCCGGCCTGCGCCGGCATGACGACGGTGGTACGCGGCGCGATGGAGCCGGCAATCAAACCCGCGCGGACTTCACCAGCAGATGCTTGGCGAAGGCACCGTGCATGCGCCCGATGCCGCGCACCAGGTGCAGCGTCCCGAACAGCAGGAAGAAGCCGACCACGAACATCGCGATGGCATCGCCCCAGCCCGGAATGTGCGCGCCGAAGCCCCAATCCACGGTCACGTAACCGTCGATGAAATCGCGGCCGAACCCGAAGAAGTCGAACGCCATCGCCATCGGCGTGAACATCAGCGCCAGCGACACGCTCGACAGCGCCACCACGATGATGAAGTAGGCGATACCCAAAGGCAGCATCAGCAGCATGTACAGCAAGGTCGCCCAGGTGCGCGGATCGGTCAGCATCGCCGCGATCCGTTGCAGCCAGGGCCGTTCGCGCCCCGTGTAGGGTGGACGGCGCGGCATGCGGACACCCAGCATGCTTTCGATGATGCGGCTTTCCAGCAGCGACAGTCCGCGCACCGAGGCCATGAACAGCAGGAAGAAGGGCAGCCCGATGATCAGGACGGTGAATCCCGCCGAAAGCGACAACCCGGTCACTGCCCAGACGAAATAGAAGATGCCGGTGGCAAGCGACAGCAGCATGTAGAACATGGCGCCGTACGTATGCGGATCGGCGATCACGCCGAAGAAGCGGCCGATTGCGGATCGACGCGGCTGACGCCGCGGGGTGCGCAATGCACGCGTGACGGTCTGTTCGGTAGTGCGGTAGATTTCCGCGACTTCGTCCGGTGCGCCGTAGCTGGTCGCGATCTTCGCCAGCAACTCGGCCTCGCTCATGCCGGGGTTCTCCGCCAGCTCCGAGCGCAGGTGTTCCTCGGCGTCGTACAACGCATCCTGGATCATTGCCGGATCGGCGCCGGCCAATGCCGCGCGCAGTTGCGCCAGATATTGCTTGATGGTTTGCGGCGTGGTCATGGCTTTGCTCTCGGACAGACTTGTGGGATGGCGGTTTTGTTCGCGGTTCGATTCCTCACCGCGAACGGACAGCTTCGGGTTGCTCATTCCTTCAGTATCGAATCGACGAAACGGCGCGTGGAACCCCATGCATCGGCCCATTCGCGCAGGACTTTCCTGCCCAGCGGGGTAATCCGGTAATAGCGGCGCGGCGGCCCGGCTGCGGACGGCTCAACGAAGGTGTCCAGCAACTCCGCCGCACTCAGGTTGCGCAACACGGGGTACAACGCACTCTGCTTGCCGACCAGTACGCCGCCGGCATCGCGTTCCAGGCGCTTGGCGATCTGGTAGCCATACAACGGTTCGCGCGCAGCCGCCAGCACGGCCAGCAACACCAGCGACACCGTGCCCGCCGCAAGTTCCTTCTCGAATTTTTTCAGGTGCGCTTCGGTGTCGCTCATTTCAACGGGCTTGCATCCGGCATAGTCACGAGTACACTATAGCGCAGTTGATAATAGCTGCATCCGCCGAAAGTCATGGCCGGAAGTCTTGAACCAAGCCGGCTTCCGGAGCGTGTTGCATTCAAGGCGTGCCGCCGATGGGTGGCGAGGAGGTTGCGATGCTCAAGCTTGGCGTGTTGGTGGCGGCCGTGGTTGGCGTCTGCTGGTTGTTGACGGGCGGCTTGTTCAAGCTGATGTTCGGATTCGCCGGCGCGGTTTTCGGCGGCCTGGTCGGATTGTTCGTGGCCGGCATGCTCGTGCTGTTCGTGATTCCGATCGTGCTGCTCGCCGTGTTGCCGCTGTTGCTGCCGGCACTTTGCGTGGCGGCGCTGGTGTGGGTGGTCGTGCGTGCCGCGCAACCGGAACCTCCGGCGCCCATCGCGCATTGACCGTTGCGATACACGCGGCGTCCATGGCTGGGCGCCGCGTGCGTTGGGTTCCGCTCAACCGCGACCCAGGTTGAACTGCACTGGTACCAGGGCCCACGCTTCGATGGCGTGGCCGTCGCGCATCGCAGGGTGGAAGCGCCACGCCGCGAGTATGTGTTCGCGCGCGGCGTCGTCGAGGGTGCGCGAACCGCTGCTGCGCTCGATTGCCACTTGCACCGGCTTTCCACTCGCATCCACCAGCACCTTCAACAGCACCGTACCTTGCACGCCTGCGCGCAACGCCTGGATCGGATAGGCGGGCGGCGTGGCGGTTTCGTAGGCGATGGTCGCTTCGTTGTCAACCGCGGTGGCAACCGCATTCGTGGTGACGGCAGTCGCGTGGGTTGGCAACGGTGTGACGGGAGTGATCGCGCTCGCCACCGGTATGGGGATCGGCGCGGGATGCGCGACGGCGACGTGCACGTTGGGCGTCGCCACGTGTCGCGCCACATGCAGCGTCGGCACGGGCGGCGGCGGCACGACAGCCGCCGGCGGTTGCAGGATCGTTGCCTGCAGCGAGAGCGGTATCGGCACCTGGATCTGGAACGGCGTGCTCGGCCGCAGCGCAAACAACAGGATCGCCAGGTTCAAGCTCAGGGTCAGAGCCATCGCGAACGAACGGGTCGCGTGCGGCGCGCATTCGAAGGAACGCGTGACTGCCATCGACGTCATAAGCCACCTCCTTGCAGTGAGGAACGTGGCCAAGGGCGCCGCGGCGCGCCGCCCCGGTCGAATTTCACGCTACGCTTCTGCGACGGGCGCGACAAGTGCCGCGCATGCAACAAGTGCCGGCCGGAGGTGGTTACGTTTTTACGGAATTTGCGGAACCGTCGATCAGACTTGCGGCGATTTCGATCGCATGCAGCCTTGCGGCGTGGTCATGCATGTTGCTGGTGAGGATCAGTTCGTCGGCGCCGGTTCGTTCGATGAAGGCATTGATTGCGTCCGCCACGGTACCGCGCGAACCGATCGCGGAACACGACAGCACGTGTTCGAGCAACTTTGTGGCCTGCGGCGACAGCGATTCAGCATAGCCTTCCACGGGTGGCGGCAGCCGCCCCGGATGGCCCGAGCGGAGGTTCACGAATGACTGCTGCCACGAGGTCGCAAGGTAGCGTGCCTCGTCGTCGGTATCCGCCGCGAACACGTTGAAACCCAGCATCACGTGCGGCCGTTGCAGGAACCGCGACGGCTTGAACTGCGCGCGATACACCGCGATCGCATCCATCATCTGCGCCGGCGCGAAGTGCGAGGCGAACGCATAGGGCAGTCCCAGCATCGCGGCGAGCTGCGCGCCGAACAGGCTGGAGCCGAGTATCCAGATCGGCACCTGCTGACCTTCGCCAGGCACCGCGCGCACGGGAGCGCGCCCTTCGAAGTACGCGATCAGCTCCAGCACGTCGCGCGGGAATGCATCCGGGTCGTTGTCGAGGTTGCGGCGCAGCGCGCGTGCCGTGACTTGGTCGGAACCGGGCGCGCGGCCGAGGCCCAAATCGATACGGCCGGGATACAGCGCCTCCAGTGTGCCGAACTGCTCGGCGATCATCAGCGGCGAATGATTGGGCAGCATGATGCCGCCCGCACCGACGCGGATGCGCGACGTGGTGCCGGCCACGTGACCGATCAGCACCGAAGTCGCCGCGCTGGCGATGCCGGGCATGCCGTGGTGTTCGGCCATCCAGAAACGGTTGAAGCCCCAGCGCTCGGCGTGTTGCGCGATGTCAACGGTGTGCGCGAGGGATTCGGATGTCGAGCCGCCTTCGGTGATCGGACACAGGTCGAGGAAAGAGAACGGGATCATGGCAAAGGCAGTTGGTGCTGGTCGCCCGAATAATCAAGGTGCCCATCCACGATGTGCGCCGCCGAGGTGTACGGATGCTCCACTGGTGCACTCGGCCCCATGATGTGAAGCACGCGCGTGCCGTTGAGCTTGAACACGTCCGAAATCAACCCGCGATGGCAACGCCACCACACGGCTTCCGCGCACGTGATCGCCGTGTGTTGCTTTGATGCCAGCGCCTTCAGCCGCTCGATGCCTTCATGGAAAGCGTCGGTCTGCATGTAATCGGCATAGCCACGAAACGCAGGGTGCCGCCACGCGGTGTTGGGCGAATCGGGCCGTACCTTGCGGCGCCCGCCAAGCTCGGTGAAGGCTTCGTAGCGGATGCCCGCGTCGCGCAAGCCACGTTGCAGCGGCTCCACATTGAAGTGCGGATACTTGCGCGAGCCGGGAAAGTGGCGCACGTCGGCCAGCACTTCGATGCCGTTCTCTTGCAGCAGCGCGATGAATTCACCAAGGTCGCGGGTGGAGTGGCCGATGGTCCAGAGCGTTTCGGGCCATCCCGTTTCCACGGTCTGTTTGCGCGCATTCATGCGGCCAGCATACGCGCGTGGACAGAACGCACGCTGTCGCGTGTCTATACTGACCCGATGAGCGCGTACACCACTGCCAACACCGTCGAGGAATTTCGCCAACACCTCGCAGACGTACACGCACGCATCGCGGCGGCGTGCGCGAAAGTCGGGCGTGATCGTTCCAGCGTGCGCCTGCTGCCCGTGAGCAAAACGGTGCCGGAAGCGCGCATCCGCAATGCATACGCGGCGGGTTGCCACACGCTGGGCGAGAACAAGGTGCAGGAAGCGCACGGCAAGTGGCAGGCGATGTCAGACCTGCGGGATTTGCGCTGGGCCATCATCGGCCATCTGCAGACCAACAAGGCCAAGCTGGTCGCCGAATTCGCGGCCGAGTTTCAGGCGCTGGACAGCCTGCGCGTGGCCGAGGCGCTGGACAATCGCCTGCAGGCGCTGGGCCGCTCGCTCGATGTATTGGTGCAGGTCAACACGTCGAATGAAGAAAGCAAGTTCGGGCTGCCGCCGGATGAAGTCGAAGCGTTCGTGAAACAACTGCCCGCGTTTGCATCGCTGCGCGTGCGCGGCTTGATGACGCTTGCGCTGTTTTCGGATGATGCGGCGAAAGTGCGGCCGTGCTTCGTGCGCCTGCGCGAATTGCGCGACCGTTTGCGACCGTCCGTTCCGGACGGCATCGCGATGGACGAGCTTTCGATGGGGATGTCCGGCGACTACGAACTCGCGATCGAGGAAGGCTCGACCATCGTGCGCGTCGGGCAGGCGATCTTCGGTGCGCGCAAGGTCGCCGATGCAGCCTATTGGCCGGATGGCGGCGCACCGGAAGCGCAGAGTCACGCCGACAGATCGAGCGAATAGAACCGTGTGCCCGGCAGGTGTGTCGTGTTGTACGCCGGAATCTCGACGAAGCCGAGCCGGCGATAAAGCGCTTGCGCCGATGTCATGCTCGGCAATGTATCCAGGCGCAGTTCGCGATAGCCCGTTCGCCGTGCTGCGTCGATCGCGGCTTCCACCAGTCTTTTGCCCAGGCCGGATTTCCGGTACCCCGGCCGCACGTACAGGCGCTTCATTTCGCCCCGATGCTCGTCGAGTGGCCGAAGCGCGACACAGCCGGCGACACCGGATTCGATCCGTGCAATGAGCAACGCGCCGCGCGGCGGCACGTAGGGCGC
>Ga0207652_10005544_pt1 | contig 10234 bp, 11 predicted proteins | sample KBSC63BmetaG_FD_184334 | JGI IMG/M metagenome (GOLD analysis project Ga0207652, IMG submission 184334) | Corn rhizosphere microbial communities from Kellogg Biological Station, Michigan, USA - KBS C6-3B metaG (SPAdes) (version 2) | ecosystem: Host-associated > Plants > Roots > Rhizosphere ...
TAAAAATGTTGCAGTGAAGAGTACTGCCGAAATTGTCACGATCGAATTAGGCGGAACAGTTGGGGAATATTGGAATGTCTTTTTCTACGAAGCAGCGCGTATGCTTTCATTTAGAAATCCAGCCGACGTCATTCATGTTCATGTCAGTTACGTCCCCACACCCGGTCATCTTGGTGAACCAAAAACGAAACCAACACAACTTTCTGTTCGTACGTTAAACTCGATGGGTATTCAGCCGGATTTTATCGTTGCCCGCTCTGAAAAATACCTGGATCAGCGACGAAAGGATAGGTTTTCACTTTTCTGTAACATTCTCCCTGAAGATGTTATTTCCAATCCTGATGTTGATCATGTCTATGAAATACCTCTCACTTTCCGCAAACAACATTTGGATCAACGAATTATGAAAAAACTAGGACTGGAAGAGCGAGAACCAGATATGACTGAGTGGGAAGCCTTAATAAAACGAATCAAAGCGAAAAAAGAGAAAACAGTAACGCTTGCTATTGTTGGAAAATATTTTGGTACAGGTGAATATCAACTGCGAGATTCCTATGCAGCGCTTTTCGATGCGATAGATCATGCTGCGGTTGAAAATGGTGTTGACATAAAGACTGTATGGATAGACGCAGAAAAGATTGTCAAGGATGGAGCTGATAAAATTATTGGCACACCTGATGGCATTATAGTGCCTATCGGGTGGGGAGAGCGGGGAAGTGAGGGTATGATTGCCGCAGCGATTTATGCGCGAAAAAACAAAATTCCTTATTTAGGATTATGCTTTGGTATGCAATTAGCAGTGGTTGCCTTTGCCAGAGATGTCTTAGGTTGGAAAGACGCGAATAGCGAGGAGATTAATCCGAAAAGTAAACATTCTGTTATTCATTTCATTGAATCACAGAAAGAGTTAATTGCTCGACGAGCCTATGGCGGAACTATGCGTTTGGGCGGTTGGGAAGCAGTTGTAAAAAAAGGCACTCGCGCCCATGAGATATACAAAAAATATAATGAGTTTATTAATGAAGCGGAAGGGTTAACCAGCGAACGTCATCGCCATCGCTATGAGTTTAATGATGCGTATAGTAAAGATTTCGAAAAAGCCGGATTGGTTATTTCCGCCCGTTCTGCCAAGGAAAATTTGGTAGAGATCATAGAATTGCCAGAAAAAGACCACCCTTTCTACCTCGGTACACAAGGTCATCCTGAATATAAAAGCCGGCCATTGCATCCACATCCCATTTTTGTAGAATTTATTAAAGCTTGTGCGAAATGAAATGCTTGTGTGATATCTTTTGAAGATGTATAATTTTCCACATGGAATTGCAACAGTCGACAACAGATAAAAATGCATCTTATATTTCTAAATTTGTTGTGGTGGAAGGAAAAGTGCATGTAACGAAGCCCAGGGGATGTCAAAACAACGCATTACCAATTAGCTGAAAACGATAATATCTTAGCCCGAGTAAAAGAATTAAGGCAAATTAGAAGTCCAGAAGTTGATGGTGGACTTATAAACTTTAGAGGAGAGTTACGTGTAATTTCTCTTTTTTCTACTTCAGAAAGTTTAGACATCCCAAGTAATCCTGGGGCCAGAGCAAGAAGTGCTGGAGTAATCCAACAAATTTTTCCGGAATATAAAATAATAAGCATACCGGTGAACTTAAGATAACTACATGACTCATCCTTGAGAAATTCCTTTTTTTCCGCTATAATACACCTATATGCAACAATTGACATTTGCACCGGGAGATAAAGTTCGCGTTCACCAGAAAATTCAAGAAGGCGAAAAGACCAGAACGCAGATCTTTGAAGGTGTGGTTCTTGGATTTAAAGGCCGTGGCATTAATAGAATTGTGCATGTCCAGAAAATGGTAGGTGATATTGCAGTAGAGCGTATTTGGCCCTTGGCTTCACCAAATCTTGAAAAAATAGAATTAAAAGAAAAAGCTAAACGAAGAATTAGAAGGGCTCGCTTAACTTATCTTAAGGTTAAAAAAACCTCATAATTTTCATAATTTTATTTACACTATGAAAAGCAGTGAAATTTTGCCCAATTTAAAAGGGTCTCAAATTTCTATTTTGAATGGTCAGGTTACTTCTCCTGAAGCGGCAAGATTATTGCAAGCAAGAGCTTCAAAGAAAGATGTAACAGGAAAACCAACTGAACGTCCACTATATGGATATTCATCTACAGAAAAATAAGCTTGGAAGAATAGGCGAACAGCTGGCTGAGCATTTCCTCACGAAAAACAACTACCACATTGTCCAACGAAATTTTAGATTACGCAATGGAGAAATAGATATCATTGCAATCGAAAACCCTGAAGGATTAGCGAAAGATAAAACATTAGTTTTTATTGAAGTCAAAACGAGAACGACGGAAGATTTTGGTACACCTCTGGAAGCAATTACTTACTTCAAACTCAAAACCTTGATCCGGTCGGCTGAAGTCTATAAAACCTCACATAAGAATTTACCTGACGCGATGAGAATTGATGCGATTGCAATTATTGTCGATCAGAATGGAGAGTTGGCCAGCTTAGAGCATGTAAAGAATATAAGTGGGTAGTATGTCATTCCAGCGAACACTGGAATGACAATTCTTATTTCAGTTTCTTTATTTCATCTCGCAATTTCATAGCCGTCTCGAAATCGAGTCGTTCTGCAGCAAGGCGCATTTCTTTGCGTAATTTTCCCATTAAATCTTTCTTTTCATCAGGTAGGAGGACTTCTTTATTGCCTAATTTAATAAGCGACTCAACTGTTTCCTGTTGTTTTTCTTCCAAATCTCGTTCCGTCAATTTCTCACGAACTGCTTTTTGAATCGTTTGTGGGGTAATGTTATGATCAATATTATATTGGATTTGAATTTTCCGCCGGCGTTCTACTTCATCCATAGCAGCTTTCATGGAATCAGTAATCCGATCGGCATACATGATGACTTGCGCGTCGACATTTCTGGCAGCACGGCCCATGGTTTGAATAAGTGAACTTCGACTGCGTAAAAATCCTTCTTTATCAGCATCCAATATTATTACAAGTGAAACCTCAGGTAAATCTAATCCTTCACGAAGGAGATTAATACCAACCAATACATCATATTCGCCCAAACGAAGACTGTCGAGCAAATCCTGCCGGTCGAGTGTCACAATATCTGAATGTAAATAGGCAACTTTCATATCTCTTTCTTGTAAATAGCTGGTCAATTCTTCAGACATACGTTTCGTCAACGTCGTAATCAAGACTCGTTGCTTCTTTTCCACTCTTTTTTGAATTTCATTAATAACATCAGGAATTTGGCCTTCAGACGGACGAACAAAAATCTCCGGATCAACTAAGCCAGTTGGACGAATTAATTGTTCTACCACTCCGTTATCCGTCTCTTTCGCTAAGGATATTTCATACTCATTCGGCGTTGCGCTCACAAAGACGATTTCATTCGTTTTACGCATGAACTCTTCATATTTCATTGGCCTGTTATCAAGCGCTGACGGCAAGCGGAAACCATAATCTATTAAAACCTTTTTTCGCGCCTGGTCGCCGTTATACATACCTCTGATTTGGGGAATAGTAATATGTGACTCGTCGACAATGAGTAACCAATCTTTTCCTGTATGATCGAAATAATCGATTAAGGTGTATGGAGGACTTCCTGGCGCTCGACCATCGAAATAAATAGAATAATTTTCAATGCCATTAACGTACCCAACTTCACGAATCATCTCCATATCGAAATTGGTCCGTTGCGAAATGCGTTGGGCTTCAAGTAATTTATTTTCCGATCGAAGTTTTGCTACTTGTGCATCTAAATCAGATCGAATATGTTTGAAGGCTTCATCATAACTTTTCGGATCAGTCATATAATGTTTCGCAGGATAAATGAGTGTTTTGGGAAGTACTTGTAATATATCACCTGTCAGAGGGTTAAACTCATATAAGCTAGTGATAATTCCATTGTTTGTCTCAATTCGAATCCCATTATCCATATAGGCTGGAAATAATTCAATAGTGCCACCGCGTACTCGGTACGAACCACGTTTAAATTCATAATCATTGCGATCATACTGTAAGTCAGAAAGGCGTACTAAAATATCACGCTGATCTACTTTCAAACCGGTGGCTAATTCCAAAACAAATTTTCCATATTCCACTGGAGAGCCTAAATTATATATACACGAAACAGACGCAACGACGATGACATCATTACGACTGAGTAAATTCATCGTTGCCGATAGACGTAATTTATCAATTTCTTCATTAATTTCCGCTTCTTTTTCAATATAGGTATCACTCGATGGCATATATGCTTCCGGTTGATAGTAGTCATAATAGGAAACGAAATAGGAGACAGCATTTTCGGGAAAGAAATCTCTAAATTCTTGATAAAGTTGTCCGGCCAAAGTCTTGTTGTGCGAAATTACTAAGGTTGGTTTCTGCACATTTTGAATAACATTCGCCATAGTAAATGTTTTCCCACTGCCAGTTACGCCGAGCAAAACTTGATATTTATTTTTATGTTCTAAGTTTTTCGTTAACTGTTCGATTGCTTGCGGTTGATCGCCAGTTGGTTTAAATTTAGATGCAAGTTTAAAATCCATGTTGCTAGTATAGCATAGGGGTAAATATATTGATGATTAATGAAATAAGGGATTTACTTTGCGAAGTGGGCTTTTACTTTCTCAACCAAATCTCCTGGAGTGAGATTAACTTTAACAAACACATCAGTTGCTCCATAATTATTCACTAGATCAGCCACATCAGGATAAAGATTAGTTAAAACGAACACAGGAATTTTGGCAAGAAGAGGATCTTGTTTAACTGCCTTGAGGACATCAAAACCAGTTACATGGGGCATAGAAAGATCAAGTAGAACAATATTCGGCAGCAAGCTTTTCATTTTCTCTAGTCCTTCTTGCCCATCTTTCGCAGTCTCTACCTCAAAACTCTGACTGACGAATTCTTCTTTATAAACATCCCGAATACTCACGTCATCTTCGATAATTAATACTTTCATGACTATTTCTAAGTATAGCGAACAGTTTTACGTAGTCAAGGATGAAAATTAGTAGTGATTTTTGATCATCTTTGTATCAGTTTATCCGATTGACAAAAATACGCGAAAAGATGTATAAATTATACAGAATTATCTTAGGTCGTAAAAAATTAAATTTTAAGATTTGCGATGTAAGTTTTGACTTTTTATATTATGCCAGGTGTACTTTACAGAAAAGAACGAGAATTGCTTACGTTTCTTTCCCAATTCCAAAAGCAATATGGCTATTCTCCCACGCTAAAAGAAATGGCAGGAGCAACCGGTCATAGTAGTGTTTCTACAGTCCACACCATTGTTCGAAATCTGGTTGATAAAGGCTACTTAAAAAAAGACGAAGGGAATACGCGAACCCTACGTATTTTGAATGAAGAATTTGCAGTTGGAGATGCGTCTGTTGTTCGTTCAATTGAGCTTCCTCTCATGGGATATATTGCAGCCGGTCAACCACTTGAGCCCCATACTGATCCGAATGCGACATTCCATATTTCTGCCTCTATGATTTCAGGCAATAAAACTGCCTACGTTTTACAAGTGAAAGGGGAGTCGATGATAGACGACGGCATTCTCGATGGAGATTTTGTGGTTATTGAACGAGTAGCTGATGCGACGAATGGACAAATCGTTGTCGCATTAGTTGATGATAATCTTGCGACACTCAAGCGTTTCTATCGTGAAAGTGGACGAATAATTCTAAAACCTGCCAATGCGAAAATGGATCCCATTTATCCCAATAGTTGCAAGATTCAAGGAAAAGTCGTCGGCCTGGTACGCAAATTCATGTAACACTCGCAAAAAAGTAGACTTTTTAAAGATCGCACTCTAGAAACTGATGGTTATTGGCAATATGCTTATCGTATTGCTACTAATAGCAAATCAATCGGACTTACAACTGCTATGGAGTCAATTCATTATCAAACAACCCCGGTTCATTTGCATGCCTTCATTTTATCCCCAATAAAGTAGTTTTATTTCGCTTTCGTAGATAAATTTTAGGTTTACTTGAATAACTTTTTTATAAAATGGAGTTTATGGTTGAGATACCAAATCACTGCAATGACAAATAATGCTACTATGACATATTCAAACTGTTTAAAGTAACCACTTAACGAATCCCATTTAGATCCGAAGTAAACGCCAATGTAGGTTAATACAGTGGCCCAGATTAATGAACCGAAAAAAGAATAGGTAATAAATTTCCAGACATTCATCTCAAACACACCTGCCGGAAGAGGGACAACTAAACGTCCGGCTGGAACAAGTTTGCACAAAAAGACGACTTTATCACCATATTTTTCGAACCATTTCGACGCTTTTTGATAATCATGTTCAGTAACAAGAATATATTTCCCATGTTTTCTCACTAAATTAACAATGACTTTTTCTTCGAGAAAATAACCAATGCCAAATGGTACTAATGACCCAAGCGTATCCCCAATTGCTGCAACTAAAACGACCAGAAAATAATTTAATTTGCCTGCATGGACGAGGAATCCGGAGAAAGGAAGCGTGACTTCAGAAGGGAAAGGGAAGATCGATGAACCGAGACCCATCAAGAAAAAGATACCAGCATAGCCTGCAGAGCTAATAAACTGTATAATATAGCCGGATAACATTTCTAACATATGGGAATATTGTACATTGTACCCACACCAATTGGCAACTTGCAGGATATTACGACGCGAGCACTCGAGATTTTATTTTCAGTTCCATATATTGCCTGTGAAGACACTCGAAAGACAGGACAATTACTCAAATTGCTAAAAGACAAATATGCTATTGTGCAACCTAAGGAAAAGACTGCACAACTCCTCCCGTATTATGACCAAGTCGAAAAAGAGAGAATTCCACACGTTTTAAATATTTTGCAAAATGACTTTGATGTTGCTTTGGTCTCTGATGCAGGCACTCCACTTATCTCCGATCCGGGTTTTAAATTAGTCCGTGCGTGTCACGATGCAGGAATACAAGTCGTTTCACTTCCTGGCGCATCATCTGTCATAGTAGCATTGACAGCGTCTGGTCTGCCAACTGATAAGTTTAGTTTTCTTGGTTATCCTCCGCAAAAATCAGGTCATCGAAAAATGTTTTATGAAGATATAAAAAAATCTTCAGAAATATTCTCTACAACCTACATTCTTTTTGAAGCACCACATAAAATAGCCAAGACACTTGATGAGATAGAAGAAACCTTAGGAAATATTGAAATTGTCTTATGCCGAGAATTAACCAAAATACATGAGGAAATCTGGCGAGGAACTATTGAAGAAGCGAAGAAGAAGTTTTCAAAAACAGCCAGAGGCGAATTCGTGATTCTGTTTCATTTATAAAAATGAAACAGTTCTAGTGCTCATAAGGAAAAAACTTCTCTCGTTCTTTTCGTGTCTTCTTATTAATGACTTCACTAAGAGAAGCAAAGCATAAAGATTTGAATTGTGTACAAAGTGCATCCATTTTTTTGTCCTGCTCTAGTGGCGTCAAAGGAGGTGATATGCTGGCAACTTTAAGAATTGAGAGAAAACTAAGATATGAATAGAATGCTCCCACTCTATGGTCAGAAGGGTTAGGTTTATGATATCCTCCTGCTTCGTAAAAACCATTGGCAATATGCTCTACAACTTCGTTTATAGAAACCGTAACAAGAGGATTTTCATTTGGGAAGCGAAAGCCACAATTATAGAAATTGTTACGAAATTGAGCACTTGAAGATATAGCTTCTTTCATTATCTACTTCTAAATATATAACTTCCAACTAATATTCCTCAAGAGTTGAAATATCTCTAAGAGATTGACTTGCTTCTTTTGCTTTTAAAATTCTTCGCATTATGTTGCCATTTTTCGTTTTCGGTAATTGATCGATAAATTCAATCTCCTTCGGATATGCATGAGCAGCTACATGTTGCCTCACATGATTTTGTAGTTTCATTTTTAATTCTTCACTTGGCTCAATGTCTGGTTTCAAAACGACAAACGCTTTAATGCTTTCTCCTCGTACGTTATCAGGTTTTCCGATAGCTCCAGCTTCGACTACTTCAGGATATTCAACCAATGCGCTTTCCAATTCAAATGAGCCGATTCGCTCACCAGCCGTATTGATTACATCCTCAGCTCTTCCGACAAACCAAAAATAACCTTTATCATCTTGATAAGCTCTATCACCTGAAATATACCAGCCATCTTTAAAATAACTATCATATTGTTCATGAGCGCTCCAAATAGTTCTCATCATTGATGGCCAATATGGCTTCAAACAGAGATTTCCTTCTTCGTGTGTAGCAACTGGCTGCATATCGTCATCTAGAATTGCTGCAGTCACCCAAGGAAGTGGTTTGCCCATACTACCCGGATGAATTCCCAAATCCGGATGATTGGCAATCATGATAGAGCCTGTTTCTGCTTGCAACCAGCCATCATGGAAAAACAGATTAAAAACTTTTTTACCCCACGTAATCGCTTCTGGATTAAGTGGTTCACCACCTGAAGCAAGATAACGAAGTGAAGAGACGTCAAATCTTTCAACAACTTCTTCTCCTGCTGCCATTAACATCCGAACTGCGGCAGGAGCTGTATACAAAACAGTTATTTCGTGCTTTTGGATAAGTTCATACCATTTTTCTGGATCGAATTTTCCGCTGTAAACAACTGTCGTTATACCAAGTGCCCAATTTGCAAGTATTGAATAAACAAGACCTGTTACACACCCAGGATCAGCTGTACACCAATAGATGTCGTCTGATTTCAAATCTAAACAAACTCTCGCGCTTTCAATTTGTTGGATGATTGCATAGTGTGCATGAACGATTCCTTTAGGTTTACCTGTGGTTCCTGATGTATAGACTAGAAACGCATAATCTTCAGGTTTGGTATGAACAGTCGGAAAATGTTCTGTCTCAAGTTCAAAGTCATTTTCGAATACTTCTTCATCTATGACAATAATATGTTTTAGATGCGGCAATTCATGTTTAATTCGCTGTAATCGAGGTAAGAGCTTTTTTGTGGTAAATATAGCAGCTGCTTCTGCGTCTTTCAGTCGATCTTTTAATGCATTATCTTGAAAAGTTGAATAGAGAGTTCCTGCAACAGCACCAGTTTTCAAAATTCCTAAAAACGAATAATATAACTCAGGAATTTGAGGAAGAAAAAGAAACACCCGATCGCCTTTCTTAACTCTTATTTTATGTGTCAAATAATTAGCTATTTTATTTGCTTTTTTTGTTAAACTAAAAAAACTAAACTGCGTTACTTTCCCATTTTCATCTTCATAAATTAAAGCAGTTTTATTCCCATTGCCATTTTCTATGTTTCGGTCAAGCGCGTTATATGCAGCATTTAACGACTTGTCACTAAACCAACTCACCGAATCTCTAAGGTTAGTAAAATAAGGAGAAGTATATTTTTTACCCATACTTACAGCGTTTTCTCAACTTGTGCTATATGTTCGCGGACAGTTTCTATCTTATTTGGCGGAACAGAGACACTCGTGATGCCCCATTTGACTAACTTTTCAAGGATGTTTGGATATATACTTGGCGCTTGTCCGCAAATTGAACTACTAATGTTATGTTTTTGGGCTGTTTTAATTACTTTTTCGAGCGCCCAAAGCACAGCTCCATTTTGTTCATCAAAATCATGAACGACCTCGCTATTATTCCGGTCTATACCAAGTAATAACATAGCTAAATCATCAGAATCTATAGATACACCATCAATACCAACCTGAATAAAGTCATCAAGCAGAAGAACATTACTTGGCGTATCAATCATCATATGCAATTTAAAGGTCGGCGATCGATAGAGGCCTGCTGCTGATATGATCTTTTTGACATCAATCAGTTCCCGAATATTGCGAACAAAGGGAAGCATGAGTGAAAGATTTTTTAGTCCACGTTTATTTCGCACTAATTTGATAGCTTCTAATTCAAGTTCGAAGACTTCTGGATCATGCACATAGCGAAATGCGCCGCGATACCCTAAAAATGGATTTGCTTCACCTGCTTCGAAATCTTTTCCACCTATAAGTGTACGATATTCATTGGTTGTAAAATCACTCGTTCTATACATAACAGGACGTGGAGTAAATGCTGTGCAAAAAACTTCCAAATGCTCAGCGAGGTGATAAACAAACTCATTCTTCCTTCCGTCCCGTATCATTTTTTTTGGATGTTCACCAAAGATCGGAAGAGC
>Ga0207652_10005548_pt1 | contig 10231 bp, 10 predicted proteins | sample KBSC63BmetaG_FD_184334 | JGI IMG/M metagenome (GOLD analysis project Ga0207652, IMG submission 184334) | Corn rhizosphere microbial communities from Kellogg Biological Station, Michigan, USA - KBS C6-3B metaG (SPAdes) (version 2) | ecosystem: Host-associated > Plants > Roots > Rhizosphere ...
GTACCAGTGAAGGAAGATGACATCGAGGCTGTTCTGAAGGACGGTGTCCTGACCATCAGTTTCGGCAAGGTCAAGCAAGACACTATCAAGAAGATCCAGGTCCTCTAGCCAAGTTGGTTACTCTAGTTTAGTAGTTTAGTCCGAAATCATTAAGAGCTCCCACGGGAGCTCTTTTACTTACCGGGCGGTCTTCACGGGGGGAAGAAGGCGTGCCTACCCGCAACCTAAAACCCCCTCTTCGATGAAGAGGGGGTTCGTGTAAGGTAGCTATCCTACGCTAAGAGTTGATGGCACTAGTCGCCTGATTGAGCACGAAGTGAACAATCACTTGAGCCAGCGCGACGATGATCAGACCGACGATAGCGTAGACGATCGTATTCTTGGCGCCGGAAATATTACCCGAGTCACCACCGGAGGTAATGTATTTGACACCACCGACGATAATCATGATGACAGCCACGAAGCCGACGATGATCGAGAAGACGTTGATGATGAGTTTCAGTATCCTCTGAACCGAACTACCGTTGCCGGTCTGGTCGGAACAACCGCTGGTGTCACCGTTGCCGTTGATGTTAATCGTGCTGTTCGTGTCACCGGCGTTCGAACCGGCACAGAGCTGGCCGGCGATATCAGCTGAAACAGCCGCTGGAGCTAAGACCGGAACAGCTAGGATGCTGAACACCCCCAGAGTCATGAGTACGTCTTTGATTTTCTTGAGCATTTTATTAGAACCTTTCGTTATCTATTACTTAGTTTTATACCACAAGAACGGGTCATCATTCAAGCGTAAGCGTCACTAGCTATTTGTTGTGACTCGTGCAGGCTGCCGTCTTACAATTATTGATTGCGGCGTTAGAGCTGGCCAGGACAAAATGCACCATGACCTGGGCCGCCGCCACGATTATCAAGCCGATGACAGCGTAGAGGATGGTATTGCGCGCCGCGGAGATATTATTGCTATCACCATTGGAGGTAATAAACTTGAACCCGCCGATGATAATCATGATGATGGCGGTAATGCCGACCAGGAATGACAAGACGTTCAGCACAAGCTTGAGAATCCGCGACAGCGCGCTCTCACCGTTACTGGAACAGGTGGTACTCTTCGAGTTATTCAGCACATTCACGGCCGCGCAGGCATCACCTTTGAAGCTAGCCGCGCTAGCTGTCAGCGGCGCGACCGCTAAGCCGCCACTTAGTACTATGAGAAGCGTTAGGGCCAGGTGTTTCAATCTTTTAATAAGCATGGTTCATCCTCACAAATTATTTAATACTACCGCGACTATCGTTCCGGCGAGCAACGCGATGACGACGCCGATAACAGCATAGATTATAGCCGAACGGGCATTGGCCACGCCTTGGGAATCACCGTGAGAAGTCACCATCCTGAAGCCGCTGATGATGATGACTATGACGGACGCAATGCCGACGATGAACGCGATGACACTGATAGCGATACTGATGATGTGGATGATCGGATTCTGCTTGCTAGCCGACGAACTATCCTTATCGTTACAGACGGTGGTGCCGCCAGCGCTGGTGCCGGTATCATTTTTGCCGCTACAGATACCGTTGAATATATCGGTCGCGCCGACAGCCGCGGGAGCAGCCAGGCTCACGGCCGGGACAAGCAGCCCGAGCAGTATCAGCACGCTACATATATATCGTTTCATGGCTCAGAATTTTCCCAGCACGAACGTCACGATGACTTCCGCGCTTAATGATAATACCAGGCCGACCAGGGCGTAGATGATAGTATTCCGGGCACTGGTAATCTTGGCCGGATCACCCTGGGCATTGATAAAATTCAGGGCGGAGATAGTGACCATCAACACCGCTAGCGCCGCGAAAACTCCGAACACGACCTGCAGTAGGGAATGGAGATTGGCGCTGCTCGCGCCCGCTGTCGGCAAGCCAGTGCAGTCACCCTGGGCATCACAAGCGGTCGCCGCGAACGTATGCAGGACCAGGGGGACTATCATTTCACCCTCCCGGCCACGAAGTTAATGATTGCGGTGGCCATGATGGCGATGACCAAGCCGATCGCGGCGTTCACTATCGTCGAGCGGGCTTTCGAGGTCTTATCCGGTTCGCCCTGGCTGGTGATATATTCGAAACTACCGAAAATGATAAAGCCGATCGCCGCCAAAGTCGCTACGCGCAGCAATATCTCCAGCACGGCCGCGGCGACGAGCCAGATGTCGTTGAGCCCGTTGATCTTGGGCGTACACATACCACTGGGGTCGTAGCCGTTACTTGGCAGATACTTATACCATGGTGGAAAAAACAGGAAGTTCCCACCAGGGCAGGCAGCGCCAAAATGCTCGAAGAGTAGATTCATCATTTCAGGAAAGTCCCCGGTATTATGTAATTCAGTATGGCGTACCCGAATAAGAAGAGCAACAGCGCCCAGGCATTGGCTTTGAGCCGGTTCACGGCGCTAGCGGTCGCCTGCGGGTCACCCCGGGATGACGTGTACTGGATACCGGCGTAGATCATCGAGCCGACCAGGACGATACCCACGCCGGTGGTCAGGAAACGAATGATCGCGAAGGTGGCGTCCATGATGGGGTTGCCTTTGCCGCGACAGCCGATATTGATCGATGTTTTGACCGAGTTATTACCCTTTCCGCCGCCACAGACATCACCAGATGAAGTGGCGATATTTGTAGTCCCGGCAGGGGGGGTAACAGCCGTGGGCTTCGCACAGACCATACTGGTACCGTTGTACTGCGCGACGTAGCCTTTATCGCACGTAACGTCACCACTGAACTTGCAAAGCTTGCCATGCGCGATAGCCACCAGCTTTTCGGGACAGGCGGCCGCTTCGGCGGCTGGCGTCTGGATAAAGCCGAGCAAGGGCAAAGCCAACAACGCGAGTACGCCGACTCGCAGGATCAGGCGCTTAGCTTTTGGGATATTTATTTTCTGCATACGCTCTGGCTGATACCGATACTTACTTTTCTTAAGCCCATTATGGAATGGCAAGCGGTAAAAAGCAAGCGCCCGCTTGCCTTGACAGCAAATATGGTCATTGTGTGATATATATCACATACATGTTTAACAATATTTGCTAAGATAAGTCTAGTTCAAACGCCTGATTACACAAGCTTTGTAAAGGAACTCAACTATGGCCGAACCAGAAGTCGTGAATCTATCAAAAAACACACCAGCGCCCGAATCGAGCGGGCATCGTACCGCGGAGCCGCTGCAAGATCTGACGAACGCCGGTCAAGCCAGCCAGCGCTTACCTGACGCGCGCCAGGAACAGCCCAGTACTCACGATCCGGTTTCCCTCCTTACCAGGAAAACCAGTTTAAGCGCGGCACGCAAAACGCCGCGATTCAGCAACCAGCCTGGCGACTATCCGCCGGCCGATATGCTCACCAAACGCGAGCCCCGGCGCGTAGAAGCCGGCCCGCCCGACCTTAGCCAGATGCCGGACGCCGAACTTATCACCAACCATGGCTTAGGGGAGTGGATAGGCCGGCACAAGAAGGCCGCTGGTGTGGTGGGTAGCATACTGGCCATAGCCGGTATTACCGGGGGTGTCCTAAAGGCTACCGGTGGCAACGAAAAAGCTCACCAAACACCTGTCGTTGCCGAGAGCCAGCAACCGACCAGCCCGGCTGCCCAGCCCGCTTCGACGACGCCGGAAAGCTCTTCACCGACTAGCACCGCGGTAAGCACTCCAGCGACCGCCGAAACCGGCCCCTACATCGGTGAAACCGACAAGTTCACACCGGAACAAGACGTTGAACCTAAGATATTGGTCGCTTCGGAGAACACTCCTAATTTCGTGCCTTTGGAGCGTGATACCGCCATTGCCTTGACCGCGACTACGCCCAAAGCTTTATTCGACCAGATCGATCACGACTTCACGCCGCTCGAAACCAGCATCGATATGAACGTGGAGAACTCGGCCTTGGTAGCGTTAGTGGGCAGGCAAGCGGCCGCGCTTAGATCCTCGCAGGCGGCCGCCGGCTTGGTGGCAGTATTGGATAGCCTGGCAGATCGCCGATTCCACAGCGAGCCTCAGTTCCAGCTACAAGTGACCCGCACATACATGAGCACCAGTAGTATAGATGGAAACACCGCCAGTATTACATCCCGCGAAACCACATACGATAGCGGCCTTAGTACTACGGATAACCGAACCATAACCTACGTCCTGCACGCTACTACGGCCGCGGAGGCGGGCGTCGGCAGCGGCGACCAAACCGTGTGGGTAATCGACACGATAAACTAGAGCCCTAGCTCGCACCTCTGGGCGCCCCCGTAACCCGAGGGCAGATTAAGTAGCATTATCCGTTCTCCGGAGTATATAATGTTGCTATGCGCAAAAAGCTTATCCTTGCAGTCGCATTACTGCTAGTAGTGGTGTTGCTGGTATCCGCGGGTTCCGCATTCTTGAATCACCAACACAAATCGGCAGTGCAAAAGACGAGTGACACCTTCGCTTCGGATATCGTATCGGGTAAAGCCGCCGACAGTTTCAGCATACTTACTCCCGCCACGCAGAAGGAGATTACTCAGCCGCTCTGGGGTCTGCAAGTCGCCAAACTGACCGCCTTTTTCCAAGGGGTTAGTCCTGATCCCGTCAGCAATATTTTGTCCGCGGGTTCTGCTACCTATGTCTATTCGTTGCCCGGCAAAGATGGTAATTATACCCTGACAATTAACCTAGTTCACGACACAGTCAGCAAGACTTGGAGAGTGGAATCGTATACAAACAAGCTGCAAGCATAGAGTGGCACTTTTCATACTGAGTCCGAACTGAGATAATATGGCAAAGCAGCTACATAAAGAAAAGGGAAAGATACTAACTTGAGGTTCAAAAATAAACTTTCAACCTGGGCATTTGTCTTCCTTTTGGCACTTTCAGGAGTCGTGCCGATACTAGGATTCGTTGCGCAGCGCCATGCTGTTGCCGACCCGAACGCAGTGCCAATCTACACCAAAAACCAAGGCGCCCCTATTGTCAACTTACCTGCGTACAAGTCAATCAGCTCCTGCTACGCGGTAGTCCACGATCCCACTAAGTTGACAATTAAAGATTACCTAGGCGATGCTAACAACGGCTTTTCTGCCGGGGGCCGATTGCGGGATGGCTGGCAGAACCTGTACGGCAGTGGCGATGGTAAATCAACGCTCCAGGCGGCCTTCGGCGGAAAACACTTGGTGTATGTTACCTTCACCAGCGACAATACGCCAGACCGAGCACGCTGCCTAGAGGCTGGGATACTGATACAGTCAACCGGGAGCGACAAGACGGTTTTCTACGGCTTCGAAAACACGGGAGAATGCAGCCCGGGAGCTGATCAGCTTGCCGGCAAATGGAACTCAGAAGATCCTGATAACCCTATTATGGGGCCGGATTGGTATTCGGGTTACTGTGTGTACGTACCCCTGGCAGCTTCTGTAATACCCAGCAATGACCCATTCCAGACCACGGCCAAGAATACCGTTACTTTTACGTACAGTAAGTACGACTACCCAAGTAATAGCATGAATAATAAACCAAGCCGGTTCGATGAGGTCATGCGTCTGCAAATTTACGGTGATACCGCTGTTTTGGGAAACGCTACGTACTTCCCACCGCCTCCGTCGAATCCGGGTGGCGGCACAAGTGGTAGCAGTACCTGTAATCTGTCAAATCCTGGCCCTAGTAACGATGACTTAAAAAAGTGTGTCGCTGCCTCTAAATCATCTTTTGTGTTCACTGACGTTGGTCATGTTACGTATCAAGGTATTACGTTCACCGCAGTAAGTTGGGGGGGGAATACCATGAAGTATATCTCTTCTGCTTACAGCGGCGGCGGGACTGGTGAGCTTGATTTGAGCACGGCTAAACCAAATACTAGCCATTCAATTGACATTAATATGGATGATAAGGGTCTTCAAAGTGATCTCCAGGATATACGGGAAGCGATTCAATACGCTACCTCCGGCAAAAAGCAGGTGCAGCTTACCTTCAAAAATACCGATGCTGCAGGCAACGCGCCCCAAACGCCCGTTCAAGCTAATACCAGCGCTTTAAATATCTGGGCGCAGTACCTCCCGACTCAAAAAACCGTACAGTTGCTATTTGGTGGTGCTGGCGGCAATGAAAGTCCTTACTATGGCACGGACGGTCAGTACGCAGCAAAAAGCGCTACTGAGTATGCTCTAGCTGGTCCTAACGTCGGATGCGCTACGTTACCACCAACTTTTACCTTCAATAGTCCTCCGTCGCAAACCCGTGCTGGCGGCTACGTAACAGCTCATTGGACACTGCCGTACAGTCATCCAGGTAGCTCAACTGACAAAGATACCTGCGGCGTAGAAACTATTGACGTACAGGTGAGGGTTATGAGCACTGAGGCCAACCCTATCAAGCCAGTAGATAACGGTGGGGCAGGCGATACAAGTGCGGCCGAATCACCGACCTGCGAAAGCAGCGGTTTCTCGCTGTCGTGGATCATGTGCCCGATTATTAATGGTCTCGCAAGCGCGGTTGATGGTATCTATAGCACCTTCATTCAGCCCCTGCTCCAAACCAATCCTATCGTGACAACGGCTAACGGTGATCCCACCAATATTTATAAGATTTGGTCGAATTTCCGTATCTATGGTGATGTGTTCCTGGTCATCGCTCTACTGGTCATTGTGTTCGGCCAGTCGATAGGTGGTGGGGCGATTGACGCCTATACGGCGAAGAAGGTACTGCCCCGGCTGCTGATAGCCGCGGTCCTCATCAACCTGTCCATCTACATCGTGGCGCTGCTTGTCGATATAACCAATATCGTCGGTGGCGGCATCCAGACGCTTTTGACACAACCCTTCCAGAACGCGGGTCAGTTCACGCTTAAGTTAAGTGGTGACACTTCGGCGACCTTAGCCTTCGGCGGAGTGGCAAGCCTGGCTGCGCTGGTCGGTGGTATCTGGGTGCTAGCCGGTGCGGGGCTAGCCGGGTCGTTGATCATATTAGGGCCGCTGATCCAGTTCGTATTATTATTTATTCTATTCCCTGCGCTTCTGACATTCCTAGCAATTCTGGCCACTGTGCTTATCAGGCGTGGACTTATCATATTGTTGGTAGTCGTTTCACCGGTGGCCTTCGCGCTGTACTGTCTACCCAATACCGAACAATACTTCCGTAAATGGTGGGATTTACTCTTCAAAACTTTGTTGGTATATCCGATTATTGCGGTCGTGTTCGCTATAGCTAATATCATGTCAGTAACTATAAATATGGGCGGTAATGGGAGTAACTTCGCACTGAAATGGGTGGCTCAGTTAATGTCTGTAGCAGCGCTCATCATTCCTTTGTTCCTAATACCTTTCGCTTTCCGTATTGCCGGTGGCATCCTGGGCAAGGCTCACGAGGCCATATCGAACTACAATAAACGTGGCATGGAGGCTATCAAAGGAAATGTCAACGATCCAAACAGCCTGCGCAACAGCACCAAGCGCAAAGCCGGTGCCAGCATGGTCCGTGGACGTTCATTAGGAGTTGCTGGGTTAGGATCGTACTCAAAAAATCAGACCGGCGACTCTCTAGCGAAACGATTTACGCGCCGTGGCGCAGGCTTCCTGGGCAAACAACTGAACTATGGTGACCTGGAGGCTAAACGATCCGCGTTAACTAAGGAAGCTGCGGAGCGTCGCGAACTAAAGACCGGTTACGGACCCGACGATTCCGTCCGCGCGTTCTTCGCGACGAAAGGTACTGACGGGAAATGGCGCTCTATGACAACTGGCAAAGAATTTTCAGAAGTTGATGTTGCGGCGGCACGGCGATTATACGGCGGCAACGAATCTTCGATCCAATCCGCTATTGATTATGAGCTAGGAAAAGCCGAGCCAGAACAGTACGAGAAAATGGTTGCGGATTCCGCAGCCCTGCTTTCCGCAAGAGGATTCAATGATGACGAAGTCGGTGGCATCATGAAAGGCGTCGGTTATAAGAACCAGGGCAAATACCTCGATCTTAAGCACTCTAAGTTTACAAAAAATGCTGATGGTACCTGGTCACGATCTATCGATCACGCCGCACTGGCTCGGAACGCGGCTGTCGATTTCGGCTCTTACCCAATCTCAAATATGAAGCCAGCGCCGATCGAAAAACTTGCGAAGGCTCACAGTGAAGCAGAGGCAGCACTAGCCGACGGCGATTACGAAAAACACGGCTTCACAGAGACCAGGGACGAGACTGGCAACATCAAGATGGACAAAGATGGAGATGGCAACGACCTAGGTCTAATGACCGCCGAGTATAACGCCAGGAAGACTCGTAATGATGTCGAATCAACTGCCGCCACACTTGATACGGCCGCACGCTACGGTGGACGCAGCCAGCAAGGCGAAGCAGAAGGTGGCGTACCGCTCAGCACAAGTGGCGCACCTGGCCGTGTTGATCAGGAAATCCAGAAACTTGTTAATCAGACCAACGCTTCAAAAGCTCGAAGGAACCCACCGACACCGCCTTCCACTGGTCCAACTCCGCCTGCCACTCCTGGTCCTAGCGGTCCTACCCTAATCCAGCCACCTCGGGGCTACACAGGTTCGCAGGGGTAGGGTAGGATAAGCGGATGGCGACATATAAAGTAATCCAAGACATCGAGGCAGAGGATCACATCCTTGGGCCGCTGAGTTTGCGACAGTTCATCTTCGCGATCGTGGCCGTGCTGTGCTTCTACATCTCTTATTTGCTCATCAGCAAGCACGTGACGTTCCTGACTCCGATATTCATCCTGCCCGGGCTGTTCGCGGGATTCTTCGCCTTTCCGTTCGGCAAGGATCAGCCGACCGAGGTATGGGCCCTGGCCAAGATTCGGTTCCTATTCAAGCCCCGGCGGCGTATCTGGGATCAGAGCGGCGTGAAAGAGTTAGTGACCGTGACGGTACCGAAGAAGGTAGAGGAGCACCGGACGGATGGCTTATCCGCGAACGAGGTTCAAAGTCGGTTGAGCGCCCTGGCGAATACCATCGACAGTCGTGGCTGGGCCATCAAAAACGTCAACGTTAATCTTTACGCGCAATCTGCCCAGGCAGATCCAGTGACAACTTCCGATCGCCTCATCGATGTAGCCAGCATGCCCCAAGAGGTACCTAGCTACGATGTGCAGGCGGCGGACGATATCCTCGACGAGCAGAATAATCCGATCGCCCATCAGTTCGATCAACTAATCACTGCTTCCTCGGCCGCCCACCGGCAACAGCTTATGACCATGATGCAGCAGCCGGCACAGACGCCCGTAGCGCCCCAAGCAGGTTCAAATCCAACGGCCGCGGCGACCCCACCCGCCGATTATTGGTTCCTGAACCAGCCGGCACAGGCGCCTAAACTAGCTGCTGACCAAACGACATTTACAGCCGCCCCATTAGTCCAGCCGGGTGGAGCGGGGCAGCCTACGGCCGCCGCTGAGCCGACCGCCGAAGAGATCGCCCTGGCCGAACGCCTGCTAGCCGAGAATGAGCAGCCGGACCTCGCCAATTCCCACATGAAGACCATCTTGCCGCTCGATCAACAAGCGCCCGCCGTGATGCCTCCCGCCCCAGCACCCGTCGCGCCAGCACCGACAGCTCCCAGCCCGACCGCGCAGCGACTAGCAAGTAACAACGACCTGAACGTCGCCACGCTGGCCCGTGAGGCCGAGCGAGCGACGAATCCCAGTAAGCGCCTGGGCGATGACGAAGTCATCATCAGCCTGCATTAGAAAAGCAAGCTTTGGCAGCTGTCCCGAAACATGATTTTGGAGTAAAATAGGAGAGAGTAAACAGGCTCACTTGAGTCCTGCCCGGATTCCGGGGTGGGGAACAAAAGATAACAGATATGAATCCCGTTAGAACACTAACCGACCTCGCAATTATTCACGCGGCTGAACCTGCCGTGCGTACTTCACGTTCCACTAAAGTTCATAATCAGTTGAGGCTCTAACGGGATGAATCCATCGATGCCCAACCAGCCGAATCAGCCTGCCGCCATGCCCGCGCCACCATACCCAGCAGCCCAGCCCGGCATGCCAGCGCCCCAGACCGTGCCTCAACCGGTCGCGCCCCCACAGACCTATGCCGCGGCACCAGCGCCAATGCAAACGCCCCAGGCGCAAGCATACGCTCCACCGACGGTACCAGCCCCAGTCGCCGGTGGTGCTCCCGCGCCCACAGCGCCCGCACCTAAGACGAACTCCAACAGCACGCAGAACACACTCCAGATTGCCGAGATCCGTGACGGCATCGTCATCAT
>Ga0207652_10005549_pt1 | contig 10230 bp, 7 predicted proteins | sample KBSC63BmetaG_FD_184334 | JGI IMG/M metagenome (GOLD analysis project Ga0207652, IMG submission 184334) | Corn rhizosphere microbial communities from Kellogg Biological Station, Michigan, USA - KBS C6-3B metaG (SPAdes) (version 2) | ecosystem: Host-associated > Plants > Roots > Rhizosphere ...
GGACACGACTGTGGCGACGGAGCAGGAGGCCGCGCCGGAGCCGCAGCAGGACGCCTCCGCCGGGCAAGCATCGGCCGAGGACTCGGGGCCGATCGTCCTCACCGAGGCTGATCTCGATCGCTACAGGAAAGGGAGAAAGGCCGAGATCGACGACGTGAAGAAGAAGGTCGCCGCGCTCGCTGCCGCGAAGAACCAGACGGACACGCTCAACGCACTCGGCGCGCTCACCAACGACGCGGAGCGCACTCAGGCGGGAGCCGACGCGGCCGGCATGACCCTGGCCCGGTACGAGCGGCTGACGGACGCAGTCGACCAGGTGCTCGGTGCGTACTCTATGACGGAGATGATGCGGAAGAATCAGGCGGGCGTGGACACCGCCTCGCTCCCCGAGGGTGCTCGCGCGCAGGTCCGCCAGAACATGGCCCAGGCCGAGGAGGGCCTGAAGCGCTTCCCCGAACAGAACGTCAAGCTCGTCGTCCCCCACGCGGCCGAGCTCGACTCCCTCCGTCTCCTCCCCGCCGCCCTGGCGCTGAAAGCAGCGTCGGGAGCGTGAACTGGAAGAGAGCAGAAAGCAGAGAGCAGAAAGCAGTGAACGGCTCGTGGGGGTAGGGCCCCAACCCCCGAGGTAGTTCACTGCTTTCTGCTTTCTGCCCTCTGCTTTCTCCCCTAGTCCCTCTCGGGTCCCGGCTCGTACTCCAATCCACCGCTGCCGGCGGAGCCGAACTTGGGGGAGGTTATGCGGCCGGTGGTAGTGTGGGGCGGGTTGCGGTCTTCTTCGACCGGGCGGTTCTGCTGCTCGCGCGGGCTCGCGGCCTGGGTGCGGCGGCCACGCTGCTGGCTCTCATCGTCGTACTTCTCGTCTACCGTCTCCCAGGTAGTAGAGCCGGTGAGATTGCGGTTCTCTTCCATGTCACCGACGAGGTCCTCGCGCTTCTGCTGCTCGAGCGCGCGATCGACGTCGTTCTGTGTGTCGCCCTTTTTCTTCCTCTTGTTCGCCATGCTGCCTCCTGGCTGCGTATGCGGGTTGAAGCGTGGCAGAGGGCGTGCCACGGACGGCAGCCCGGGCATTGCTCAGAGTACGTACTATGGTCTAGCTTCCACGTTGAACATCAACGGAGATCGTATGGAGATATCGAATCGTTCGATGCGCGGCGCGATGTTGGGCGGGGCGCTCGCCGTGCTGACGTCGGTCGGCGCGATCGCCGGCACGGCGCCCTCGCTCGCGGCGCAGACGGACAGCAGCGCTGCGGTCCAGGTCGGTCAGAGCGCGCCGGATTTCGAGGCGCCGGGCGCAACGCGCTACGGGTTGCTCCGCGATCCCGTCTCGCTCTCGGACTTCAGCGGGAAGACCGTGGTAATCGCCTTTTTCTACAAGGCGCGAACGAAGGGTTGAACGGTTCAAATGGAGGCGTACCGTGATCAGTACGCCAAGCTTTTCAACAACGGAAAGGACGTCACCGTCATCGCGATCAGCGTGGACCCCGACACTGCGCTCGCATCATGGGCGCACGACGAAGGGTTCCCTATGCTCTTCGTGAGCGATTCCGGCGGGGCGATCGGACGGAAGTACGGCATCTTCAGCGAGAAGGCGGGACTCGACACGAGAGTGGTCTTCGTGATCGCCCCCGACGGCAAGGTCACGTATCGTGCGATGCCATTCCGCGAGCTGGTAGGGAGCGCGTACACCGAGTTGGGTGAGGCGGTCGCTCGAGCTTCGGGCGGGAACTGAGGGAGAGAGCAGGAAGAGAAAGCAGGAAGCAGGAAGCAGTGAACTGCTAGTACTTCGGGTCATCCCCGCGAAAGCGGGGATCCATGTTAGACGGACAGAACATGGATCCCCGCTTTCGCGGGGATGACGGCTTTGTATCACGGGGATGACGGCTTTTTACCTACAGCCCTCACCCCCGAGGCGGTTCACTGCTTTCTGCTTTCTGCTGTCTGCTCTCTGCTTTCTTCCCGATGGCGTGACCGACCTGCTAACGCGGCGCGCGCCGCCCTCGGAAGGCTTGACTCCGCGTGCGATGGGTTGAATAGTAAGTGCCCACTCATGAAACAGCGTTTCACTTCTGACAGCGCGACGCTTGCGGAGCCCACCTTTCCCGGGACCAGAGCCGTTGTCCGTGCCATCGCCGTGCTCAAGGCGTTCGGCGGGGCGCGCTCCGCGTGGGGACTCACCGAGCTGGCCAACGAGCTCGCGCTCAACAAGGCAACGGTCTTCCGGCTGGTGCGCACGCTGGAAAAGGAAGGGATGCTGACGCGCGACCCGGGGCGCGACGTCTATCGCCTGGGGCCTGCACTGATAGTGCTCGGCGCCCACGCCCTTCGCTCCGCTGACTTCAGGGCGATCGCCCGATCGCAACTCGAAGCGCTGGCGGAGCACACGGGCGAAAGCGCGACGCTCGAAGTACTCGTAGACGGCGACACGCTCATTCTCGACGAAGTGCTGGGGCGGTACTTCCTCGGCGGCGGCGGCGAGATCGGTACTCGCTGGCCGGCACACACCACGAGCACAGGTAAGGTGCTCCTCGCCGCGTTGCAGTGGAGAGGTGGAACACTGCCCTCCCGCCTGGAAGCGCGCACGAAGAAATCCATCACCTCCGCCGCGCGGCTCGCGCGCGAGCTGGAGGTGGTGCTCGAAACGGGATACGCGGTGGCCAACGAGGAATTGGAGCCGGGATTCGTGGCCATCGGCGCACCTGTACACAACCACGAAGGCCAGGTGGTTGCCGCTATCAGCATAGGTGGCCCCACCGGGCGTATATCTGCCGAGCGAATCCCGGAGCTCGGCGCGCTCGTACGGAGCGCGGCTGACGAAGTGTCGCGCGGTCTGGGCGCCTCGCCGGCCGCCCTGCGGCACCGCGGCAGTGAACGTCCGGCCGGGGATCCAGGACGGCCGGTTGGAACCATCGGCTGGACGAGCCAGCCATCACCCCTTTTGGAGGAAGGTCCATGAGACTTCCCGGTTTTGCCTGGAAGATCGCCCTCGCGATCGGGCTCGCTGCCATCCCGCGCCTAGCCGCGGCACAGGGCAACGGCACGGTCCGAGGAATGGTCACGGATTCATCGTCCGGACAGCCGGTCGTCGGCGCGCAGGTCACGGTCACGGGCACCACGCTGGGAACCATCACCGGCGAGAATGGTGCGTACACTCTCCGTGACGTCCCCGCGCGCGCGGTCACCGTGCGCGCACAGCGCATCGGCTTCGCGCCGGTCGAGCACGACGTCACGCTCGCAGCCAACGACACCGCGACCGTGAACTTCGCCCTAACGGCGATCGCGGCGCAGCTCTCCGAGATCGTGGTCGTGGGCTACGGCACGAGCACTCGCCAGGGCGTGAGCAGCGCGATCACTTCGGTGGGCTCGGAGCAGCTCGCCAACACGCCGTCGGCGAGCATCGAGTCGGCACTGCAGGGGAAGGCGCCCGGCGTGCAGGTGATGGAGAACGCCGGTAACCCCGGCAACGGACTCTCCATCCGTGTGCGCGGCCCTGCTTCGATCAACGCTGGCAACCAGCCGCTGTACGTCGTGGACGGCGTGCCGATCATCCAGGACTCCTACGGACAGCTCGGGATGGGTGGCCAGGATGTCACCGCGGTATCGGGCCTCAACCCCGACGAGATCGCGTCCATCGACATCCTGAAGGATGCCGCGGCCTCCGCGATCTACGGTTCGCGCGGCTCCAACGGCGTGGTCATGATCACCACGAAGCGCGGCCAGGAAGGGAAGCCCAAGCTCACCTTCAACGCTTACTACGGTCGCCAGGACAACCCGAAACAGTATCCGCTCGTCAACGCGCAGCAGTACGTGGAGCTGTACAACGAGAGCGCGAAGAACGACGGCTACGACCCGGAAGACTACCCCTTCATCCCCGGTGAGGATGACGCGCGGAGCTTCAACTGGCAGGACGCAATCTTCCGCGATGCGCCGATCAGCGACATCCAGATCGGCCTGAGCGGCGGGAGCGAACGGACCAAGTACTACATCTCGGGGTCGCGTTTCGATCAGGAAGGCATCGTCATCGGGTCGGCGTACAACCGCATCGCGACGCGCCTCAACTTCGACTTCAATCCCTACGACAAGCTCCAGCTCCGCACCTCGATCGGCCTCACCCGCGAGGACCACCAGCGGATCGAGGGCGATGGGAGCCTCGACGGCGTCGTGACGAACGCCATCGGCATGCAGCCCATGCGTCCGATCTTCTCCGACGATGGGAGCTACGCGGGTCGCGCCGAGGGTCTCAGGTACTCGAACCCGGTGGCGCTGGCAAACCTCAACTCCACCTCCCTCAACACGCTTCGCGCGCTCGGCAACGTGGAGGCGACTTACCATTTCACCGATCGCGTGGCGCTCACCGGCCGCCTCGGAATGGACATCCTGGGGCTGGACGAGGAGCAGTGGGAGTCACCGCTGGTGGACCGCACCTACGCTGCCAGTAACGGCGGCGTCGGCAAGAGCGGCCACACCAACGTGCACCGCTACGTCATGGAGAGCTTCGCGACCGTGGACGCGCTTCGCGACGATCGCAACACTCTGCAGATCATTGGCGGCGCCAGTGTGGAGCGCAACGACTCCGACCTGAACTTCGTCCGCGGTGAGAACTTCCCGGACGGGTTCACGAAGTACGTGCGCAACGCCAGCATTGTCACGGAGTACGACGGTCACGCTACCAAGAACAACCTCGTCTCCTTCTTCACGCGTGCCAACTACTCGCTGCTCGGCCGTTACCTCCTTTCCGCGGGCCTGCGTGCCGACGGCTCCTCTCGCTTCGGTGAGGACAGCCGCTACGGTGTCTTCCCCGCAGCTTCGGTCGGCTGGGTAGTCTCCGACGAGCCCTTCGCCGAGGGACTCAGCAGGGTCGCCAGCTTGAAGCTGCGCGCCAGCTACGGGGAGACGGGCAACCAGGGGATCGGTGACTTCGCCGCGCGGGCTCTCGCCGGCGGTGTGTCGTATGCCGGGACGCCGGGAAGCGCGCCAGTGTCGATCGCCAACCCGTCGCTCCGCTGGGAGAACACGCGCGAGTTCGACGGCGGTATGGATCTCTTCCTGTTCGATGGACGGATCGGGGTCACCGCCGACTACTACATCAGGAAGACGTCGGACCTTCTCGTCCAGCGGCCCATCGCTCTCACCACGGGCTTCAGCAGCGTGTGGGAAACGTGGGCAACAATCGAGAACAAGGGTATCGATCTCAGCCTCACCACCCAGAACTTCCGCCCGTCCAACGAGGAGGGCTTCGGGTGGACCACGACGCTGAATCTCACGCGCAATCGTAACAAGGTGACCAAGCTCTTCGGAGGCCAGCCCTTCACCACCGGGATCAACGGTCGCGAGACGAGCATCGTGACCGAAGGTCAGCCACTCGGCTCGTTCTACATGTACGAGTTCCAGGGCGTGGATCCCCAGACGGGTGACGCGATCTTCCGCGACGTGGATGGCGACGGCGAGCTCACGTCCGCCGACAAGGTGATCGTCGGCGATCCCCAGCCCGATTTCTTCGGCGGTCTCTCGAACGAGTTCTCGCTGAAGGGCTTCTCGCTCCGCACCTTCCTGCAGTTCAGCAAGGGCGCCGACATCTTCAACATGATGCGGCTCTTCACTGATGACGGCGGCTGCACCTGGGACAACATGTGGGCCGGCGCGCTCGATCGCTGGCAGAAGCCGGGCGACGTCACCAACATGCCGCGCATGAGCTACGACTGCACTTCGGGCGCGGACGAGATCTCGAGCCGCTACATAGAAAATGGCTCGTACCTGCGGATCCAGGAGGTTACGCTCTCGTACGCGCTGCCGGCGAGTCTCCTCGCGCTGCTGCGCATCGAGAACGCACAGATCTTCGTCTCGGGTCACAACCTCAAGACCTTCACCGACTACTCGGGCTACAATCCCGACGTGAACAGTGCCGGTGCCGGAGCGAACATCGTCATGAGCACCGACTACTTCGCATATCCAATCGCCCGCACCTTCAGCATCGGCATAAGAGGTGGATTTTGAGCGCCCCCGCCCGCAGAGCAACCCTGACCAGGAAATCCAGGACCATGAGATTGCGACTTCTGCTGCCGGCACTGCTCCTCGGCGCGCTGGCAGGCTGTGACTCGATTCTGCAGACAGATCCGTCGGATCTGATTCCCAGCGGGAGTCTGATCAAGGATGGCCCCACCGCGCACGCCGCGCTGGTTGGTGCTTACGACGCGCTCCAGGATCTGGCGTACTACGGGAACGACTTCGTCGTACTCGGTGACATGTCCGCCGACAACGCCGAGCACGTCGGCACGTATCAGTTCCTCGATGCGATCTACCGGCATGAGACGCGTGCCGACAATTCGGCGATCACCGGCCTCTGGCAGGCGATCTACGAAGCGATCGCGCGCGACAACGCCATCATCGCGCAGCTCCCCGCGGTAACGGAGATCGATGAGGAGGAGCGCAACGAGATCCTCGGTGAGGCGTACTTCCTGCGCGCCCTCAACTACCACAACCTCGTGAAGCTCTGGGGCGATGTGCCGATGCCGTTGAAGCCGGCCGAGAGCCCCGAGGAAGCGGCCGCGTATACCAGGACGCCCGCCGCGCAGGTGTATCAGCAGATCCTGAGCGACCTCGATCAGGCCAGCAGCCTGATGACCGAGGAGACTCAGACTCGCCAGGCATCGCTGGGCGCGGTACGCGCCCTGCGCGCCCGCGTGGATCTCTACCTGGGTAACTGGGAGGGAGCGGCCGCCAACGCCGACAGCGTCTACGACATGGGATACACGCTGGCGTCTCCTTACTCGTCGCTCTTCTCCCCCGAAGGGTCGGACACTCCGGAGGACATCTTCCGCCTCAGCTTCACCGCGGTGGACTACAACGAGGTGGGCTACTACTACCTGTGGGACGGGCGCAACGAGGTGGATCCGACCCAGAGCATCTACGAGGCATTCGAGGCTGGCGACGCCCGCGGCGACTGGTCGGTACGCAAGAGCGGCAAGTATTACGAGGGCACGAAGTTCCCGACCACCGTGGGCGCCGAGGATCTGCACGTGATCCGGCTCGGCGAGGTGATTCTGATCAAGGCCGAAGCGCTGGCGCAGCAGGACCAGCTAAGCGAGGCGGTCGACGAGTACAACAAGCTTCGCGTGCGCGCCGGCCTCGATCCGCACGTATTCGGCACCGACGTCTCTACGAAGGACCAGGTTCTCCAGGCGATCTGGCACGAGCGCCGCGTGGAGCTCGCCTTCGAAGGCGATCGCTGGCCCGACCTCGTTCGCACGGGCCAGGCAGTGAGTGTACTCGGCCTTCCGCCGCAGCAGGCGTACCAGACTCTCTACCCCATCCCCGCCCGCGAGAGAACCGTGGCTCCGGGGCTGACGCAGAATCCGGGGTACTGAGGGGGAGAGAGCAGGAAGCAGAAGGCAGAAAGCAGAAAGCAGTGAAAACCTCCAAGGTCGAGATCTCGACCTTGGAGGTTTTCACTGCCTTCTGCTTTCTGCTCTCCGCTTTCTCTACATCAGCACCCCCTCCGCAGCGGCTACGCCGCTGCCCAGTTTCACATCTACTCCCGCGTTCTTCAGCGTCATCTCCACGCCTGTCAGGGCGCCGAGGAGCATCAGCTCGTTGAGGTCGCCGAGGTGGCCGATGCGGAAGGCTTTGCCCCCCAGTTGGCCGAGGCCGGCGCCGAGGGAGAGGTTGTAGCGGCGGTAGGCGATGTCGATGATCGACCTGGAGTTTATGGAGACGGGGGTCATCACGGTGCTGACCGTGTCCGAGTAGGAGGCCGGGTCGGTGGCGCAGAGTGATAGGCCCCACGCCTTCACGGCGGCGCGGCAGGCATCGGCAAGACGGTGGTGGCGGGAGTAGACGTTCTCGAGGCCCTCCTCGAGAAGCATATCGAGCGATTCGCGGAGGCCGTAGAGGAGCGTGACGGCCGGGGTGTACGGGAAGTAGCCCTGGGCGTTCTGCTGCATCACCGGGCCGAGATCGAAAAAGGCGCGCGGGGAGCGGGCGTGCTCGCGCGCGGCGAGCGCCTTCTGACTCACGGCGAGGATTCCCAGTCCTGCAGGGAGCATGAAGCCCTTCTGTGAGCCGGCGATGGCGAGGTCCACGCCCCAATCGTCCATGCGGAACTCGAGGCTCGCCACCGAGCTCACGCCGTCAACGTAGAGGAGCGCGGGGTGCTTCGCGGCATCCATCGCGCGTCGTACCGCGGCGATGTCACTCGTGACACCTGTGGACGTTTCGTTGTGAACCACCAGCACGCCCTTGATCGAATGCGCCGAATCGGCGCTCAGCGCCTCCTCGATTCGATCGGGCGTAACCGCGGCGCCCCAATCGGTCTCGATCACATCCACGTCGTAGCCGAGCCGGCGTGCGCTGTCTATGAAGAGATGGCCGAATTGGCCGCCGCGCACCGCGAGCAGCCGGTCGCCGGTGGAGAGTGTGTTCACCATGGCGGCTTCCCACATTCCGCTTCCGGTCGATGGGAAGACGAACGTCTGGGCGCGCGTGGTTCCGAACACGTCCTTCAATCGGGGAAGGATGGCACGCGTCAGCTCGGGGAACGACGACGATCGGTGATCGTCGGTCGCGCGATGCATGGCGCGCTGGATCCTGTCGGGCGTGTTGGATGGACCGGGAACGAAGAGGAAGTTGCGACCGGGCATGCGGCGCTCCTGAGTTCGTGCTGGGAAGTGGATTCGTGGAGGATCAGGCAAACCTGTGGTGCGACCAGGGCTGACGGGTGCGGGAATGCTGCTCGCAAACTATACTGGGCGCGAGACCTCCAGGAGCTTGGCTATCCATGATTCCCTTCGCCGCCCTACTGTTATTTCTCCAGACGTCTACAGGAGCCGCCGCGCCTGCCGCGGGAGTGCAGGATGCGGCATATGCTCTGGATGGCCGGCTCGCGCTGGCTGTCGACGGCGACATCTGGGTGCAGCGTGCAGCCGGCGACGGCGCGAGCTGGACGCGTATCACGAGCGGCGATGCATGGGATCGTGAGCCGGCATGGAGTGCGGATGGCAGGTCGATTGTCTACGCCTCCGCGCGCGACGGTCACTCGCAACTCTACCGCGTACGGCTCGGCGCGGCGCGCGATGCGGCCGCTCACGACACCGCGATCGACGCCCCGCAACGGGTCAGCGCTTCGGACGAATGGGAGAGCAGCCCCGCGCTCGCGAAGGATGGGACACTGGCGTTCGTCCGCGGCCGTGGCGCGACGGCTCGCGTTTACATCCGCTCCACCGACGGACGCGAGCGGCGGTTGACGAAGTCGAAGTCGGGCTCGGAGCGCTGGCCGGCCTTCTCTCCCGATGGCAGGCGAATCGCCTACGTGAACGTCGCCGAGAGTGGACGCACGCTTCGGATCGTCCCGGTAGAAGGCGATTCCGGCCGCACGATAGCCAGCGAGCGCGCAATCGAGCATCCGGTCTGGGCGCCCGACGGCGGTCGCGTCGCGTTCGGCAGCAGGAGCGGGCCGGCGGGCGTGTGGGTGACCAACACCGACGGCGATTACGTGAACATGGTCAGCTCGCGGCGCGCGGCGCCAGCATGGTCGCCCGACGGACGCACGATCGCGCTCGTCGAGCTTCCGCCGCCACCGCCAGCGTACAATGGAGATCCGGACCGTCTGGGCGATCGCGCTTCGAGCGCCGTGCTGGAGGGCTCGGGCGCGCTCTGGTTCGTGTCTGCCCCGCCGGCGCCGGACAGCGGCCGCGCGGCGACGCTGGCTCTCGATATCGACCGCCGCGAGCGTAACGCAGCGCGCTTCGACGCGGCATGGGCGCGGACGGCGAAACTTTACTACTCGTCTCCCGACGCGTCGGCGCGCCGCGCGAAGTGGGAAGCACTCCGTGACTCGTTCCGGCCGCGCGCGCTGGTAGCGAAAACGGACGACGAGTTGGCGACCGCGGTGCAGGAGATGCTCCGCCAGCGCCCGCCGCTACGCGAGTCGGCCACGGGACGGGCAGCCGTGTCGAGCGCGAATCCGGTGGCCACCGAAGCCGGCCTCGAGATCCTGCGCGAGGGCGGCAACGTGGTGGATGCCGCCATCGCGGTGTCGTTCGCGCTCGGCGTGGTGGAACCCGATGCGAGCGGGATTGGTGGCTACGGTCAGATGCTCATCAAACTCGATTCGATGCCCCGCCCCACCCTCATCGAGTTCATGACGCGTCTTCCGCAGGACGTACTCACCAACGAGCCGGCGATCCTCGCCAATGGCGGCTATCCCGACGACGGCCCGGTGCTCCCCAACGTGCCCGG
>Ga0207652_10005550_pt1 | contig 10227 bp, 10 predicted proteins | sample KBSC63BmetaG_FD_184334 | JGI IMG/M metagenome (GOLD analysis project Ga0207652, IMG submission 184334) | Corn rhizosphere microbial communities from Kellogg Biological Station, Michigan, USA - KBS C6-3B metaG (SPAdes) (version 2) | ecosystem: Host-associated > Plants > Roots > Rhizosphere ...
AATAAATTCAAAGAGAGGGACGAATTACTATTCTGGTATTGTAATTGTAAGTGGATAACTTAAACATTATTAACTTAAAATTAAAATCATGAAACGAATTTTTAACCGCCAGATATTTTTTTCTCTATTTTCAGTTTTAATATTACTGAATCTTACTATAATGGCGATAGCTCAAGACAGTAGCGGCTCCAAGAGTACTACTACTACCACGGCTACTAATACATCAACAGTAATCCAGCCGTGGGTTTGGGTGGTTGGCGGCGTCGTTATTCTTTTAATATTAATTGCACTTATAAGGCGTGGAGGTTCTGGTGGCACGCATACTGATAGAGTTACTTATACAAAAACAACCGATAGCACAGACAATTAATATCTTTTTTCTTTATAAAAATGGCTGGTAATTATCAGCCATTTTTTATTTTATCAATTTAGGAATTTTGCAAAAAAAAATTCCTGTTATCTTTGCGCACTTCAATAAAAAAAATTACTATATATCTTTTAGCTTATTTAAAAATTAAAACATAAAATGCCTTTAAGAGCCGGAATTGTGGGACTGCCCAATGTAGGAAAATCAACTTTGTTTAATGCTGTTAGCAACAGTGCAAAAGCACAGGCGAGCAATTATCGCTTCTGCACTATCGAGCCCAATGTAGGGCTTGTAAATGTTCCCGATGAAAGGCTCGATAAACTGGCAGAACTTGTAAAGCCAGGGAGAATTGTACCCACCCAGATTGAAATAGTTGATATTGCAGGTCTTGTTAAAGGAGCCAGCAAGGGCGAAGGCCTGGGGAATAAATTCCTGGCAAATATCCGTGAAGTAGATGCTATTATTCACGTAATCCGTTGCTTTGAAGATGATAATATCTTAAGGGATGAAGGTCCTGTAAATCCCATAAGCGATAAAGAAATTATTGAAACGGAATTGCAATTGAAAGACCTCGATAGTGTTGAAAGAAAATTATCCCGTGTTGAGAAAATGATAAAGACGGGCGATGCAAAAGTGAAGCAGGAATATGACATATTGGTAAAATGCAAAGGTCATTTGGAGCAGGGGAAAAGTATTCTTTCACTTGATTTATCAAAAGAAGATAAAGCAGTAATAGCTGACAGTTTCTTACTAACAGATAAGCCAGTATTATATGTTGCTAATGTAGATGAAGCGTCAATGCATACAGGCAATAAATATTCAGACGAATTGGTAAAAGCTGCAAAAGCAGAAGGAGCACAGGTAATTGTGATGACCAATGCCATTGAAGCGCAGATTGCAGAGTTTGAAAATCCGGAAGACAAGCAAATGTTTATGGATGAATATAAAATGGAAGAACCTGCTTTAGACAGGTTAATACATTCTGCTTACAGGCTTTTAAATTTATCAACTTATTTTACGGCGGGTGTTCAGGAAGTAAGAGCCTGGACTATTCACCAGGGCTGGAAAGCGCCACAGGCTGCAGCGGTTATTCATACTGATTTTGAAAAGGGATTTATAAAAGCGGAGGTAATCTCTTATGCTGATTTTATTCATTACGGATCTGAAGCCGCGTGCCGGGAGAATGGTAAATTAAGAATTGAAGGAAAAGAATACCTGGTACAAGATGGCGACGTAATGCATTTCAGGTTTAATGTGTAAATATTATTTTAAATAAAATAAATTACTTCTCTTCAAATTTTTTAGTTGGGATTATAAATAAAGGAATATTGGTTTTATGGAGAACCTGTTCTGCAACGCTTCCTAACAACACTTTATCAAGCCCATGCCTGCCGTGACTTCCCATCACAATTATATCAATGTTCATTTCTTTTGCAGCTTCTAAAATGCTCTCACTAAAGTCACCTTCCTTAACTACTGTTTGTATGGTATTATCCCCAAGGTGTTGTTTTGACTTTTCTAAATAATCACTGGCTGCCTGGTTTAAGGCTTCAAAATTTAAGGGTTGAGCCACATTTAAATTATTAAATCCATCGAAACCCATTATAGGAGAATAATTTTGAGAAGAATAATAAAAGGCTTCGGCGGTAACGTGTAATAAAACAACCTCAGCGTTCATTGACTGAGCCAGTTCATAACCCGTTTCTGCAATCTTTTCTGCCGCAGGATCATAATCTAAGGCAATTAATATTTTTTTCATTGGAATTAATTTAAGATTGATTAATTTCTAAGCATCAAAGTACATGCCTGATAACGAATTTGCTTTATGCGACATTTTATACCAAATATCCAAAAGCATCATCTCCATTCTTAAGCTCAGTAAACATTATATGATTCGTATGCAAATTTTGAATCAGAACTTCATAATCTTTCTTTGATTTTAATTCGATACCAACCAATGCCGGCCCTGATTCTTTATTATGTTTACGGATATATTCAAACCTGGCTATATCATCTGTTGGCCCTAAAACGTTATTTACAAATTCTTTTAATGCACCCGGACGCTGTGCAAAGCTTATCAAAAAATAATGCTTTAAGCCTTCATATTGCAAAGAGCGTTCTTTTATTTCCTGCATCCTATCTATATCATTGTTGCCACCGCTTACAATGCACACCACATTTTTTCCTTTTATATTTTCAGCATAATCATCTAACGCAGCAATTGATAATGCACCTGCAGGTTCAGCAACAATAGCATCTTCGTTATATAATTTTAAAATGGTTGTACATACTTTTCCTTCTGCAACTAAATGTATGTCATCCAATACTTCTTTGCAAATAGAAAACGTAATATCACCAATACGCTTAACTGATGCCCCATCCACAAACTGTTCTATTTGCTCCAATAAAACCGGTCTGCCAGCTTTCATAGCAGCAAGCATGGAAGGCGCGCCTTCAGGCTCAACGCCAATAATTTGTGTGTTAGATGAAACCGATTTAAAATAAGCGCCAACACCTGCGCTTAAACCTCCACCACCAACAGGAACAAATAAATAATCAACTTTAGAAAGCTCTTGGATTATTTCTACACCAACAGTCCCCTGCCCTTCTATAATTTTATAATCATCAAACGGTGGAATAAAGATCATTCCATTTTCCTGTGTATATTTTTTTGCAGCAGCAGCACAATCTTCGTATGTGTCACCGGTTAGTATCACTTCAATAAAATCTTCACCAAACATTTTTGTCTGGGTAATTTTTTGATTGGATGCAATTACAGGCATAAACACTACGCCTTTGCAGGCAAGCTGTTTACATGAATAAGCAAAACCTTGTGCATGATTTCCTGCACTGGCGCACACAACACCATTTTGTAATTGTTGCTGAGGCAGGTTACTCATCATATTATAAGCGCCGCGAAGCTTATAGGAGCGTACTACTTGCAGGTCTTCTCTTTTTAAAAAAATATTGCAATTATATTTTTTTGAAAGATTATGATTATACATCAGCGGCGTGCGATTCACAATTTTTTTCAAACGCTCTGCCGCAGATAAAAAATCCAGTCCCCATTTTTTATAGATGGTAACTGGATTTTTTTCTTTATTTGAAAATGATTCAATCATTAAATTATCTTGAAGAATTCATTCTTCATTATTCTTTACCGGAAGGCGATTGGTTTTCAGGCCTAAGGCTTCTTACCGTCTTACCTGCCTGCCACATTTCACTATCGGCCAATTCTTTTAATTCAACTTCAAGCTTTTCCCTGTAATCAGGTTTGCTGTTGCTTGCTATTGAACGGCCTGCTTCTCTACCTTCTGCAACCTCTTTATATAGATCGCTAAAGACGGGTAGTGTTGCATCACGGAATTTCTTCCACCAGTCTAAGGCGCCGCGTTGCGCTGTAGTAGAGCAATTCGCATACATCCAATCCATCCCGTTTTCTGCTACCAAAGGCATTAATGACTGCGTTAATTCCTCAACCGTTTCATTAAATGCTTCTGAGGGTGAATGTCCATTCTTTCTTAATACTTCAAATTGCGCAGCGAAGATGCCTTGTATAGCGCCCATCAAAGTTCCACGTTCACCGGTAAGATCACTAAATACTTCTTTCTTAAAAGTTGTTTCGAATAAATATCCTGAACCAATGGCAATACCTAACGCAACCACCCTGTCAAATGCTTTGCCTGTTGCATCCTGGAAGATTGCATAACTGCTGTTTAATCCACGGCCCTGTAAAAACATTCTTCTTAACGAAGTACCAGAACCTTTAGGAGCTACTAAAAAAACATCAACATCTTTTGGAGGAACAATCCCTGTTTGATCAAGGTAAGTAATACCAAAGCCATGAGAAAAATATAATGCTTTACCGGGTGTTAAATGTTTCTTTACAGTAGGCCACATAGCAATTTGTGCTGCATCACTCAATAAATAACAAATGATAGTTCCTTTTTCCAAGGCAGTTTCAATATCAAATAAGGTTTTTCCTTCTACAAAACCATCACGTACAGCTTTGTCCCAGCTCTTTGAATTTTTACGCTGGCCAACTATTACATTAATACCATTTTCTTTTTGATTAAGCGCCTGGCCTGGACCTTGAACTCCATAGCCAATTACAGCTACCACTTCATCTTTTAAAACTTCCTGTGCCTTCGCTAAAGGAAATTCTTCACGGGTAACGACGTTTTCTTCCGTACCACCAAAATTTAACTTTGCCATTTTTTTTTGTTTTTATTTTATAGTATTAATTTCTGATTGAGTATTATAAAAAATTATTCAACCGCTGTAAGTTCTAAAACAGAACTTTTTAAAGCGTCTCTTAAATACCATTCCAAACCTTGCTTCATTAAAAAATCACCTGTATAAATTCTTCCGCTTTCCCTGAATGAATTGCGGCTTCCATCTTCTACATTTATTTCCTTCACCGAATATTTTTTTGAAGGATTTAATCCCCGCATAATTATATTTTGATAAGTATCGCCATAATGCGTATTCATATTATAAGCAAATATCACTGCTTTATCTTTGGCACTATCAACATACATTAATGATGATATGCTACGATGATATGGCGCTATTAACCGGTAGAGCGAGCCATAATTTAATACATCCTGCAGGCGTTTATAATTGTCAACTGCATCCCTGCAAAATGTAATTTCCTTTTCGCTTAAATCATTTACTTTAATATCAAAGCCAAGCTTGCCCTGCATGGCTACATCAATCTTAAATTTCAAACTTTCTTTTCCTGCCGACGTTACATGATCACACATTGTAGCTGCAGGGAAAAAATAAGAATAGCCCCATTGAATAAAGATTCTTTCTACTGCATCGGTATTATCGCTTGGCCAAAATTCGTTAAAATACTGAAGAGCACCATACTCTGCTCGACCGCCTCCTCCTGAACAAAGCATCATCTCAAGAGAAGGAAATTCTTTCCTGATACGCATCATTACATTATATAATCCTTTTGCATAATCTACATACAAAGCTTGTTGATTACTGCCAAGATAATTACTATAAGTATTCGTCATAAAGCGGTTACAATCCCATTTAATATAAGCAATGCCGGGATTATCAGTAAGAAGGTTGTGCAATACACCATACACAAAATCCTGCACTTTTGGATTGGTAAGATCGAGCACCAATTGATTACGTGAAAGATCTATCGAACGATTAGGCAATTTTAAAATCCAGTCAGGATGCTGTTCATACAATTCACTTTTAGGATTTACCATCTCGGGCTCTACCCAAATACCAAAATGAACACCTTTATTTTCGGCCTGTTTTACCAAATATTCAACACCGTCAGGTAATATTTTTTTATTTGCCTGCCAGTCGCCAAGCCCCGCTGTGTCGCTATGCCGGGGATGTTTGTTGCCAAACCATCCATCATCCAATAAAAATAAATCAACGCCAATTTTTTTGGCGCCATCGAATAATTTAACCAAAGTATCCTGGTTAAAATTGAAATAAGTTGCTTCCCAATTATTAAGTAATGTTTGCCGCTTTTGATGCCCGGCCCATACGCCATAATTCAAAGCCCATTGATGTAAATTTCTACTCGCTTGTCCCTTACCGTTGGTTGAATAAGTAAAAATAAAATGAGGCGTATTAAAGATTTCTTTTGGTTTTAAAGTGTAAGCGGATGCATATGCATTGATACCGGGGATAACCTTTAAAGAATTACCAGCCTGTTTGTTCGACCGTACATTTTCAAACTGGAGATTGAAGTTGCCGCTCCATGCGAGTGAGCCTGCAAAAACATCGCCTTCATTTTCATCAGCAGGTTTATTAGGAGACAACATAAACGATGGCACTTCATAATTAGTAGCCCGTGTACCCAATTTAGATTGAATATTGTAAATTCCTTCAGGTAACTGCGTTTCTTCAAACTGCATTTCACTCGCCCAATCGCCATAAAAATGCGTAAGATAAAAATTGTTATCATTCAGGCTGATAAATGATGATGCATAACGCTGAAGCGTAACCGAAGATTTTTCTTCATGCTGAATGGTTGTCCATTCTTCTATAACATTTTCGCGTTGATAAGATTTAAAATTAAGTATTACAGAAAATGCATAAACCGGATCCTTTAATTTAATGTGAGTTACAGAAACATCATCATCCTGTTTTTCTATATCAGAACTAACATAATTTAATTGAAGAGAAGGATTTCCATCAGCATGCACCACTTCTATTGCAGGCTCGAATACATAACCCATTCCGCCACCCGGAAAGGCAGGACTTTGACTGCGGGAAAGTTCTTTATAATTTGTAGAATCAGGAAGATTACTATTAGAAAAATTCTCTCCGAAATAGGCCTGCTCCAACTGCTGATGATTATCAACTTTAAATACCAGTGCCGTACGGCTTGTCTTTACAACAATTGTTTGCGCATTAGCTCCTGCAAAAAAAATAACGCATGAAATTAAGGCAGCTGAAATATTAATTAAGAACTTGCTCATTTATTTTCCTCAATTTTTTCATTAAAAGAAATCCTGTTGTTGAAAGGATCATTTACAATAAAGGCTAATGCGCCATAAAAAGTTTTTTCCAAACCTGGCTTATTATATTTATAATTTTTAGCAATGATCTCTTCATAATATTCTTTTACGCCCGTGCACCATACAAAGACATGAGTGCCTGGTGTTCCATCCCCATGGTGCTCGCTAAGGTGCAAAGTGATACCGCCCTTAGCCACTTCAATATATTTCGGAGAATTTTCTTCAAATGCATGCTCCCATTCTACTGAAAAGCCAAGCCAGTCGCGATAAAACTCTAACGCTTTGGCATAATCGAAAATACGAAGGACTGGAATTACTTCTTCTACAGTTAAACCCCCGTTCCCTAAAGGGGTGTAATAAAATTTATTTAGAAAATTTATTTGCATTACTATTTTTCTCTTTGTTTGTGGTTACATAGTAAACACTTCTTCCTGCTTATTCAAGTATTCATTTTCTACCACTTCTTCGCCGGGTTGTCTTTTTTCAAATTCCTTTACCTTTTCATGAAAGCCGCTGCTGTCCTTAATTATAGCAATTCTTGCACTTCTTACAAATTCAATTAATCCATAAGGTTCCAGATATTTAATTAGCCTGTCTGTTTCTTCACGATGGCCTGTCGCTTCAAATACCACATAGTCTTTTCTTATTGCAATTGCTCTTGCGCCGAACTCATGAAGCAATCTTTCCACCTTTACTTTTTCTGTAATAGCATCTGTTGGCATTTTGTATAAAGCCATTTCCTGCCAAACAATTTCTTCATTAGTGTTATAATATGCTTTTAAAACATCCACTTGCTTTTCTATCTGCCGCACTAATTTTTTTACTACATCTTCGGTTTCATCAATTACAATATTGAACCTATGAATGCCTGAAACTTCTGATGGCGAGGTATTCAGTGTATGAATATTGATTTTTCTTCTCGAAAAAATAATAGTAATACGGTTAAGCAAACCAATCTGGTCTTCCGTGTAAACCGTTAATGTGAATTCCTGTTTCATCTTAATTTATTTTAATTCTTTAATTATTAAATAGCCTAATTTACTTGTTTTACAGCTACCATTCTTAAACGTTTATAATCTGCGTACCAACTTCCGTTTCTGCAGTTAGTAGATTCAAGCATAGCTTGTGTATCGCTTAATATACCTTCTTTATCATTTTCATCAATACCATTCAAATATGCGCTGGCAAACATTTTCAGCCAATCTTTAATACCGTTCTTATCATCACTCAATTTTGTTTCTCTATCGTAATGTAAGGCAAAAGTAACCCTGAAGCCTTTGGATTCTAAAAGTGACGCATACTCCCCAATAGAAGGGAAATACCATAATGATATATCTGTATTTTGAACATAGCCATGTTTAGATAAACTTTTTTGTAATGCTTTGATAATTTTATCGACATTATTTTTACCGCCCATTTCAAAAACGAATCTTCCATTCTTTTTTAAGCACTTGTAAGTTAATTCTACAACTTTTTCTTTTTCCTGTATCCAATGAAGCACCGCATTTGAAAAGACAGCATCAAAATTTTCAGCAAAATGAAATTCTGTAGCTGACTGCACCTGGAAGTCGATTTGCGGATATTCGGTTTTTGCCTTTGTGACCATTTCTATAGAATTGTCAATACCGACAACCGATGCGCCGCTTGATGCTATTACACTTGTAAGATAACCAGTGCCGCAGCCAAGATCCAGAATTCTTTCATCGGGTTGAGGCTTCAAAAGATTTACCAGATCCTCTCCGAACTTAAAAACAAAAGAATGTTTATCGTCATACAGACTGGCATTCCAGTCAGTGTTTTCCTGGGATGTTTTCATTAGTTGTTGATCGCTTTTTTTAATGCCATTGCATAACCGAGATGCAGCCCGTCATGCATATTTACAAATTGTATTGAGTCATCAATATTATTTAATTGAACTCCAAAACTCGTAGTGTATGAATTAAAGTTTTCAAAGACGCCTTCCTGTAAATCACTGTTTAATTTGTCAATGAGCTCTAATGACTGTTCTTTTAAAAATAAAAGCTCCTGTTCATTAATAAATTTTTCAGGCTTTGTACCCTTTGAATATTTTGCGATATATTCATTATCGATGCATAGGGCCAGGCCTGATAGTTTGTAGCATAATGCTTGCTGGGTTATAATTATATGCCCGAAATTCCAGATGATATTATTATTAAAACCTTTTGGAATTTTGTTAATATCTTCAATGGATAAGTTTTCTATTGCCTGCATAAACATTTTTCGGCTCGCAATTATCGTATCTATACTTTTATTCATACTTAATTCAAATATTTATTTCAACCTTATCTCTGCAACACTGCACCCCTGTGGCACCATTGGAAAAACGTTATTTTCTTTACCAACCATTACTTCCAATAAGTAAGCGCCTTTATAATTCAGCATTGTTTGCAATGCAGTTTTCAAATCTTTACGGTTCGAAATACATTGTCCTTCTATGTGATAACCCTTTGCCACCTGTACAAAATCAGGGCTTGTAATGTTTACAAATGAATATCGTTTATCGTTAAACAATTCCTGCCACTGACGAACCATTCCTAAAAACTGATTATTCAAAATCAAAACTTTTACATCAACATTCCATTGCATGATTGTTCCTAACTCCTGGATCGTCATTTGAATACCACCATCGCCTGCGATTGCAATTACAGGTCTTTCAGGTGCACCAAATTTTGCACCTATTGCAGCCGGCAACGCAAAACCCATTGTACCTAAACCACCAGATGTCACATTACTTTTTGACTGATTGAATTTTGCATAACGGCAGGCCACCATCTGATGCTGACCAACATCGGTAACAATTACTGCATCGCCATTCGTTAATTCATTCAATACATCAATCACTTCAGCCATACTCATCTCTTCTGCTTCCGGATGCATTTCTTTATCAATAACAATTTCCGTTTCTTCTTTTGTATATTGTTTGAATTTATTTAGCCAATCTGTATGTTCTTTCTTTTCAATCAAAGCAGTTAACAAAGGCAATGTTTCTTTACAATCACCCCAAACAGGAACTGTTGCTTTTACATTTTTATCAATTTCTGCGGGGTCAATATCAAGATGAATAACTTTTGCCTGCTTTGCATATTTATCAAGGCGACCCGTAACACGATCGTCGAAACGCATACCAATTGCAATCAATACATCACATTCGTTCGTCAATACATTCGGTCCATAATTTCCATGCATACCCAACATGCCAACATTTAATGGATGTCTTGTAGGCAACGCACTTAAGCCAAGAATTGTCCATGCAGATGGAATACCCGCCTTCTCAATAAAAGCTGCAAATTCCTTTTCAGCTTTGCCAAGAATTATACCTTGTCCCCAAATAACAAAGGG
>Ga0207652_10005556_pt1 | contig 10219 bp, 9 predicted proteins | sample KBSC63BmetaG_FD_184334 | JGI IMG/M metagenome (GOLD analysis project Ga0207652, IMG submission 184334) | Corn rhizosphere microbial communities from Kellogg Biological Station, Michigan, USA - KBS C6-3B metaG (SPAdes) (version 2) | ecosystem: Host-associated > Plants > Roots > Rhizosphere ...
GCTGTAGACCATCACGAGCCCGAACGCGGTCAGGGCGAGCGGGACGAGGACGAGCAGCTGCCATTCGAGCGAGTGCTGCTTCCGCCTGCCGCTCATGCCCGCTCCCGTCGGCAAAGCCGGCGCCTCCGCTCTCTGATGAGCTCCGTCGAGCCTACGCTCATGCCCGCTCCCGGCGCCGGCAAAGCCGGCGCCTCCGCTCTCTGATGAGCTCCGTCGAGCCTACGCTCATGCCAGCCTGTCGACGAGCGCGCGGAACGTGTCGCCGCGGTCTTCGAAGTCGGTGAACTGGTCGAAGCTCGCGGTCGCGGGCGACAGGAGCACGACGTCGCCCGGCTCGGCGTCGCCGCATGCGTGCGCGAGCGCGTGCGCGAGATCGCCGTCGCGCGTGTACGGGCGACCGGCCGCGTCGAGTGCGGCCGCAAGCTCGTCGGCGGCCTCGCCGATCAGATAGATCGAGCGGACGTTCCGCGGGAGCGCGCCGGCGAAGGGCCCGAAGTCCTCGCCTTTCAGCGAGCCGCCGAGGATGAGCCGCAGCGGCGCGTCGAACGCGGCGACGCCTCGCCGCGCGGCCGCGGTGTTCGTCGCCTTCGAATCGTTCACGTAGCGGACACCGTCGAGCTCGCGCACGAGCTCGAGCCGGTGCGCGACCCCCGGGAAGGTGCGGAGCGCCGTCGCAATCGCGTCGTCGGCGATGCCGGCCGCGCGGGCGGCCTCCGTCGCTGCGACGGCGTTCTCGCGGTTGTGGGCACCGGGGATGAGCGGCTCGGCGGGGAGCGGGTCGTCGGCCGAGAACTCGACGCCGGCGAGTCCGCTCCCGCGCGGCACGACGGCGGTGTGCGCCCGCTCGAAGATGCGGAGCTTCGCAGCACGGTATGCGCCGAAGGTGCCGTGCCGGTCGAGGTGATCCGGCTCGAGATTGAGAAGGACGGCGATGTCGCATGCGAGCGTGTGCACGTCCTCGAGCTGGAAGCTGGAGAGCTCGCATACGACGACGGTGCCGGGTTCGACCTGCAACGCGACGTCGGTGAGCGGGCGCCCGATGTTGCCGGCGACCTCGACTTGCCGGCCGGCCGCCCGGAACATCGCGGCGAGCAGCTCGGTCGTCGTCGTCTTCCCGTTCGTGCCGGTGACGCCGACGAGTGGGTTGCCCGGCAGCAGGCGGTAGCCGAGCTCGACCTCGCTCCAGAGCGGGACCGCGCGGGTGCGCGCCGCCGCGGCAAGCGGCGAGGCCCCGGGGACACCCGGGCTTTTCACGACGAGCTCGACACCGTCCAGCAGGGACTCCTCCTCTGATCCGAGACGAACTTCGACGCCTTGCTCGCCGAGCCTTCCCGGGTCGGCGTCGGCCGAGCGGTCGGCCGCGACGACCTCCACACCGAGACCGGCGAGCGCGGTCGCGGCCGACCGCCCCGAGCGCGCGAGCCCGAGCACGAGCGCGCGCCGCGGCAGCCATTCCATCGTCTCTTTCGGACCTGGCCGGCTCATGACGAACGGATCCCCCCACGGGGGGCGACTGGGCCCCTGCAGTCACGGTAGCGAGCGAAAACGCACACGTCGGTGCCGAGTTCGGGACGGGGAGCCGACTTCCTCAGCGGCCGGCCTGCCCGCACGAGTTGCGGCGCCGTCAGGGGCGGCGGGCGCGGGCGAAGAGCTGGGCGCCGTTCGCGCCGTCGTCGAGCTCGGTCTCGACACCGGTGAAGCCGGCGAAGGCGAGCGCGGCCTCGAGCGCGGCGGCCTCGACCGTGGCCGCGGGCTCGCGCAGGGAGAGCCGGCCGCCCGGACGCAGCACGCGTGCGAGCTCGGCGACGGCGGTCGGGAGATCGCCGACACGCGCGAGCGCCGAGCGGAGCACGGCGGCGTCGACCGACGCGTCGGGCAGCGGCAGGACGTCGGCGTCGCCGACGAGGTACATGACGCCGCTCATCTCCGCCTCGTGCGCGAGTGCGAGCAGCTCTTCGAGCGCGTCGACCGACGGGTCGATCGCGATCACCCACCCGTCGCCGATGCGGTCGTGCGCCGCAAGGGTCAGCAGCCCGAGTCCGGTGCCGACGTCGAGCACGGTGTCGCCCGCTCGGAGCGCCGCGGCCTCGAGCACGCGCTCCGCCTGCGCGACCATGGCGCCGTCCGCCCGCCCGCTCGCGATGAGCCTGTCCGCCCAGCCGCTCATCGCAGGCGGAAGTAGTAGCGGTAGAAGAGCGCGAACCCGGCGGCGCAGAGGATCCCGGTGACGATCCAGAAGCGCACCATGATCTTCGTCTCAGACCACGCCTTCATCTCGAAGTGGTGATGGATCGGCGCCATCAGGAACACGCGACGCTTCAGGTACTTGAACGAGAAGACCTGGATCATCACCGAGAGCGCCTCGATCACGAAGATGCCGCCGATCAGGAGCAGCAAGAGCTCCGTGTGCCGCCGCGTCATGATCGCGAGCCCCGCGAGCGCGCCGCCGAACGCCATCGAGCCGGTGTCGCCCATGATCACCTCGGCCGGGAACGCGTTGTACCAGAGGAAGCCGATCGCAGCCCCGACGAGGGCGGCGCCGATGATCGCGAGATCGAGATCGGTCAGGTTGCGGTGCGTGACGTCGGTGCCGGAGCGAACGTACGAGACGACGTTCATCGCCGTGAACGTGAAGATCGCGATGATCCCGGTGCCCGCCGCCAGCCCGTCGACGCCGTCGGCGAGGTTCGTGCCGTTCGCGGTGCCGGCGATGATCAGGAAGACGAACACGTACCAGCCGTACGAGAGCGGAATATTCACGTTCGCGATCGGGAGGAAGACGCTGTGCTCGATCTGGAGATGGTTCGCCACGAGGCTGACGATCGCGGCGATCCCGACGAGCAGCAGCATCTTCCAGCGGCCCGACAGGCCGAGCGAGCGCCGGTGCGTGAGCTTGATGAAGTCGTCGAGGAAGCCGACCGCGCCGCACGCGAGCGTCGCGAAGAGCACCGTCAGCCCCTGCAGCGTGAAGTGCGTCAGCGGAAGGAACGCGACCGTCGCCGCGAAGAGGATCATGAGGCCGCCCATCGTCGGCGTGCCCTGCTTGCTCATGTGATGCTCCGGGCCCTCCTCCCGGATGTGCTGGCCGAACTCGTTCGAGCGCAGGAACTCGATGAAGCGCGGGCCGATCAGGATCGAGACGATCAGCGCGACGAGCGCGGCGATGAGGACGCGGGTCACGGGGCGGTCGCTCCGGCGAGCGCGTCTGCGACGACTTCGAGACCCACGGAGCGAGAGCCTTTCACGAGGACGACGTCGCCTGCGCCGACGAGCTGGTGCGCAAGGCGCCCGGCCTCCGCGGCCGTCGCGACCCATTCGTCCGGCTCGTACGCGCGCGCGAGCTCGCCGACGCCGACGACGACGTCGATGCCGCTGGTATCGACCTCGCGATGGAAGCGCGGCGCCTCGTCGCCGAGCTCGGCCATCTCGCCGAGGATCGCGATCGTGCGCCTGCCGGCCGCGCGGTCGCGGAGGTGCGCGAGGGCCGCCGCCATCGCGACCGGGTTCGCGTTCCAGGCGTCGTTGATCAGGAGCCCTCCACCCGGTAGCTCCGTCTCCTGCGAGCGCCAGCGCGAGAACACGACCTCGACCGCTTCGGCGGGCGTCACGCCGAGCGCGTCGCACACCGCGAGCGCCGCGGCCGCGTTCCGCGCCTGGTGGCGCGCCGCGAAGGAGAAGACGATCTCACGGCCGTCGTGCTGGACGTGCGCCCGGCCGTCGCGCACCTCGACCGGCGGCTCGGCGAAGCGTCGCACGGCGACGCCCGCGGGCACGAACGACTCGAGCTCCGGCGTGTCGTCGGGGATGACGGCGACGCCGCCCGCCGGCAGCGCCTCGAGCAGCTCGGCCTTCGCCCGCAGGATGTTCTCGATGCTGCCGAGGAGCTCGAGGTGGACGGGTGCGACCGCGGTGACGACGCCGATCTCCGGCACGGCGATCGCCGCCAGCGCTCGGATCTGACCGCTGCCGCGCATCCCCATCTCGGTGACGACGACCTCCGTGTCCGGCTCGATGCGGCAAAGCGTCAGCGGCAGCCCGAGCTCGTTGTTGAAGCCGGCCTCTGCTGCCACGACCCGCACGTGCGGCCGCAGGAGCGAGGCGAGGATGTCCTTGGTCGACGTCTTCCCCACCGAGCCGGTGATCGCGACGACGCGGGCGCTGCTCAGCGCGCGGACGGCGCGGCCGAGCGCCGCCAGCGCGGCGAACTCGTCGTCGGGGACGAGCGTCGCAGCCGCCCCTCGCGCGCGGGCGTCGGCAAGGTAGGCGGCGCCTCCGCCGACCGCGACGAAGAGGTCGCCCGGCGAGACGCGCCGCGAGTCGATCTCGACGCCCGTCACCTCGCCGGCCGTGCCCTCGAGCCGCCCGAGGCCGCGCAGCTCGTCGAGTGCGAGCGGGATCAGGTTCGTGCTCCCAGCGTCCGGAGCGCCTCGCGCGCAGCCTCACGGTCGTCGAACGGCAGCGTGCGGTCCCCGAACTCCTGTCCCTGCTCGGCACCCTTGCCCGCGATCAGGACGACGTCTCCCTCGCGCGCGGTCTCGACCGCCTGCCGGATCGCGTCGGCGCGATCCGGCTCCACCTCGACGGGCGCCACGGCTCCCGCCACGATCGCGTCGATGATCGACTGCGGGTTCTCGCTGCGCGGGTTGTCGTTCGTGACGATCGCGACGTCGGCGAGCTCCGACGCGATGCGCCCCATCTGCGGCCGCTTCTCGCGGTCGCGGTCGCCGCCGCAGCCGAACACGCAGATGACGCGGCCCGTCGCGAGCTCGCGCACCGTGCGGAGCAGCGTCTCGAGCGCGACCGGCTTGTGCGCGTAGTCGACGATCACTTCGAACGGCTGACCTTCGTCCACCGACTCGAAGCGGCCCGGCACGCCGCGCACCGACTCCAGGCCGCGCACGACCGCGTCGTCGCCGATCCCGAGCAGCCGCGCGGCGGCGATCGCCCCGAGAGCGTTCTCGACGTTGAAGCGGCCGCGCAGCTTGAGGTCGATCCCGTCGAGCGCGGCTGGCCCGATCGCGGCGCCCGCGGCGAAGCCGAACGTGAGCGCGTCCGGAAGCTCCGCCGCCAGCCGCCGCCCGTACTCGTCGCCGACGTTCACCGCCGCCGGAGGGGCGCCGTCGACGAAGAGGCGGCGCTTCGCCTGGAAGTAGTCCTCCATATCCGCGTGAAAGTCGAGATGCTCGTGACTGAGGTTCGTGAAGACGAGCGCGGCGAAGCGAACGTCGTCGAGCCGGTGGAGCGCGGACGCGTGGGACGAGGCCTCCATCGCGACCGACCGGTCGCCCGCGTCGAGCATCTCGCGAAACAGACGCTGCAGGTCGATCGCCTCCGGCGTCGTGCGCTTGACGCCGCGCCGCTCGCCCCCGACGCGCGCCTCGATCGTGCCGACGAGGCCCGGCCGCATGCCCGCGGCGGCGAGAATCGCGAAGAGCAGGAAGGTCGTCGTCGTCTTGCCGTTGGTTCCCGTCACGCCGGCCACCCGGAGCTCGTCCGTCGGCCGGCCGAAGAACGTCGCCGCGGCGGGCGCCATCGCGGCACGGGCGTCGGCCACCAAGACCTGCGGCGCCGGCAGCTCGAGCGGGCGCTCGACGACGAGCGCGACGGCCCCCGCGGCCAGCGCGGCCGGCGCGAAGTCGTGGCCGTCCGCCTGCGCGCCGCGAACGCAGAAGAACGCGGAGCCCGGCTGCACCGCCCGCGCGTCGTAGGCGAGGTCGGCGATCTCGACCGGCGCCGGCCCGACGACGTCGACCGCCCCGACCGCGGCGGCGAGGCGCTCGAGATCCATCATCGCCCGGCGAGTCTAGCGGCGCCCACGGCGCCCTACCGCACGCGCAGGTCGGGCGGAACCTCGAGGTACTGCAAGTCGAACGACGCGATCTTCGCGAACGCCGGGGCGGCCACCACGCCGCCGAAGATCGCACGCGTCGGCTGGTCGACGCTCACGAGCACGACGAGCCTCGGGTTGCTCGCGGGCACCATGCCGACGAACGTCGCGACGTACTTGCCCGGCTCGTAGCCGTCCGGACCCGGCTTCTGCGCGGTTCCCGTTTTGCCCGCGACCGTGTAGCCGGGGATCTCCGCCGCCTGCGCGGTGCCCACGTCCGAGACGACGCCCTTCAACATCTGCAACAGGGTGCGGTCGACGGACGGCGAGAGGATGCGGCGCGTCTTCACGGGCGGCGGCTTCTCGCCCTGGACGTGGTCGACGAGATGCGGTTCCATCCAGACGCCCTTGTTCGCGATCGCCGCGTACACGGACGCGAGCTGGATCGCCGTCACCGACACGCCCTGGCCGATCGGCACGTTGCCGATCGTCGAGCCCGACCAGTACGAGGGCAAGAGGCCCGGGCTCTCGCCGGGGAAGTCGATGCCGGTGCGCCGGCCGAAGCCGAACTGCTTCATCCACTTCTTGAGCCCCGACTCGCCGAGCAGCGTGCGCGCGATCGTGACGGTGCCCACGTTGGACGAGCGCTGCAGGATCTGCGACACCGTCATCGTCTCGGTGCCACGCTCCTCCGCATCGTGGATGCGCCGGTCCGCGACCTGGATCGAGTACGGCAAGGTGAACCGCGTGCTCGGCCGTACCAGATGCTCCGAAAGCGCGCCTGCGATCGTCACGACCTTGAAGACGGAACCGGGCTCGAAGACGTCGGTGACGGCGTGATTCGTCTGGAGCCCCTTCGTCGCCGACGCGTTCGCGTCGTGGGTCGGCGCCTCCGCCATTGCGAGGATGCCGCCCGTCTTCGGATCGAGGACGATCGCGGTCGCGTGCTTCCCGCCCCATTGCGCGATCGTCTCGCGCAGCACCTGCTCGGCGTTCGCCTGGATCGTATGGTCGAGCGTCAGGAAGACCGAGCTGCCGGGCCGCGCGGGCACGGTGTGCGCGACGCTGATCGCCCGCCCGAACGGATCCTGGACGACGGTCTGCTCGCCCGGCTTGCCGGCGAGGCTCGAGTCGAGCTGCAGCTCGAGCCCGGAGAGCCCGTCGTTGTCGATGCCCGCGAAGCCGAGCACGGGCGCCGCCACCGAGTGCTGCGGATACATCCGTCGCTCTTCCCCGTAGAAGTGGAAGCCGGGCAGCTTCGCCCGTGCGAGTGCGGCCGCGACGTCCGGCGGAGCCTTCCGCTCGACGAACGAGAAGTGCGTGCGCTTCCGCGTCAGCGCGCGATAGACCTCACCGGCCTTCAACCCGAGCAGCCGCGCCGCGGTGCGCGACTCGCGGCCCGGTCGCCGCACCTCGTGCGGGTCGACGTACACCGTCGTCGCCTGCTCGCCGAGCGCGAGCGGCGCGCCGACGCTGTCGAAGATCGTCCCCCGGCCGGCGGGGATGACGACCGGCGCCTTCGTCTGCACCTGGCCGATCTTGGAGAGCGAGGACGCCCGCACCGTCGTGATCCAGGCGGCGCGCGCGAGGAGCGCGCCGAAGGCGAGCAGGATGCAGAGGAGCAGCAGCCGGATGCGCGAGTTGACGACCCGCGTCACGGGCTACCGGCCGAGATCGAGGTAGCTCGTCTCGGTCGCGGACGCCGGTGTGAGCCCGAGCCGGCGCGCGGTTCGCTCGATGAGGATCGACGAGCCCGCGCTCGACACCTGCGAGGCGAGCGCCTGGTTCTGCGCCTGCAGCTCGAGCTGCTGCTTGGTGAGATTCGACACGCTCATGTTCACCCGGAGCACCGCGACGTTCAGCGCGACGACGCCGGCGAGCAGGACTGCGAACGCCGAGATCCAGAGGATCCCCCCGGTGAGCCGCAGTCCCGGCGCGCGCCGGCGCGCACGCGACACGGATTGTGGCCGGGGGCGCGGACGGCGGACGGGCGGTGCCGCGACGTCGGTCGCGAACCAGTCGACGGCCGCCATTACGCCTCCTCCGCCCCGGCCTTGACGGCCGCACGGAGGCGCGCCGACGCGGCGCGCGGATTCGCGGCCACCTCGGCCTCGGTCGGCTTGATCGGCCGGCGCTCGATCGCGCGCAGCTCCGGCTCGTGCCCGCAGACGCAGACGGGAAAGTCGGGCGGGCACGTGCAGCCCCGCTCGCGGTCGCGCAGGAACTGCTTGACGATCCGGTCCTCGAGCGAGTGGAACGCGATCACCGCGAGCCGCCCGCCCGGACGCAGCATCTCGAGCGCGGCGGGCAATGCAGCCTCGAGCGAGCCGAGCTCGTCGTTCACGGCGATGCGCAGGGCCTGGAAGACGCGCTTGGCCGGGTGCCCCTCGCCGAACCGCGCGGGCGCCGGGATCGAGGCCCTGATCGTGTCGACGAGCTCGCCCGTGCGCTCGAACGGCTGCTCCTTGCGACGCCGAACGATCGCGCGCGCGATCGGCTTCGCGTAGCGCTCCTCGCCGTAGCGGCGGAAGGTCGTCATCAGCTCCCGCTCGGGCCACTCGTTCACGATCTCGCGCGCCGTCAACTCCTGCGTCGTGTCCATGCGCATGTCGAGCGGGGCGTCGACGGAATACGAGAACCCGCGCTCCGGGCGGTCGAGCTGCATCGACGAGACGCCGAGGTCGAGCAGGATCGCGTCGGCGCGCACGCCGTTGTCGGCGAGCTGCTCGAGCACGACGCCGAAGTCGCCGCGCAGCAGCCGCGTCTGCACGCCGGCGTGCTTCTCGAAGCGGTCGAAGTACATGCGAGCCGTCGGGTCGCGGTCGATCGCGATCAGCTTGCCGCGGCCGTGCAGGTCGGCGGCGAGGAGCGCGGCGTGGCCGCCGGCGCCGAAGGTCGCATCGACGACGGTCTGCCCAGGCTGCACGCCGAGGCTCTCGCGAACCTCGGTCGCGAGGACGGGGACGTGATCAGTCGCGCTGGGCTGCAAGACGTTCGGCAACATCTTCGGCGCTCCCTTCGACTTCGGCGAGCTCGCGCTGCCAGGCGGCGCGATCCCAGATTTCGAGGTGGTCGTGGACGCCCGCGACGACGACGTCGCGGCCAAGCTTCGCGTGCTCGAGAAGCGCCGTCGGCACGCCGACGCGGCCCTGCTTGTCGAGCTCCGCCTCGGCGGCGCCGGAGAAGAAGAAGCGCTGCATCCGGCGGCCCTCCTTGCTCAGCGGGTCGAGCGTCGCGAGCCGCGTGTCGACGAGGCGGTCCCAGTCGGCGCGCGTGTAGGCGAAGAGGCAGCCGTCCATGCCGCGCGTCACGACGATCCCGTCCCGGAACGCCGGCCGGAAGCGGGCCGGCAGCGTGAGCCGGTTCTTGTCGTCGAGGGTGTGGTCGTATTCGCCGAGGAGCATCGCGGGGCCGGATCAGTGTCTACCACTTTGCCCCACGATAAACCACGATTCCCCACTTGTCCACCCCGGAAGGGTGATCTACCGCTGCGCGCGACGGGCAGCCCGCGCACTGTCGACGAGCGCGCCGAGCGCGCGGTCGGCCTCGCCGCGGTCGCGGTCGCGAAGCGACCCGTGCAGGGCCCGGCCGGCCACGTCGACGTGGATCGAGGCGAGCCGGAGGCGCCGCTGCACCGGCCCCTCGACGAGCCGGAAGCTCTGCACCTTCTCGAGCGGAACCCAGACCGTGACCCGGCGCAGGCGGCCGCTGACCGTGACGACGGCCTGCTCGGACATGCCCCAGGCGAGAAAGCGGTACCGGAGCGGGCTCTTCGCGCGCACGCGCCGCGGCGGGCGCCGGTCGGCCCGCGGCGCGTTCGGGAGCACGTGCTCGAGCAGGGCGCGGGCGTCCGCCCGCCGGCCGACCGGGAGGAGCGCGCGCAGCTGCCCGCGCGTGGCCTCGCCTTCGCCCTTCCGCTTCTGGTGCCCCGCCAGGTCGACCTCGAGCCGGCACCAGCCGAGCCGCCGCCAGAGCAGCGGCTCGACGAGCCGTACCGCCTGGACACGGCCGGGCCGGATCGTCTCGTGGTTCAGCGCGACGAGCCCCGAGTGGAGGCGGAGCCCGTCGTCGGCCGCCGCGACCGTGAGCCGGTACTCCTGGTTGAAGCGGCGCCAGACGAGCGTGCCGACGGCGATCACCTCCGCCACGCCGCCGCCGAGGATGCCGCCCGCGGCCGCCGGGGCGAGGAACGCCGTCACGATCAGGGCGGTGAGGACCGCCTCGGCCGCGAGGCCGACGTCGCTGACCAGGATCGACGCGGCGAGCCGGCCCGTCGGCACCGAGGCGAGCACCGTCTCGTCCCCGGCGGGAGTCCCGCCGGGGCCCGCGTCGGGCGTGACGTCGAGCGCGTCGCCGCCGCCGTGCGCGAGGGCGAGCAGGCGGTCGCGCAGC
>Ga0207652_10005559_pt1 | contig 10217 bp, 12 predicted proteins | sample KBSC63BmetaG_FD_184334 | JGI IMG/M metagenome (GOLD analysis project Ga0207652, IMG submission 184334) | Corn rhizosphere microbial communities from Kellogg Biological Station, Michigan, USA - KBS C6-3B metaG (SPAdes) (version 2) | ecosystem: Host-associated > Plants > Roots > Rhizosphere ...
CCCGCGGTCTTCGTCTGCAACAACAACCAGTGGGCGATCTCGACGCCGATCGAGGCGCAGACACGCGCCGAGTCGCTGGCCGACAAGGCGGTCGGCTACGGGATCCCCGGCGTGACCGTGGACGGGCTCGACGTGCTCGCCGTCTACGCCGCTGCACGCGAAGCCGTCGAGCGCGCGCGCTCGGGCGGCGGGCCGACGCTGATCGAGTGCCTCCATTACCGCGCTGCGCCGCACGCGACCGCCGACGATCCGCGCGCCTACATCGACCTCGCGCGCGTCGAGGAGGAGCGGGCGAACGAGTGCGTCGGCCGGTTCGAGCGGTTGTTGCTCGATGCGGGCGTCCTCACCGACGACCGGGTCGAGGCCGCGCGCAAGGACGCGGAAGACCTCATGCGCGCCGGGATCGCGGCCGCCGAGGCCGAGCCGCCCGCCGATCCCGAGCTCGTCTTCACGCACGCCTACGTCGATCCGCCCGAGAACGTCCGCCATGGCTGAGCTGACGCTCGTCGAAGCGGTCAACGACGCGCTGCACACGGAGCTCGCGCGCGACGACGACGTGATGGTGCTCGGCGAGGACGTGGGGCGCGCCGGCGGTGTGTTCCGCGCGACGGCCGGGCTGCGCGACCGCTTCGGGCCGGATCGCTGCGTCGACACTCCGCTCGCCGAGGCCGGTCTGCTCGGCGGCGCCGTCGGCCTCTGCATGGCGGGGTGGCGGCCGGTCGTCGAGATGCAGTACGACGCGTTCTCGTACCCGTCGCTGAACCAGCTGATCACGCACGTCGGCCGCTATCGCTGGCGGACCGGCGGCCGCATGCAGTTCCCGCTCACGATTCGCATGCCGTACGGCGGAGGTGTCCGCGCGCCCGAGCTGCACGACGACTCGCCCGAGGCGTACTACGTGCACACGCCTGGGATCAAGGTCGCGATCCCGTCGACGCCGGCGGACGCAAAGGGGCTGCTCGCCGCTGCGATCCGCGATCCCGACCCCGTCGTGGTCCTCGAGCCGAAGCTCGTGTACCGAACGTCGCGCGGCGAGGTGCCGGAGGGGGAGCACGTCGTGCCGCTCGGCGCAGCGCGCATCGCGCGCGAGGGGAGCGATGTGACGCTGATCGCGTACGGCGCGATGGTGCCGGTGTGCGAGCAGGCGGCGGACGCCCTTGACGTGGCGTGCGAGGTCGTCGACATCCGCTCGCTGCGTCCGCTCGACGAGCGCACGATCCTCGCGTCGGTCGCGAAGACCGGCCGTGTCGTGATCGTGCACGAGGCGCCGCGCACCGCGGGCTTCGGCGCCGAGCTCGCCGCGCTGATCGCCGAGCGCGCGATCTTCGACCTGCAGGGGCCGGTGCTGCGCGTGACGGGCTACGACGTTCCCTATCCGTACTGGACGATCGAGGATGCGTACATGCCGTCGGTGGAACGGGTCGTCACGGCCGTACGATCACTTATGTGATTCACGAGCTGCCGCTCGAACGACGGACGGTGCACGGCCGCTGGTCTCGCGATCTCGCTCCGGTTCTCGCGATCGACCCCGGTGACAGCGTCCGGTTCGCGACGCTGTCCATCTTCTGGTGGCACGAACGGGGAGAGCCGTTCGCCGAACGGGCACCCGACGACGGGCACGCGCTCATCGGGCCGATCGAAGTGCGCGGCGCGCGCGCCGGCGCGACACTGAGCGTTCGCATCGACGAGGTCGATCCCGGCCCCTGGGGCGTGACGCTCACCCGCGAGCCGCACACGATCGACTGGGAGCTCGGAGACGGATTCGGCCGCGCCTCGACCGGGCACATGGCGACGCTCGCCCCGTTCCTCGGGGTGATCGGGATGCCGCCCGACGAGCCGGGAACCCATTCGACCGAGCCGCCGCGTGCAAGCGGCGGGAACATCGACTGCAAGGAGCTGGTTGCCGGTACGACGTTGTATCTGCCGATTCCCGTCGACGGCGCGCTGCTCTCGGCAGGCGACGCCCACGCGCTGCAGGGTGACGGCGAGGTGAGCGGGACTGCGATCGAAACCACCGCACACGTGCAGCTGACCGTCGACGTGCGTGACGACCTCGAGCTCGATTGGCCGATCGCGCGCACGGGCGACGCGTGGCTCACGTTCGGCTTCGATCGTGATCTCGACCATGCTGTCGAGATCGCTCTTGCAGGGATGTTGCAGCTGCTGCAGCGCGAGCACCGGCTGTCGCCGGAGGATGCGCTCGGCCTCGCGAGTGTCGCCGTCGATCTGCGCGTGACGCAGGTCGTGAACGACGTCAAGGGCGTGCACGCTGTGCTGCGCGACGACGCCCTCGTATGAGCGAGCGTCTCCGTCTCTGGCTCGAGCGCGACCGGCGTGGTGCGGGGTATCACCTGCGCGACGCGGCCAGCGGCGAGCGCGTCGGCTGGGAGGATCCGCGGCTGCGCGTGGTCGCAGTCGCCGGCGTTTCGTTCCGTCCCGGGGCGGTGACCGACTCGTCGTTCGACCCGGGCGCGCGACTCGCGCTCGTGCCGGAGCCGGCGAACGAGCACGACCCGAACGCGATCGGGATCTGGAACGAGGAGCGCACGCTGCAAGCCGGGTACGTCCCACGTGAGACGGCACCCGAGCTGGCCGGCGACGAGCTGGCGGTGTCGCTGTGGCGCGCAGGTGCCGAAGGGCTGCGGGTGCTGCTGGTCCCGGCCGGGTCGTGGGTGGGTCGGCCGCGGCGGTGAGCCTGTACGTGCGGGGGGCGCTCCCGTGGCTGTTCGACCTGGACAGCCCGGAGCTCGCCACGCGCGCACGCGAGGCGGACGCGCGCACGTCGTCCAGGCCGTGCGATCCGCCGGTCGCGGACGTTGCCCACCGGTTCGACACGTTCGTCTAGCCTCCGCGTCCGTGCCGTACGAGTTCAAGCTGCCGGACCTCGGCGAAGGGCTGACGGAGGGAGAGATCGCGCGCTGGCTCGTCGCCGAGGGCGACGAGATCGCCGAGGACGCCCCGCTCGTCGAGATCGCCACCGACAAGACGACGGTCGAGATCCCGTCGCCGGCCGCCGGCCTCGTCGCGAAGATCCTCGTCGCCGAAGGCGATGTCGTCCCGGTCGGGACGCTCCTCGTGGTGATCGGCGGCGACGCGGCTGAGGAACCCGAGGCGCCCGCCGCAGCTCAGCCAAGTAACAGTCTGTTACAAGCTCCGTCGGCGCCCGCGGGTCGTCTGCAGGCGACACCGCTCGTCCGCCGCGTCGCGCAGGAACTGGGCGTCGACCTGGCATCCGTCTCGCCCACCGGCCCGGGGGGACGCGTCACCGAAGACGACGTCCGGGCTGCCGCCGGAGGAGCAAGTAACAGTCTGTTACAAGCCCCCGAGGGGCGCCGCGAGAAGGTGCGCGGGGTTCGGCGGCAGATCGTCGAGCACCTGAGCCGCGCGCACCGGGAGGTGCCTGCGGTGACGTACGTCGAGGAGTGCGACTTCACGAACGTCGACCTCAAGCTCCTGCTCCCGACGGTGCTCCGCGCGACGGCGGCGTCGCTGCAGGAGTTCGCCGAGCTGAACGCACGGCTCGAGGGTGACGAGATCGTGTACCTCGACCGCTACGACCTCGGGATCGCGGTTCAGACCGACGCGGGCCTCGTCGTGCCTGTCGTGCGCGGCTGCGACACGCGGAGCGTCGACGAGCTGCGCGCCGACGTCGACGGGCTCGCCGAGAAGGCGCGCAACGGGACGCTCACACCGGAAGAGCTGCGTGGGTCGACGTTCACCGTGACGAGCGCCGGTAAGCTCTCCGGCCTCTTCGTCACGCCGATCGTCAACCACCCCGAGGTCGGCATCCTCGGCGTGCACCGCATCGCGCCGCGCGCCGTCGTCGCGGACGGCGAGATCGTCGTGCGGCCGATGGGGAACATCAGCACCACCTTCGACCACCGCGTCGTCGACGGTGCACGCGCTGCGCAGTTCACGCTCAGCGTGATCGAGAAGCTGCAGACGCGCTAAGCAGTCACGGCAAGATGCCGGTCGAGCATCGCCTCGATCTTCGGCGCGCTCACACGGCCGGTAAGCCGGGCGACCGCTTTCCGCTCGACGACGAGCACGAGCGTCGGCACGTCCTCGACCCTTAACTTCTTCGCGACCGCGGGGTCTCCGTCGACGTCGACCTGGATCACCCGCAGGCGGTCGCGTTCCTTCCGCGCGAGGTGGGCGACGAGGCTCTCCATGCGTCGCGCCGGCCCGGAGCGCGCCGAGGTGAAGAAGACGAGCTGCGGGCGGGAATCGCCGTTCACGCCAACGGTCATGCCCGATGACGGGCCATGTGTAACCTCGCGGCGTGGGGGACTGGTACACGATCGGGATCCTCGTCGGGCTCGGCGCGGCGATCGGGCTCGCCGCTACCGGTGTGCTGCGACGTGCACTCGCGGGGCTCGCCGTCGCCGTCGTCGCGACGGTTGTGATCGGGCTCGTGTTCGGCCAGTGGGACGAGGCGGTCGGCGGGGCGGTCGGTGCGGCATGCGGCGCGATCGGATCGGCGCCGCTCGTCCGCGGCACGCTGAGGCGCGGCGGCACACGCGGCGGAACCGCGCTCCTGCTCGCGGTCGCGGCGCTCGTCGGCGCGGCACTCGCATTCGTCCCCGTGCTCGGCTACCTCGAAGCCCTCGCGGTGCCGGCGCTCGGTGCGCGGCTGCGCTCGCGCGCGCCGGATCGCCATGCCGGGCTCCGATCGCTTGCCCGGGACTGACGCCTCGCCGGCGAAGCCGAAGCCCGTCGTCCTCGTCATCGTCGACGGGTTGACGCCGTCCGCGTTCGAGGCCGCCGACACACCTACGCTGCGCGTCCTCGCCGAGCACGGTGAGTACCGGCGCGCGGTGAGCACGTTCCCGTCGCTGACTCCCGTCTGCCTCAGTTCGATCGCGACCGGCTCGCACCCCGACGGCCATCACATCCCTCACCTCGTCTGGTGGCATCGCGGCGAGCAGCGGCTCGTCGAATACGGCTCGTCGTTCGGCGCGATCCGTGCCGCCGGGTTGACGCGGTCGCTGCGTGACACGATCGTCGACCTGAACGCGAAGCATCTCTCGCGCGGTGTCGAGACCGTGTACGAGAGGCTCGAGGACGCCGGGCTGACGACGGCCGCGATCAACATCACGTGCTATCGCGGCCGGTCGCGCCACCTCCCGACGATCCCCGGCGCACCGGCGGTGTACGGCCCGAAGCGGTTCTTCTGGTACTCGCTCTACGAGAGCGACCGCACGGGCGCCCCGATCGCCGTGCGCAACCGTGCGCTCGGATCGATCGACGCGTATGCGGCATGGGTCGGCCGGTGGCTCGTCACCCGCGACGGATTCGACCTGCTCGTCTACTACCTGCCGGACTACGACTACGCCTCGCACGCTGCAGGCCCCGACAGCTCGCAGGAAGCGCTCGAGCGCTCCGACGCCGCGATCGGCGCGCTCCTCGAGGCCGCGGGCGGGCCGGAGGCGTTCCTCGAGCGCTATGCCGTCGTCGTGTGCTCCGACCACGGCCAGTCGAAGGTCGACCGCGTCGCGCGCCTCGACGTCGGCGACGACATGGCGACGGCGTCGAACCGTGCCGCGATGGTCTACACCGACGACCCGCGGCGGGTGGCCGAGCGGCTGGACGCGCAGCCCGCTGCGGGGATCGTCATCTTCCGCGAAGACGGTCGCCTCGTCGCGCGGCGCAACGGCGACGAGGACGACGCGATCCTCGCCGCGGTTCCCGACGGCCGCCTGCGCGCTGCGGCGGCGCTCGCGAACCCGAACGCGGGTGAGGTGATCGTCTCCGCCGAGCCCGGATGGGAGTTCTACGACCTCGCCGGCCGGCACCACCTCGGGGGCGGCAGTCACGGCTCGCTCGAGGCCGCGGACTCGGTCGTCCCTATGCTCTCGATCGGCCTCGGACCGCCTCCCGCGTCGATCGCCGGGATCAAGGAAGCGATCGTGCGCCACTTCGAAGCCCCCGGCGCGTAGTACCCTCGCCCGCGTGTCCGCCCTCGGAGCTCGGACCGCGGAAGCACTCCGCCGGCCGCACAACTGGATCGAGCTCGCCAAGTTCGGCGTCGTCGGCGCGACCGGCTTCGCGATCAACATCGCCATCTACCAGGCGGCCCTCGGCCTCGGTGCGCACACCGCCGCGGCAATCTCGTTCGTCATCTCCGCGGGCAGCAACTACTGGTGGAACCGCCACTGGACATTCGCGCACCAGAAGGGTCACTTCGGGTACCAGGGGATGCGCTTCTACATCGTCTCCGGGGTCGCGTTCCTCGTGAACCAGTTCTGGCTGTTCGTGTTCCTCGACTGGCTCGGGTGGGGAAAGACCGTGTCGCAGATGGTCGCGATCGCGCTCGTCACCCCGTTGAACTTCATCGGGAACAAGCTCTGGTCGTTCCGCAACTGAGGACGCTCGCAGTTGCGGTCGCGGCACTGGCGCTCGTACCGGCGGCACGCGCAGGCACGACGACCACGACCACGAACCCGCTGACGCCGCCGGCCGTCCCGTCGGCGGCGAAGCCGCACCTCAAGCAAGCCGAGGTGCTCGCGCGCTTCCTCGCCGTTCCGAAGGTTCGCGGCTGGCTGAAGCGCTATCCGCCGAAGCCCGTGACCTACGCGACGTACAGCCTCGGCGTCTGGAACGTGGACGTGTTCTCGGGCAAGGCCGGCGAGGTCGCGAAAGGAACGGTCGACGACACGAGCGGCGAGGTCACCGAGGCGCTGACCGGCCCGCAGGTCGCGTGGGGCATGGCGCGCGGAGTGAAGGGCGCGTTCGGGAGCGACAAGATCAACGAGCCCTGGCTCTGGCTGACCTTCTGCGGCCTCTTCCTGCTCGGACTCGTCGACTGGCGCAGGCCTCTCGGCCTGCGCACCGTCGACCTGGTCGCACTCGTCTCGCTCTCCGTGTCGCTGTGGTTCTTCAACCACGGCCACCTCTTCGCTGCGGTGCCGCTCGCCTACCCGCCGCTCGTCTGGGCGTTCGCGCGCTGCGTCTGGATCGGGGCCACCGACCGCCCGTTGCGCGGCGCAACGGTGTGGCCGGTCTGGCTCCTGCTCGCGATGACGGTGTTCCTCGCCGGTTTCCGCATCGGGCTCAACGTGCGCGCGTCGAACGTGATCGACGTCGGCTACTCCGGCGTGATCGGCGCCGATCGCATCTGGCACGGCGAGAGCCCGTACGGCAACTTCCCGCAGGAGACCGTCGGCAACAAGGAACTGAAGAAGTGCGGTCCGGCCGACAGCAACGGCGAGGTGCGCGACCGCATCCAGGCGAACGGTCGCTGCGAGACCGCCAACGGGGAAGGAGACACGTACGGGCCGGTCGCCTATCTCGCATACGTCCCCGGCTACCTGCTCTTCGGCTGGAGTCACAAGTGGGACACGCTGCCCGCCGTCCACTTCACGTCGATCCTGTTCGACCTGCTTGCGCTCCTCGGGCTCGGCCTCGTCGGTCGTCGCCTCGGCGGCCCGCGAGTCGGAGCGGCCGCCGCGTTCGCGTGGGCCGCCTGGCCGTTCACGCAGTACGCGTCGAACTCGAACACGAACGACTCGATCGGCCCGGCGCTGCTCACCTTCGGCTTTCTCGCGCTGACGAGCCCGACCGCACGCGGAGCGGCGGTCGCCGTCTCCGGCTGGACGAAGTTCGCGCCGCTGCTCGTGCTGCCGCTTTGGACCGGCTATCCCGAGGCGCGGCGGCCGCGGTCCGCAGTGCTTGCACTGCTCGGCTTCGCGCTCGCGACGGTCGTGGTGTTCTTCGTGCTGTTCCTCGAGCCGTCACCGTGGCATGCGGCGCGCGTCTTCTACGACCGCACCGTCGCCTTCCAGTACGGCCGCGACTCGCCGTTCTCGCTGTGGGACTGGCGCCAGTACCACGCGAAAGGCCTGCCCGACCTCCATCTCGTGCAACGCGTGCTCGAGGGAGCGCTCGTCCTCGGCTCGCTCGCCCTCGCCTTCGTGCCGCGCCGCCGTTCGCCCCTCCGCATGGCGGCTCTCACCGCCGCAGTGCTGATCGGGTTTGAGCTCGTCTTGACCCACTGGTTCTATCTCTATCTGCCGTGGTTCTTCCCGTTCGTCGTGCTTGCGCTGATCGCACCGCTTCCCGGCGGCGAGCCTGAGCGGCCGGTCGCAGCAGTGGACTGACGCGCTCGCCGCCGCGGGCGTGTTCCTCGCCTGCTTCGGGCTCGTCCACACGTGGTTCTGGGCGCACGGCGAGCTCATCGACTGGCCGACCTACCAGAGGTACGGCTCGGCGATCGTCGACCAGCACCTCGTCCCGTATCGAGACTTCAACGTCGACTACCCGCCGGGCTCGCTGCCGGTGTTCGTCCTGCCGGCGTACTTCGGGGACTACGCGAGCGCGTTCCAGTGGGTGATGGCGGCGTGCGGCGTCGCACTCGTCGGCGTGCTGGCGTTCGTCCGGCGCGAGGCGGCGTACTACGCGGCGCTCGCACCGCTCCTCGTCGGCTCCCTGATCCTGTCGCGGTTCGACCTCTGGCCTGCGCTGCTGCTCACGGCCGCGCTCGGCGCGTTCGTCGCCGGCCGCGACTCGATCGGCTGGGCGTTCCTCGGCGCGGCGGTCGCTGCGAAGCTCTGGCCGCTCGTAGTCGTTCCGCCGGCGCTCCTCTGGTCGGTGCGTCGCGGCCACGGCCGGAGCGCCTTCACCGGTCTCGCGGTCGCCGCGGTCGCCTTCGTCCCGTTCGCGGTGATCGCGCCGCACGGTGTGTGGGACATGCTGAGCAGCCAGGGGTCGCGGCCGCTCCAGGTCGAGAGCCTCGGCGGGGCACTCCTGACCACGTTCGGGCATCCGACCGTGGCGACGACGCACGGGTCGCAGAACCTCGCGGGGCACGGCGCCTTCGGCGCCGCGCTGAGCGTCGTCGGAACGATGGCGGTGATCGCGACGTGGATCGCCTTCGCGCGTGGGCCTGCGACGCGCGACCGTTTCGTGAGGTACGCGGCCGCTGCGGTCTGCGCGTTCGTGGCGTTCGACAAGGTGCTCTCGCCGCAGTACCTCCTCTGGTTGATCCCGCTCGTGCCGCTTGTCCGCGGCCTGCGCGGGCTGGCTGCGGCGCTGCTGCTGACCGCAGCATGTGTGCTGACGCAGGTGTGGTTCCCGCAGCGCTACTTCGCGTACGCGTTCGACTTCGACCTCGCCTGGGTGGTGCTCCTGCGCGACCTCGTGTTCGTCGCGCTGCTCGTGGTGCTCGTCACGCCTCGACCGGCACGCGCACGGCCGTGCACGACGTAGCGCGGCCGTCGTCGCCGCACTCCACGAATGCGCCTTCGATACGCACGTCACCGGTGGCGGGCTCGAGGCGCAGCGGCATCCCGGTGACGAATCGCTTGATCGCGTTGTGCTCGTCGCTGCCGATCACGGAGTCGTGCGGGCCGGTCATGCCGGCGTCGGTGATCGCCGCCGTGCCGCCGGCGAGGACGCGCGCGTCCGAGGTCTGCACGTGCGTGTGCGTTCCGAGCACCGCGGTGACGCGGCCGTCGAGATAGCGGGCGAGCGCGACCTTCTCGCTCGTCGCCTCGGCGTGGAAGTCGACGACGACGACCGGTGTCGACCGCCGCGCTTCCTCGACGAGGCGGTCGGCGGCGAGGAACGAGCTCTCGAACGGGTCGAGCGCGAAGCTCCCGAGCAGGTTGATCACCGCGACGCCCCCGTGCACCGCCAGCCCGCGGCCTGGCGTCTGCGGCGACATGTTTGCGGGCCGGAGGACGCGGTCCGTCCCCGAGAGATACGGCGCGAAGCCCTGCTGCCCCCACGTCCAGTTGCCGAGCGTCACGATGTCGGCGCCGCTCGCGAGCAGCTTGTCCGCGAGCTTCGCGGTGATGCCGCGTCCGGCGGCCGCGTTCTCGCCGTTCACGATGCAGAAGTCGGCACCGAGCTCCTCCCGGAGTGACGGCAGGCGCGTCTCGACGGCGCGACGCCCTGGAGCGCCGAACACGTCGGCGACGAACAGGATCTTGATCGGAAGCCCTTCCTAGTCGAGGCCGAGTGTCGCCGAGGGATGCACCTCGATCGCGACGTGGTTCCCCGAGTCGTTCGTGTAGCGCGAGAGCGACTGATGCTCCGCGCGCGTGAAGTCGACGACCGCGCCGAGCTTCGTCGCGGCGGCCGAGAGTTGGGACCCGACGACGAGCGCCGGATCGATCTGAACGTGCGACACCGACACGACGAGCGACGGAGCGACCGCCGGCTGGATGTCGATGCGCGAGCCGAACGTGCGCCCGTCGATCACGACCTCGTCGATC
>Ga0207652_10005564_pt1 | contig 10213 bp, 16 predicted proteins | sample KBSC63BmetaG_FD_184334 | JGI IMG/M metagenome (GOLD analysis project Ga0207652, IMG submission 184334) | Corn rhizosphere microbial communities from Kellogg Biological Station, Michigan, USA - KBS C6-3B metaG (SPAdes) (version 2) | ecosystem: Host-associated > Plants > Roots > Rhizosphere ...
TGTTCACCATCGCCCTGATTGGACTTCTCGTGTCGACGTTGGCCGTGCTGCGCAGTCGCACACAAGGCCTGATCGCCGGCGTGCTGCTCGCGTTCTCTCCACAGCTCGCTATTCAGGGCGCAGCCGAACAGGCCGACGTTCCGCTCGCGTCGTTCTACCTTGGCACGATGTCCTTGCTAGGGCTCTACGACCGCAGCGAGGGCAGTCGCCAATGGCTGGTAATGTCTGGAGTTCTCGCCGGTATGGCGGCGTGGACGAAGAACGAGGGTCTCCTGTTCGTTCTTGTGCTGTGCGTGGTGCGCGCGGCTGTAGTGACGTTCAGTCGTGGTTGGAGAGACGCGCTGAGACAGGCGACCATGTTCGGCGCCGGCCTGCTGCCTGTGCTAGCGGTCATCGTCTATTTCAAGCTGCGCGTCGTTCAAGCGGCCAACGATCTCCTCATGCACCAGAGCGCAAGCGCCGAGGTGCAGCGTCTGTTCGCCCTCGGACGCTATTGGTACACGTCGAAGGCGATTCTTGCCGGCGTCCTCGGCATCGGCGGATGGATCGTCACGCTGCCAGCGATGCTCGTGATGTACTTGCTCCTTGCCGGCGCGAACACCCAACGTCGCGACCGGGTGCCAATCGCCACCGGCGCACTCACGTTGGGCGTGATGATGGTCGGCCACTTCTTCGTCTACGTGCTCACGCCGCACGATCTGGCGTGGCAGATTCGCGCGTCGCTGCCTCGCATTCTGATGCAGCTCTGGCCCACGGCGATCCTGACTTTTCTGCTGTTCGCGAAAACGGTCGAGGAGCAGCGCGACGGGGACGCCAAACAGAGCGCGCACGCGACGACGCTACCACAATGGGGCGTCAATCGCGTGGATGGACAACCGGCGTTCACGATGGTCGCGAAGGCCGGTAGGGACGGCCGGTGATAACCAAGTCGCGCGCCCCGCATCGCGGCGAGGGCTGTACCGGAAGCGACTAGCGGCGAGGGAGGCGGACTCGGTGTCCGCCGCCGAGAGCCGAGGCGAAATTGCCGGCAGTATCGGCAATTTCGACTGGGCCGGTGGCGGACACCGAGTTCGCCGACCGTGCAGCGGATACCGACTTCGCCGACCGAGGTTACGCGGCGCGCGTAAGAACGAGCGGCGCACCATCCGTGATCGCGACGGTGTGCTCGAAATGCGCCGAGAGAGAGCCGTCCGCAGTTACGATGGTCCACCGATCGGCGAGTGTTTTGGTTGCCGGACCGCCAACGTTCACCATCGGCTCGATCGCGAGCGTGAGACCCGGAACGAGCTTCTCGCGCCGTTTGGGTTTGCCGTAGTTCGGCACCTGCGGATCCTCGTGAAACTCGACGCCAATGCCGTGGCCGACGAGGTCGCGCACGACGCTGTATCCCGCCTTTTCGACCACCGCCTGCACAGCCGCGCCGATGTCGCCGATGTGGTTGCCCGGCGTCGCGGCCGCGATGCCTGCGGAGAGTGATTCCTGCGTCACGTCGAGCAGACGTTGCGCGGCCGCGCCAATCTGGCCCACGGGCACAGTCACAGCACTGTCGGTGAAGTAGCCTTTGTAGCCGACGCCAACGTCGAGCGAGACGATGTCTCCTTCCTTCAGCACGCGCTTCTTCGACGGAATGCCGTGCACGATCTCGCTGTTGATCGACGTGCAGATGCTGCCGGGGAATCCGTAGAGGCCCTTGAAGGCCGGCAGCGCGCCATCATGGCTTCGAATGAAGTCCTCGGCGATGGCGTCGAGCTCGCCGGTCGAGATGCCAGGACAGACCGCGGTGCGCAACGTGTCGATGGTCGCGTGTAGAATCTTCCCGCCCATCGCCATCAGATCGATCTCGCGCCCCGACTTGAGCTGAATCACATCGCCCCCAGTCCTTTCACGATTCGCTTCGTCACGTCGTCCACTGAGCCCGCGCCGTCGACGACCAAGACTTTGTCGGCGGCCTTCTTATACCAGTCTAGCACGGGCGCGGTGTCCGTGTCGTAGACCTTGAGCCGAGTGCGAATCGCTTCCGGCTCGTCGTCCTTTCGCCGCACGAGCGTTCCGCCGCATTTCTCGCAAATCTCGCCCGGCTCGCGGCCCGTGTACGGCGTCTGACATTTCTCGCAGACCACGCGCCCGCTCAGGCGCTTGACGATCTCTTCGTTGTCGATGTCGAGCGCGAGCACGGCGTCCACCTTGCGGCCCAGCGACGACAGCATTGCGCGGAGTCCCTCCGCCTGCGGCACAGTGCGCACAGCGCCGTCGAGAATCACACCGTTCGTGTACGCCGCCTGCGCCAGTTCTTCCTTCAGAATGCCGAGGATCACGGAGTCGGGTACGAGCTCGCCGCGGTCCATGAACCCCTGCGCTTCCTTGCCGAGCGGAGTTCCGGCCCGTCGAGCGGCGCGGAGTACGTCGCCCGTCGCGAGCGTCGGCACGTTCAGCTTACTGGCGAGCAGCGGCGCTTGTGTGCCCTTGCCGGCTCCCGGTTTACCAAACAAGACGATGATCATTCGGCTTTGATTTTAGGCGTTTGGCCCAACTGCTTCGATACGGGCACTAACGGGAAAGGCTAGCGGGCACTAACCGGACTGCGGAAGAAGCTCTGGGGTTACCCCGTCAGCGTTTCTTGGCCGTCGTCCCGTTCGTGCCCGTTTCCTCAGTTGGTGCCCGTATCAGAGTCGTTGAAACGAAATTGACGGAGAGCACCATCGAGCTGCTCGTCCGTCAATCTCTTACTCCTTGGAGCAGCGACGGAATTAGAACCCGCCCGGCGCTCCCTGACGTCCGCGGAAGCGCACACGGCCCTTCTTCATGAATCCGTCGTACTTTCGCAGAAGAAGGTGTTGGTTCATCTGTTGAATCGTGTCGAGCGCGACGCCGACGACGATCAGCAGCGACGTGCCGCCGAACCGGAAGGGAACGTTGAGCGCCTCGCCGATCCAGATCGGGAGCAGCGCGACGAGCGTGAGGAAGATCGCGCCCGGAAGTGTGATCTTCGAGACGACGTCGTCGATGTACTCGGCCGTCTTCGCGCCGGGCTTCACGCCCGGGATGAAGCCGCCCTGCTTCTTCAGGTTCTCCGCCAGATCGACCGGATTGAAGATGATCGAGGTGTAGAAGTAGGTGAAGAACAGGATGAGGATCGCGGACAGGATGTAGTACATCGTCGTGCCCGGGGCGAGCATGTCGGCGAAGTCGCGCGCCTTCTGGTTGCCGAGGAACTGCGCGAACGCACCCGGTGCAACGATCACGGACTGCGCGAACACGATCGGCATGACGCCCGACGAGTTGATCCGGAGCGGAATGAAGCTGCGGCTCGCTTCGCGCATGCGGCCCCGCGCCATGGTGCGCTGCGGGATCTGAATGAGCACGCGTCGCGCCGCCATCGTCACCGCGACGACCGCGGCGACGACCGCGACCATCATGATGATCAGCACGACCATCGAGAACGCCCCGATCGCGCCCGTGCTGAGGAACGTGAACGACTGGAAGATGCCCGGCCAGATACGCTCGACGATCGAGAAGAAGATCATCAAGCTCGCGCCGTTGCCGATACCGCGCTCGGTGATCTGCTCACCCAGCCACATCACGAAGATCGCGCCGGTCGTGAGGAAGAACGTCATCGAGATGCGGAAGCCGAAGCCCGGCTGCGCAACGGCGCCCGGGAGCGACTCGGCGAAGATGGCGAAGCCCCACGCCTGCACCGCGGCCAAAGCGACCGTGGCGTAGCGCGACCACTGGTTGATCTTTTTCCGGCCTTCCTCGTCCTTCGACATCTTGTCGACTGACGGCACGACCGCTTGCGCGATCTGCTGGAAGATCGACGCGGAGATGTACGGCATGATGCCCAGCGCGAACACGGTGGCGCGTGCCAGCTGCCCGCCGGTGAACAGGTTGTACAGCCCGAGCAGGCCGCCGCCGTTCTGCTGCGAATTGATGAAATCGGCGATGGCCGTCGGGTTGATGCCGGGCGCCGTCACCGCCGCGCCAATTCGATACACGAAGAGGCACAGCAGGGTGAAGAGAATCTTTTCCTTCAGCTCGGGGGTCCTGAAGAGATTCTGGACCGCCGTTGCCGCGTTCGATTGCGCCATTGAAACCGTTACTCCTCGACGCGGCCTCCGGCCGCGACAATCTTCTCACGAGCACCGGCGCTGACTTTCAGTCCTTTCACTGTCACCGCCTGCGAAATCTCGCCGTTCGCCAGCACTTTCACAGCGCCCTTGTTCTCGCGAATGAGCCCAGCCGCGGCCAGCGACTCGCGCGTGATCTCACCGCTGAGCGCCGCCAGATCGTCCAGCCGCACGATCTGCGACTCCGTCCGAAATGGATTCGTGAAGCCGCGCTTGGGCAAGCGCCGCGTGATGGGCATCTGACCGCCTTCGAAGTGCGGCTTGCCGCCGCCCGGGCCGTGATGGCCCGCGCGCGCCTTGATACCCTTGTGTCCCTTGCCAGACGTCTTGCCTTTGCCGGAGCCCGGGCCGCGTCCAATCCGCTTGCGATCGCGATGCGATCCAGGCGAAGCGACCAGGTTGTGCAGACCGATCTTCTCGGTCGTCGCCGCCTTCTTCTCGCGTGCCATTACTTGCCTCCCTCGACAGTCACCTCGACGAGGTGACGCACCTGCTTCAGTTGGCCCTTGAGGCCGGGCGTGATGTCCTTCACCACCACATCCTGGTGATGCTTGAGCCCGATGGCCTCGAGCGTGGCGCGCATGCGCCACGAGTGCCCGATGCCGCTCCGGACCTGCTTGATCCGTACGGTGCCTTTCTCGGGAAGGTTCTGCTTATCAGTCTTCCGTGGCCCCTTACCCGGGTGCCACACGAATGTTCGTGGCATTAGACCGCTCCCCCTACCTCAACCGCCTGCCGCGACTTGGCGCGTGAGCGGTACGGAAGGCTCGACGGCTCCACACCGCGCTCGCGCGCGATCTGCTCGACGGTGGTGAGCGCCATCAGCCCATTCATCGCCGCCCGCACCATGTTGTGCGGATTCGTGGAGCCGAGACTCTTGGTGAGAATGTCGGAGATGCCGGCGCACTCCATGATGGCGCGCACCGCACCGCCGGCGATCACGCCAGCGCCCGGCGCCGCCGGCTTCATGAGCACCTTGCCGGCGCCATGCGACCCGACGACCTCGTGCGGAATCGTCCCGCCGGTGAGCGGCACGTTCACCATCTTGCGACGCGCGCCGTCCACGGCCTTGCGGACCGCTTCCGAGACTTCATTCGCCTTGCCCGAGGCAAAGCCGACTTTGCCCTGACCGTCGCCGACGGCGACGAGAGCGTTGAACGAGAAGCGCCGGCCGCCCTTCACGACCTTGGCAACGCGGTTGATGGCAATCACGTTCTCGACGAGATCGCTGCCTTCTCCACCGCGACCACGGTCGTCGCCGCCACGGCCTTGGGCTTCACGACCGCCGCCGCCGCGACCACCACGGTCGCCGCCGCCGCCACGCTCGCCACCACCGCCGCCCGGACCGCCGCGTCCGCGACCGCCACCGGGGCCGCCGCGGCCACCGCCGCCACGACCACCGCCGCCGCCACGGCCGCCACCGCCGCCGCCGCGACCACCACGGCCGCCGCCGCCGCCGCCCGGCCCACGTCCGCGCGGCGCCGGTGCGCCTGCGCCTGAACTCTGAGTCTGTTCTGCCATGTTAGAACTCCAACCCGCCGTTGCGGGCTCCGTCGGCGACCGCCTTCACCCGGCCATGGTACCTGTACCCGGCGCGATCGAAGACGACTTTCGTGATGCCGGCGCTCTTCGCGCGCTCGGCGAGGCGCTTGCCCACCTCGAGCGACTTCTCCGTCTTCTTGCCCGACTCGAGCTCCGTGCTGGTCACCGTGAGCAGCGTGCGGCCCGCGACGTCGTCGACGATCTGCGCGCTGATGTGCTTGAGCGACCGGAAAATCACGAGGCGAGGGCGCTCGCTGGTTCCGTGCACCTTTTTGCGAACGCGGAGGTGGCGCCGATGGCGCTGCTGCTCACGCGTCTTAGGAATCGCTGGCATTGTTTACTTGCCTCCCGCCTTACCGGCCTTACGGCGAATCACTTCGCCGGCGTACTTGATGCCCTTGCCCTTGTACGGCTCGGGTGGACGCAGCCCGCGGAGCTCCGCGGCGACCTGTCCGACGAGCGCCTTGTCCGACCCGTCGATGAGGATCTGCGTTGGCTGCGGCGCCGAGAGCTTGATGCCCGCGGGCGCTTTGTATTCGATCGAGTGCGAGAAGCCGAGCGCGAGCTGCAGCCCATAGGGCCGCACTTCGGCCTTGAAGCCGACGCCCGTGATCTCGAGCTGCTTCTGATAGCCCTTCGTGACGCCGAGGACCATGTTCGCGATCAACGATCGCGTGAGGCCGTGGAGCGCCTTGTGGTGCGTCTCGTCCGACGCGCGCGTGACGTTGAGCGTCGACTCGTCCTTCGAGACGGTGATGCCGCTGGGCAGCTTGTGCGTCAGCTCGCCCTTCGGGCCTTTCACCTTCACCGAATGATCATCAACCGTGACCGTGACCCCCGCGGGGATCTGGACGGGCAATTTTCCGATACGTGACATGGTCGGCTCCTACCAGACGACGGCCACGAGCTCGCCGCCGGTGCGCGACTGCCGCGCCTCACGGTCGGACATCAAGCCCTTGTTCGTGCTGAGGATCGCGAGGCCCAGGCCGTTGCGCACGCGAGGAATTTCCGTGACCGCAACGTACTTGCGGAGGCCCGGCGTCGACACGCGCTGCAGCTCGCGAATCACCGGCTGTCCGCCGGCATACTTGAGACGCACGCGCAGCACCTGCTTCCCCTCGTCGGTCTGGAGGGTCGAGTAATCCTGAATGTAGTTGTTCTCCTTCAGGATGCGCGCAATCTCGGTCTTCATCTTCGACACCGGAATGTCGACGCGGCGATGCTTCGATCCGCAGGCATTGCGGATGCGCGTCAGCATATCGGCGATCGGATCGGTCATGCTCATGAGAAAACTCTTTCTCCTCTCGTATCCACCGTGGACGTGGAGGAATAGGGTGAAATGGACGAACTGCCTGGGTGAGGTCTCAGGTCACAGGTCTCGGATCTGAGGTATTGCTCAGACCTGAGACCTATCCTCCTGATTCCTACCAGGAAGCCTTACGCACTCCCGGAATCAGTCCCTGAAGGGACAGATCGCGGAAGCAGATACGACAGACGCCGAATCGACGCAGGTACGCGCGTGAGCGCCCGCAGCGGCCGCACCGATTGTGCTGCCGCACCGCGAACTTCGGCTTCCGCTTGGACTTCTCGACCATGGCTTTACGGGCCATTTCAAACTCTCTGATAAAGTTGTTCGGCCTTACCGACGAACCTCAGCCCTTCGTTCCCCGCTTCCCGCTTCCCGCTTCCCTCTTCCCTCGTCAGGCTCGCTTTCCCTTCGCACCCTTCTCTTCACTGCGGAAGGGCATTCCCAGCTCACGAAGCAGCGCGTACGCCTGATCGTCCTTGGTCGTGCTGGTGACGAACGTGATGTCCATCCCGTGGATCGACTCGATCTCGTCGTAGTTGATCTCCGGGAAGATCATCTGCTCCTTGATGCCCAGCGAATAGTTGCCGCGGCCGTCGAATGATTTCGTGCCCAGCCCGCGGAAGTCGCGGATTCTGGGGATCGCGACCGAGATGAAGCGGTCGAGGAACTCCCACATCCGCGCGCCCCGCAGCGTCACCGCCGCGCCGATCTCCTGGCCCTGACGGAGCCCGAAGTTCGCGATCGACTTCTTCGCCTTCTTCCGGACCGGCTGCTGCCCCGTGATCGTCGCGAGCTCGTCGACCACCGAATCCAACGCCTTCGGCTGCTTGATCGCTTCGCCGACGCCGCAGTTGAGCACGATCTTCTCGAGCTGCGGCACCTGGTGGGCGTTCGTGAACCCGAACTGCTGGCTCAGCTTCCCACGCACCGTGGATTGATAGAACAACTTGAGACGCGGCGGCGGAACGGGGAGCGCCGCGCCCGCGTGCGGGCCGCGCTGCTTCGTCTCGGACTTCTTGCCGCCTTTGCCTTTGCTCTTGGGCTTGCCGCCGCCCTGTGGTTTCTCGTTTGCCATGTCTCAGTCCTCAGCGCACTCGCGGAATCGCGTCGCCGCTCTTCACGCTGATGCGTTCCTTGGTTCCATCTTCATCGATGCGACGGCGCGTGCGCGTCGGATTGCCACTCTTGGGATCGAGCAGCATGACGTTCGACGCGTGAATCGGCGCCGGAAACTCCATGATGCCGCTCTGCTCCTCGGCGGTGCGCGCGCGACGGTGGCGCTTCACGATGTTCACGCCGTCCACGGTGACGCGGCCGGTCTTTGGGTAGACCCGGATGATCTTCCCTTCCTTGCCTTTGTCGTCGCCGCGCATGACGCGGACGGTGTCGCCTTTGGCGACGTGCAGCCGCAGCCGCTCCGCGTTGTCCGCGTGCCGCTTGCGGTTGACCACACGCGGCCGGTCCATCTTGCGGTATTTATTGATTCTCATATCAGATCACCTCGGGCGCCAACGACACGATCTTCATATACCGCTTCTCGCGCAGCTCGCGCGCGACCGGTCCGAAGATACGGGTGGCCCGGGGCTCCCCTTGCTCGTTGATGATGACAACGGCGTTCTCGTCGAACCGGATGTAGCTCCCGTCCCGGCGCCGCGTCTCCTTCGCCGTGCGCACCACCACCGCGCGCGCGACGTCGGACTTCTTCACCGTGCCGTTCGGCAGGGCGTTCTTCACCGCCACGATCACGACGTCGCCAAGCCCCGCGTAGCGGCGGCGCGTGCCGCCCAGCACGCGAATGACCTGTGCGGTCTTCGCGCCCGAGTTGTCGGCGACCTTGACCATCGACTCTTGTTGGATCATGGCTGGTTACCTCGCGCGCTCGACGATCTCGACCACACGCCACCGCTTGTCCTTCGACAGCGGACGCGTCTCCGCGATGCGGACCGTGTCGCCCGCCTTCGCCGAGTTCTCCTCGTCGTGCGCTTTCACCTTTTTCGTGCGCGTCACCATCTTGCCATAGACCGGATGCGGTACGCGGCGCTCGATCGCCACGACCACGGTCTTCTGCATCTTGTCGCTCACCACGAGCCCAACGCGCGTTTTGCGCGTCGAGCGATCAGGCGTGGCTGCGCTCTGGGGATTGGTCATCTCAGCCATTGGTCTGTGCCTTCGCAGCTTGCGACAGCTGCTGTTCGCGCAACACGGTCTTGAGGCGCGCCAGGTCGCGGCGAACCACGCGCAGTCGCAGCGGGTCCTCGAGGGGCTCGGTCGCACTGCGGAACTTGAGGCGGAACTGCTCCTCCTCGAGCTCCTTCACGCGCGTTTCGATGTCCTCGGAGCGCATCTCGCGGATCTCGTCAGCCCGCATGATGAGCCTCCTCGCGCTTCACGAACTTGGTGCGCACCGGCATCTTCGCGGCCGCAAGCGCCATCGCTTTCTGCGCGATGTCTGGCGTCACGCCCTCGAGCTCGAACATCACGCGGCCCGGCTTCACGACACACACCCACATCTCGGGCGAGCCCTTGCCTTTGCCCATGCGGGTTTCGGCCGGCTTCTTCGTGATCGGCTTGTCCGGGAACAGACGAATCCAGACCTTGCCGCCGCGCTTGATATGGCGCGTGAGCGCCACACGGGCAGCTTCGATTTGACGAGCCGTGATCCACCCCGGCTCCATCGCTTGCAGGCCGTAGGTGCCGAACGAGATCTCGCCGCCACGATGGGCGAGCCCGCTCATGCGGCCCTTGAACCGCTTGCGGAATTTGACGCGCTTTGGACTCAGCATGGTATCTCGCCCTCCTTACATGCCGGAGGAGTACGTGGTCCCACGGCGATCCTCGACCTTCTCACCCTTGAAGATCCAGACTTTGACGCCGATGGTTCCGAAAGTGGTCTTCGCCGTCGACGTCGCGTAGTCGATGTCGGCGCGAAGTGTGTGCAGCGGCACGCGGCCTTCGTGATAGCCTTCCACGCGCGCGATCTCCGCGCCGCCCAGGCGGCCGCCTGCCTTGACCTTGATGCCTTGCGCGCCCATGCGCATCGCGCTCTGCACCGCGCGCTTCATCGCACGGCGGAACGAGATGCGCTGCGACAGCTGGCTCGCGATGTTGTCCGCCACGAGCTGCGCGTCGAGCTCCGGACGCTTGATCTCTTCGACGTTGATGCCGACTTCCTTGCCCGTGAGATGCGCGAGCTCGTCGCGCAGCTTGTCGACCTCAGCGCCCTTCTTGCCGATGACGA
>Ga0207652_10005566_pt1 | contig 10212 bp, 11 predicted proteins | sample KBSC63BmetaG_FD_184334 | JGI IMG/M metagenome (GOLD analysis project Ga0207652, IMG submission 184334) | Corn rhizosphere microbial communities from Kellogg Biological Station, Michigan, USA - KBS C6-3B metaG (SPAdes) (version 2) | ecosystem: Host-associated > Plants > Roots > Rhizosphere ...
GATCCTCCCGGAGTTCTCGACGTCACGGCGCTGGTCGATCGCGCGCGCCGTCGCGATCCCGTGGCTTTTCGCGAGCTGTTCCGCGCCAACCTTGGCTTCGTTCATCGGGTGGTGACCCGGATCTACGGGCCCAGCCCGGAGGTCGAGGATCTGGTGCAGACCGCCTTCGTCGAGGCGTTCCGGTCGCTGCCGGACTTTCGCGGCGATGCGCTGTTCTCGACCTGGCTGGCGCGCATCACCGTGCGGGTCGCCCTGCGCGCGGCCAAGAGCCGCCCGCGGCGGCCCGTGCCGCTGGAGCAAGCCGTGGCCTGTGCCGTCGACGCGCCCAGCCCCGAGCGGGTGGCGGCCGCGCGGCAGGGGCTGAACGTGCTGACGCGGCTGCTGGGCGAGCTGCGCCCCAAGCGCCGCGCCGCCTTCGTGCTGAGCGTGCTCGAAGGCTACTCGGTGGACGAGGCGGCGGCGCTGCTGGGGATCTCGGCCAACGCCTTGAAGGTGCGGGTTCACGACGCCCGCCGGCAGATCGAGAAGAGCTTGAAGCACCACCCTGACCTGCTGGCGGCCCTGTCGCCACGAGCGGAGGCGCCATGAGCAGCACCCGTTGCGCCGAGGCAGAGGCGGTGTTCCTGGACGATCTGGACGGGCGTCTGGATCCGGCCGCCAGCCTGCGCTTGCACGCGCACCTCGAGAGCTGCGCCGCCTGTCGCGAGCGTGCCGCCCTGTGGGGATGGCTGACGCCCGAGCTGCGTCGCGCCGAGCCGGCCCCACTCAACGCGCTGGCCGCCCGGCGCATGCAGGTGGAGGTCGAACGCCGGCTGGCGGCCCCCGATCTGACGCCGCGCGAGCCGCGACGGCCGGGGCTGTGGATCCCCGCTCTGGTGACGGCGATGGCCGCCGCCGCGGCCATCGCCGTCGGGTTGCACGGCGCGGGGCGCCCGGCCGCCGTGGCGCCCGCCGCCCCCGCCACCTACGCGACGGTCGCGCGGGTTCGCGGCCGGCTGGCCACGACGGCCGGCCCGCTGGACGCGCAGGCGCCTGTTCCGGCCGGCCAGCCCCTGGCGCTGGCCGACGGCGCCGAGGCGGAGCTGGCGCTGCCGCGCGGAACCACCCTGACGGTCGCCGGGCCGGCGCACCTGCAGCTGGACGGAACCGCCGCGGCGACGGCGGTTCGCCTGCAGGACGGGCGCCTCACGGCGGCGGTCGCGCACCGCCTGCCGGGTGAGACGTTCGCGGTGGTCACGCGCGACCTGCGCGTCGTCGTGAAGGGGACCAGGTTCTCGGTGACCGCCGGCGCGCCCGGCTCGCGCGTCGCCGTCGAGGAGGGGGCCGTGGTGGTCGAGTTCGCCGACGGACGGACCCGTTCGGTGGCGGCGGGCGAGAGCGCCAGCACCGAGCCCCCTGCGCCGGCTGCCTCGGCCGCCCCCGACAGAGCGCCACGTCCGTTGATCCAGTCGGACGCCTGCCCGGCCGCCGCCCAGAGCTGCCAGGACACGGCCGAAGCCGTTCGTGCCGGCATGCGCGGCGGCGACACGGGCCGGGCGCTGCGCATCCTGGCCGAACGCGGGCGCGCCATCGTCGAGCTGGATCCGCGCTGCGGCGGGCATGCCTTCTCCGCTTGCCAGGACGACCTGCGGTACCTGCGCGCCGAGGCGTTGAACCAGGCCGGGCGGCTGGACGAGGCCGTGGCGGCCTATCGCGCGCTGGACCGCCGAGGCGCCCCGGCCGCCATGAAGCAAAACGCGCTCTACGCGGCCGCGCAGATCGAACGCCGGCGCGGCCGGAATCAGTCGGCGCGCGCCGATTACGAACGGGCCATCGGCGCCGCGCCGCGCGGCGGCCTGCGCGAGGAGGCGTTCATCGGCGCGATGGAGTCGGCCGACGCGGGCGGCGACCGGTCGCGCGCGCGCGCGCTGGCCCGCCGCTATCTGGCCGAGTTCCCGCGTGGGCTGGCCACGGCGAGCGCCACGCGTCTGGCCGGCCGGTGAAGCGGCACATCGGGGCGGTGGTGCTGGCCGCCGCGGCGCTGGCCTGCCGCCGCGACGTCGAGCTGACGATTCCCCCCACCCCGGCCCTGGTGGCGTGCGCGCCCAACGGTGCCGGGTGCGCCGCCGATGACGCCTGCTGCTCGGAAAGCTGTGCGGCCGGCCGTTGCGCCACGCCAGCCTGCCGGGCGGAGGGGAGCGCCTGCGCGTCGGCCGACCAGTGCTGTTCGTTCCTGTGCGCCGCCGATCCGGCCGGGGGCGCCGCCACCGTCTGCGCCAGCCCCGTCGGCTGCGCCGCCGCCGGACAGCCCTGCGCGCGGGCCGGGGCCTGCTGCAGCCTGGGCTGCGGCGGCGGGAGCTGCGGCGGGTCCGGCTGCGCGCCGGTGGGCGCCGCCTGCGCGTCACCGGCCGACTGCTGCGCGGGAAACTGCGCGAACGGCACCTGCGCCAAGACCGATCCGGCCTGTCGCCCCGCCGGTGAACCGTGCGCGGCCGCCGGGGACTGTTGCGGTGGTCTCTGCAAGACGGTCGCCGAAACCACGGCTGTCGCCTGCGGGCTGTTGCTCGGTTGCCGCGTCGCCGGCGAGACCTGCACCAACCCCGGGGACTGCTGCAGCGGCCTGTGCAGCGGCGGCGCCGCGCCCCGCTGCCAGGCGCTGGGCGGCTGTCACCCGGCGCAGGAGCTGTGCGCGACCGACAAGGACTGCTGCTCGGGCCGCTGCGAGGCGACCGACGACGGCGTCTCGCGATGCGCGTGGGCGTCCGGCTGTCGCCCCCAGCAGGAACGCTGCGCCACCGACGGCGACTGCTGCTCGCACACCTGCATGATCGGCGCGAACGGCGCCGGTCGCTGCGCGGCCATGCCGGGGCCGATGATGATGATGATGATGGGCCACTGCCTGGCCGCCGGCGAGAGCTGCATGATGTCGGGCGACTGCTGCGCGGGACAGACCTGCCAGCCGGACAGCGACGGGCGGAAGCGCTGCGCGCCCAAGGAGGGGGCCTGCGTCACGGACGGGTACCCGTGCAACCTGGCCGAGCAGTGCTGCGGCGGCCGCTGCGTCCCCGACGCGGCCGGAACGCGCTCGTGCCGCAGCGTCTGCGCGCCGCTGGGGGCTCCCTGCGGAACCACCGGCGACTGCTGCGCCGGGAGCTGCGTCGGGCCCGCCGGCGCGCTGGTCTGCTCACCCGTCAATCTCTCCATCGCCGGCCCCACCTGCGCCGCGGCCGGAGATCCCTGCAACCCGGCCGACTCCACCTGCTGCGCCGCCACCACCTGCGCCGCCACCGCGGACGGGTTGACGGTCTGCGCGCACCTGGGCGGGTGAGGCGCTCGCCTCGACGGTGACGGCGGCTGTGCAGGCGATCGAAACGCGCGTCTGACATCGGCCCTCGGGGATGCCCATGATCCCGATGGAGGCATGGAGGTTGTCATGACGAAACTCATGCTCGATCGTCAAAGCGCGGCCCGACACGCGCGAGCGACGGCATTCGGTTGGGGTGTCGGAATCGGAACGGCCTGCGCGGTGCTTGGCACCTTCCTGGCGGACCCGCGCCTCGGCCGCCGTCGCCGGGCGCTGGCCGCGGACAAGCTGGGGCACGTGACGCGGGCCAGCCGGCACGAGGTCGAGAAGGCCAGGCGCCGGCTGCGAAATCGATTCGGGGGAATGCTCACCGTGATGAGATCGCGGCTGGAGAAGGAGCCGGTCGACGACGAGATCCTTCAAGAGCGGGTGCGGGCGGCGCTGGGGCGGATCTCGCGGCATCCGTCGGCCATCCAGGTGGAGGCGACGGAAGGCCGGGTCAGCTTGTGGGGCCCCGTTCTGGAGGAGGAGCACCGCCGGGTGGTTCGCCACACGCGCTGGGTCCGTGGCGTGACCGGTGTCGACGATCACCTGGACGTTCACCGCCGGGCTGACGTCTCCCTGCTGGGCGCGTCGGCCGGCTCGGGCCCGCCGCATCCCTCGACGCGCACCTGCGCCGCGGCGATGAAGACCGACGTGCAGACGGTGCGCGAGTGGGATTCGCTGCGCGACGCCGCCGAGCTGATGGCGGTCACGAAGGTGGGGTTCCTGCCGGTGTGCGACGAGGAGGGGCGCGCCGTCGGGACGATCACGGACCGCGACATCGTGGTGCGGGCCGCCGCGGCCGGCCTCACGCTGGACGACACCTACGTCCGCGAGATCATGACCCACGACGCCATCGGCTGCCGGCCTGACGACGACATCACCGTCGCCGAATTGCTGATGGGCCAGTATCACGTGGGGCGGGTCGTGGTGACCGACGAGCGCAACGTGTTGAAGGGGGTGATCAGCCTGTCCGACCTCGCCGAGCGCGAGCCGGCCCGACGCCTGGCGCGCACCGTGCGGGCCGTGACGGCGCGCGACGGTGCCCGCGCCGCCGCGACCTGATCAGTCGGGAAGCGCGATCTCGCGCGTGAGGCCGTCCTCGGCCGCGACGACGGCTCCGTCGAACAGCGCGCGCGCCTCGGCCACCAGAGGCTCGGGCGCCGTGTCGTGGCGGGCCGAGAAGTGCGTGAGGACCAGCTCGCGCGCGCCCGCCTGCGCCGCCACGCCCGCCGCCTCCGCGGCCGTGCTGTGGCCGGTCTCGCGGGCGCGTGGCAGCTCGCCGGCCGCAAAGGTGCTCTCGTGAATCAGCAGGTCCGCGCCGGCGGCCGCCCGCGCAAAGGTGGCCGAGGGACGCGTGTCGCCCGAGACGGCCAGCTTGCGCGCGCGCCGCGACGGTCCCAGGACCTCCTCTGGCTGCACGAGACGTCCGTCGGCCAGCGTGATGGGCTGCCCCGCCTGCAGCCGGCCGTAGAGCGGTCCCTCGGGGATCCCCAGCGCGCGCGCGCGCTCGAGATGAAATTCGCCCGGGCGCGGCGGCTCTTCCAGCACGTAGCCCAGCGCCGGCACGCGATGCTCGACGGCGACGGCCCGGACGCGGTAGCCGTCCCGCTCGACGGTGTGGCCGTCCTCGAGCGCGACGTAGTCGACCGGGAAGCTGAGCTCGCTGCCCCCCAGCGTGACCAGCGCGGGGAGGCGATCCTCGATGAACGGGCGCGGCCCGTAGAGGGTCAGGGGGGCGGTCCGGCCGCCCATGGCCATGGTCCGCAGAAAGCCGATGATCCCCAGCACGTGATCGGCGTGGCTGTGCGTGAACAGCACGAAGTCCAGGTCGAAGCCGGCCCCGAAGCGCAGCAGCTGGCGTTGCGTCCCCTCGCCGCAATCGACCAGGAAATGGTCGCGATGCGCGCGCACCGACACGGCGCTCAACCCGCGCCGCAGCGTCGGCTGCGCCGCTGACGTTCCCAGGACGGTGACGCGAAGCAGGCTCATGACGGCGCGCAATCGTAGCGCGTCCGGGGCGCTTCGTGCCGGCGCGCTGCTTCGTGGCCATGTTTCCTGACGATGGCGCAGGCATGTTTCGGCGGGCCGGAGGCGCTGCTGGTGGTCGACCTGCAATACGACTTTCTCCCGGGCGGCGCGCTGGCCGTGCCCCGAGCAGACGAGATCGTCGGGCCGATCGCCAGCTTCGCGCGGCGGTTCGACACGGTCGTGGCGACGCAGGACTTCCACCCGCCGGGGCACGTCTCGTTCGCGTCGGCGCACCCCGGCGGCCAGCCCTTCCAGACCATCCGCTGGGGCGCGGGCGAAACGGCGCGCGATCAGGTGCTGTGGCCGGACCACTGCGTGGCGGGGACGGACGGCGCCGGGCTGGTGCGCGAGCTGCCCGACGACGCGCTCACGTTGATCCTCCGCAAGGGGACGCGTCTGGACGTCGACTCGTACAGCGCCTTTCGCGAAGAGCGCGATCAGCGCGGCCAGCGGAGAACGACCGGGCTGGGGGCCTGGCTGCGCGCCCGCGGCGTCGTCGGGTTGTTCGTGGTGGGTCTGGCCCAGGACTTCTGCGTGCGCGCCAGCGCGGTCGACGCCGTCGACGAGGGGTTCGACGTCACCGTGATCGCGGAGCTCACCCGCCCGGTCTGGCCGCAACGCCTGGCCCAGACCGACGCGGCCTTGGTCGCGGCCGGGGTCCACCTTCGCGCCGAGCTCGGCTGAACAGCGGGCGGCGTCAGCCGCGGGCGCAGCCTCCCGCGCTGTGCTTGCTGGGCGAGGGGCGGTCACCACATTCGTCGATGAGCAGGAGGAGCACCATGCACCGCAACGGCATCAGACGGCTGGCTCTGTTTCCGATGATTTCCCTGTTGCCGCTGGCGCTGGTGGCCGGGGCGCTGGCGATCGCGCTCGAGGCGCTGCTGCGGGTCCGCCGCCTCGAGCGGCGTCTGGCGCGCGCGCAAGCCGCCTAGGGGGCGCATGCGTGCCCTCGGGCTCAGCGACCACCTGATCGTCGACCTCTACGAGGTCACGATGCTCGAGGCGTACCTCGCGCACGAGATGAACGAGCTGGCCTCGTTCGAGCTGTTCGTGAGGCGCCTTCCGGAGACGCGGCGGTTCATCCTGGCGGCCGGCCTCGACCAGGCGCTGGCCTTCCTGGAGAGCTTCCGGCTCACGCCCGAGGAGCTGGCCGATCTCTCGCGCGTCCACCCGCTGGGCGCCTCCGCCGCGCGCCGCCTGTCCGACCTGCGCTTTGCGGGCGACGTGGATGCGGTGCCCGAGGGGACGGTGCTGTTCGCGGGCGAGCCGATCCTGCGGGTGACCGCCCGGCTGCCCGAAGCGCAGCTGGTGGAGACCCGCCTGCTCAACATCATCCACTTCCAGACGCTGGTGGCCTCGAAGGCGGCCCGCGCCGTGCTGGCGGCCGGGGGCCGCCCGCTGGTCGACTTCGGGCTGCGTCGCGCGCACGGCGGCGAGGCCGGGGTCTTCGCCGCGCGCGCCGCGTACATCGCCGGGTTCTCGGGAACGTCCAACGTGCGCGCCGGGGCCGACTTCGGGATTCCGACCTTTGGCACGATGGCCCACTCGTTCATCCAGGCGCACGACGACGAGGCGGCGGCCTTCGCGAGCTTCGCGTCCGTTCACGGCGCGCGCGTCGCCCTGCTGATCGACACGTACGACACCGAGGCCGGCGCGCGCAAGGTCGTGACGCTGGCGCAGTCGCTGGCGAAGCGGGGCCTGGCGTTGCGGGCCGTGCGCATCGACAGCGGCGATCTGGGCGAGCACGCGCGCCGGGTGCGCCGCATCCTGGACGAGGGCGGCCTTCGCGACGTGCAGATCGTCGCCAGCAGCGGCCTGGACGAGCACGCCATCGCCGCGCTGGTCGCCGGCGGCGCGCCCATCGATCGGTTCGCGCCTGGCACCAAGATCGTGACCTCCGCCGACGCGCCCTATCTGGACTGCGCCTACAAGCTGGTCGAGTACGCGGGGCGGCCGCGTCTCAAGCGCGCCGAGGGGAAGCAGACCTGGCCGGGACGCAAGCAGGTCTGGCGGACCCGCAGCGCGGCCGGCCTGCTCCAGTGTGATTACCTGGCGCCCGCCGCCGAGGTGGTGAAGGGCGCCGCGCCCTTGCTCGAGCCGGTGATGCGGGCCGGACGGCGGCTGTCGCCCAGCCGTCCCCTGGAGCAGATCCGTTCAGCGGCGCTGGCCGAGGTGAGCACGCTGCCGGAAGGCCTCCGGTCGCTGGCGCCCGGCCCGCGGTTCTCCGTGCGCGTGTCCGAGCGGCTGGCGAGCAAATAGCGCCGATCAACAGCCTGAGGGAGGTGAGCCATGGACGCTTCGATTCCAGAGACGATGACTGCCGCTGCCATCAATCGGTTCGGCGGGCCGGACGTCCTCGAGCTGCGCACCTTGCCGGTTCCGATCCCGAAGCCCGACGAGGTGCTCATCCGACTGCAGTCGGCCGGCATCGGCGTCTGGGACCCCTGGGTGCGTGAAGGGCGCCTCGCGCTGGGCGACAGCGGGACATTTCCCCGCGTCATCGGCAACGACGGCGCCGGCGTGGTGGTCGCGAGCGGCCAGGACGCGCGCCGATTTCGCCGCGGTGATCTGGTCTACGCGTTCTCGCCCGCGGGGGGCTTTTACGCCGAGTACGTGGCGGTCAAGGAAGAGGACGTCGCGCCGCTGCCGCGGGCGATGACCCCGCGCGAGGCCGGCGCGCTGGGCGCCGACGGCATCACGGCGCTGCGCGGCCTCGACGACGCGCTCCGGCTGGAGCCCGCCGAGGCGCTCATGATCTTCGGCGCCAGCGGCGGGATCGGACACCTGGCCGTGCAGCTCGCCCGGCGCATGGGCGCGCGCGTGCTGGCGGTGGCCTCCGGCCCGGACGGCGTCGACCTGGTTCAACGCCTGGGCGCGGACGCCGCCATCGACGGGCGCCGCGACGACGTGGGGTCGGCGGCGCAAGCGTTCGCCGCCGACGGCCTGGACGCCGCGCTGGTGCTGGCCAGCGGCGACCGCCTGGGGGCCGGGCTGTCGGAGATGCGGCCGCGCGGCCGGGTGGCGTTTCCGAACGGCGTCGAGCCGCGCCCGCGCGCGCGCCCGGACGTCACGCTGATCCCCTACGACGGCCTGCCGGATCGCGAAGCCTTCGAGCGGCTCAACCTGCTGATCGGCGACGAGCCGTTCCACATCGAGCTGGGACACATCTACCGCCTCGAGGACGCGGCGCTGGCCCATGCTCACATCGGCGACCACCACCTCGGCAAGCTGGCCTTCGCCATCGGGCCCTCGTCCTGAGCCCCTGACATGATCCAGATCGTCTCGACGGTGTTGCTGGGGCTGGCCAGCGTCTCGTCAGCCTGGTGCGCCTACCAGGCCTCGCTGTGGAGCGGGATCCAGACGCACGGGATCACCGTCGCGGAGGCCGCGCAGTTCGCGGGCACCCGCGAGTTCACGGCCATGAACCGGAACATGAGCATCGACGTCGGCGTGTTCCTGTCGTACATCTCGGCCACCCAGAGCGGCCATCAGAAGGAGGCGGAGTTCCTGCGGCGTCACGCCCGCCCGGAGCTCAGGCCGGCGCTGGAAGGCTGGATCGCCGACATCCGGGAGGGGAAGGAAGACGCCCCGCTGCCGTTCGCGCGCGCCGACTATCGGCTGGCGACCCAGGACCAGATCCTGGTGCTGGACCAGCATGCCGGGCGCGCGGTGGCGGCCGCCAACGACGCCAACGACCACGGCGACATGTACGTCCTTCATACGGTGTTGCTGGCGATCTCGTTGTTCCTGCTGGGGGCTGGCGCACAAGCTCATGGGCGCACCGCCCAGATCGCCGCTCTCTCGCTGGGTGGGCTGGTGTTCGTGCTCACGACCGTTTCGGTGGCGCGGCTGCCCCGCGCGCGCCCGGGAAGCTCTCAGGAAAGCACGGGCCCGCCGGCGCCGTCCCGGCCGACCGCGAGCCTCCCCTGATCGGGACCTGCGCCGTTGTCGCAAACCGCCGCGGGCCCGGCCGTTTGAGGGCGACGGCCGCGCCGCAATGCCCACAGTACCGGGGCGATGCTCCTGCACAGAGCGTGGTTGTGGCGGATGGCTGTGACGCTGGCTCTGGCCTGCGCCAGTCGGACGGCGGCGGCGAGGCTGCCACCCGACGATGAGCGCCGTCTGGATGAGGGGACGGCCCTGACCGTCGGCGCGCAGACCGTCAAGCTGGGGGTCCTGTCGTTCGACTACGGCATCATCGACCGGCTCAGCGTGGGGACCGATCCCCCCTTCTGGGCCTTTCGTGCGGCGACGTCCGTCTTCATCCCGAACGCCCACCTGAAGTTCGCCTTCATCAACAGCAGCCGGTTCTGGTTGAGCGGCCAGGTGGCCTTCTATTACGCGGACATCAGCCACAACGGCTCGTCGGGCAGCATCACCGCGATTCCGTTTTCCGGGCTGGCCTCCGTGGGGGTAACCCCCGGCTTCTGGATCCACGGCGACGTGACGTATGACCTGGTGACCGCGTCGGGCACCGGCGATCTGGATCGCGCCGACATCGGCGGCAGCGCGGGGACGCGCGCCATCCAGACCGGGGCCATCCTCGAGTGGCGCCTGGCGCCGGTCTTCGCCATCACGCTGCGCGGTCGCCTGCAGGTCTACACGGGGCGCCTGGCGTTCAGCGGCGACGCGCAGGTCGATGACCACACCAGCGCCACGGTGGACGCGCGGCTCACGGCGCGCCGGCAGCATCCCTGGGTGGTGATCCCCGGGATCGCGCTGCTCTGGCGGCACGTGCACCTGACGGCTGGCGTGGGCTACGGCAACGTCTTCGTTCCAGGCGTGGACATTCCCCTCACGAGACAGGGGTGGGCCCCTGACTTCTCACTGGCGGTGCTGTTTTGAAGCGTCCGACG
>Ga0207652_10005567_pt1 | contig 10212 bp, 7 predicted proteins | sample KBSC63BmetaG_FD_184334 | JGI IMG/M metagenome (GOLD analysis project Ga0207652, IMG submission 184334) | Corn rhizosphere microbial communities from Kellogg Biological Station, Michigan, USA - KBS C6-3B metaG (SPAdes) (version 2) | ecosystem: Host-associated > Plants > Roots > Rhizosphere ...
TCTTCTCGGTTTGCGCCTCGCTTAAACGCGCGCGAAGGAGCGGCGCCGCCATCATTACGGGCGCGAGGATATTATTCATGTCGTGCGCAATCCCGCTGGCGAGACGACCGACGCTCTCGACGCGTTGCATTTGATGGAGCTGGGTCTGCAGCACCTTTTGCTCGGTCACATCCACGAACATCCCGATGAGCATCGGATCGCCGCCGAGATGCAGCACTTCCGCCGACGCGAGGACCGTGCGGATTTCGCCCGATTTGCGACGCACCTCGCACTCGAAGTTATGGACCGGCTTTCCGTCTCGAATCGCGGCCATAACCTGCGCCCGCTGCTCCGGTTTGGCCCAGAGCTGCGGCGCGATCGCCGCCTGCTCGATGATTTCATTTCGCTCGTAGCCGAAGAGCTGGAAGAATTGCGCGTTGGCTTCGAGGACCCGGCCCTCGAACGTCTGAAACGCGATCGCGAGCGGCGACGAATGAAACATCGCCGCAAAACGCTCCTCGGCGCGTTTTCGTTCGGTGATATCGGTCAGGCCGCCCACCATGCGGACCGGTTGGCCGCTGGCATCCCGCACGATGTTGGCGCGGGTCACGACAATGGCGTATTTTCCATCTTGCGACCGCAGCCGATACTCGTCGCTCCAAACGGGCGTAACGTCGGCGAGCGCGGCCTCTAATCTTTCTTGGACGCGACCGAGGTCGTCGGGATGCAGGCGGCTGGCCCACGGCGGTCGGTCCGTGACGGATGGGGAGAGGCGCGGCAGGTGGCTTCGGCCGTCTCCGGCGGGCGGGTTCGATCGATCCGGTGCGCGCTTCGCCGCGTCCGGCGCCTCGCGATGCTCGAGGCCGGCGAAGGCGGCGAGGCGGCCGCCCGACCAGAAGTGGCCGTTCGAAATATCCCAATCCCAGATGGCGTCGGACGTGGCCTGTGCAACCAGCGCGAAGCGTTCTTCGCTCGCGCGCAAGGCCTCCTCGGCGCGGCGCCGCTTTTGTTCGACCTCGTTCGAGTCCAGCGCCCGTCGCACCGCGGAAGCCAGGCGATCGAGCCGGTCTTTCAGTAGATAATCGGTCGCGCCGAGCCGAAGACACTGCACGGCCGCCTCTTCGCCGATCGAACCGGAGATCACGATCAGCGGCAGCGTTGCATCTTTGGCGCGGAGAAATCGAAGGGCGCTGACGCCGTCGTAGTTGGGGACGTTGAAGTCGGTCAGCACCAAGTCGAAAGCCTGCGAGGTAACCGCGCCTTCAAACGCTTCGCGGGTGCCGACGTGCACGAGATCGCACTCGAGCCCATCGGCGGTGAGCAAATCGACGACGATTTCAGCATCTCGGGGATTGTCTTCGAGGTGGAGAATCCGAACCGGCCTGTTGCTGGTGGGCATGGAAAGAGACGAGCTTGGAAGGGACTTGGAACCAGCCGATCAGCCTGGCGCGGCGGGGGACGCGCAAACATGCTGGAGCATGGAGTGTGGCTTGGCGGTGCGGCCTGTCAGGTTGTTTTTTGGCCGGCCCAAGCCTCGGATAGCTGGCGGCATGCCGGATATCGACATGACGTATCTCGCTCCGAATCAGTTCGCAAAATGTCGCCTCAGTTCGCTCGTGGGCGCAACGCACGCGGCGCCGTCCGTGAACGCGACCCGCTCTAAGCTCCGCCCGCTGTATCGATAAGCCAAGCTGGCGTTGACCGTTCTCGGAAGACGGGGAATTCGCCTTCACGATCGGCGCAGCCTTGGCCTGCGCGGAGTTTTGAACCAAGGCCCAGTCGGCCACCTGCAGAAATCGCGGCTGACCTGCCGTGGCTCGTGATCGCAATGCACCCGGTACTCCGGCCCGCGACGGCGTCGACGGCCGCCGCTGTCCCTGCGCGCGTGCTGGTGGCGCTGAACGATCGCTCTTTTCGCGGTCGCCGATGGATCGAGGCCGCGCGTCGGCGCGGTTACGCTGCAACGCGCGGCAACTGCACCCAAAAAGACGCGCCTCGGCCGGGTTCCGACTCGACGCCGACGGTGCCGGCCATGCGAGCGACCGCCTTCTTCACGATCGCGAGTCCGATGCCGGTGCCCGGCACATCGCTCGGGCTCGCACGCTCGAACATGCCGAAAATGCGCGTATGTGCCTTCGGATCGATGCCGACCCCATTGTCCGCCACGGTTATCCGCAGCATTTCTTCCACCGGTTGGGTGAAGACGCGAATTTCCGGCGTCCGCTCTTTTGGGATAAATTTGACCGCATTCTGCAGCAAATTCGAGAAGCACTGAATGAGCGACGGGCGATCCGCCAAAACTTTACCGAGCGGCGCCTTGATCGCGATGTGCCGGCGGATCGCCGCCAGCTCCGGGTATTGATCAATGACCTCCTCCAGCAGTTCGTCGAGGTCGAGCGCCGCGACCGCCAATTCCGAGCGGCTGACCCGCGAAATCGCCAACACGTCCAGCATCAGCCGATCCATTTTTTCGGCGTTCTTCGTAATCCGGTACGCGAAGTGCCGCCCCTCCTCCGAAAGGCGATCGGCATGATCTTCGTACAGGATCCGCGCATACCTTTCCATGGCACGCAGGGGAGCCCGCAGATCGTGCGACACGCTATACGAAAATGCCTCCAACTCCGCATTCAGCTCCTGCAACTTGGCCGTGCGGTCCTCCACCTTCCGCTCGAGCGATGCGAGCAATTCGTCGCGTTCTTGCAGCAGGTCCCTCACCTCGAATTGTTGCTTCCGGCCGTTGAGCGCGCTGCGGAGGGTCGAGATCAACGTGGCCGCCCGCATGGGGCGCTCGATGATCCAAAGATTGCTGCGCTGGCCGAGGGCGCGGACCGCGTCTTCACGGATGTTCGCGGTGACGCCGCCTTTGACGATCAAAGCAACCGGGATGGTCGACCATTTTGGCTGAGCGTTGAAGGCCTGCGCCAGATCGCCGTAGCGCTCGTAGGTCAACGCTTCCTCCGTCAACAAAACCGCTCCGCAGCCTTTTGGGATCTCCCAGGCCACGGCGGAAAGATTCGGACAAATCGCGGTGTGGATCCCCGCCTTCAGCAGGGCCGCGGCAATGTTGTTCGCGTCTTTCCCCGTCGGGGCCACGACCAACACGCGCAGCTCCGACTGACTTGGGTCCGCAATCACGACCGGCGAATCATCTTCTCCGCGCTGCCTGTGTAAGAGGGCACGCCGGTGAGGACGCCGTGAAAGTCGCTCAAGGGCTCGCCGACCTGAAGCCCCTTTTCGTTGAACGTGAACTCACGAATGGTCGCTTCGTGGCGACCGCTGCGATTCTTGAGCACGGAGATCGCCTTTCGAATTTCTCCTCCCTGCTCGAAATAACGCAGCAGGAGAACGGCATCGGTGAGATACGTGAGATCGACGGGGGAGTGCATGTTTCCCACAAAGCCATGCTGCGCGACCGTCATCAGCGTGATTACCCCGTGATGCGCCAGAAACGCCTGCAACTCGTGCAACTGGATCACGAGGAACTTCGTCGCCGGCATCGCATGCATGTACCCGTTCATGCTATCGATCACGATCATGCGCGCCTCGTCTTCCACGTTGCGCTGCACGAGATGGACGAACTGCCCCGGCACGATCTCGGCGGGATCGATCCGCCGCAGCGAGATGGTCCCGTCATTGACGAACTGCCGGATCGGCATCCCGAGGGCTTCGCCGCGGCGCAGCAACAGCTCCTGGTTTTCTTCGAACAAATAGAAGAACACTTTTTCGCCGCGTTTTGCCGCCGCCACGGCGAACTGCAGCGCGAGCGTCGACTTCCCCGTCCCAGCCGGTCCCAGCAAAAGACAGGACGTGCCGCGTTCCAGCCCCCCGCCCAGCAATTCATCGATTTGGGCGTTGCCCGTTTTGAGCGGCTCGAGGTCACGCGCCGGGCCGTGATCGGACGCGATCAACCGCGGGAAGACCTGGAGCCCGCCGTGTACAATCGTGGCATCATGATAACCCGCGAGGAAATCGACGCCGCGCAGCTTCATCACCTCCAGTCTCCGCCGCTTGGCGCCGTAGTCCGTCGCGAGCTGTTCGATCCGAATCACACCGTGAGCGATGCTTTGCACATGCAAATCGCCGCCGCCCGGCGTGGCGTGATCGTCCAGCATCAGGACGGTGATCTTCTTGCCCGCGAAGTATTGTTTCAGCGACAGCATCTGCCGCCGATAGCGCAGCGCCGAATCGGCCAAGAGGCGAAGTTCAGAGAGCGAATCGACGGCAACGCGCCGCGGCTTTACCTCCTCGATTTTCGCGATCAGCGCGGCCGTGGTCTGGTTGAGCTCGATCTCCGAGGGATGAAACACCGTGTTCTGCTCTTCCTGCTGGAGCTGCGCCTCCAAAGCGGAGAGTTCGAAAATCGCGAGCCGATCCAGATTCCAGCCATGCGAACGGGCGACCGCCTCGACCTCATCCCTCGTCTCGGAAAGCGTGATGTAGAGGCCGGCCTCGCCAGCCTGGATTCCCGCGAGAAGATATTGCAGCGCCAACGTGGTTTTGCCCGCACCGGGCTCTCCACGCAGCAGATAAAGGCGATGGGCGGGAAGTCCGCCCCGCAAGATGTGATCCAACCCGGAGATTCCCGTCGGAGTAATGGCGTCAAGGTCGTCGGGCGCGGCAGTTGGCGGCATGGGAAAAACAGTTATGACAAGATTTCTGAGAGCAAGAGCCCCACATCTGCAAAAACGAAAAAAGCGTGCAGGGATGCCGCGTCCGCCCCGGGCCAAACGCCCTTCGGCGGAGCAAACGGTTGAACGGCCCCATTGACCGCGTCGGCGACGTATCCTGCAACCGGCTACACTCCCCGCGGGCGCGGGTGAGGTGCGCGGTAGCTTACGAGGCGGTCCGCCGAAGAAGGACAAAGGCCGCACTACCTTCCGGGCACGTCCCTGGCCGTGCGGACAGGCGGTTGTAACAATCCAACGTCATCGTTGAGCCGTGCCGCGGAGGCATTTGACCCATTTCCCAATCGCCGCCGCAGCCGAGAGATGGCCCAGACCAACCGTAGGATTCCACCCCATACCGGGCGCAGGGGCTTGCTCGCTACGTTGTGACATATGCCCCAACGCAAGTCCCCCCCTGCCGGCATGGCGTCGCCGGCCCGCCAGGAGCGCCTGGACGCCGCCACTGAGCAAGCCGCCCGCGACGCCGAATTGGTCCGCCGCTTCAACGAAGAAGGCGACGAAGCCGCCTTTGCCGAAATTGTCACCACCTACCGGGAAAAGATGCGCGCGATCGCCTACGCGATGTTGCGCAATGCCGACGACGCGGAGGAGATCGCGCAGGATACCTTTATTCGCGCGCATCGCGGGCTCAAAAATTTCCGCGGCGATTCATCGTTGGCGACGTGGCTGCACCGCGTGACGCAAAATCTCGCCCGCAATCGCTATTGGTACTTCTTCCGCCGCCGGCGACACGCCACGCTCTCACTCGACGGCCGAATCAGTGACGACAGTCAGGCCACGCTGTCAGACCTGATTCCGGCCGAGACGGCTGATCCGAGCCGGGAGACGACCAACGAGGAATTCGCGGAGCTCGTCACGGTCTGCATGGACCGGCTGGCGCCTCCGCACCGGGAAATTCTAACGCTGCGCAATCTGCTGCACCGCTCGTACGAAGATATTGGCCGCGCCCTGGGCATCAACGTCGGCACGGTGAAGAGTCGGATCGCGCGGGCACGGGGAAACCTGTTGTCCTTGATGGCGGATCAATGTCCGGAATTCGAAACCCAAGACGCCTCGGCGTGGCTGGAAATGCCGCGCGAGCAAAGCCGGGCGCTCACGCGCCACTGAGATCGAAGCGGCGCACGGAGGTGAAGCCCGCCGTCCCTCGCGGGCTTTCGCGATGCGTGCGATCACATCGCAGCAAAGCACTTGGCGGAGCCATCCGAAATTGATTCGAGCGCGAATCGGCCTCGGCACGCCGCGTCGTCCGTCGGCTCGCCGGCCGCTCGTCCGCCGCTGCAAATTTGTCCCATGCAACCGGCGGCTAAGCGCCGAATGCGCCGACTTTCTGGCTCAGCGAGCCGACGTTGATTTTCCACGAAAGGCCGAAGCGATCTTTTACGATGCCGTACAACGCGGTGAACGGCGATTCCGCCAAAGGAATCACCACCTGTCCGCCATCGCTGAGCGCCGCGAAGATTTGGTGCGCGCGGCTCGCCGAGGTCAAATTCAGCGCGAGAGCGAGCCCTGAAAACGGCACCGCGGCGCTGCCGGGCACGAAACCAACATCACTGGCCATCAACTCCGTGCCTTCGATGCGGAAGGTGGCGTGGAAAATCAATTCCTCCATTCCCGAACGGGAGAGGCTTTGATCCGGACAGTTCCGGAAGCGCAGGAGAAACACGGTCTCGGACCTCAACGCGCTCGCATAGAATTTTAACGCTTCCTCGGTTCTGCCGGAGAAGTTCAAGGTCGTGACAATCGGCATCCTGAGCTGAACGTTTGAGCAGGCGGCGGCGAAGACTCAAATCAGAAGCAACTCCATTGCCCAGCGACCCCCGCGGACGATTCCGCGGGGATGCGCTCCACGACCTTCGGGATGATTGAAACCCCGTGCCCGTGATGTCGTACGTCTCGAGGTCGGGGCGCCGCCGCAACGTTCAAACTGGGGCCAAATTGAGGGATCAGCGTTCGCGGTCCTGAGCGAAAGCGCGCCGCGCGCACCCTACCGTTTTGCGCATTTGATCTTTGGTGCGGTTTAACGATTAGGGCATCGGCTCGGGCGGCCGGCCGGAGCCGATTCTCGCCGAAACCGTCGACTGTGGCGCGTCGGATGGTCCGCTGTCCGACGAGAATCTGGCGAAAGCGCCGCGCCTCTTGTGGCCCATTTTCACCGTGGCCGGCGCAGTCGTTGGCTACGATTTGTCGGGTAACGTGAAGCTGAATCTCGATGGCCCCGCCGTCGCCGACATTTAACTGGCCGAATCACGAAATGGCACGATCCGGCGATCGCGGGATAGACTCACTCAACGAACATTGCGGAAGACCTCGTCTATCTGCATGAAGCCAAGGACATCCATCATGGCAGCCAAATGCCCGAGCCCGTCGCCGACCTTCGCCCGCTTTGCCGAGAGCCGGCCGCGGCGCACCGCGAAGGCATCATTGCGGGTCGCGGCGGACCATCGTAACATCCGCGGGTGAACGCATGAAACCGAAAATTCTGGTCGTCGACGATGAGCCGGATGCGCTCGATGTGCTTGGCTTCAAGTTGAAGGAAGCGGGGTTCGATCCTATTTTCGCCCGGGACGGCAAGCGAGCGATCGCCGCGGCGCGAGAGGAGTACCCGGCGCTCATCGTGCTCGATTTGATGTTACCGGAAGTCGACGGCCTCGACGTCTGCAAGATCCTTCGGCGGGACCACGCGACCGCGGCGATTCCGATCATCATGCTGACGGCGAAGGCCGCGGAAATGGATCGGGTCGTCGGTCTCGAGGTGGGGGCGGACGACTACGTCACGAAGCCGTTTAGCCCGCGAGAGCTGGTGTTGCGCATCAGGAAGCTCTTGGCGCGGGCCCCCGTGGTGGAGGAAGCGGTCGCCTGGCGATTCGGGGAGCTGGCGATCGACGCGCAACGGCACGAGGTGCGCGTGGCCAACGCGCCGGTGCCTCTGACCGCAACCGAGTTCAAGCTGCTGCAGATTCTGGCGCAGCGCCGCGGCCGCGTGCAAACGCGCGAGCGCCTGCTGCAGGATGTCTGGGGATACAACAATCCCATCGACAGCCGCACGGTGGATACGCACATGCGCCGATTGCGCGAGAAGCTGGGAGTCGCGGCTCGTCACCTCACCACCATCCGGGGCGTCGGTTACAGCTTCGCGACCGAGTAGCGCCTCCTCCGTCGCACGAACTAACCTCGCGGCCGCCGAAATCCTCCCCGTGCTTGCGTTTACTCTCGCCCTCGCGATCGCACTCGTCGTTGCGATTCAAGTGATCAGACGTGCGCGGCGAGCCGCGACGGCAACGCAGGCCGAACACGCCCGCGAGCTTGCGCGGCAAAGCGAAGCCTTCGAAATGGCGCGACAAGCCGAACGGGCGCGGGTCGAAGCGATGCTCGACGCCATGATCGAGGGTCTCGTCGTGGTCGATGCGCAACAGCATCTCGTACTCTCGAATCGCGCCGCCGAAACGATGTTCCGGTTTTCCCGCCTGATGGCTGGCGGGACCGTGCTCGCGGCGATCCGCCATCACGAGGTCGCGGTGCTGGCGCAACGCGCGATGCTCGAGGGTGCACCGATCGAGCATGAGGTGCGGCTCGAACACCCGCAGCAGCCCCGGAGGCTGCAGGTGAGCGCGGTTGCCCTGCGCAATCGTTCGGGCGGCGTCACCGGAGCGGTTCTGGTGTTCCATGACGTCACGCGACTGCGGCAGCTCGAAGCCGTGAGCAAGGATTTCGTGGCCAATGTCAGCCACGAGCTGCGGACGCCTCTCTCGCTCATCAAAAGCGCGGCGGAAACACTGGCCGATGGCGGTAAATCCGACCCGGCGGTCGCCGACCGCTTCCTGAAGATCATCGATCGGCACGCAAGCCGCTTGGGGCTGCTGATGGACGACTTGCTGTTGCTGGCGCGGCTGGACTCGGGCCGCCCCGAACTGATGTTGCAAGCGGTGCAGGTCAGATCCGTCGTCAAGGAAGCGATCGAGGACGCCGCGCTCATGGCGCAGAACCGCGCGGTCACCGTGACAAACGACGTTCCGGCAACATTGGCCGTCACGGCCGATCCGGCCCGGCTGCGCGGCGTGCTCGTGAACTTGATCGACAACGCGATCAAGTACGGCCGCGAAAACGGCAAGGTGGTGATTGTCGGGCGGCGCGTCGGCGGCGGCCTCGTGGAAGTTAGCGTGATCGATGACGGCCCCGGAATTCCGGCGGAGGCGACGGCGCGGGTGTTCGAGCGTTTTTACCGCGTCGACAAAGCGCGCTCTCGCGAACAGGGCGGCACGGGCCTCGGCCTGGCCATCGTCAAAAACATGATCCAGGCGCACGGTGGCGATGTCCGGGTGGAATCGGCGCCGGGCTGCGGCGCTCGCTTCACCTTCACGCTGCCGATGGCGAACGGCGTCGCCGACGCCCCGTCATAAAACGCCGGCTGGTGGGCGCGCGCAGCTCGGCGCGGAGCGTCGTTGGCAGTTCAGGCTGGGGAAGGCTGCTGGCAGATGATCGGATCGCGTGGTTCGCGAGTGAACGCGGACAAAGCCGTCACGCGGACGGAATACATGGATCCCAAACGCCGAGTCCGCGGGGTCGGTGTGTTCTATCGGCAAATAATTCAGTGCGAGCGGAGCGGTCCGCCGACGCTTCCCATGGCGTGCCTCACGGCCGAAGAGATCAGGATCGCGCCGCTTCCGATCCGTTGTGACAGGATTGCATCGGGCATGGCGTCCCGGCGGTTTCAAACTGGATCGTGGCGTGGCCGATGCCGAACTTCTCGCGCAACTCCGCGTTGATGCGGCCCAGCAGGGCATTGTTGCCGGGCGTCGCGTCGAGCACCAGGTGGCCGGTCAAAGCGGCTTCGTTCGTGCTCATTCCCCAGATGTGAACGTGGTGTACATTCACGACGGATGGCAGCGAACCGAGATAGGATTCAATGTCCGCGAGGTCGATGCCGGCCGGAACCGCGTCGAGGGCGAGCTGCAGCGAATCGCGGAGCAAGCCCCACGTGCCGATGAACACCACGGCGGCGAGCACGAGGCTCACGATCGGGTCGACCCACAGCCAGTGCGTGTAGAGAATGATCAGCCCGGCGACGACGACACCGGCGGAAATCAAGGCGTCGGCCAACATGTGGAGAAATGCGGCCCTGACGTTCAGGTCCCGCGACCGGCCGGCCGCGAAGAGCAACGCCGTCACGCCGTTAACGACAATTCCAGCTCCGGATACCCACATCAGCACGGCCGCATCGACGGGGGGCGGGTGCGACAATCTCCGGATCGCCTCCCACGCAATCGCGCCAATGCTCGCGAGCAGAACGAGGGCGTTGGCGAGTGCCGCGAGAATCGACGAGCGGCGCCAGCCATAGGTGTGGCGCCGCGTGGGCCGGCGCTTGCTCCACGCGATCGCGCCCCAGGCGAGCAGCAATCCAAAGACGTCGCTTAGATTGTGTCCGGCATCGGCGACGAGGGCCAGCGAGTGGGCCCAGAGCCCGAACCCGACCTCCGCCACGACGAACCCGGTATTCAAGACTACGCCGATCGCGAACGCGCGACCGAAGTCGGCCGGCGCGTGCACGTGC
>Ga0207652_10005570_pt1 | contig 10208 bp, 8 predicted proteins | sample KBSC63BmetaG_FD_184334 | JGI IMG/M metagenome (GOLD analysis project Ga0207652, IMG submission 184334) | Corn rhizosphere microbial communities from Kellogg Biological Station, Michigan, USA - KBS C6-3B metaG (SPAdes) (version 2) | ecosystem: Host-associated > Plants > Roots > Rhizosphere ...
GTGGCTGTTGGCGAACTTGATGCGCCGCCTGCCGCGACCGCTGGTGCGGGCCATCTGCATCAGCCTTGCCTTGCTCATCTACGTGCTGCACGGACGGCTGGGACAGGTGGGAATGCGTAATCTGGATTTGGCTTTTCCCGGTAGAAGCGTCAAACAGAAAAAGCGCATTCTGCGCGGAGTATTCACCAGTTTGGGACGGCAGCTCGCTGAGTTCACGTTGTTCCCTCGCTATAACCGGGAAAATGTCTCCCGGATCGTGATCTACGATGGCTTTCAAAATTTCGCCGCGGCACAGGCGCGGGGCAAAGGCGTCCTGTTCCTTACGGCGCATCTTGGAGGGTGGGAAATCAGTTCCTTTGCGCATTCCCTTTATGGCCATCCTATGAACATCGTTGTGCGGCCGCTGGACAATCCTCTGCTGAATGCCCTGGTGGAGCGTTATCGCACGCTGCATGGGAATCGCACGTTTTCCAAGCAGGACTACGCGCGCGGATTGATCAAGGCGCTGAAAAACGGCGAAATTATCGGCATCCTCATGGACACCAACATGACGCCGCCGCAAGGAGCGTTTGTGGATTTCTTCGGTGTTCCGGCATGCACGGCCACAGGTATCGCCCGGGTGGCGCTACATACCGATGCCGCAGTGGTTCCGGCGTTCTGCGTGTGGGACAAAGCTCTTGGCAAGTACAAGATCTGCTTCGAGCCGGCGGTACAATTGGTCCGCACAGGAAATGATGACGCTGATGCGGTGGCCAACACCGCAATGTTCACGAAAGAGATTGAACGATACGTGATGAGGTATCCCGACCAGTGGCTCTGGGTACATCGTCGCTGGAAGACCCGGCCTGCGGGAGAGGCTCCGATTTATTGATGTGCTTCACCGAGCTAGAGGTTACATGGACCCGCCACACGCCTGCACCCATTTCTCCAGAAACTGGATGAGTTCATCGGGTGGCCTCAGCCACATCTGGGCAGCAGTAAAGCGCGAAGTGGGACGAACCAGGACGGTCAGGCCGCGGCTGTGCAGAACTCTGAACGCGTCTTCATCGGTGGAATCGTCTCCCAGGTAAGCCATGGGCACTGTAGCGTCGTAACGGGCCAGCATTGCGCGCACTACATCGCCTTTGTTGCGCGTGCGCAAACGAAGCTCCACGCCACCATCAAATTCGGCCAGCAGAAGCTGGTGCGTTCCCGTGAATGGAGAAAAGGCGCGGTACGCCTTGGCCCTGATTTCCTCCACGCGCGAGCCGTTCATGTTCCGCCAGTGAATGGCGACCGCACCCGGCTTCAGTTCCGCCAGCGACTCCATTCCGTAGTGCCGGATGGCGGCGTAGGCTTGCACCAGGGCCCTCCCGGTGTCGTCACTCAGGTCAGCCACCGAGTATTGGTCATCGGCATCGAGCCGCTCAATTCCGCCGGTTCCAAAGATCTCCGGATGCGGGCTCAGCCCCAGAAGAGGCGGGACTTCCCGCGCCGCACGTCCGCTGATCAGCGCCACATGCGTCTGGCACGTGCTCATGATGCAATCGAGCAGTTCCGGCACGCTGGGATACGGAAATGCACGGTTGCGGTGAATAGAGAATGGGGCAATGGTTCCGTCATAGTCGAGCAGCAATACTCGCTCGCTGCTTTCCGCCAATCGGTCAAAAAACTTAGTAGGAACGCTTGCTGTAAGAGCGGACGTGATGGCGAGAGTGGCACTCATTCTGTCCTCCTGCTTGCATGGAACTTCAGCCGGGGCACGGCCGAATCGCTATTCCAGGTAAAAACTGAATGAAACAGCGGCCAGCCAGTTTGAAACCTCGTGAGGACAGCAAAGAAGCTTCGGCAGCGAGCCGGCCACGCCCCAGGGTTATCAGGCAAATCCCAGGTTCGAGATCGCCGTTTAATTTCATCAATCCCCGTTTTGAGATTGATCTTCTTTATTCAATGCATTCAGTATCCGGCTGCGCGCAGCTCTTGGGAATCATATGGACAGGGTATTTGAAAGGAAAAATCAGGGTAGTTTTGGGCCAAGATCACCGGAAGGGCAATGCTGGAGGCTACATTACTTTAGAGCTTCCCGTCAGTAAGGACCCGCTCAATCGTCTGCCCCGGCCGGGCTTGGAGCGTAATCGCGACCATCCGGCGCGCTCGCCCCGTCTTCATCTTTTTCAAAGAAAACATGCAGATCGCCTACGAAGGCTGCAATGGAGACAACCAGAGATCCCGCGAGTCCGATGAAGAACGTCCATTCCAGAACGCGCGCGAGATAAATGAGGAACATGGAACCAGACCCTCATTTATCTTCGGGCAGGTGGGGATAAAGAAAACGTAAAGAGTGCGCAAAGAAAGTCTAAAGATGATCACTGCGGGTCGAAGCGATAGCCAATCCATGGTTCCGTCTTCAGGTATTTGGGTGCGCGGGAATCCGGCTCCAGCTTTTTGCGGAGGTTGCCGATAAAGACGCGCAGATACTCAGGCTGTTCCCTGCTGCCCGAACCCCAGATCGCGGAAAGGATGGCGCGATGCGTCAGCACTTTACCCCGGTTCGCCAGGAAGAACTGGATGAGGTCAAACTCCTTGGGTGTAAGGTGTACCAGTTTTCCTGCCACTTCAACCCGCCGCTGCTGCGGATCGATTTTGAAATCCCCCACCTCAATTTCTGTTTCGTTCTCCAGGGGTGGTGCCGTGCGACGCAACAACGCGCGAACACGCGCGTTCAACTCCGCCATGCCAAAAGGCTTGGTCACAAAATCATCCGCGCCGAAATCGAGAGCCTTCACTTTTGTCGGTTCGTCTTCATTCACAGAGAGCACCAGGATGGGAACCTCACTGAGTTGGCGAATGCGCGAACAAAGTTCCAGCCCGTCAAAGCCGGGCATGGAAAGATCGGTGATGAGCAAATCCGGCGCCCACGCGCGGAAGGTTTCCAGACCCGAGCGCCCGTCATTGGCAATGCGCACCTGATATCCTGCCGATTCGAGGCCGCGGCGCAGGACGCGCGTGATTTGCCCTTCATCGTCAACCACCAGGATCTTTTTGAGGTCATCGGCCACGAGTTATGCCGCCTCTCCTGCAGGGATCTGAAACTGTACGCGAGTGCCGGTTCCGTTCGCAGTGCTTTCAATCCAGATTCGTCCCCGATGGGCCTGAACAATGCCGTACGCGATTGCCAAACCCAGGCCGAATCCCGGCTGGGCTCCGGAGCGAAAGAATTTCTGGAATACCTGGTTGCGCATCTCCGGAGCAATCCCAATGCCTTGGTCGCAGACCGCGAAGGAAATGAAACTGCCGCCACCCCTCCGCACGCTCACCTCGATGGGGCAACCAGCGGGAGAATACTTGGACGCGTTCTCGATCAGTGTAAAGAGCACCTGAGAAATTAGACGCGGATCAGCCCTGAGCTGTGGCAACCCGGGTTCAATCGCCGTTTCCACGTCATGCTCGCCAAGCAGCGGCCCGGCGCGAAGGATCGCATCTTCTACAACCTCGTCGGCAGAAACCGCACGGCTTTGCAAGCTGAACTTTCCAGCCTCGAGGCGCGCCAGATCCATCATGCCCTGAATAAAGTGATTGAGCCGGTCGGCCTCTTGTTCGATAACTTCCTCGAGCTCCTGTTGCACATCACGGTCGACGTTCTCTTCCCGCAGGGTAGTAATCGCGGCCTTAATGGCCGTGAGCGGTGTTCGTAGGTCGTGCGTCACGGCATCCAGCAGCGCCGTCTTGAGCTGCTCACTGCGCTGTAACTGGTCTGCCTCGATGACGCGTTTCTCCAGGCGCGAAGAGAGTTGCCCTACCAGGATTGCTGACGTGACAAATACAATAAAGGCCACCACATCTTCCGCGCGCTGAATGCGCAGAGTGTAGAACGGTCCGATAAAGAAAAAATTGAACGCCAAGCCGGCCAAAATCGAAGTAGAAAGCGCCGGTCCCCTCCCCGCGCGCCCAGCCACTAGGACAACGAGCAGGACCAGGGCGAGCGCAATGGAAGTCTGGTTAAGGTGCGAACGCAACGCATCCAGCACTACGATCAAGGCGGCCAATGCAATCGTAGCGAGCAGATACTCCCAGAACCGGCGTGCATTCACAAGGTACACAATGGCCATTGTAGGGCAGAGTTAGCAGATATGCTGATCTCCGACCAGGTTGTGCGACAATAGGCCCATGGCACTGGTCGTCATCGGTGGACATTCACGCAGCGTGGGCAAGACCAGCGTGGTCGCCGGCCTCATTGCCGCTCTGCCCGAGTATCACTGGACCGCGTTGAAAATCACACAGTTCGGCCACGGCATCTGCTCGGCCGACGGCAAACCATGCGACTGCGATACCGGCGACGATCACTTCCGCGCGCTCAGCGACGAACGCGACCGTAGCGGTGATACCGATACGTCTCGTTTCCTTGTCGCCGGCGCCGACCGCTCCATCTGGGTGCGCACGCGCCAGGGCCGCCTCAGCGAGGCTATTCCAGATATTCAGCGTAAAATCGCCGGCGCGGAAAACGTGATTATGGAATCCAACAGCATTGTCCGGTTTCTTCGACCGGACGTTTATCTCACCGTGCTGGATGCTTCCAACAAGGACTTCAAAGTCTCCGCAATGGAGTTTCTGGATCGCGCCGATGCTGTGATCCTCCACAGCAACGGCCACGCCACTACTCCTGCGTGGGAACTGGTCCGGCTTGAACAGATCGTAGGCAAGCCCCGCTTCGAGATCACCCCGCCGCCGTATGTCACGTCGAACATTGTGGAGTTTGTCCGTGGAAAGCTCATGGCCACGCAGCCCAGGGTGACAGTCTAGCGGCTTTTCGTACCTGAACAACTCAACCCTATCCCAAAGGGACCAGCTTGCAGGGGTTCTCAGAAGGCGACTTCGGCAGTTACAGTGTTTTAAATTCCAGCCGCGCCTGCTCGCGCGCGCCAAGCACATCAGCTAATTCGCGAGGATGATCCACAAGCACATCGGGTGGGGCGTCTTCCAATGTGTGCGGCGCCAGACCGTAGGTCACGCCGACGGAGTAAATCCCCGCATTGCGTGCGGTGATCACGTCCACCTCTGAATCGCCGATCATCACAGCCGCTTCGGGTCGACCGCCCGCTTCAGAGAGCAGGGCTTGTACACCCGCCGGATCGGGCTTTTTCGTATGAAAGCTGTTGCCGCCATAAACCTGGAAAAAGTATTTCCGCAGTCCAAGCGCCTCCACGATGGCACGTGAGGGCCCGACCGGCTTGTTGCTGAGCACAGCCATCTTCATCTCGCCAGACCCATTGCGGCTGGCCATGATGGCATTCAACGCAGGAATGATGCCGTCGTAGACGAAGGTCGTATCCAATTTGTGTTCGCGATAATATGCCATGAAATAAAGCAGCGCTTCCTGCACAAACTGCTCGTTATCCGGGTCGCCGAGCGCGCGCCGCACCAGCATGGGAGCGCCGTTCCCGATATAGCTGCCAATCACATCATGCGGCAGCTCCGGCTTGCCATAGTGACGAAGCATGGCATTGACTGAATTAGCGAGATCAAGACGTGAATCCACCAGGGTGCCGTCGAGATCAAATATTAAAAGGTTCAGTTCATGCGCGGGAATGGCGCGGTTTTTACGAATCATCCGTTTTCAGTATATCCCGGTGCTGCCGGTACGATTTAGAATGGAAGGTACTCCAAAGTAGCGCCAACCCACGTTGCCCAAAAGTTATAAGGAGACTCATGGCCGTTACCAAGGCTGATCCCAGGAAGAACGCGACCGCGCTGGAAGAAGCACCCTCATCCACGAAATCAGACAAGACATACGAGGGGCTCACGCGCAAGCAACTGGTTGACATGTATCGCCTCATGTACCTCTCGCGCCGGCTTGATGATCGCGAGATCGTGCTGAAGCGCCTGCAGAAGATCTTCTTCCAGATCTCCGGCGCAGGGCACGAAGCCCTCACGGTGGCTGCGGGATTCGCATTGAAGCCTTCCTACGATTGGTTCTATCCGTACTACCGCGACCGCGCGCTCTGCCTCGCCTTGGGCATGACTCCTTACGAGATGTTGTGCGAAGCCGTTGGCTCGGCGGACGATCCCGCGTCGGGGGGACGGCAGATGCCCTCTCACTGGGGCCATAAGAAGCTGAACATCGTCACGCAGTCTTCGCCGACCGGCACCCAGTTGCTCCAGGCAGTTGGCTGCGCAGAGGCAGGCCGCTACTTCACGCAGCATCCTGATGCCGCCCAGAGGAAAACGGGTGACTACCGCCAGTTTAAGGACGTGACATTCCACGGAGACGAGGTGGTTTACGTTTCCTGCGGCGATGGCACCACGAGCGAAGGCGAATTCTGGGAGGCCATGAATACCGCGTGTAATGAAAAGCTGCCGGTTATGTTCGTGGTGGAAGATAACGGCTACGCTATCTCCGTACCAGTTGAGGTGCAGACGGCAGGAGGAAGTGTCTCGCAGCTTCTGCGCAACTTCCCCAACCTGCTCATTGAGGAATGCGACGGCACGGATCCCGTCGCCAGCTATGCGGCGTGTAAGCGCGCTGTTGAGCATTGCCGCTCGGGGAATGGTCCCGCGCTGGTGCATGGACATGTGATCCGGCCATATTCGCACTCGCTTTCTGACGACGAAAAACTCTACCGGCCCGAGTCCGAGCGCCAGCAGGACGCGAAACGCGATCCTATCACGCGCATGCAGCTTTTCCTGGTTCGGGAAAATATCCTGAACGAGGACGAGATCAACAAGCTGGAAAAATCAGTAGATGAAGAAGTCCAGGTAGCATCCGATCGCGCTGAGCACGCTACGCCGCCCACCGCCGACAGCATCTACAACCATGTTTATTCGGCGGACCTGGACCCACGCACCCTTGTTTCTGAGCCCAAATTTGAAGGTCCGGACAAGACTATGGCGGACCTGATCAATGCCGCACTGAAGGACGAGATGAAGCGCGATGAGCGCATCGTGGTTTTTGGCGAGGATGTAGCCGATTGCAGCCGCGAGGAATACCTGAAGCAGAAGCAGATCAAGGGCAAGGGCGGAGTCTTCAAGCTCACAGCTGGACTACAATGCGACTATGGCAGTGATCGCGTATTCAACTCGCCGCTGGCGGAAGCCAACATCGTCGGACGTGCGGTCGGTATGGCAACGCGCGGGCTTAAGCCCGTAGCGGAGATCCAGTTCTTTGACTACATCTGGCCCGCATACCACCAGATCCGCAATGAGCTGTCGGTCATTCGCTGGCGTTCGAATGGAAACTTCTCCTGCCCAGCGGTAATCCGCGTAGCGATCGGCGGTTATCTCACCGGCGGCGCCATCTATCACTCGCAGTGCGGTGAGGTCCTGTTCACTCATAATCCCGGCCTGCGTGTCTGCTTCCCCTCGAACGCGCTGGATGCATGCGGGCTGCTGCACACGGCGATTCGCTGCGATGACCCGGTAATGTTCCTGGAGCACAAGCGCCTCTATCGCGAAACCTATGGCCGCTCGCCTTATCCCGGGCCGGATTACATGGTTCCGTTCGGCAAAGCCAAGGCGGTGAAGGAAGGAAACGACCTCAGTGTCATTACCTACGGCGCCGTGGTTCCGCGAGCCCTGCAGGCAGCCCAGAGAATTGAGCGCGAGCAGGGGGTGAGCGTTGAACTCATCGATCTGCGTACACTCAACCCGTACGACTGGGAAGCGATTGCAACTTCCGTGCGCAAGACGAGCCGGGTGATTGTCGCTTACGAAGATACGTTGAGCTGGGGTTACGGCGCCGAGATCGCTGCACGCATCGCTGACGAGCTGTTCGAAGACCTGGATGCGCCGGTGAAACGCGTCGCCGCTACCGACACATTCGTCGCTTATCAGCCGGTGCTGGAAGATGCGATCCTGCCCCTGGCAGAGGATCTGTTCAAGGCGATGGAGAGCTTGGCAAAATTTTAGCGATTAACCACAAAGGACACGAAGGTTTACCAAGGAACTAAGGCAAAAAGGCTTCGTGTCCCTTTGTGTACTTTGTGGTTAAAGATTCTTGTTTGTCCTCTCTAGAACCCACCGGTCCAGCGCCAGCAGCAACTCTTCCCTGTTCGAATACGGTCCAGGCTGATAGCCCTTTGAGCTGATTCCCTGCTGCGCCATCTCGGAGAGTTCCCAGTCCTGCTTGTTGGTGATGTCCCAGAACTCAACCGCATCCTTCGGATTGAAGCCGGGCTTTTTGATTTCATCCGGATGGAAATGCCACTCGCAGACGATCTCCGTCTGGTCCACAGCTTTGGGCCACATGGTAAAAGTCAGCATGTAATCGGGATGGAGATTGAGAAAGAAGTTGGGCAACACGCAGTAGTAGTAAACATGCCGCTGATCATCTTCGCTGAGCCCGGGCAATGCGCAACACGAAGTCGTGCCATCCATGGTGAGGGTCTGCACTCCATCGCGCAAGTCCATGCGCCCGCCCAGATATGTAGGCTGGGGCGGCTCATTGTCACCGCTCATATAGTGCGAATGCTTCTGCAGCAGCGGATGCACGATGGGGCAGTGCAGACATTCCGAGTAGTTCTGAATGATCAGCTTCCAATTGGCCCTGAGCTGGTAAACGCGCCGCTCAACCATTTGTAGCTCTTCCATCCGCCAGGGGCGGAATTTCCGGTCGAGGCCGGCCAGGTGCTCGGCAAACGGGATCGGCCGCGCAGACAGGTTGATGAAGATGTGCCCGTCCCACTCGGCGCTTGCGACCGCGTTCAGAGGATAGTCCGCTTCGCAAAAGCCTGCGACCTTTTCCATATGCGGCGCATTCGCGAGCGTGCCATCGAGCTTATAGGTCCAGGCGTGATACTGGCACTGGATGCGTCCGTTGAACCGGCCTTCCTGTTCTTTGCAAAGCAGGGTGCCCCGGTGCCGGCAAACGTTGTGAAACGCGCAGATTTTGCCGTGCTCGTCACGCGTGATGATTACGCTCGCGTTGCCGACCTGCCGGACGAAGTAGTCACCTGCATTCGGAACTTGGCTAGTCCGCCCCGCGCACAGCCACATATCAAAGTGAATGGCCTCCATCTCGCGCTGGAACCATTCAGGATCTGTGTAGCAGCGTTGCGGCAGCGTGAGAGCCTCTGAGAGCGCGAGAGGGGGGCGCGTGTTGAAGTAAGGTGCGGACATTATCTGAATATTGCCACAACTGCCAGGATTGCCAAAATCGCACGGAATTAACCAGAGTGCTCGCTTAATGCAGGAGGTCCTTCACAATGGCTCTTGCCGCATTGAATCCCGAGCCGCCAGTCAATCCGGCTCCGGGATGAGTTCCTGAGCCGCACAAGTACAAATTTTTTATAGGCGTGCGATATTGCGCCCAGTCGAGCAAAGGACGCATAGTAAAGAACTGGTCGAGCGCCAATTCGCCGTGGAAGACATGGCCCCCGGTGAGGCCATACTGTTCTTCCAGGTCTCTGGGGGTAATGATCTGCCCGTCTTCGATGAGTTCCGGAAGATTCGGGGCGTACTCGGCAAGCGTCTTCACCACTGTGTTGCCGAGCGCATCGCGCTGCTGATCCCAATCGCCTGATTTCAGATGGAAAGGCGCATACTGCATGTAGATTGACATCACATGCTTGCCGGTTGTGGCGAGCGTGGGGTCGGTGAGCGATGGTATCGCCACTTCAAGGTACGGCTGTTGTGAGAAGTTGCCGTATTTCGACTCATCAAATGCCCGCTCCAGATAATCAATTTCCGGACCGATGTGAATCCGTCCGCGCAGCGCATCCGTGTTGCCCTTCAGAGCGGTGAACTGCGGCAGACCCGATAAGGCGAGGTTCATCTTAGCTACGGTGCCCGGCATGCGATAGTGCTGCAGTTTCAACACGAAGTCGGGCGCGAGATGAGTCGAATCGACCAGATTAAGCAGCGTCCGCTTGGGATCGGCGTTCGAAATTACGCACCGCGCCGAGATTTCCTCCCCATTTGTGAGCACGACTCCGTTTGCGGTTCCATCCTTGATCCAAACTCGCCGGACCTCTGCATTGGTGCGCATCTCCACGCCAGCTTCTTTCGCCGCCGCACCCATGGCCTGCGTGATGGCTCCTGCTCCACCCGCTGCAAAATTAGCTGAACCGGCAGGATGGGGATCGCCTGCGGCGCGGATCAGCAGCACAAGGCTGCTGCCCGCCGACCATGGGCCCAGCGCCGTCCCAAAAATCCCGCGGGCTGCGATGGTGGCGCGCAGAAGTTCTGTATCAAAAAACTCCGCCACCAGGTCAGCAACGGCCATCGGCCCCCAGCGC
>Ga0207652_10005574_pt1 | contig 10202 bp, 9 predicted proteins | sample KBSC63BmetaG_FD_184334 | JGI IMG/M metagenome (GOLD analysis project Ga0207652, IMG submission 184334) | Corn rhizosphere microbial communities from Kellogg Biological Station, Michigan, USA - KBS C6-3B metaG (SPAdes) (version 2) | ecosystem: Host-associated > Plants > Roots > Rhizosphere ...
CTCGGCTATCTGGATGACGACGGCTACCTCTATGTGCTCGACCGCCGCACCGACCTGATCGTGAGCGGCGGTGAGAATGTCTATCCGGCGGAGGTCGAGGCCGTATTGCTGGCGCACCCGGCGATCGACGAAGCCTGCGTCGTCGGGATTGCGGATAACGACTGGGGCCAACGCGTTGTCGCCTCGGTGCATCTGGAGAACGGTGAAGTGCCGGACGTTACAGAACTGGTGAGCTTCTGTCGCGCGCGGCTGGCCGGCTATAAGGTGCCGCGCGACATTCGATTTGTGGATGAACTACCGCGCAACGCTGCGGGGAAACTGCTGCGGCGTGTGCTGCGTGATGACTGGACCGATGGTGATGTGGGTACGGAACGTGAATTGTAGGGCATTGAAACGCCGTGTACAATCGGTCGGCAGCCCGGCTGCATGCAATTGTCCGCGACCCGCGCACGTGAAGGATTATGGACTCGTCCGTGTATCTGATTGACCAGCAAAACGAGGCGCTCGACTACCGGCGCCGCTACCGTGGACTCATTGGTGTCGGCAGTAAAGTTGCCATTCGCGACCGCGCAATGCTTTCGCTGGTCTACACCCCGGGCGTCGCCGAGGCGTGCCTCGAAATCAATCGCGATCCGCTGGAATCGTTCGATCTGACGTCACGCGGCAATATGGTCGCCATCGTCACCGACGGTTCCGATCTCTTTGGCCTTGGCGATGGTCCGCCCGAATCGGCGCTGCCGATCCTCGAAGCGCAGAGCGTGCTCTTTAAGACCTTCGCCGGCATCGATGCCTTCCCGATCTGCCTGGCTGAGCGCGATCCGTTCAAGATCGTCGAGACGGCGCTGGCGCTGACGCCCGCCTTCGGCGCGATTTGCCTCGATAACATCAGCACGCCCAAGAGCTTCACCATTGCCGACCATCTGGAGAAGGGCGCCAGCATCCCGGTCGTCAGCAACCAGCATCACAGCACGGCGATTCTTGTGCTGGGCGCGCTCATCAACGCGCTCAAGGTTGTTGACAAGCGGATGGATGAGATCCGCGTCGTCATCTCCGGTGCGGGCGTTTCCGGCGTCGGCGTGGCGCGCCTGCTGCATCGCGTCGGCGTGCGCGATATCGTCGTCTGCGACCGCGCCGGAGCGATCTACCCGGACCGCGCCGAGCGGATGAACTGGGCCAAGGTCTATCTCGCCAAGGAGACGAACCCGGAGCAGCGGCAGGGGAGCCTGGCCGATATGCTGCGCGGTGCCGACGTCTTCATCGGCGTCTCGACCGGCGATGTCGTGACCGAAGAGATGGTCGCCTCGATGGCGCCGAACGCCATCGTCTTTGCTCTGGCGGTTCCCGATCCGGAAGTTTCTCCGGCAGCGGCGCGGGCGGCAGGTGCCGCCGTGGTTGCAACCGGGCGCTCCGATTACCCGAACATGATGGACGTTTCGCTCGTCTTCCCCGGCGTCTTCCGCGGGCTGCTCGATTCGCGGGCGCGCAACATTCGGCTGCGCACGCTCGTCTACGCCGCCGAGGCGCTGGCCGGGATGGTGCCGGCCGACGAACTGCATGCCGACAACATCGTGCCGCGTATTTTCGACTATCGCGTGGCGCCCGCCATTGCCGCGGCCGTCGTGCGGGCCGCCATCGAAACGGGTGAGGCGCGCCGTGAGGTCGATCCGGAATCGGTCGCCGAAGATCTGCGTCGCTTCGTCTATGAGGGCAAGCTCCACAACTGGGACATGCCGCACAAGCGTCCGGCGACGCGACGCGAGGCGGCGCTCGATCTGCGCCGGCGGCATCATGGCGTGCTCGAAGTGCGGAGCAAGGTGCCGATCAAGGATCATCACATTCTGAACCTCCTTTATCTGCCACCGGCCGCACTGGCCCCGGCTGCCGAGATTCGCGAGAATCCGCGCAGCGTTTACGACCTGACGGTGAAGGACAACCTGGTTGCCATCGTCACTGACGGTAGCGCCGTGCTCGGCCTGGGCGACATCGGTCCGCAGGCGGCCTTGCCGGTGATGGAGGGGAAAGCGGTGCTTTTCCAGTCGCTGGCCGGAGTCGAAGCGTTCCCGATCTGCCTGGCCGAACGCGACCCTGCACGCATCGTCGAGATCGTCGCGGCGATTTCGCCCTCCTTCGGCGGGATCAATCTGGAAGATATCTCCGCACCGCGCTGCTTCGAGATCGAGGCGGCGCTGAAGGAGCGTTTGCAGCTACCGGTCTTCCACGACGATCAGCACGGCACGGCCGTCGTCGTGCTGGCCGCCCTGATCAACGCACTGAAACTGCGCGAGACGCCGTTGAGCGAGGTCAAGATCGTCATCAACGGCGCCGGTTCGGCCGGCATCGCCGTCGCCAAGCTGCTGCTGCTCGTCGGCGTGGCCGACCTCATTCTCTGCGACCGGCAGGGGGCGATCTCTCGCGACCGGGCCAACGGCCAGAACCGGATCAAGGATGAAATCGCGCGGCTGACGAATAAGGAGAACGTGCACGGCTCGCTGGCTGAGGCCCTGGCCGGGGCCGACGTCTTCATCGGGCTCTCGGCGGCCGGCGCCTGCACCAAAGAGATGGTGCGGAACATGGCGCCAAACCCGGTCATCTTCGCGCTGGCGAATCCGGAGCCGGAGATCCACCCCGACCTGGCGCGCGAGATGGGCGCGCTGGTCGTGGCGACCGGCCGCTCGGACTTCCCGAATCAGGTGAACAACTCGCTCGCCTTCCCCGGCATCTTCCGTGGCGCACTCGACGCCAAGGCAAGCGACATCAACGAGCAGATGAAGCTGGCGGCCGCCCAGGCGATCGCCGACCTGGTCGAGCCGCGCGAACTCAATCCCGACTGGATCATCCCCGACTCGCTCGATCTGCGCGTTCCCCCGGCCGTGGCCGCCGCCGTTGCCCGCGCCGCCGTCGAAACTGGCGTCGCCCAATCCGACGTCGATCCCGAAGAAGTCGCCGCCCGCACGCGCGATTTGTTGTACGAGGGGCTGCATCGGTAGGGGCGGCTCCGCAAAAAGCGTCTATCGATGAACAACCCGCCTCAGGTGAGGCGGGTTATCTGCATGCAGTCACAGCGGAAGCATCATCATGCCGTCCTAGCGGCTCGGCGGAGAAACCGCTTTGATGTCCCTCGCTCCGGCCGCTTCGAGCGCCGAGGTGAGGCGCCAGGCGCCTACCTTCCGCCGCTGACCATTGCTTTCCCAGAACGCGTTGCGTACGACGATCGACCCGCTTGCTCCGGTCGCGTCGATATCTCCCAACACCGCTTCATCCAAGAACAGCCAGTCAAGTCTGGCGTAGCGCAGGCTGCAGCCGCGAAGATCGGCGCCGGACATGATCGTTTTGAAGAGGTACGCTCGATCCAGCGACGCTCCGCGGAGGTTGGCATCACGCAGCGAGGTTTCTGCGAGGTCTGCACGCTCAAGAATCGCCCGGGCAAGGTTGGCGCCATCCAGCGTAGCCCGTTCAAGATTGCTCAACGCGATGTCCCGCCCCGAAAGGTTGAGACCAGAGAGGTCGGCGTCCGGAAGCCAGAGTTGGCTTCCCACAGTTGTAACTGAGTCGAGCCAGTTGTTGTGCCATCTGATCAGTTGATCGAGTACATTCTGCTGCATGCGTGTCATTCCGTTCGCCCCACTCTCATCGTCGTCCCCTCATTCATTGATCGGAGATAGCGAGCGTCCGCGACGATGTCACCGCGTCCACACGCCGTTGACGACGTGCCACGGTTTATACCCGGCGATATAGCTCGCGCCAGCCGCCAGCAGCGCCGCGATGATCTGGTCGGGATCCAGTTCTTGCCGCTTTCCATCAGTTTCCCAGAAGGCGGGGAGTGCCATGATCGACCCGGTCGCCCCGGTCGCATCGATCTCTCCCAGCACGGCTTCGTCCAACGAGGTTCGCTCGAGCTTGGCGAAACGCATGGAGCATCCCCGAAGGTCAGCCTGCCCGAACCTCGTGCTTGCGAGGTTCGCTTGATCCATGACCGCCCCACGTAGATCGGCCTCGTAGAGTTCACACCGGAGCAGGTTTGCCCTAACGAATTGGGCGTGATTCGCTTGAACCTCTCCCAGGTTCGCTTTGGCAAGATTGGCCCGGCGAAGATCGGCGTGTCGGAGCGAGGCTCCGTACAGATGGGCAGCCGCGACATTGGCGTCGGCGAGGTTCGCGCCGTCGAGATTGGCACGGGGCAGAAAGCAGTCAACCAGGTCTCGTCCGGAGAAATCGAGCCCCGAGAGGTCGGCATATTCGAGCCAGAGCTGTTTGCCGTGATTCCCACCCGGATCGAGCCACACATCATGGAGCGCCAACAATTCATCGAGTTCGCTCTGCTGCATGCGTGTCATTCCGTTTGCTCCACTCTCATCTCCATGTACGGATCGCTTGAAGGTTGCATGGCGTCCGCAGGCCGGGACGTCAACTGCGCATGCTATTCGTAATACTTGGCTGCGAGCAGGATCTGACCAACGAGCGCCCACGTTGGCTGCTCTGGAACCTCGTGTCCATATACGTTCCGAAACAGCCGATCCATGTCTGCAACCCACCTCGACATCGCCTGAAGATATCGCAGGAGATCAGTGTTCTCCCATTCATCTTCATGGTGGATGAGATCTTCTCCAAGCAACTGAATGAACCGCACGAGATCGGCTCGGGTTTGGATCTCTTCAGGTTCCATCGTATCCACGAGACGCTTCCTTCGTGAATCCGCAACGATCGCGCTAAATTGACTCGCGGTAGTCCTCGAATTCCCAATATCCATAGCGGCTCAGCTTCGTGGCGATGGTTGCCCAGTCGGGTCCTTCCGTATGGCGGCAGAGGTCGGTGATTGCCCGTCTTACGACGCTGAGATCCCAGCGTGTCACGAAGAGATAGTGGGCGCCCCAAAGAAAGCCTTTCTCGAACGACTGCTCGCTCAACCATTGCGGGGTGCAGACAATGATCGAGAAGAGTTCCGCTCCGTCTTCCCCTCGCAATCCAATATGCGCCGTAACCTCAATCCCAAAGTTCTCGGCGTTCGTGGGGACGAAGGCTTCGAGATCGTATCCGGTCTCTGGGTCCGTGCTGTCAAGCGCTTTTAGTTCTGCGTATGCCATTTCTTCTCGTTACCTTTGCTCAGTCGATGAACCTTCGGCCGGTGCAAACACGGCTTCAGACATCCGCCGCTCTTACTTATCGATTGCAGTCTTGGTCTCGATAGGCTGCTACTCAGCGCTCGATGCGAGCAATGCGTCTGACAACCTCGATTTGATCGGGTCTACACCCACGGAATGCAGTCGCTGCAACGCCTGCTCAGCCTTATGTAGCTCGGCGTGAAACACCACGGTGAACGGCGCCGTCGGTTCGTTCGTGTTGTAACGATTCGGTATTTTCCATTCACGTGACGCGATTTGCAGCACATCGATATAGATCGAGAAATCGCGAGAATACGATGGAAGTACCTTGTCGAGTTGGGTGACAAAGAACACGTAACACGACCCGGGGAGCCATTCGAGATCGGTAATGCATTCGTCGAACGCGTCCCAGTTATGGCCGAAGTAATAGGGGAATTGGAGCGCCGCCGACCATTCATTGAAGATAGCCTGCGGCGTTGAGCAATGACGGCCACGGATGATTCGGGCAACGATCTGACTCCCGGTCTCCATTTGCCGCCAGGCATAGGATCTGGCAAATGCATCCATAGCTCGCAAGGGCGCGCTGACAAAATAGCACCAGGGTGAATCGTCATGACAGAAGTCGTCCGCCTGAAGCTCATGCTCCGCGATGCGGTTCCACCCCTGGAGTTGATGAGCGCGTCGTTGTGGATCGGGATAGACCTCGTTCTGGTCAACGATTCGCGCGGTCCAACCGAATTCACCGATTGTCTCGACGAAGTGAGCCGCAACTGCCGCGGAATCAATCCTCACGAATAGGACCTCTCCATCCAGGCAATGTTCTGTGTAGCTTCTCGCAGATATCGGCCCGAGCTCGGTGCTGGTACGGATCGCCTCCGTTAGTCCTGCCGGATTCACGGGAGATGTTCGATCCCACGAGAGTGTGACGTAGATCATTGTTCTCACTTACCACTGTGATTCGACGGACAATCAGCGCCGCTCTGTCATCGTTCAGCGCCGCCACCAACCTTCTGTCATATTCTACTTTCAGAAAGCATCGAGCAGTTTACCAGATGCGATGGTACCGAAATGCGGCATCATCCATCCGCTCGACGCAACCCATGTCCGCGATGCTTCGGTCTTCCGTTCGATCTCGAGCGGTTCCATACTGTGCCAATTGCCACATGGATTACCGTCGTCTGCTTGCCTTCCACCAGGCGAAACCCAGGATCGGCGAACCGGCGCCCACGACGAGAAAGAGTGCCCAGAAATCGAGCGCCCAGTAGGAGTGGTGTAACGTCAAGCCCGCGACCAAGAGTGCGAGCCCGGCGAGCACCCACAACCATGCGTGCCGGAACGTTCGGAACGTATCCTGGCTCGCACGGTCAGCCTTGGCGGTGACGACGTAGGTGCAGGGACGCCCGAGAGCCGCGTTGAGCGTCGCCCAGGCGTAGGTCGCTCCGCAGGCGATTGTGAGCAGCACGCCGGTTAGCCCATACCCGCGCTGTTCGTGCGGGACGAGGTTGAACCGCCGGAGATGAACGAAGAGATAGAACGCGAGGATCACACTCGGCACCCAGCCGATCATCCATGACATCGCATCGATACGGATGACCGAAACACCGAACACGAGATAGAGCGCGGTGATGATCGGACTGATCCACCAGCAGTAGCCGACGCTCGGGTAGAAGGATTGTAAGCAGAGATAAGAGAGCGCTCGCCGGCGCGGCATTTGCCGCAATAAACGAGGCGAATGACGGAGCAGAATCTCCAGGATGCCGTACGACCAGCGGTATTGCTGATTGAAGTAGTCCGTCCAACTGCGCGGGCCCTCGCCGATCGAGATGATGTCGGGCGTATACACCCCTTTCCAGTAGTTGCTGGTGGCCGGATTGGTCGTCGCGTGAACACGCATGCTGGTGAGGTGATCTTCGATGACCGAGTCCTGATAGCCGCCAATCTGCTTCCAGGTGAAGGTGCGATAGAGGTGGTTGGTGCCGATCAGGACGGGCACGTTCCAACGATTTGCTCCGCGCTGGATCGCGCCATGGAACACGTGTGCCTGTTCCGCGGCTCCGTGCGCCACGAACGACTCGTGTTGATTGGCGTAGACCTGCGGCGCGACGACAAAGGCGACGTCCGGGTCCCGAAAATAGCCAAGCGTGCGCATGAGGAACTCGGGCTGCGGTACGTGATCTGGGTCCATCTGGGCAACGATGTCGTAGGCGTCTTCATGCGCGTCGCGCCAGGCGTTGTGATTGCCGGCCTTGCTGCGAACTCGGAACGGTCCGCCTGGCTGGTTGTATTCCGGCCGATCTTTCCGCGAGAAGTGATGAACGTTGAGCGCTTCCGCGATGCGTCGCACCTCCGGGTCGTTTCCTTCGTCGAGAATCCAGACATCCACCAGGCTCGAATAGGTCAGATGAGTCATCGCTTCGAGTGTCCGCGCGACAAGCTCGATCGGTTCTTTCTCGGGCACGATAGTGGTCAATACGGCGACGCGCAGCCCGGTTTGCGGAACCATTGGCACCGGGTCGTACATATTCCGGGCGAATTTTGCCAGCACAAAGCTCTGGAGAATCCGCGCCGATTCCAGCGTGACGACCAGTGTATATCCGATGCCGGCGACGATCGCGCCGATGACGGAACGCTGGTGCACATCGGGGTAATGTCCGGGCCAGAAGAGAATGGCGAGGAAGAAAAGGCTCGCGCTGGCGGCCAGGCAGTACACGAGGACCAGGAGTCGCTGCGCTTTGCGTGAAGCGACCCGCCGGAACTGCACCGATTCGTGCTCGTTGAGCGGCGTGGTAAGCGGGCCGGTGATGGTGCTTGCGCGCCGGTAGTTCTCGCAAATCTCTTCCGGCGTCTCCCGTTTTCGCGCGGTGTTGGCCCTTGGATGTGGGCCAGACGACCTGCGGCTCGTTGGGCTCTCCACGCCCCAGGATGCTTCGAACAGAATCTCATCGAGCGACTTGTGCGCCATGGATCGGGAACCTCCTCCCGATCGGCAGCAGAAAACCGGCACGATGCAGCGCATCGGCCGGTTGCACCAGTGACTCGGCCTGGATCAGGTGCCCAGTTGCGATCCAGGCGTCAACGTCGCGCGATGATGAATCGTCTTGAGTTTATCCGGTTGTAGCCTGCCCCGACCCGTCTCTCCCCGCGCAAGAGATCGCGACCGTTCGTTCGCGCCACCTCCGCCCCAACTGAAGCAAGCGGACACTCAAGCCGTGAGTCAACGCCTTGACTCACAACTTGTCGGATCACTCATTCAGCAGAAGCGGCGCGAATCTTGTATGACCGTCACGTCTAATTTGCGCGAATCGCCACCAGTAGCAGAACTGCGAGGGATAGTACAAGGAATCTCGAAGGCGTGCAAGATGTGTCTAGAAGTCCAATAGGTTTGTTAATAATAGGGCAAGAGCGTGCGAGTAAACTCGATCAGAAATTGGTTGTTGCAGGGGAAGGGACGAACACGTGAGCATTTATCAGGTACGCCGGCTCCGGATCAACCCTGGTCGGCAGGAAGATTTTATGGCGCATCAGGATGCGGTCAAGGAGATCAATCAGCGCTATGGGCTCAAGCGCCGGCAGATTCTGCGAACGACGATCGGCGGCGATGACACCGGCGAGGTGCTGATCGTCTCCGAGTTCGAGGATTTCGCCGCCTGGGCGCGCTGGAATCAGGAGCGCTCGAAAGATCCGGAGTACAAGAAGTGGCGCGAGACGACGCCGGCTGCTAATCCTGATTCGCCCGCGAAACTGCTTTCAACGGTGCTCATGAACGACATCACCCGCTAGAGCATTCTGCACAAGCATTGACTCTGCAGGGAAAGGTTTCCCCTTCCCTGTCATCCTGAGCCGCAGCGAAGGATCTCCTCTCTGTTCCCCTGATACCGCGTAGTAGGGAAGCGATGGAGAGATCCTTCGGCTGCGGTCTCAGGATGACGGGTGGCGTGGTGCTTCGTTGCACAACGCCTGTGCACACCGCTGTTGCCCCGCTCCGCAGAAGGAACGGCATGCTATGGGTTGGCCCACGCCGTTCCGTTCGGGAACTCGTACTCGGCGAGCGACATCGGCTTCATGGTGATGCTGTAACCGGGTGCCGTGGGCGGCATATAGCGGCCGTTCTGGATCACGACGGGGTGTTCGAAGTGCTCGTGGAGGTGGTCGACGTATTCGACGACTCGGTTCTCCAGCGAGCCACTGACCGCGATGTAGTCGAAGATTGACAGGTGTTGGACGTACTCGCAGAGTCCAACACCACCGGCATGGGGGCAGACCGGTACGCCAAACTTGGCGGCCATCAGCAGTACCGCCAGCACCTCGTTCACACCGCCGAGGCGGCAGCTGTCGACCTGGCAGAAGCTGATCGCGTTGCTTTGCAGGAGCTGCTTGAACATGACGCGGTTGGCGCAGTGCTCGCCGGTGGCGACGCCGATCGGTGATACGGCGCGGGCGATAGCGGCATGACCGAGCACATCGTCGGGGTGCGTCGGCTCCTCGATCCACCAGGGGTTGAATGGTTTGAGCCGCTCCATGGCGGCGATCGCCTCATTGACATCCCAGTGCTGGTTGGCATCGACCATCAGCTTGCGTTCGGGGCCAATCTCTTCGCGCACGATGGCGGCGCGGCGCACATCGTCGTCGATGTCGGCACCGACCTTCATCTTAAAGATCTCCCAGCCGCTGGCGATCGCCTCGCGACAGAGGCGACGCAGCTTGTCGTCGTCGTAGCCGAGCCAGCCGGCCGACGTGGTGTAGGCGGGGTAACCGAGTTCGCGGATCGTCGCTTCGCGTTCCGCCTTGCTCCCGGACTGGCGCCGCAGAATGGCGAGCGCTTCGTCGGGCGTTAGGGCGTCGGTGATGTAGCGAAATGGGATGCAGGCGACGAGCTGTTCCGGCGTCATATCGACGAGCAGCTTCCAGAGCGGCTTGCCCTCGGTCTTGGCGTAAAGATCCCAGACGGCGTTGACGACGGCCGCCGTGGCCAGATGAATAGCGCCTTTGTCCGGGCCGATCCAGCGCAGCTGGCTATCGCCCGTGATCATCGCCCAGAAGGCACCCAGGTCGGCGGTGAACGATTCGAGCGTCTTGCCGAGGACGAGCGGCTTGAGCGCCTCG
>Ga0207652_10005577_pt1 | contig 10199 bp, 7 predicted proteins | sample KBSC63BmetaG_FD_184334 | JGI IMG/M metagenome (GOLD analysis project Ga0207652, IMG submission 184334) | Corn rhizosphere microbial communities from Kellogg Biological Station, Michigan, USA - KBS C6-3B metaG (SPAdes) (version 2) | ecosystem: Host-associated > Plants > Roots > Rhizosphere ...
CGCCTCGGAGTCCGTGAACCTCGTGTTCACCGGTACGACAACGGCGCCGGCAAGCAGGGTTCCCCAGAAGGCATAGGCCCAGTCGTTTCCGTTCGGCAGCCGGATCGCGACGCGGTCACCCGGCGCCACGCCCCTCGCGCGCAGCCCGCCGGCGACTCGCGTCGCCCGATCCCAGAGCTGGGTGTAGGTGACCCGCTCGCCACCGAGCTCGACCAGCGCCTCGACGTCACCGGCATCGGAGACCGTCGTCTCGAGCAACGTGATCAGATTCTGCTCGAGCCCGTCGTAGTGCTTGATGCCGTCCGCCCCGACGGTGATGCGGGAGGTGTCAAACGGATTGGCCATCGCAGTCTCTCCTTACCCGTGCCGGTGGCGACGCACCGCCGCCACCCTCAGCGCGCCCGTCGCTGCCGCAGCGGCCGCACCGGTCCTGGTCGCCTGCGTGCTGCGGCGGCGGAATGTGGGCGGTCCAGCCCAATTGCCTGCACCCACAATCGGGTGAGCGTGCTGACCGCTGTCTCCTCCTCGAAGTCCTCACCGAGGACGAACCACACGTACGCGAACCGGTCGACCATGTTGCCCAGGGCGTTCGCGGCGTAGCGAGCATCCAGCGACGGGTCGGCGAGTCCCGACTCCTGCCAGTGCCGGATCGCGCGCTCCGCCCTCGCCACCAGCGGCGTACGGCCCTCCTTGCGGAGCAGACGCAGCTCATGGCTCAACGTGGCCGCCTGTTCGAGCGTCGCGAACAGTGCAGCGTTGTCGCGGTAGGTCCGAAGATAGTGCCGGTTCGCCTCTTCGATGCGGTCGGCGGGTGGCGCATCGTTGTTCGGACGCAGGCGGCTCTTCGCGAGGTCCAGCTCGAGCTCGTTGATGACGGCTCGGAAGATCTGCTCCTTGGACTCGAAGTAGGAGTAGAACGTGCCGTGCGCCACGCCGGCCTGATCCGCTATGTCGGCGATGCGCGCATCGACGAAGCCGTCGCGGGCGAACACTCCCCGGGCAGCGTGGACCAACGCCGACTGCGTGCGTCTGCCCTTCGGGGTCGGCGGCGTTGCGGGCAGCGGAGGAACCGAGACGACGGTAGCCGTCTTCGCCCCGATAGCCGGCCGCCCTCGCGACCTGCCCGTCGTCGGGGTTCGCGCGCGTCCCCCCGCCGTCAAGTCGCACCTCGATTCATGCCGGGGAGGCTAGAAAAGGTCCCAGTAGTCGGGACGCTGCCGCATCTGCTCCGCGGTCTCCTCCAGGATGATTCGACCGGATCGCATCACGTAGGCGCGGTCCGCGACCAGCAGAGCCTGGCCGACGTTCTGCTCGAGCAACAGGACGGACAGGCCCTCCGCGTCGGCCAGCCGGCGGACGCCTTGGAAGATCTCGGCGACCAGGGCCGGTGCAAGGCCCAGTGACGGCTCGTCGAGCAGCAGGAGCCTGGGTGCGGACATCATCGCGAGCCCGAGGCTGAGCATCCGCTGCTGGCCGCCGGACATTGTCCGCGCCTTTTGCTCCGACCGTTCCCTAAGGATGGGGAACATCTCGTAAACCATGGCCAGCCGCGCCTCGCGCGTCTTGCCGTTCTTGTCGTGCATGGCGCCGAGCCGCAGGTTGTCGATCACGTTGAGGTCGCCGAAGACGAAGCGCTCCGCCGGTATGTAAGACATCCCGCGCAGAACGTTTCGCCGACAGCTACTTCGCCCCACGTCCTCACCGTCATAGACGATGTGACCACCGAGGGGAGGAAGCATCCCGAAGACCGTCTTCAGCGTCGTCGTCTTACCGGCACCGTTGTGGCCGACGAGCGTCACGATCTCGCCATGTCCGACGTGCAGGTCGAGGTCGAAGACCACGTGCTTGCGCCCGTAGCCCGCCTGCACTCCTGAAAGCACGAGCAGATCCCTCTTGCTCGCGACCTCGCCGTCGGCCGGAACGATCGACGCGGCGGGCTCAGGCGGTGCCAAAGTATGCCTCCGCGAGTCGTCGCTCCCCTGTCAGCTCCTCGAAAGTGCCCTGCGCGGTGATTCGACCCAGCTCCATGAAGTACGTGTGGTCGGCCAGTCGCCCGACGACGTGCAGGTTGTGCTCGACGATGCAGACCGTGCGCCGCTGCGTGCGCAGCTCCTCGATCAACCCGAGCATCACGTCCACCCACTGCTGGTCGATGCCCGATGCGGGCTCGTCCAGCAGCACGACCTCCGCGTTCGTCGCGAGGATGCGCGCCAGGGCCACGAGCTTCTGCTGGCCGAACGCCAGCGCTCCAGCCGGGTAGTCGGCGAACCTCTCCATGCCGACGAATGACAGCCACTGTAGGGCGGTATCTCGCGTCTCCCGCTCGCCCGCACGCGTTCGGCGCGGCCGAAGGAAAAGGTTCGAGATGTGCTCGCCGGGCTGGTCCTGCACCGCGAGCATGACGTTGTCCGCAGCGGTCAGACGCGGGAAGGTGCGCACGTCCTGGAAGGACCGTGCCATGCCGAGGCGCGTGACCTGGTTCGGATGGAGTCCCGTGATGTCCCGGCCGTTCAGAGTGATCTCACCGGCGTCGGGGCGGATCGCGCCGGTCAGCAGGTTGAACACGGTTGTCTTGCCGGCGCCGTTCGGGCCGACAAGCGCCGTGATCGTGCCGCGCCGCAGCTGCATGGTCAGGTCGTCAGCGGCCGTGATACCCCCGAACCGCTTGTTCAGGTTGACCACTGAAAGCACGACGTCGCCGACCTTGCCTTCGACCGCACCTGTCGTTGGCAGTGCCCCGCGGTGCCGCAGCTCGGTCAGGGCGTGCGCGTCGGCCTCCAGACCAAGGTCACCAGTGCTCGCCAACGCTCCACGCGATACCTCGTCAGGTGACGGGAGGCCGGCCTCAGTCGTCCGCTTGCGACGCCCGAACATGCGCCGCGGAAGTGACCACAACGAGACGCCCTCCGGCAACAAACCCTGCGGGCGCACGAGCATGACGACCACCAGGACGATGCCGTAGGCGATGAGCCGCCAGAGTGATGCCCGGTCGGCGCTGAAGTTGAGGACGTTCTCGAAGAACGGAGTGAGCAGAGTCAGCACGGTCGCACCGAGAATGGCGCCGACGATGTTGCCGGTGCCGCCCAGGATGACCATCGCCACAATCGCCGTCGACTGGTCGAACCCGAACAAGCTGGGCGATGCGAGCTGGTTCTGCTCCACCAGCATCGTGCCCGCCAGCCCGGCCATGGCCGCGGTGACACCGAAGACGGTCAGCTTGAACGTGTAGATGTTCTTGCCCAGCGACCGGCAGGCCACGTCGTCCTCGCGGATCCCCCGAAGAACCCGACCGTACGGCGACTCCGCCATCCGATACACGATCAGCACGACGACCGCAGCGAACACGATGAACAACGGCAGGAAGTCGCTGGGTTGCTGGAGCTTCTTGCCGAAGATCTCGAACCCGGAGACGTTCTGCAGGCCATACGTCCCACCGAACGACGACGACGTCGTCGCGAGTGTGATGATGATCGTTTGCGCGGCTAATGTCAGAAGGATCAGCCACTCCGTCGTCAGTCGCAGCGCGGGCAGTCCGACGATGAAGCCGACTAGGCCGGCGGCGATGATTCCGATGAGCGTGCCCAGCCAAAGTTGCGTGCCATGGTGCAGGAACAGGTACGCAAGCGCGTAGCCGCCGACCGCGCCGAAGGCCGCATGCGCGACCGACACCTGACCGGTGTTGCCGAGCAGCAGGTTCAGCGAGACCGCGAAGATGACGAAGATCAGGATCTCGTTGACATAGCTGACCTGCAGTTCCATCGCGAGCCCTTCAGGCCGGCGCCAGTCGCAACCGCCGGGCGAAGCTGGACGCCTGGAGCGGTCGCAGAGCCACGTAGACGAACAAGATTCCGAAGACCACCAACGACGTCCATTGGTTGGACATGAACAGCGCCGCCCAGCTCTCCACCAGGCCAAGCCCCAGCCCGACGAGTCCCATGACGAGCGGGCTGCTTCCCAGTCCCGCCAGGAACGCGACGACGAAGGCGTAGAACAGCGGGTTGAAACCCATGTCGGGCACGGCCGCGGTCTGCGTCGCATCGAAGACGGCGGCAACGCCACCGAGGAGAGAACCGACTCCGAAGACGGCCAGGTAGACGGTGCGCGGATCGACGCCCACCACCAGGCTCATCTCGGGATTGGCTCGCACGGCGCGCACCACGCGTCCGAGCCCGGTGTAGGACAGGATTGCCGTCAGGGCCACGATCAAGACCCAGCTCGTGATGACCGTGATGAAGTTGAGCTTCGTCACCGTGACGGGCCCGTAGTTGTATCCCAGGTTGGAGAAGCCGCTGATCTGCTGGCTGGCCGAGTTGATCCAGATCAGGCCGATCACGTTGCGGCCGATGATCGCGAGGCCGAGGGACGCGACGAATATGACCAGCAGGGCGTACGGCCCCGCCTGAGCCGCGAGCGGTCGGTAGATCAATCGCTCGAAGACAACGCCGAACACCATGGCGACGAGCGCCCCGAAGATGACGGCTGCCCAGAACGGCATGCCCCACGACACTCCGACCTCCGCCGCGATATACGCCGCAATCGTGTAGGTGAAGGTGAACGCGAAGTGGAACCTGCCGGTCACGCCGAGGATCAACCCGAAGCCCGCACCGACGAGCGCGTACGCGCTGCCGTTGACGACGCCCGCGATCGTCAGCTGCAAGAAGTTGTCAACGGTCAGATCATGGAACATGAGCCAGAGACCACCTCCACGCGCCGTCGGCCGGGTGCAATCTGGAGGCGCTCACGCAGTCCGGTAGTCGCGCGCGTCGAGGTCGAAGTAGGCCAGCGGCACGACTTTCTTGTTCTTGTAGACCGACAGGGTCAGCGGCCGGGAGGTGACGGAGTGCGTCTGCAGACTCAGCGTCGTCGTCCCGGCCGTGGTGGCGTTTCCGCCGTAGACGCTCGGGAACTCCGGCTTGCTCCGGAAGGCCTGGTCCATCGCAGCCCCGTCGTTGACGTTGCCGCCCTTGGCCAGCACCCGGCGCATGACCTCCCACATCGCGAAGGTGTCCTCGTAGTAGTTGGCGGCGTAGTAGTCCGGCTTCGTGCCGTAGGCAGATTCGAACGCGTCGATGAAGATCTTCGACCAGCCGTTGTCCGGCTTGTCGGCGTTGAAGTAGTCGAAGGACAGGTACATGCCCTCATACGCCGAACCGGCGATGTCCGCTGCCGGCTGCGTGTACTCGGGGGCAATGACCGGCTTGTTGATCCCGGACGTGACGTACTGCTTCATGAACACGCCGATGTCGTTGCCGAAGATGCCCAGGAAGAGGACGTCGGGTTTGTCCGACTTGATTTTCTGCAAGGCCGCCGAGTAGTCGGTGGCGCCGATCTTCACCGTCTCGTAGATGCCCATCTGGATGCCGGCGTCGGTGAGGTGTTTCTTGAGGTCGTTCTCGTTGATCCCGTTCAGCGGCCCGAGATCCCAGTCGACGGAGGAGATCTTCTTCGTGTCGGGGAACTTGCCCTGGACCCACTTGATCGTGCCCGGCCAGGTGTCGTTCGGCGTGATGGCGCGGGTTCCCCAGAAGTACGGCTTGCCCTGGCCGAAGGTGGACGTCCCGCCTCCGCCGTCCATCGTGAAGATCTTGTACTGAGCCTGGCCGGGAAGCATGGCGCCGAGGTCATCGACGTAGGAGGCGAGCATGGCCGGCACTTTCGCGAACCCGAGCTCCTTGACCGCCTGCACGCCGGCCTGCGGGTCGCCCGACTTGTGGTCCTTGAAGATGAGGTTGAAGTTCGGTCCGCCGAGCGCCGCGATGTGCCGTGCCGCGAGCCTCGAGCCACTCGACATGGTGCGGCCGAAGAAAGCGCCCGGCCCGGTGAACGCCAGCACGCTGCCAAGGTTGTACTTCATCCCCTTGGCTGCGTGCGCCTCGTCGATCGGACCGATGAAGTTCTTGATCGACTGGATGTCGGCTGCACTCGGTGAACCGCCGCCCGATCCGGATGCGCCTGAACCGCCGGAGCTGGAACCCCCGCAGGCGGCGAGGATCGGGGCGCCCGCAATGGCGGCACCGCCGATACCGGCCGCCCGCAGCAGTTGGCGCCGGGAGAACCCTCGCTGCATCATCTCGCGAGCTTCGTCGTTGCTCATCCTTGCGCTCCCTTTCGTTCGACCGACCGGGAAGCTGGCGAGGGAGCTCGTGCGGTCAAGTCGCAGCAGCGTGCCACCTCGGAGAGCTTGCGCGGAGCGTCCTGTTTTCCGAGGTCGATGTCAAGGTTGGACTTCTCGTCGTTCTGCAACCGCAACACTTAGTAGTCAGTTTTACGTAGGCGCGCGAGCTGTTGAAAAGCCGAGGTTGACATCAGGTTCTGCCAGCGGGACTGTCAGCCGCAGTACCTCGGCGATGCACGGAGGTCCGATGGTCGACGATGACATCGACGGGGCCCAGATGCGCAGTGCTCGACGCATGTCACATGCGGAGCAGCTGGCGCGGACGGCGAGGCGAAGTCCTGAGGTCGTTGCGTTCCGCTTCCAGGGAGTGGACCGCACTTTCGCGGAGCTCAATGACCGCGTCGACAGGCTCGCCGGCGCTCTCGCGACAAGGGGGGTGACGCCGGGCGACCGTGTCGCCACGCTCATGACCAACCGCCTCGAGGTCGTCGAGACCTACTTGGCAGCGGGCCGGCTGGAAGCGATCTGCGTTCCGATCAACTTCCGACTGGTCGCGGACGAGGTCGTCTACATCGCGCAGGACAGCGGGTCCGTCGCACTTGTAGTGGACGAGCAGCTGGCTCCGGTGGCTCGCGGCGCACGCGAGCATGCAGCAGGCGTCGCGACATGTCTGGTGACGTCCGGGGACCCCGAGGCGGCGGGGCCCGGTGCCGAGGCCTACGAGCAGGCACTCGCTTCGGCCGGTCCGCCGCCCGTCGTCGACGTTGCGGAGCACGACCCCGCCTTCATCATGTACACCTCCGGCACCACGGGGCGGCCCAAGGGTGCCGTGCTGAGCCACTTCAACCTGCTCATGAACACCATGAACATGATTGCCGGCATGGGCTTCCGGGACGACGACCGGCGCTGGCTGTCGGGGTTGCCCCTGTTCCACATCGGCGGCCTGAACGGAATCCTTCCCTACCTCTTGCTGGGCGGCACGTCCGTCATCTTGCCGTCGGGCCAGTTCGACGCGAACGAGGTCGTCGACCTGCTCGAGCGAGAGAAGATCAGCGCCTGCTACTTCGTGCCCACGCAGTGGCAGGCCATCTGCGCGGTGCCCGACATCAGCTCCCGAGACCTGTCTTCCCTGCGCCGGATCTCGTGGGGCGCGTCGGTGGCGCCGCCGTCGGTGCTGCAAGCGATGGCCGACACCTTCCCGGGCGTGCCCAACTACAACGCGTTCGGACAGACCGAGATGAGCTCGGTCACCTGCGTACTCAAAGGCGAGGACGCGATAAGGAAGATGGGCTCGGTCGGCACGCCGATCGTCAACGTCGAGGTCGCCGTCGTCGACGAGGATGTGAAGCCGGTCGCGCAGGGCGATGTTGGTGAAATCGTCTATCGCGGCCCGACCGTGATGCAGGGCTACTGGAACAACCCAGACGCGACGGAAGAGGCCTTCCGCGGTGGGTGGTTCCACTCGGGCGATCTCGTACGCGAGGACGAAGACGGCTTCTACTACGTCGTCGACCGCAAGAAGGACATGATCATCTCCGGTGGGGAGAACATCTACTGCGCCGAGGTCGAAGCCGTGATCGACGGTCATCCCGCCGTTCGTGAGGTCGCCGTCATCGGTAGGCCCGATCCGCGATGGGTTGAGGTCCCGGTGGCTGTCGTCGTGCCGATGGACCCGGACGCCCCGCCCTCCAAGTCGGACATCGTCGAGTGGTGCCGCGCCCGGATGGCGTCGTACAAGAAGCCGGCCGACATCGTGATCGTCGAGGCGATGCCACGCAACGCCAGCGGAAAGATCCTCAAGACCCAGCTCCGCACGCAGCTCGCGCCGGCGCCGGATCGTTGACCGGCCGGGCGGCCGCGCGCGCCCTAGATGAAGGAGACCGCCATGTCGGTCCAGATGAGCGCGGAGATGGGAAACCTGCGCACTGCCATGCGCGAGTTCATCGACAACGAGGTGATCCCGCGCGAGCACGAAATCGACAAGTGGGACGCCAGCGGGTTGGACACGCTGGAGGCGCTCAAGGCCGATGCCAAACGGCGCGACCTGTGGGCACTGGGGCACCCGGCTGAGATCGGTGGTGGCGGCCTGCCCTTCATGGAGTTCGCTCTGCTGAACGAGATCATCGGCCGCTCGGAGTATGGCCAGCTGGCGGTCGGGTCGATGAGCATGCAGGACTCGATCATGCTGCACCTCTACGCCTCCCCTGAGCAGCGGGAGCGGTTCCTCAAGCCGCTTGTCGCCGGCGAGATCTATCCCAGCGTCGGGTTGACCGAGCCCGAGGTGGCGGGGAGCGACCCGACCCTCATGCAGACAACGGCCGAGCTCGACGGCGATCAGTGGGTGATCAACGGACACAAGTGGTTCACGAGCAACGGGTCACGCGCCGCGTTCGTCACGGTGTTCGCGAAGACCGACCCCGACGCGGCGTCGCCATACGCACGGTTCTCCGCAATCCTGGTGCCCACTGACACGCCTGGCTACGAGATCGTGCGTGCGGTCCCGACGATGGGTCACGTCAGCGGAGACCACTGCGAGGTTCGCTACCACAACGTCCGGGTGCCGCGCGAGAACCTGCTCGGGCAGCGCGGCGGCGGCTTCGTCATCGCGCAGAAGCGACTCGGGCCGGGCCGGATCTTCCACTGCATGCGCTGGCTGGGTCAGGCACAGCGCGCCTTCGAGCTCATGGTGGCGCGCGCGAACGAGCGCTACGCGCACGGGTCGCTGCTGCGGGAGAAAGGCGAGATCCAGCGCTACGTCGCGGAGTCCGCCGCTGAGATCCAGGCCGCTCGCCTGATGACGCTGGATGCCGCACGCGTCATGGACAGCGGCGACGAGGCGCGCGTCGAGATCAGCCTGATCAAGTTCTGGGGCGCGCAGATGCTGCACAACGTCATCGACCGTGCAATCCAGGTGCACGGTGCGCTCGGAGTCACCGCCGACACGCCGCTCGAACGGATGTACCGCGAGGCCCGCTACGCCCGCCTCTACGACGGGCCGGACGAGGTGCACCGGATGGTGGTGGCACGGCGACTGCTCGGCGGCGCACCGCCGCCGTGGGCATGACCGCTCCCGTCGATCCGTCCTGGCTCGCGGGCGTCGTCGGAGGAGGCGAGGTCACCGGGCTTCGCCGCCTGCTCGGCGGCGCGTCGCAACAGATCTGGGCGTTCGAGCTCGACGGTCGCCCCCTGGTGCTTCGGCGCGCCGCGAGCAGCGCACTGCATGCGGGACGCATGCAACGGGAAGCCGCGGTCCTGCGCAGGGTGCGTGACCACGGGGTACGCGTGCCGCACGTGGTTGCGAGCGGGCCGGACTACGTGGTCATGTCCTGGGTCGACGGCGAGACCCTTGCCCGACGGGTCCTGCGGGACGACCGGTTCATCACGGCGCGCAGCCGCCTGGTCGCGCAGTGCGCGCAGCAGCTGGCGGTCCTGCACAGCATTGACCCCGATGACTTCCCGGAGTTGACGCGGATCGACCCACTCGCCGAGATGCGCGCCACCGTGGACGACGTGGGCGAGCCGCACCCCGCCCTCGAGCTGGGCTTCCTGTGGCTGGACACGCACCGCCCGGCGGCGCGGGCGGACGCGGTCGTGCACGGCGACTTCCGGCTCGGCAACTTGATGGTCGACGACGAGGGACTGGCCGCGGTCCTCGACTGGGAGCTCGCCTACGTCGGCGACCCGCTCGCCGACCTCGGCTGGCTTTGCGTCCGGTCGTGGCGGTTCGGCGCGCGGCCGCCCGTCGCCGGGCTCGCGTCGAGGCAGCATCTCCTGACCGCGTACGAGGAGTCCGGGGGGAGGCACGTGACTCCGGCCGAGCTCCACTGGTGGGAGGTCTTCGGCACGTTGCGGTGGGCCGTCATGTGCATGCTGCAGGCTCGCGCCCACCTCGAGCACGGCGTGAGATCCGTGGAGCTCGCGTCGATCGGGCGCCGTGTCTGCGAGGTCGAGCTGGACCTGCTCGACCTCATCGCGCCGACTCCCGACGACCTCGTCATCTCGGGCCCGCCTGACACGTCCGGGCGACCTGAGGCCGTCCGACTGCACGATCGGCCGACCGCGGCGGAGCTCGTTGTCGCGGTGC
>Ga0207652_10005579_pt1 | contig 10198 bp, 6 predicted proteins | sample KBSC63BmetaG_FD_184334 | JGI IMG/M metagenome (GOLD analysis project Ga0207652, IMG submission 184334) | Corn rhizosphere microbial communities from Kellogg Biological Station, Michigan, USA - KBS C6-3B metaG (SPAdes) (version 2) | ecosystem: Host-associated > Plants > Roots > Rhizosphere ...
CGGGTGCTGCATGTTGAGACTGTTGCCGGTGCCGGTGAAATCCGTGTAGAAGCGTGGATTCTGCTCGAGGCGGTAGTACGACCGGTTGTCGATGCCGCGAAGCGACAGCGTGGGACCGAGGTGGTTTCCTTCGCCGGTGTGGTTGTAGACGACGTCGAGGATGACTTCGATGCCCGCCGAGTGGAGCGTCTTCACCATGCTCTTGAACTCGTAGACCTGATTCCCGAGTCCCTTCGACGCGTAGCGCACATCGGGCGCGAAAAACCCGATCGAGTTGTAGCCCCAGTAGTTCGTCAGTCCACGCTCCGCGAGATGGCGGTCGACGACGAACTGATGCACGGGCAGGAGCTCGAGTGCCGTGATTCCCAGCGCGAGGAAGTACTCGATCATCGGATCACTGCAGAGCCCGAGATACGTGCCACGAATATTCTCGGGGACTTCGGGGTGCAGCCGCGTCATCCCTTTCACGTGGCATTCGTAGATGATCGTGCGATTCCATGGAATGCGAAGCGGGCGATCCTCCTCCCACGTGAATGCCGGATCGATGACCACGGATTTTGGGACGCCCGCGGCGCTGTTGTCCGGATCCGGCTCCAGATCTTCGTTCGCCTCGCCGACCTTGTAGGCGAACAGCGCGTTGCTCCACTTGATCGCGCCCGTGATCGCCTTGGCGTACGGATCGATCAGCAACTTGGCTGGGTTGAAGCGATTTCCGGAATCGGGATCGTATGGCCCGTGCACGCGATAGCCGTAGAACTGTCCCGGTCTCACGTCCGGCAGATAACAGTGCCAGACCTGGTCGGTCCGCTCGCGCAGCATGATGCGATGTGACTCGACTCCGTCGTTCTCTTTGGCGAAGAGGCAGAGCTCGACGCCCGTCGCGTTTTCCGAGAAGATCGCGAAGTTGACACCCTGCCCGTCCCACGTGGCGCCGAGTGGATACGGATGACCTGGCCAGACGCGCATCTATTTAGTGTTCTCTGATCGATTGGTGAGGTGGACCAGCGCGATCGACTGGAAGCTCAATCGGCCGCAGCCTGATAAAGTGAGGCCGTCCACGGGGCTATGTGCAATACGCTGGCCGTAGCAGGCTCGAGCAACCGGCGCGGAGCATCCGACTGGGCCGAGGAAACGAAGGCGGTCGCGCATCCGCTGCCGCCGTATGCGGAGGCATCCGTCGACAACCGAAGGTGCCAGCCCTGGTGGGTCGTGGGCATTGGCACGCAGGCTTCGCTGTCCGAGCAATTGAAGACCGCAACCAGCGGTTTCACATAGCTCGTAACTCCAGGGATCGGCGTTCTGAGCAGCGTGATCCACCCCGGATTTCCGTGCGAGACGGACAGCGTTGCCCCATCGGGGCGGAGCAGCGGCTCGTCGCGCCGCAGAGCAAGGAGATCGCGATAGAGCGCGAGCACGAAGCTGTGCGGCTCGCGGGTGGCCTTCGACCAGTCGAGCTTGGACCTCGCGAATGTCGCGTCGTCCTGCGGGTCGGGCACAGACTCGCCCCAGCCGAACGATGCGAACTCCGCGCGCCGACCCTCGCGCACCGCGCGGACGAGTTGCTCGTCGCCGTGACTCACGAAGTACTGGAACGGATTCGTCTCGCCGAATTCGTCGCCCATGAAGATGAGAGGAACGTAGGGAGACAGGAGCAGCAGCGCGGTGGCCACGCGCACCTGTGCGAGCGTCAGCAGCGACCCCAGGCGTTCGCCCGCGGCGCGATTGCCGACCTGATCATGATTTTGGATGGCCACGACGAAGCGTCGGCGCGGAAGGCCGCGCGATGATGCGCCATGTCTCCGCCGGCGATAGCGCGAGTACCGTCCGTCGTACACGAACGGTTCGCGCAATGCGTCGGCGATCGCGTCGATGGTCCCGAAGTCGACGTAATAGCCGTTCGACTCCCGCGTGAACAGCGCGTGCACCGCATGATGGAAGTCGTCGCTCCACTGCGCATCGAGCCCGTACCCGAATTCGCTCTGGTCGCGCAGGAGCTTCGGATCGTTGAGATCGCTCTCACCGATGACCACCACCGAGCGGCCGAGCAATGCCGCCTGCGTGCGAACGGCATCCGCGATCTCCTCGAGGAGATGCGTCGCGCTGAAATCGAAGATGCCGTGGACGGCGTCGAGCCGCAGACCGTCGATGTGGTATTCCGTGATCCAGTGCAGCGCGTTGTCGACGACGAACCGCCGCACCTCGTCCGAGTCGGCATCGTCGTAGTTGAGCGCTCGGCCCCACGGTGTCGTGTATTTCTCCGTGAAGTACGGACCGAACGCATCGAGATAATTGCCTTCGGGCCCGACGTGATTGTAGACGACGTCGAGAATCACCGCGAGGCCGACGGAGTGCGCAGCGTCGACGAGCGCGCGCAGTCCGTCGGGGCCGCCATAAGTGTTCTGCACGGCGTACAGACCGACGCCGTCGTATCCCCAGTTGCGATCGCCGGGAAACTGTGCGACCGGCATGATCTCGATCGCCGTGACGCCGAGTGAGCGAAGATTCGCGAGACGCGGGATGACGGCGGCGAAGGTGCCTTCGGGCGTGAACGTCCCCACGTGCAGCTCGTAGATCACCAGCTCGTCGACGCGAATGCCCGACCAGCCGGCATCGGTCCATGTGTGCGATGCCGGATCCACGACGCGCGATGCGCCATGCACGCCGTGCGGCTGCCATCGACTCACCGGATCGGGCAACGCCGGCGCTCCCCCACCCAACACATACCAATAGTCCGTACCGGCGCCGATGCCTTCGATGCGCGCCGTGAATACACCCGGCTGGCCATCGACCGCCGCGAGCGGATGATCGACGTCGCCTGCGGCGGTTCGGACGCGCACCGCGGGCGCCGTGGCGCGCGGTGCCCAGACGGTGAAACGAACCGAGTTGTCCGACTGAAGCTGCCCCCCTCGCTCGAGGGACCACGTTGTATTCATGGCAAAACGGACTGTGAATGGACCGGGGGACAAAGCAAAACCCACGCCCCGTTTTTGGGCCCGTTTGCCGAATGTTTCCCGGTCAGCCCAACGCGCGAATCGCCTTCCCGACGTACGCAAACATGTCCGGATCAACGCCGATGCGATCCATCCGCGCCGGATCCTGGACGTACGACGCACGCAGCTTCTGCTCGATCTGCGGATTGCCGCCGGTGAACTCGCGAACGAGCTCGCGCCAACGTGCAGCGAGCGAGCGCATGCGTTCCGATGCCGGATCGGTACCGGCCAGCATCTCCGCGCGTACGTTCGCGATCAGCGTCGGCCACTCGGCCTCGACGGCGCGAATGTGGTCCGCGCCCAGACGCTCGCCGCGCTCGTTGATCTCCCGCAACTCCTCGGGCGTGAACGACCGCTCGACCATGGTGATTCCCTCGATGGCTCGAATGAAATCGTCGAGCGATGCCATCGTTCCGCTGTTGAACGCTGCCGCCAGCGTCTCGAGCAGCGTGACCAACCGACGTTGCTCCTGGATCTGATCGCGAAGCCGCCGAACGTGCAAGGCAAGCACGCGCGCAGGCGAGAACTCTGGCGTGTCCAGACACGCGCGGATCTCGTCGAGGCGGAACCCAAGCTGCCGCAGCGACTTGATCTGCTGCAGCCGCGCCACCTCGGCCGATCCGTAGAGGCGATGACGAGACGAGGTGACCTCGGACGGACGGAGCAGACCGATCTCGTCGTAATAGTGCAGCGTACGAACCGAGACACCCGTCCGCTTTGCGAGCTCGCCAACCTTGAGGCCCTTCGAGCGCGGCGGAGTGGCGGGATGAGGCATCGCGAAAGTGATCATCGACCCAGAGTAGCACCTCACGATGCGTGAGGTGCAACGGTCGCCGGGTGGGACTAACCTACGCCATGGCTGACAACGAGGAAGGGAGTGCGCCTGCCATTCGGCGCGCCGTGACCGCAGACGCCGCGGCGCTCGCCGATGTCGGCAGGCGGTTGTTCGAGGAGACGTTCGGGCCAGTGAACACGCCCGAAGACATGGAGCTCTATCTGCGCACGGCGTTCGGCGAGGCGATTCAGCGCGCCGAGTTGTTGAATGTCGACCGGAGAACCCTGCTGGTGGAGGATGTCGAAGGCAATCTCATCGGCTATGCGACGCTCGCGCTCGGCACACACGGAGACGGCGTCGCCGGCGAGCGCCCCGCCGAGATTCAGCGATTCTATATCGACCGGAGATGGCACGGTCGCGGCGTCGCGAACTTGCTGATGGACGCGTGTGTCGACGAGTGCGAGCGCTGGGCGTGCGACATGATCTGGCTCGCCGTGTGGGAGAAGAATGAACGAGCGATCTCGTTCTACGAGCGCCACGGATTCCGTCGCGTCGGTGCCAAGACGTTTGTCCTCGGACATGACGAGCAGCATGACTACGTCATGTCTCGGCCGGTGAGCTAAACGCGTGGGCCGGATTTTGCTTTTGTAGAGTTGGCCGCTGTCCGCGAGATGCGAGAAGGGCTCTCGAGGCAGCATGACAACCTGCTGGAGGCTTGCGGATGCGTTGGTCGCCGGGTGCGGATCGCGGAAATGTGGAAGACCGCCGCGGGGGCGGTGGTGGATTCGGGATGGCACCGATGGGCATCGGAGGCACGATCATCGTGCTCGTGCTCAGTCTCATCTTCGGCCGCGATTTCACCGGCGGTGGATCGGACGCCAATCAGGCGCCGGCGTCGAGCGGCGGTGAGGTCGGTGCGCCCGTGCAACAGTCGCCCGCTGAAGCGAAGGAAGTGGAGTTCGTGACCTTCGTGCTCGACACCGCCCAGGCGGAGTGGGCAAAGATCCTTCCCCAGCAGATGAACACGCGGTGGCGCGACGCGAAGTTGGTGTTGTTCCGTGACGCGACTCGCACGGGCTGCGGCGTCGGTCAGACGGCCATGGGGCCGTTCTACTGCCCGCGCGACGAACGCGTGTACATCAACCTCGCGTTCTACGATGAGCTCAAGGATCGCTTCGGGGCGCCGGGCGATTTCGCGCAAGCCTACGTGATCGCGCACGAGCTCGGCCACCACGTGCAGAAGCTCCTCGGCATCGACGCCAAGGTTCGCGAGCTCCAGCAGGAGAATCCCGATCAGGCGAACAAGCTCTCCGTGGCGCTCGAGCTCCAGGCGGATTGCTTCGCCGGCGTGTGGGGATACCACATGCAGAAGGAAGGGGTGCTCGATCCGGGCGACGTCGACGAGGGGCTGAACGCTGCCGCCGCCGTGGGCGACGACCGCATTCAACAGCAGACGACCGGACATGTGAACACGGATACGTTCACGCACGGGTCAGCGGCGCAGCGGTCGACGTGGTTCCGTCGCGGACTTCAGGCGGGCGACCCGAAGCAGTGCGATACGTTCAACGGGCTTTTGTGAACAGCTTCGAGATGCCGCGCATGGGGATCCACGCCCATGCCGGCCGGTTGTTCAACTCGTACGCGAGCTCGTAGAACGCTTTCTCCGTTTCAAAGAGTGTAATGAGCTGGCGCACATGCTCCTCGTCCTCGGGCAGTGCGCCACTCTCGTCCGGGTCCCCGGCGAGATAGCCCGCGAGGTACGCGGCGCGCACGTCGCGCTCCCAGCGCGCCGCACGCAATTCGCGCGTGGCGGCATCGGCATTCTTCGCGTTCATCGCCAGCGTCGCAGCCGCGTACGCGAAGCTCCGCAGCATGCCGGCGACGTCGCGGAGCGGCGACGTCTTCTCTCGACGCTCGTCGAGCGACCGCGATGGCTCGCCCTCGAAGTCGATCACCATGAAATCGCCGTCGCGCGTGCGGAGCACCTGGCCGAGGTGATAGTCGCCATGCGTTCGCGTCCGCAGCCCCAGGTCGTCGCCGAGCGCGTCGCAGATCTCGTTGACCCATCCGACGTAATGGTCACGCCGTTGCACGAGCGCCTGCGCTTCGCCGAGTCGTTCCTTGGGAAGCGTGGCAATCTGCCGCTCGAGCAACGCGAGTGAATCGCGGACGGACTGCTGCGTTCGATGCGCCCAGCGATCGAGATCGTCGCCGTCGACGTGCTCGGGCGCGAAGTCGGGCTCGTCGTCGCTCGACGCGAGCGCGTCATGCATGCCGCGGGTGACCTCGCCGAGCCGCTTGGCGTCGCGCAGAAAATCGTTGGCCGGCTCGGTGCGCGCCGGTGCACTGAAGTACGATGCGCTGCGCTCGAGCACGTAGCTCCAGGCATCCGTCGACCCCGGGAGATACTGCTGCATCATCCCCGCAGTGGTCGCGGCGCCGCCCTGCTCAAGCGTCATGGTCGCCAGGAGCCGCGGCGCGTTCTCGAACCCGGCCCGTGTCGTGAGGAATCTCGTAACCTCGACGTCGGGCTGAACGCCCGGCTGCAGGGTGCGGAACAGCTTGAGGATCGCCTGCTCGCCGACGATGATCGACGTGTTGCTCTGCTCCGCCGACCCAACTCGCGAGGTCGTATCCGGCGGAGGGCTCGCATCGGTCGGCTCCGCAATCCATCGAAGCCCATCCGCACCTTCTGCCGTCGCGCCAAGCGATAGTGCGTCGATCAGGCCCGTTCGAAATCCCGTGTCCTGCACGGCGTCGAGCAACGTCGTCCCGTCGGCATTCCGCCGAACGATCGATTGGTCCGGCACGGTCGACGTGTCGCGGGTCAGGGCGAGCGGCACCTGATAGGTCGCCGTCTTGTCCCCGACGTCGACCGCGAGCCGTGCGATCGCATACGCGTCGCTGCCCCAGGGCAGCACGACGATGCCGGCCGTGCGCGCATTGGCTGGCGATGCGCCCTTCGCCGCGAACCAGCGCTGCTTGCGCAGGAACGCGAGCCAGTCGTCGCTCGAGACAGAGCCGATCGCGTCGACGATCGGTGCGCGCGACGGCGTCGCCATCAGGTCTTCCGGTGATACTCTTTGGCTTGATCGCCGCGGAGCAGTCGGAACCACAGAAAGTTGTGCGGGCCGAGAGTAAGCAGATACGGGAGCTCGCCGATCGGCGGAAACGCGTTCTTGCTCCAGAGCTCGAGCGGCACGAGCCCGTTGTACTCGCGAAGATCGAGCTCCACGAACTGCGCGAAGCGCGAGAGATTGTTCACGCAGAGAATCAGCTCGTCGCGGTAGCGGCGCAGGAACACCAGCACGCGGCGGTTGGCGGCGTCGACCGGTTCCCACGTACCCCGACCGAATGCCTTGTACTCCTGCCGAACGTTGATCAGCCGGCGCGTCCAGCGCAGCAACGACGTCGGTACCCGTTCCTGCGCCGCGACGTTCACCGTGTGATAGCCATATGGCGGATCGACGATGAGCGGCGAGTACAGCGCGGCGGTGTCCGCCTCGGAGAAGCCGGCGTTGCGGTCCGCGCTCCACTGCATCGGCGTTCGCACGCCGTTCCGGTCGCCGAGGTAGATGTTGTCGCCCATGCCGATCTCGTCGCCGTAGTAGATGATCGGCGTTCCCGGCATCGACATGAGCAGCGCGTTCATCAGCTCGATCTGCCGGCGGCCACTCTCCATGAGCGGCGACAACCGGCGCCGAATGCCGACGTTGATGCGCATGCGCGGATCGCGCGCGTACTCGCGATACATGTAATCGCGCTCTTCGTTCGTCACCATCTCGAGCGTGAGCTCGTCGTGGTTGCGCAGGAAGACCGCCCACTGGCAGTTCTCGGGAATTTCCGGCGTCTGCCGCATGATGTCGACGATCGGCGTTCGATCTTCCTTGCGCAGCGCCATGTACATGCGCGGCATGACCGGGAAGTGGAACGCCATGTGACATTCATCAGAGTTTCCGAAATACGGCCGCACGTCGCTCGGCCACTGATTCGCCTCGGCCAGAAAGATCCGATTCGGAAACTCGGCATCGAGCGCCGCGCGGAGCTTGCGCAGCACCTCGTGCGTCTCCGGCAGATTCTCGCAGTTGGTGCCGTCGCGCTCGATGAGATAGGGGATCGCATCGAGGCGAAGCCCGTCCACGCCCATGCGCAGCCAGAAGCGCATGACGTTGATCACGGCCTCGAGCACCGCCGGATTGTCGAAATTGAGATCCGGCTGGTGGCTGAAGAAGCGGTGCCAGTAGAACTGCTGCGCTTCCGGATCCCAGGACCAGTTCGACTTCTCCGTATCCGTGAAGATGATGCGTGTGCCGGCGTACTTGTTCGGGTCGTCGCTCCACACGTACCAGTCGCGCTCCGGCGAGTTCTTCGGCGCGCGGCGCGCGCGCTGGAACCACGGATGCTGATCCGACGTGTGATTGATCACCAGCTCGGTGATCACCCGGATGTTTCGTTCGTGTGCCGCGTTCAACAGGGCGCGGAAGTCGTCGATCGTGCCGTACGTGGGGTTGATCTCCTCGTACGACGCGATGTCGTAGCCGTCGTCCTTCAGCGGCGACGGATAGAACGGCAGCAACCAGATCGTGTTCGCGCCAAGCTGGCGAATGTAGTCGAGCTTCTCGATGAGCCCGCGGAAGTCGCCGAAGCCGTCGGCGTTCGCGTCTCGATAGCTCTTGACGTGCAACTGATAGATGATCGCGTCCTTGTACCACAGAGAATCATTGTCGATCACTGTGCGAAGCTCGTGCAGAAGAGTGGTACTGAAATCTGTCGCCGGAGCCAACGGTCCACGCACGACGAATGCCGACTGCCCGGCTCATGGCCCCATGCGCTCGATCGCGAACAGGTGGCCGGGTTGCTGGTTGGGGTCGAGGCGCACGTAGTTTCGCGCGCCGCGCCAGGTGTACCGCGCGTCGGTCAACAGATCGTGCACGGCGTAGGTCTCGTCCGCTCCGATGCCGAGCGCGGCGATGGGCACGTGGATCATCGCCTCCTGAACGCGATGGGGATCCGTGGTCACGACCATGAGCAGATCTGATCCCGAGTAGGCCGGTGCCGGAAGATCCGCCAGCAACTCGCGGGGCACCGGCTGCGGCTTCACACTCGTCCACTCGAGTGCCGGGTCGGTGGCCGTCTTCGCGTAGACGAGAATCGTGGGATTCTCGCTCGTCCCGAAGAAGAGGTTCGCGTAGCGCTGCAGCGCGGGCTGCGCGCGACGGACGGCGTTCAGCCGCCGGACGTCGTCGTTGATGTTGCCCGGCGCGTCGTAGTCGCGTGGTCGAAGCTGATACTTCTCCGAGTCGAGATATTCTTCGCTCCCTGGCTTCGCCGGTACGTTCTCGCAGAGCTCGAAGCCGCTGTAGATACCGTACAGCGGCAGCAGCGTCGCGGCGAGCAGCAGACGGATGCGAAACGCGGGGCGTCCGCCGTCCACCAGATACTCATTCAAGATGTCTGGCGTGTTCGCGAAGAAATTGCCGCGGTAGTATTCGACACGCGGAGTCGCCGTCAGGTCGCTGAGATACTGCTCGAGATCCCATGGCTCGTTCTTCCACGTGAAGTACGTGTACGACATCGTGAAGCCGAGCTTCGCGAGGCCGTTCATGCGCTTGGGCCGCGTGAACGCTTCCGCGAAGAAGATCACGTCGGGATGCTCGCGCTGGACCTCCTGGATCACCCATTCCCAGAACGCGAACGCCTTGGTGTGCGGGTTGTCGACGCGGAACACGCTGATGCCGTGTCCGATCCAGAAGAGCAGGATGTCGCGACACGCGTTCCAGAGGTTCTGGCGATCCTCGCACCAGAAGTTCAGTGGATAGATGTCCTGATACTTCTTCGGTGGATTCTCCGCGTACTTGATGGAGCCGTCGGGGCGGATGTGAAACCACTCGGCGTGCTCTCTGAGCCATGGGTGATCCGGCGAGCACTGCAGCGCGTAGTCGAGCGCGACCTCCATGCCGAGCTCGCGCGCGGTCTCCACGAAGTGATCAAAGTCCTCGAATGTGCCGAGCGCGGGCTCGATCGCCGTGTGGCCGCCGTTCTCGTTGCCGATCGCCCACGGACTGCCGACGTCGTCCGGCTCGGGCGTGAGCGTGTTGTTCTTGCCCTTGCGGAACGTGCGGCCCACCGGGTGGATCGGCGGCAGGTACACGACGTCGAAGCCCAACTCCGCGATGCGCGGAAGCTGCTTGGCGGCATCCACAAAGGTGCCGTGGCGCGGCGGCTCATCGGACGGAGTCTGCGAGCGCGGAAACATCTCGTACCAGGCCGCGAACCGCGCTCGCTCGCGATCCACAGTGATCGACAACTCTCTCGAGAAACGCGTGAGATCCGTTGGCTTGAGGTGCTCGTTCATCAGCGCGAAGAAGTCGTCGTCGAGCGCGCGCTGCACCCGCTTCTCGATCGCGGTGTCCCGGCGATCCTCGAGCACCTT
>Ga0207652_10005581_pt1 | contig 10196 bp, 10 predicted proteins | sample KBSC63BmetaG_FD_184334 | JGI IMG/M metagenome (GOLD analysis project Ga0207652, IMG submission 184334) | Corn rhizosphere microbial communities from Kellogg Biological Station, Michigan, USA - KBS C6-3B metaG (SPAdes) (version 2) | ecosystem: Host-associated > Plants > Roots > Rhizosphere ...
GGCCGCGGGAACAGGGCCATGTCGGCTCTTCCTTCCTAGAGGGCGATGTAGGCGTCGCGCCAGACGACGGACAGCTGGGCGGAGTTGGTGGAGTCGAACGCGGTCCACCGCATCTCGGACTGACCTGGGGGGATGGAGAACAGGTCGATGCGGGAGCCAGGGCTGAGGTAGGTGGAGGCGTTGCCGCCGTTGTCCCAGGTCACGGTGCGGTAGCCGGGGCGGGTGTCGACCTCCACCCACCGGTCCTCATCCAGGTTCAGGGTGGGAAGGGCCAGGGTGCGGCCGGAGGCAACGTGGGTGATGGTGACGTTGGCGCACGGGCCGGTGATACGCAGGATGGGCCAGGCGTCCGCGTCACCGTTGTTGGTGACCCAGCCGGGCCGGTCCGCGGCCACCGTGCCGTCCTGAACGAAGATCGGAGCGGCCACGGGGGCCGCGAACCCGCCTCCGGTCAGCCAGCCCAACGGCAGGTTCGCCTGTGACTCCTCATCCGCGTAGAACGTCGGATCATGCGCCAGCAGCTCGATGTCGAGGGGAACGTAGCCCTTGAGGACGTCCCGGTACTCCGGGTCCAGGCGGCGGGCGCGCGCCGTCACCATCTTCACCGGGCGGCCTGGACGCATGATGCGCAGGGTGAGGCCCTGACCGCCAACCAGCCGAACCGCGGCCGCATCGGTCGCCGCCTGGAGGGTGGCCACCATGTCGTGGCAGGCGGCAGGGTCGCCGGGGATCCGGATGGCAGCATCGAACTGGATCTGCCGCCCTGCCCAGTAGTCGGGTCCGGCGAACTGGCCGTCCATCGACGGCTGGTCGACGTCGCTGTCGCGGACCGGCGGACGTCCCAGGCCCGTGGTCTCGATGACGGTCACCGTGGTGCCGGCGCCGATCAGGACACCGCCCAGGTCGTACTGCCAGTCGTCCAGGTCAAGCGGCACGCGCGCTCACCCCTCCCCTGCGGGCGCGGCGGACGCTGCGTCCGACCTGTGCGCCGATGTCGGCGGCGCTGGCGCCGGTACGGACCGCGGTGACGTTGACGTGGGTGTCGCTGCCCCCGCGGACGACGACGACCGGGCGGGTGGCCTGCGCGTCGGTCAGCCCGAGCCCGAACCGGTTGGCGACATCCGCGAGGACCGGGAGGGCGCTGCGGCGCTTGTTCGGGCTAAGCGGCAGGTAGGCCTCACCGTGCGTCTCCGGCTCGGCGAAGCGGACGATCCCTGCGCGGGTGGCGTACATGCCGGCCCGGATACCGCCGTCGGCGTAGGCGAGGTGCTTGTTGGCCTTGCCGAGTTCGGACAGGAAGCGCACTGCGCGGGGTCCGAGGCTGCTGGAGATCTGTGTCTTGGCCTTGTTGGCCACGGCGATGATCTCGTCCTCACCGAGACCGGTGGTCGCGGCCACGTCGTGGATTCCGGTCTTGCTCGTCTTGATCGCTGCGATGATCTGGACCAGTGACTGCACCTGGTCCGCGGTGAGAGCGTTGTTCGCGGTCTTCGCTGCCGCGTTCGCCGCCGTCGCCTTCTTCTTGTCCTTCACCGCGGCGGCGGCCAGTTGGTGGGCGGCTTCGTCGTTCTGCTCGGCGAGCTGCGCGGCGAGGTCTCCGTAGCCCATCCCTGCGAGCTTGGCCAGGTCTCCGCTGAAGGCCTTGTTCAGCGTGTTGGCCTTGCCCAGTTGGCGGGTGTAGTCGGTCAGGGAGGCCTTGGCGGTCTTCTGCAACTCGCGGAGGGCCTTGGACATGTCGTTCAGGTATTTCGTGGAGCCGTTGGCCATCTTGTCGGCGAGCTTCATGCCGTCCTTGCCCATGGAGGCGAGGGCTTCGGCGACGTCACCGCCGGCTCGGTCGGCGACCTTTTGCAGGTCGGCGTTCCACGCCTGGGTGGCCTTCGACGCGGACTTCAGCTTCTTCTCGACCGCGGTGATGTCGAAGTACTCGACCTCCTTGGTCTGCCACTTCCCCTTGACCTTCGTCTTCACCTTGCGGGTCTTGTTGCCAGCCGAACCCGCATCCGATGCGCTGTACAGGGAGCCGGTCTGGGGGTCGTAGCGCCAGTCGGTCACGCTGCCGTCCGCGTTCCACTGGACGGACGCCGGGTCGCCGCCGAGACGGCGCACGGTCTCCTCCGCGATGGCGCGGGAGCGGGTCCTCTTCGACAGGGCGAAGGGGATGTAGGCCTCGCCGCCGGTCTCCGGCTCCGCCCACACCCGCCACGACCCGCCGGGCGCCATCTGCGCGACGTGGTTCTCGGCCCCGCCTGCGAACTTCCGGACGCCGCCCTTCTGGATGCCGCCGTCGGCGTAGTAGTCGACGACGCCGCCGTCCCGCTTCATCAGCGGGACCTTGTAGAAGGTGTCCTTGGTGATGGTGGTGACGTAGTTGGTGACCGTCTTGCCGCGCAGCCCGTTGATGGCGCCCTGGATCGCGTTGACCGAGCTGATCGGGCCGCCGGTGGGAACGCTGATCGTGACGTTCTTCCCCTTGGTTCCCCGGATCTTGAACCCGAGCTGTTCCAGCTGCTCACGCGCTTCCGCGGTGGGCGCCCGCATGGTGATGGTCTTGCCCTTGGTGGACGCCACCTTCTGCTGGACGGCTTGCAGGTCGGCGATGGCGTCCGCGGTGGCCGTGTCGAGGGTGATGGTCTTGTTCTTCAGGCCGTCCCGCAGCCGCTGCACGTGGGCCAGGCCCTCGGTGGCGGCGCCGGTCTCAGCGGTCACCTGGAACTTTCCGTCCTTCAGCCGGACGACCTTGTAGCCGAGGCCTTCGAGCAGTTCGACGGCGTCCTTGGTGAGCGCCTTGACCGTCACGGACTTGGCGTCCGGCGTCTTCTTGATCGCCGACATCACCGCGTCCAGACCGGCGATGGCGTCCTCGGTCCGCATCTCCAGGATGGTGGACTTCTTGTCGGGGATGCTCAGATAGGAGTTGGCGAGCGCCTCGGCCTGGGCTTTGCTCAGGCCCATCGCGTCGGCTGCGTCCACGAAGGCCTTCCGGCCGCGTTCCTGGATGCCCGTGACGTGCTCCCACGACTTGCCTTGCTCCCGGGCCGCGGTGGCGGCGGCGTCGGTGTTGGCGGCCAGGTCGGACAGGACCTTTTCGGCCTCGCGGGCCTTGTCGCTGCCCAGGTCCAGTTCGCCGTCACGCATCTTCAGGGCCCCGGCGTGGTCCTTGAGGGCTTCGGTGGTGTCGTCGATGGACTGTTCGAACGCCGACATGGCCGATCCGGCGGCGCGGTTGACGTCGTTCAACGCGATGATGGACTGCCGCAGGCCGTCCGCGCTGGCCTTCTGTGCGTCGAGTTTCGCCGACGTGTCCTGGGCGGCCTGCCCGAACAGGCCCATCGATTGGGCGGCCAGTTCCTGCTCGAACTGTGCGTCTGCCAGGGCCGACTTGTAGTCGTCCATCTGGCCGCTGATCTCCTTGGCGGAGAACCCCTGGTCCTTCAGCTTCTTCGACAGATTGTCCAGCGCGGCGGCGGCCAGGTCGGCCTGACCGTTCTTCACCAGGTTCGCGAGCGCCTTGTCGACGGCGTCGATGTTCTCCTTGGCTTCCTTCACCGGCGTGCTGTCGGTACCGAAGAAGGACACGATGGACTGCTGGACCTGGTCCAGGCCTTTGGGGTCGGTGACCTTTTGGAGACTGTCGGAGAGACCGGACAGGTCCTTGCCGAAGGAGCGGGCCGCCTCACCGGCGACCTTCCCGGTGTCGCCGAGGGTGCGCAGCGACGTGGTCAGCTTGTCGACGTCCGGGGGCGCCTTCTTGCCCATGTCGGACAGCTGCGACAGGGCAATGAGGAGGATGCCGATACCGGAGGCGATGAGGGTGGCCTTGGCGGCCGTTCCGAGCGTGCCGAATGCGGCTGCAAGGCCGGCCATGCCACCGCCCGCAGCGGCGGATGCTGCTTGCAGGGCGGCGATCCTGGCGCCGACGGTGGCGATACCGGCGGACAGGGCGGCCATGCCGGCGCCGGTGAGCTGGAGCAGCTTCAGGGCGGTGGCGACCTGGAGGATGATCCCGATCAGCTCTGGCGGCAGCGCAGCAACGAGGTTGGCCGCAGCGGTGACCAGGGTGAGCATGCTGGGTCCGGCCTGGGCTGCGGCCTGCATCAGGGTGATGACGGCGTCCGAGATGGCGGCGAGTGCCTCGCGGGCTTCTGGGCCGTTCTCCCGGGCGTAGGCCATGAACTCGGCGAGCGGGCCGCTGGTGATGGCACCGCCCTCGGACAGCACCCGCAGGAAGTGCATGACGCCGTCGGTCATCTCGTCCAGCTGCCGGTCGCTGAAGTCAGCGAACCGGTCAGCCATGGCGTCGAAGCCCGGTGTCTCTACCGCGCCGCCCGCGACCGCGACGACCCGGTCGAGCTGGGTGGAGAACGATTCGACGTGCGGGCTCAGGCGCGGGATCAGCTGGTCCAGGACGGTGATGCCGTTGGTGAGTGGCTTCATCGTGAAGCCGGACATGTCGTCCGACCAGCTGGAGAAGTTGTCCTTCAGCTGGCCGAGTGCGACCGCCGCGCGCTGTGCTTCCGGCGGCAGTTCGGCCAGGCGTTTCTGGTAGTCGATCTGGGCCTTGATGGCTTCGGCGGAGGCCTTGCCGTGCTCGCGGACGGCGTCCTCGTACTTGGTCTGCGCGTCGGCGACTTCCGTGAGGCGTCCGATCTGGCCGGCGAGGGCGGCACCGAACGCGGTCGCGCTGACCCCGGCGGCACCGAATGCGCCGGGCAGCGGGGCGAGGCTGGTGGACAGGCCGGCAATCAGTGGGACGGCCGCCGGGGCGAGCAGCAGCAGGCCCTTGAGGGCGCTGGCGGAGGATCCGCCGCCGAGGCTGCCGAAGCTTCCGTTCAGGCCGCCCAGGCTGCCCGTGACGGTGGTCAGGGAGCCGTCCAGGTCGTCCAGGTCGCTGCGCAGGGTCCGCGTGTTCGTGGACAGCCTGTCGAGGCGGTTGCTGGCCCGTCCTGTGGCTGTGTTCATGCGCCGCAGGGCGGCGGCCGTGGTCAGTGACCGGGATTCCAGTTCCTCAAGCTGGTTTTCCGCCTCTCGGGAGGCACGCTGGAGGATGTTCAGGGAGTGCGCGGTCTGCCGGGCTTCTTCCCTGAGGGTGGCGAGTCCGGTGGCGCCGTCGACGTTCAGCGCGATGGTGAGGTTCTGTCCGGCGCCAGCGGCGGTGAGCGCGGCCTGGACGTCGTTGCGGAGGTGCGCGGCGTCGACTCCGAGGCGGATCCCGATGCGCTGCCCGCTTCCGGCGGTACTGAGCGCTGCCCGAATGTCGTTGCGCAGGTGCTGGGCGTCGGCGCGCACGCGGATGCGGATACCGCGTGATGCTTCGGCGCGTAGCCGGTTGATGTCGCGGCGCAGCGTGTTCACGTCGCGGGAGGCGGCGCGTGCGTCCCGGGCGGTGGTGCGCAGAGTACGGGCCAGGTCGGAGCCCTGCCCGGTCAGGCGGACACTCAGATTCCACTGGGCATCGGACATCGGCGGGCTCCTTCCTGATCTACTGGTGGTCTCGTTGGAGTTGCAGGGCGGCGTGCACGCTGGTCGGGATGAGAGCGACCTTCACGCCGTGGCCCTCCGCTCCGTCGGGGACTTCCTTCTGCCGGTCCTGGAGGGTCTGGCAGCCCAGGCAGCGGTGGGTGACGGCGGTGTAGGCGAACTCGTCTCCGCCCGCGTCTTCGTCCCATTCCTCCGGGCGGGTGCCGCAGGACGCGCAGACGAGGCGCTGGTATTCGGCGTGGGCGAGGGCTTTTCGGCGGTCGAGGTCGGTCCAGGTGCCGTCGCCGTGCCCGCGGAAGAGGCTGTGCGGGATGCGGTACTGGCTGCACAGCTCCATCTCGGCACGGAACTTGGCATCTTCGGTCAGCCTTTTCCCAGGTCGGTCCGCTTGCGCCGCTGCACACTCCAGGCGACGTTCCACAGGTCGTCGGAGTCGCCCAGCGACCACGTTTTGAGGGCCTGCGCCGCGTACTCCAGGGGCATGCCGTCGGTGGAGGCGGCCGAGATCAGTTCGGGGGCGAACGTGTCGAAGTGGTAGTCGCGGCCGGCTTCCTCGTCTTCCTCTGTGGCCGGGTACTTCGCCAGGAGTTCTTCCAGGCGGCCGCGTTCGAGGGCCTGGAAGGACAGCACGACCGTGTGGGCGTCCCGCTCGTCCTGCGCTGCCTTCAGCTCGGCGCGGGCGTCCTGGGCCTGCTTCTCCACCAGCGCGCGGGCGTCCTTGTCAACGTCCTTGGGCAGCCCGTCCAGGTACGCGTCGGCACGTTCGGATGCCTGCTTGGCGGCCTGGTAGCGGTCGCGGACGGCCGGGTCGTCGTACATGGTGAGCGTGGCCGTCGGCTTGGGCATGGTGTCGAGGCGCTTTTGCAGCGAGTTCCAGGCTGTGGTGCTGGTCATGCGGGGTCTCCGAAGGGGGGAAGGCCCGACCGGGCGCGCGGCGCCTTCCCGGGTCACCGCGGGCCCGGCCGGGGGTCTGGTGGGGAAGATTCCTTAAGCGGGATCAGGGACCCGGGACGGTCTGGTTGAACGCCGGCCTGGCGGTGATCGTGAACTGGACGGTGACCTTGGCGGCCTCGTTGTCCGTCGTGTACGCCTTCGAGTTGGAGACGACCGTCACCGGGAAGACGTCCATGCCCTTGGCGGCTGCCGTGCTGCCCTTGGAGAAGATCACGATGAAACCGCTGGTGCCCTTGGCCAGGTCGGTTTCGATGTCGTCGGCCGTGCTGTCCTCGTAGAAGGTGAGGCTGGAGTCGGCTGCGGAGTCGTCGCCGCCGATCTTGGAGACGAATGTGGACGCCATGTCGGGCGTCTCGATCGGCGTGTTCTCCAGCGACCAGCCGTCGATCGCGGAGATCATGCCGGTGTAGTCGGTGCCTGCGGTGATCTCGGCTGCGGTCGGCAGCAGCGACGTCGACGCGATCGTCGGAAGGAACGAGATCTTCGTCAGGCCTTTGCGGTTGAACCTTGCCATGGTGGCCCCTCGCGGATAGGGGCCAAGAGGGGGCCCCTGCTACACGTGTTGGTGTGGCGGCCACCCGTGAAGGGGTGGCGTCCGCGTGGGGTCCCGCCGCGGTGCGGTCATTCGCCCGTCCCGAGGGTCAGGCGGGGGTCAGATCAAATCTGAACCTCTGTACATAGGTCATGATTGCAGCCTCTTGCTCGGACGTTCCCCCAGGCACCGCCCCCCACTCGACTTCCAGGGCACGCCGCATGCACGACAGCGCGGTCACGGTGAACGGGTGCAGCCACAGCCCGGTGTCCGGGTCACGGCCGAGGAACGTGGCGCGGGCTTTGTCGGCCATCCACTCCAACTGGTCCAGATCAGCGGTGGACTGGGCGACGGCCGGGTCGGGCCCGGACACGTGGGTGATCTGGTAGACGAACGATCCGTCCTCGTTCAGGTCGGCAAACGGGGCGCCGCTGACGCTCGTGTCCACGCTGTACAGCAGGTGATACGGCGGAGCCTGCCCGGTGGAGGGGGCCCGGCCGCGCCCGACCGGCATCCCGGACGCGGTGGCCAGCGTGGTCTCCACCCAGTCGGTGACGAGCCGCTTCTCGATCACGCCAGCACCTCCCCGACCACGGCACGCATCTGCTCACGCAACGCCGTCTCGATCGGCCCGATCGCCGGCTGAACGTGGGGAAAGGGAGGTTGGGCGTAGACCCTGCCCAGCGAATCAGGTCCGTAGAACCCGAACTCAAGGCGCCGTCCCTGCGGCTTGCTGGTGCCGATGGTGCACTCGGCTCCGTACGGGATTCCCCTAGTTTCAGACTGCCAGGATGCCCGGTACGCGCCGGTGATGACGTTCGGGCCCGGTCGGCCGGACGCGTTCTGCCGGATCCGGGCGACACCCACCCTGCCGACGTTCCGCATTCGCCGCTCGGTCACCTCACCGATCCGGTCGGCCGCCCGATCCAGCCGGTCGGCCATCTCCTCCAGGTCCATCACCCACCCCCTCCCGTGCGCGGCGCCTGCTTCATGTCCAACGGCGTGATCCGGACAACCTCCACCGTGGAGGCTCGGCCCGGGTCCTGGCAGAACCATTCCCGGCCGATCAGCGCAGTGTTGGCCGGGTTGTGCACGGTGACCACGGTGACGATGTCGTCGCGGGCCGGGATCGGCGCGTTCATCGGTGTGAGCAGGCGGGCCGGGGACATGGTCTCTTCCGCCCACGGCAGCGTGGAGCTCGGCAGGGCTCCGATGCCGCCCGGTGCGCCCGCGGCGAGGACTGCGGCCTTACCCTCGTACACGAGGTCGGGTTCGGGGTAGGTAAGGCGGCCGGTGGCCGGGTCGAGGACAGGGTCCCCGGTGGCGGGCCGCACGATCCGCACCGTGTCCACCATCAGGTTGCCCTCGATCCACGTGACGGCGCCCGCGAGAGCGTCGTCCAGGCCGGCCATCACTGCTCCCCTCTCACCCAGTCGGCGAGCTGCCGCAGCATGGCCCGCGTCAGGGCGTACTGGCCGTCGCCGAGGTCGTCCCGGTACAGGGCCGCGTTCTCGAGCGCTTCGGCGTCGACCGAGCTAAGGAACTCCAGGACAACCTGGCTGTCCGGCCGTGGGTCAGCGACCGCAACCCGGGCGAGGCCCTCGAAGGCGGCGCCGGCGGGCTGCCGGGTGTGCACGACCAGGGTGGGCAGGACGCCGCCCTGGATGTCGTGGTGGAGGCTGTACCCGGTGACCTGGTCCGGCGGGAGTGTGGCGCCGTCGAGGGTGATGGTGGCGTGGCCGGGCTGGGCATCGATACGGACGCCGTGCGCCTGCGGCTCAGCAGGTGTGTCGGTCACGCGTCACCTACTTCTTCCTCTTCAGGCTGGGGAACTTGCGCACCACGGCCTTCCTTACGGCCTTCTTCTGCGCCGGCGAGCCGTGAGCCGAGACCCTGGCCAGGGCGTTCCTCGCGTGAGGTAGATCGTCCATCCTGTACTTCTTCTGCTTCGGCAGGGCGAACTGCTTGCTGCTCATCGCCTTGCGGCCCGCCTTCGTGTTCCGGCGAGCGTTGGTCTTCCTCGACAGCTTCGACTTCCGGCTCTTGGTCATCGCATGTTCCTTCGTCGGCGGTCTCAGGGTCCGGCGGGAAGGGGACGGCGAGCGGCACGGTGCGCTGGAACATGACTGCTTCGTCGGTGATGAAGTTGCGCTCGCGGGTGCCGTTGGGGTGTTCGTAGTACTCGTGGAAGACGATGACGTCGATCAGCCAGGGGACGCCGCCTTGGATGGTTCCGTTCTGTACGGGCAGTACGTACACCGGGCGGTTGACTGCGACGAGTCGCGGGTCGATTCCGTTGGTCTTGAGCCATTCCTGGATGCGCTTCAGGCGCGGCCAGTCAGGGAGGCCGTGTCCGATGTGGATGGACTGGGCTTCTGGGGGCTTCACAGGGGCGCTCCGGAGAGGATGTTGTCGCGGCCGATCAGGTCCAGGCGGGGCAGGAACTCTCTGACGCAGTGGGTGTGGCTGGTGGGGTGGGCGAGGGCATCTTGGATGGTGCGCAGCGTGCGGTCTGCTTTGTCCTCGTCCTGGTGGTCACGCCATCCGCAGCCGTGTCCGTCCCGGACTTCCACGTAGCTGACTCCGAGCTCGTCCATCGCAGTGCGTACGGCGGCGGTGTTGGCGGTGGTGACGGCTTGCCAGGTGATGGCGGCGCGGGCCCAGGAGTCGACGGGGTGGCGGGCGTTGTTGGCGTACACGACGGTGTCGAGGGGGTGCTGCTCTCGGAGGGCGGCGATGTCGAAGGTGCCGCGGGTGGTGTCCCTGGAGGCGTCCTGTGCGGCGCGGAGGAAGACGCGGGCCCGGCGGACGGCTTCGGTAATGCGGTTGGTGAGGTCGGCGTAGTACTGGGCGGATGCTGCGGTGATGGCGGCCTGGTGGCGGGCGGTCCAGGTGAAGGTGGCCTGGCGGCGGTCGGCGTTGCCGAGGAGGGTCCAGGCGCCTTCGCGGTAGATGAGGGGGAGGTCGGTGGATGCCCAGCGTTCGGCGAACGCGCCGGCCGACCGGGCGAACGCGCCCAGGGATGTGTTGAAGGCGGCGATCGCGGCGCGGAGGCGGGCTCCGGTGCCGGATGACCTGCCTGGCCGGATGCCGGCGAGGGCGTTGAGGAGGCGGGTCTGGGCGATGGTGAGGATGGACCAGGCCCGCTTCAGGCGGTCGACGGCGTCGGTGATGTAGCCGAGGAGGCGTTGGCGCAGGGTGCGGCCGCGGCGCCGTACGGGGGTGGTCA
>Ga0207652_10005582_pt1 | contig 10196 bp, 7 predicted proteins | sample KBSC63BmetaG_FD_184334 | JGI IMG/M metagenome (GOLD analysis project Ga0207652, IMG submission 184334) | Corn rhizosphere microbial communities from Kellogg Biological Station, Michigan, USA - KBS C6-3B metaG (SPAdes) (version 2) | ecosystem: Host-associated > Plants > Roots > Rhizosphere ...
ACCTTGGTGATCGCAGCGGTCAGCGTCGTCTTGCCGTGATCGATGTGGCCGATCGTGCCGATGTTTACGTGAGGCTTACTGCGATCAAATTTTTCCTTCGCCATGATGTTCTCCTAAATCGCGTTTCGAATTTCTGCACTCGAGTTTTGCGCGCGCCGGTTAAGCTTCCCCGGCTCCAGCGCGCGGCTTACTTGGAATCTTTGTCTTTGCCCTGCACCTTCGCAATGATCTCTTCCGAAACCGAGCGAGGAGCTTCTTCATACTGCTTGAACTGCATCGAGTAGTTCGCACGGCCCTGAGTCGCTCCGCGCATGTGCGTTGCATATCCAAACATCGTCGACAACGGAACACTGGCACGAATCGCCTGCGTGTTGCCAACCATCTCCATGCCTTCGATGCGGCCACGGCGAGAATTCAAATCGCCGATGATCGTACCCATGTAGTCCTCAGGCACCGTGACTTCAACCGCCATCACGGGCTCGAGCAGGACCGGCTTGGCCTTGCGGGCGGCTTCCTTGAAGGCCATCGAACCGGCAATCTTGAACGCCATTTCGTTGGAGTCGACATCGTGATAGCTGCCGTCGTACAAGCTGACCTTGACGTCCACCATTTCGTAGCCGGCGAGAACGCCGCCCAGCATGGCTTCCTGGATGCCCTGGTCGATCGGCTTGATGTACTCCTTGGGAATCGTGCCGCCCTTGGTATCGTTCGAGAACTCGTAGCCCTTGCCCGGCTCGTTCGGCGAAATGCGGATCTTCGCATGGCCGTAGTTACCGGAACCGCCGGTCTGGCGAATGTATTTACCCTCGGCTTCCGCATTTCCGCGTATAGTCTCGCGGTAGTTCACCTGCGGCTTACCGACATTCGCTTCCACCTTGTACTCGCGCATCATACGGTCGACGATGATTTCAAGGTGAAGCTCACCCATACCGGCGATGATGGTCTGGCCCGAATCGATGTCCGTGCGGACGTTGAAGGTAGGATCTTCCTGCGCCAGCTTCGACAGAGCAACGCCCATCTTTTCCTGGTCGGCCTTGGTCTTCGGCTCTACCGCAACCTCAATAACCGGCTTCGGGAAGTCGATGGACTCAAGAACGATCGGGTCCTTCGCGGAGCAGATCGTGTCGCCGGTGACGAGGTTCTTCAAGCCCACAGCCGCGCAGATATCGCCCGCCATAATCTCGGTGATTTCTTCGCGCTTGTTGGCGTGCATCTTGAGCAAACGCCCGATGCGCTCGGTCTTGCCGGTACGCGGATTCAGCGTCGTGTCGCCGGTCTTCAAAATACCCGAGTAGATACGGATGAAGATCAACTGGCCGACGAACGGATCGGTCATGATCTTGAAACCGAGCGCCGAAAGCGGCTCATTGTCGTCAGCCTTGCGGATGATCTCTTCTTCCATGTTGTCGGGGTTGTGACCGATCATGGGAGGAATGTCGAGCGGGCTCGGCAGGTAGTCGACAACCGCATCAAGCAGTGTCTGCACACCCTTGTTCTTGAAGGACGAACCGCACAACACCGGGAAGATGTTCATCGCGATGGTGGCCTTACGGATGCCAGCCTTCAACTCAGCCTCGGTCGGCTCGGTGCCTTCGAGGAAGTGGTGCATGATGACGTCATCAGAATCGGCGACCGCCTCGATCAGAACCTGACGGGCAGTCTGGGCCTTTTCGACCAGGTCGGCAGGGATCTCTTCAATCGAATACTCCGCGCCCATGGTCTCGTCGTGCCACAGGATCGCCTTCATCGTGACGAGGTCAACGACGCCGGCAAACTTGGCTTCTGCGCCAATCTGAATATTGATGGGAATCGCGCGCGCGCCCAGGCGGTCGACGATCGTCGAAGTCGCATAGACAGCATCCGCGCCGGCTTTGTCCATCTTGTTGATGAAGCAGACCCGGGGAACCTTGTATTTATCAGCCTGACGCCACACTGTTTCGGACTGGGGCTGCACACCGGCAACCGCGTCGAAGCAGGCGACCGCGCCATCGAGCACGCGCAACGAACGTTCGACTTCAGCGGTGAAGTCGACGTGGCCGGGCGTATCGATAATGTTGATGCGGATGCCCTTCCAGGTGCAGGTGGTCGCAGCGGAGGTGATGGTGATGCCGCGCTCCTGCTCCTGCTCCATCCAGTCCATGGTGGCTGTGCCCTCGTGCACCTCACCGATACGGTGCGTGATGCCCGTATAGAAGAGGATGCGCTCGGTCGTCGTCGTCTTGCCGGCGTCGATGTGAGCCATGATGCCGATGTTGCGGCATTTTGCGAGAGGTACTGTGCGTGCCACTTTGCTTTTCTCAATCTGCGAGCAGTGCTCGCGGTTACCTGCGTAAATCCTTGCTTGATCAGGGCCCAGGGGTTAGGGCCCAGGGTCCAGAAAACCTATTGCGCGAGCAGTCTGGACCCTAAACCCTGGGCCCTGAACCCTTGCTTTACCAGCGATAGTGCGCGAACGCCTTATTTGCTTCGGCCATACGATGAACGTCTTCCTTCTTCTTCATCGCTGCGCCACGGCCATTGGCTGCGTCGAGCAGCTCAGCCGTAAGCTTGTCGACCATCCCCTTTTCGCCACGCGAACGGCCGTAAGAAACCAGCCAGCGGATGGCGAGCGACGTGCGGCGCTCCGGGTTCACTTCGATCGGCACCTGATAGTTGGCGCCACCGACGCGGCGGGACTTTACTTCCAGCATCGGCTTGACATTCTCAACAGCCTTCTTGAAGAGCTTGAGAGCTTCGTCGCCGCCCTTGGCTTCGAGAGCGGTCATCGCCTCGTAGAAGATGCCCTGGGCAGTCGACTTCTTACCGCCCCACATCATGCTGTTGACGAACTTCGTGACGAGCGTGGAACCGTACACAGGATCCGGAGCAACTTCGCGCTTCGCAATAAAACCTTTACGTGGCATTCTTCTCTTCTTCTTCCTCCAGCTCGGTGACTTCTCACGTGCTGGACATCAATCTGGTTGATACTGCTCTGGCTTTTCTTGTTGCCATTCCCGCAGGGAATCTGCTTCATCTGCGGGAATGACCACGAATTTCTACTTGGAGGCAGCAGCCTTCGGACGCTTCGCGCCGTATTTCGAGCGGCTCTGCTTGCGGTTGGCGACGCCGACTGAATCGAGCGTTCCGCGAACCACGTGGTAACGAACGCCCGGAAGGTCCTTCACACGGCCGCCGCGGATGAGCACAATCGAGTGCTCCTGCAGGTTGTGGCCGATGCCCGGGATGTACGTCGTAACTTCAATACCGTTGGTGAGGCGAACACGGGCGACCTTGCGGAGGGCCGAGTTCGGCTTCTTGGGGGTCTGCGTGTAGACGCGGGTGCAGACTCCACGACGCTGGGGCGAACCCTGCAACGCGGGAGAGGCGGTCTTGTAGCGGGTCGGCGTGCGGCCCTGCTTAACGAGCTGATGGAACGTAGGCACTAGATAAACTCCCTCGGTATTACCCGAATTTCTGTATTCGGGCTCGGTGCAGGGCAGCTCCTTACGCGCTACTCTTGCCTCGTCCTTCCGGACGCGCAAAAGGCGAAGCATGCAGACATGCTTCGGCGAAGTTCTGAATCCTGCACGCGGCCGTACTGCTGACTGCGTTTACTGCAACAAACCTTCAGGCGAATAACAGTCGACGGTGGCCGGGGTCGCTTGGCTCTTCAGCCCAACTGCCCAACTCCGTTTCGCTGTTCCGGCCCGCATAGCCCATCCTTATGGGATCCGGCAAGCCGGAAGGAGGGTGGCGCAGGCGCGATAGACAGGCCACAGTGTTTCGATTCCCCAATGCTGCCGGAGAATCCTGCGGTGAAATCTCTTGTATCCAGTGTAGCGCAGACAATGAAGCTCGTCTGCCACTTGCGCCTCTTCATGACGGCACGTTCCAGATACTCGCGGAACCTTCTTACAATATCAATCTCCGCCGGTACGAGTCAAGTTTGCGAGACGCAAGGAACCAAAATCACCGTCGGTCACAATTTTTGTTTGACACGACCCCTAACCAACACTAACCACTCGACAAATCCCCTTTAGAATCCTCGATTTTCTTCAAATCGGGACAGCATGGCCTGCCGCTCGAACGTCCCACCGAAGTTCCTTCTACCCGTGTTTTTTTGGAGTCGTCCCCAGACCGACTGAAGCCGGCCATCGATCGGGGCCGGAAATTCTTCATTTCTTCATCAGCCTACCCAGGGCGCATCGTCTATGTACCGTCGTGCCATGGAAACAAGGTCAGGAAGACGAAAATAGTCCCGACGATGAAACCTTCACGGTGGCGAAGCTGAACGAAGGATTGCTGCCCCTGCACGACGACGGCTCTGGGGACGCCCTGGGTTCCTCTACGGTAGTCGCCACCTGTCCTCCGACAACCCTCTGCGCCTGGCATCCACAGCGGGTGCTTCCGCGAACTCCGCCGACTTCGCTGCAATGCGTCACCGAAATGATCGTTAATCCGGACACTCCGATGAATCCACAGCGAAGACTGGCGGTCCCCATCCAACCCTCTTATTCGCGTATATACTGCGGCTAGAGCAAATCTGCTGTCACTGTGAGCCGGAAAAATGGTTTCAGCACCGTTTTTCTGGGGAAAAACAGCCATGAATCCCTCCGCCTTGGGTACACCCACAGGAGATTTGCTGTCATCGAAGAACTGATGCCCTCCGCTCCCCTCAACGCCCTAAGCGACGCTTCCAAACCCGGGGGACGCTACCTCTTCATTGACTCGATCCGTGGCTTTGCGGCGCTGTTCGTCCTATTCCAGCATGCAGCTCCCGCCTTCAGCGCTCACTCTCCGCGCGCGGAAAGCACTCTCATCCATTTCCTTGTCGTCGACGTCGACCTCGGTCGAGTGGCAGTAGCCGTCTTTTTCATGGTGAGCGGCTACGTCGTGCCGTTCAGCCTGAAGGGCCGCCGGGGTGAAGGTTTGGAGCATTTTGTCATCAGCCGTTTCTTCCGCCTCTACCCCATGTACTGGTTTTCTCTGGCCTTCGCCCTGGCCATCAGCTTCTGGTTGGCGCCGCCAGCTATCCCGTGGAAATTGATCGCGATCAATGCCACGATGATGCAGCAGTTTGTCGCCAAACCGAACGTCCTTGGTGTTTATTGGACGCTGCAAATCGAGCTCATCTTCTACGCTCTTTGCGCCCTGCTGTTCGCCCTGGGACTGCTGCATCGGCGTCGTAGCCTCATCGTCGCTGCCGCCACCTCTATCGCCGTTTCCGTGCTCATGGCCGTCGCGCGCTACGAGACCGTTCGCAAACTCCCCGTTGCCCTGCCTATCGCGCTCTCACTCATGTTCATTGGCACCCTGTGGAAGCGCTATCAACTGGACAACGACCGGCCCGCCGGTCGAGCTGTTGCCATACTTACTGGCGTCTTCGTTGTTCTGCTGCCCGCGATCAGCCTGCTCGCCTACAACCGCGACACTGGGTTCGACGAGCACTGGTTCCACTACACCAACGCCTACAGCCTGGCGCTGATCCTCTTCTTCTCCATGACGACCTTTGGGCGACTGCATGCTCGCTGGGCGACCTGGCTCGGAGCCGTAAGTTACGGCGTTTATCTTCTTCACGAACCGGTTCTGGTTATCTATCGGACCATCCTGTTTCCGCACCTGCCTGCTCTTCCGGCACTGGTCCACACCTTATTCGTCAGTGCTTTCACGCTTGCCATCTGCGGCCGTCTGCATTGGTTTCTTGAGCAGCCCTGTCTCAGCGCGGGCAAATTTCTCTCGAATCAACTACGCTTGCGGCGTCTGGCCGCGGGAGGTCTTATCTCTCCGGCAGACCCGCCTCTCCTCTGACAGTCGGCCTGACCTGCACCATCACCCTGCCCGGCTGGAGTGCTACCCTTTTTGGCATGATCTTTTTGCGCCGCGTATCCCTCGCCACACTCGCTTTCTCCCTCACACTCTCAGCTTTCGCCCAGCGCGGCGGCGGCAACGGACGCCAGCCCAGCGGAGCAGCGATATCGCCCGACGGCGCGACTGTCGCCTGGTCCATCGGATCGCGCGAAGGCTCGCAGATCCATATCACTGCCGTCGCCGATCCCGATCCCGCAAAAGACAAGATCGTCGCCCCCAATGGCGCAACGAATTGCTCCAACAGCTCGCCGATGTGGTCGCCCGACGGACAGTGGCTGGCCTACACCTCAACCTGCACCAGCAAGGAAGAAAAGCCGGGACAAGCGCAGATTTTCCTGTGGTCGAAGGCCAGCGGAGAGTCGAGGCAGTTGACCCACGTTACCGGCTTGTTCAAGGAGGCGGCATGGTCGCCAGATGGTAAATCGATCGCATTCCTATTTGTTGAGAATGCCTCTCGCGCTGCCGGCGCTCTCGACGCGATGAAGCCCTGGGCTGGGGTCATTGGCGAAGACGGTGTTGAAGTGCAGCGTCTCTATGGTGTCGATGTCGCCAGCGGAGTCGGAAGCTGGCTTTCTCCTCTCACCCTGCACGTTTACGAGTTCGCCTGGGCGCCAAGCTCGCACGAAGTTGCCTACATCGCTGCCGACCCACCCGGCGAAAACAACTGGTGGGTCGCCCAGCTCTGGGCTGCACCGGTCCACATCGACCGCAACTCCGTTGGCCCCCAGCCCCGCTCCGTGTTCGCTCCTAAAACCGTCTCTGGAGACATGCACGGCCTCCAGATCGCCGTTCCCCGCTGGTCTCCGGACGGCAAGCACATCGCCTTCATCGGCGGCCTGATGAGCGACCAGGGCTCTACCGGCGGCGACGTCTGGATCGTCGATGCCAAGGGCGGCGAGCCGGTGAACGTCACCCCCGGCATCGACGGCACACCCTGCTACGAAGACTGGATCAGCGACCACACGGTGAGCTTCGTGGAAGACCGTCGCGGTCACACATTGCTGAATGCTGTGAACGTGAATACGAAGGAGATCGTTCCCGGCGCGCCGCTCGATCTCGGCGAAGTAACGATAAGCGGGGGCTCGCTCAAGGACGCGATCACTTTCTCCGACCGTGTTAATGCCAATAAGGAACGCGTCGTCGCCTTTGCCAAGAGCGGTCATGACGTTGCACCCGAGCTCTGGGCGGGAACGCCATCGAGTCTTCATCAAATCACCCACCTCAACGATGGCGCGAAGCCACGCGTCAAGACTGAATCCATCGAGTGGGAGAACGAAAAGTTCCACGTACAGGGCTGGCTGACGTATCCCAAGGACTACGATCCCGCCAAAAAGTACCCGATGATCGTCACCGTTCACGGTGGTCCATCCGCTTCCTCAGGCTCGCGCTGGGGCGGCGGTACCTGGTCCGACCTAGGCTACTTCGAGTTCCAACCCAACCCGCGCGGCAGCTTCGGCCAAGGCGAAGCCTTCACCAAGGCCAACATTAAAGACTTCGGCTATGGCGACCTCCGCGACATTCTCGCGGGCGTCGATGCAGTCGAAAAGAAAGTCTCCATCGACGACAAACGGCTCGGCCTCACTGGCTGGAGCTACGGCGGCTTCATGAGCATGTTCGCCGCTACCCAGACGCAGCGTTTCCACGCCATCGTCGCCGGCGCGGGACTTTCCGACTGGCTCAGCTACTACGGCGAAAACTCCATCGACCAGTGGATGATCCCGTTCTTTGGCGCCAGCGTCTATGACGATCCCGGCGTCTACGCCAGGAGTTCGGCAATTTCGTTCATCAAGCAGGCGAAGACCCCGATGCTGATCATCGTTGGCGACCGCGACGGCGAGTGCCCCGCGCCGCAGAGCTTCGAGATGTGGCACGCGCTGCGCGATCTCGGCGTCAAAACCCAGCTCGTCGTTTATCCGAATGAAGGCCACGGCTTTCGCGATCCCGAACACATCCGCGACCGCAACGCGCGCACCGTAAAATGGTTCGCAGAGAACATGCCCGCAAGCTAGAGTATTTTCCTGTGTTTAGCCCAGCGCCGCAACCTTCATAGGCGTTTCCATAAAGAAAACGCCGCTGCACAACACTTTCGAGAAACCAGCAACAGGGAAAACGCTCTAATTCGACAACCCCTACGGCCCGCAGAGCAGGTATACATGGCTGATAACCCGCATTACCTCCAGAAACCCACCGTTGCGCCGCTGCTTTCCGTCCGCAGCGGCGCCAAAGCCGTTGATTTTTACCAGGCGGCTTTCCACGCTGAGACCATCTTCCGCATCGACGCGCCGGACGGGGCGGTCGTTGCCCACTTGCGTATTGGCACGGCCAAGTTCTGGGTCGCGGACGAATCGCCCGAGCACCTCAACTTCGCTCCCCCATCCCTCGGCGGCAGCACAACCCGGATTGTGATGACGGTCGAGGACCCTCAAGGCGTGTTTGACCACGCCATCGCGGCCGGCGCCGCAGTCGTCCTGCCAGTTGAAAAACGCTACGGCTGGCTGCTCGGGCGCCTCGTCGACCCATTCGGCCATCACTGGGAGATCGGCAAACCACTGGGCGGCGAGTCTTGAAAATCCGGATTCAGACCTCCGGCGCCCTCCACCGGGCGCGCCGCCGCACTTTATGTGCGGCGATCGCACTCAGTCTCATCCCCATCGGCATCGCCTGGCGCATGGCTCCATTGCATCTGCCGCCGTTCCTCTACAAGTATGGCGGCTCCGCGCTGTGGGCGGCGATGGTCTACTGGCTGGTCGCCGCGCTTTTTCTGCGACTCAATCCCGTCAGGATCGCCAGTCTGGCCGCCATTATCGCCGCGCTGGTGGAATTCAGCCGTCTCTACCACCCCCCTGCCCTTGATGCTTTCCGGATGACACTCACGGGCAAGCTCATCCTGGGAAGGTTCTTCTCGTTGAAGGATGTCCTCGCTTATTGGCTGGCTATTTTGGCGTGCGCGGCAATCGACAGATGGGTACTTTCAAGACAAATGCACGTCTAACCAGAAAGAATTTCCATGGATGGGTTTGGTTGGGCATTTGCCCATTGTTCCCAGCACCTTCTACACTGGAGCTTCGGCAATTCAGAGTTTGCGGTTTGACCGTTCAGCTTGGGTTCCGGTTGGACGGGGAGGTTCGATGCGGCGGTTTTTGAGTTTAGTGGTTCTGCTTTTTATTACGGTTCCCTTCGGTGCGTCACTGGCCGGTTGCGGTCACAAGACGGTCGTGCAGTTTTGCAACGGTGGAGACTCCGGGCCCGTCGTGGGACAGGTGAAAACCATTACCCTGTCGCCGAACTTCGCCATTTACGGCGAGTCGCTGAACTTCGGCCAGATCGGCTCGACCCTCAGCGCCAGCGCGGTGGACTGTAAAGGCACGGCCGTATCGGTGCAAAAATATACGTTCGCCAGCAGCGATCTGAGCTTTGCCGATATCAATCCCGGCACGGGCGCAGTCTGCGCCGGCACCTACAACCGCTTCACTGGCGGCGGCATACCGGACTACACTCTCTGCACCGCACCGGCGAAGCCTCCGACCACAAGCCCGCTTACCCCACTGGTGGCCTATGTCACCGCCACTGCCGAAGGCGCCGTCAGCAATCCGATCCCCGTGTATATCCACCCGATCGTCACCAGTATCGTTGTGGGGGGGCCAACTCCAGCATCTTCAGGCACAACTCCCTCAACGGCAGACTGCCTCGCCGATCCCCTCGGTCCTGCGACCAACTGCTGCCCGCTGAGCACGGGAGCCACCGTCACCGCACCGCCATACACCGGGGGCTCGTGCCTTTCGCAGGGCGTCAGCGCGCAGCTTACCGCGCGTGTCTATGCCAGCCCCGATGGGGGCAATACTAAGGCCCAGAACGTTACCTGCCAGATCGGCCACCTGCAATACGCGGCCCAGACGGCCTCGGTCTTCACCGTCGACCAGAACGGCGTCGTAACCGCCGCGCAGCCCGGTTCATCCATCGTGACCGCCACTGTTTCGAACTCCGGAACAGGTGGCGCGGCCGGCTTCTTCTCTACCTGCCCCCCAACATCGATTCAGCTCGCAATCCCGGGACAATCCGGCACGAGCGCGACAGTGGCCGTCAACACCAGCCAGCCGCTGACAGCCCTCGTAAAGGATGCGCACGGGGTCACTTTGACCGGCATCAACCTCGAGTTCAACTCCACGACACCTTCCACAATCCCAGCTGGCGCGGGCACCGTTTCACCGACCTTCCCTGGCTCGGCGACCATCACCGCCGTATGCCAGCCTCCCACTTGCGATACTGCCCCGTTCAGCCAGATCGGCCTGTACGGAAACGGTGAGCCGCTAACCTCGAACGGCATCCAGATCACTGCGCCCGGCAATAAC
>Ga0207652_10005583_pt1 | contig 10195 bp, 8 predicted proteins | sample KBSC63BmetaG_FD_184334 | JGI IMG/M metagenome (GOLD analysis project Ga0207652, IMG submission 184334) | Corn rhizosphere microbial communities from Kellogg Biological Station, Michigan, USA - KBS C6-3B metaG (SPAdes) (version 2) | ecosystem: Host-associated > Plants > Roots > Rhizosphere ...
AGTAGGCCACGATGACCAGAACGGGCGCCGTAGCGACCGAGGGCACGATGCCAGCGATTGGTGCCAAGAAAATGCACACCAAGAACAACACGCTGACCACTACAGCTGTCAGCCCGGTCCGACCACCTTCTTCCACGCCAGAAGCGCTTTCGATGTAGGTCGTGTTGGACGACGCCGAGACCGCCCCACCGACGACTGCCGCGATCGCATCGACGCCCAGAATGGCTCGAGCCCTAGGCAACGTACCGTTAGGCCGAAGCTTGCCGGCAGTGCCGAGGATGCCGTAGGTCGTCCCGGCGTTGTCAAAGAAGTCTGACAGCGCGAGGGACAGAACGACAGCGATCGCCGTGGCTGCACCAAGCGTGCTCCAAAAGTCGAAGCTAAAGGCTCCGACCAGATGGAAGCTCGGCGTTGACAGGTGGTGCGGTATCCGGGCGCTGCCATCAGTGAACACCTTGTTGTTATTCAGGGCATTCACGACGGTGGCAAACGCGGTTGTAAGGACAATGCCGTACAGCAAAGCCCCCCGCATGCGACGAGCGACAAAGGCGCCGGTGACCATTAGTCCGAAGACGAAGATCATCAGCGACCAGCCACGAAACTGCGGTGTCAGGGCGACGAGCGTGCCGCTGCCCTTGACGACGACTCCGGCGTTCACGAGGCCGATGAGGCCGATGAACAAGCCGATGCCGACCGCGATGGCGCTCTTGAGATCCGGTGGGATCGCGTTGAGAACTCGCTCTCGTATGTCTCTGAAGAAAACGAGAACAGCCATCACGAGACCTTCGGTTACTACCACCCCCATGGCCTCAGGCCATGTCAGATGGGTCGAACCGCCGACGAGCGAAAACGCCACGAAAGCGTTGATGCCCAGTCCGGCAGCCAGACCGAGTGGCACCTTGCCGATGAGGCCCATCGCCAGGGTCATGACACCCGCAGCGAGAGCAGTCACCGTCTCCACCTGGCCGAAGCTGAGCGTGTGCCCAGCGCCATCCTTGACGCTCGACAGAATGCTCGGGTTGACGACCAGGATGTAGCACATGGTCAGGAACGTGACCAGCCCGGCGACGACTTCGATGCGGACAGTCGAGCCAGACTCTGTGATGCCGAAGAACCGGTCGAGTCGCGAACGCTGACCCGGAGGAACAGCACTACTCGCCGGCCCTGGCGACCTATCAGTGACAACGGCTGACAAAGCCGTCACCTCCTTAATGAACGAAGACCCTACCAATGGGATCTATCAGCCGAATTTTACCATAATTGACCGGTTTGCAAGCAAGTTGTGTGGTTACAGTATCTTATATGTCCGCGATCAATATATCGTTTGATAATATAGACTGATGAAAGTCATCCTCGCAAGCCAATCACCACGCCGCAAAGAGCTGCTAGACGAGATGGGAATTGAGTACGAAGTAGTGCCAAGCCAATTTGAAGAAAAGCTTGATACCGCACGACCCGCCGAGGATGGGGCAAGAGAACGAGAATTACACCCCCACCTAGTTGCTCGTTGCGGCAAACTTGCATCCAATATAAGGGGGCAATACTTGTAGAAGTTGCTGATACAGGGCACTTCATAGGTGAAAAGCCATATGTCCTGGAGCTGGCAAAATTTGTGAGCAGTATCGCCATGGACCCAAGCAAATAGGCTCTAACTAAGTTCTAAGTGGCCAGGCTTGATGCGCGAAACCTCAGAAAGCCCTACGCGTCGAGTAGACCGATATAAATGATGACTGAAACTAAAATTCCGACCAACCGCTTTTCCACCACTCTACAGCTTGCATTCCCAAGTGCAGAGGTGACAGATATTTTGCGGCTTCACGGGGCTCGTCATGAATAGCTGTATCATATGCTAGACCCGCTTTTGCGAAACGTGATCTAATATTTGCTTTCAGTTTCCTAAATTCCTCACTGCCCTTATCTTGCGGTATTCGGTCATTGAAGCTCTGTACTGGCTGAAAGAAAATAATTGTCGTATTGGCTTCATCAATATGACGCGGGTTGGCAACCGGATATAACGAGCTAAAAACAAGCGTAAACAACCGCTGTCCGCCAATCGTGAGTTGCCAGCTCGGATCTTCAATGTTCTCGGTAGCTATAGCTTCTTCGTTAAATCCATCACGTATTTTTAGCGCGCGGTAAAGAGAATTAAAGCCTGACGCTAAGGATTCGAAATCATCTCCAATAACAGTATTCGGCAGAGCGACTGCGAGGCCATCTGGTGCTGTGGCAATACCTTCTTGGATATATGCGGCAATATCTTCATAAAGTTGCTGTCCAGCTTCGCGTACAGAAAATTCAGCTGAAATCGAACGTGCAAATGTGATAACGGCTGATTTAGCAAATGGGCACTGCGTTTCAGCCTGAACAGTTCGAAATATGTTATTTATATTTTCACCCACTATACATTGAAATCCTTATAAACTTGTAATGGCACTGAATCCATGGTTCACTTCATTGACAACTTTACATCAGTTTAAGCAGACTAGGTTTAATGCCGAATGTTGCGTGTAGTTTGTCTTGTGTCATCTCCGGGTGTTTTGTCCGTATGGAGGTTACATTGGCAAGGATACCACGCAGAGCAGCTTCTTCTGTGGATAATGCTTCTACAACTCTTGACTGATCAATTGACACTTCTATAAAACCACCTAGTGCTTCCTGAGCATCAACAAACTGCCCTGATTGCAGCCATGTCTCTTCAATCAGGGAACGAATAATCTTCCTAAGTACGTATGCATGTTTCTTATTGCTTGGCATAAGCCCTTCTGCGGTTAACTCATCTATTACGCAGCAGAGATTGGCCATGTAATGGGCATCCCCGTCAGAAATTCCCTCGAAATCATCTTTGAATTGGCGGGCTAGTCTTCTTAAAGGCCGCATAGATTCGTCATTATTGCCAGTCAGCGCTAACTCTACCCTACCCATACCTAAGCCCACATCGAAGGCGGTATATTCAAACGGCTTTACCTTTCCGTCTTCGGAAACTCCGTCAATATGTACTATCCGACCAATTTGCACACAGTCGGCTAATTCTGGGTTCAGGCCATATCCCCTTTCCGAAAACCAAGCTATAACGCCACGACCATGTAAGTCCCCTTCTCCAAAACTCCATTCGTGCTGCACTATATTCGGATTTTCAAATATGCGTAATTGATCGGGATTAAGTGATGACGAAAGTAACGCCGAATTAAGAGCGTGGCCGCCAATAGACGAGAAGATCATCTTTCTTCTGTCTAATTCTAAAGCGTCCAGCATGTCGACAAAGTATTCTACGGCGTCATCATGGTCTATTTCGAAAACACCACTGCCGAGCATATTAAATAGCGAAGTGTAGTTTGGATTTTGTCTAGCTGCCTCGGTTGTGCCTCCAGTGCCACCCAGTCGAAGGCATCTTTGCACGAGCGCGAAGTCTGAAAACTCCGTGTCACCAGTAAACATTGACTTAAACGGAGTAATGGTAGCATTTGTAAATAACAGGGTAGGATCTTCAGTGACTAGGGGGAAAGACTCATGTATCGCAAAGCCCTTATCTTGATGGTATGCAAGAAATGTTGATTGTACAGATTCCATAATTGCGACTCTCACGTATGCTTAAAATTAGTAATATTATTAAGTTATTTTTTAATGTAATAAATAGGTATTTACTCTACGCACTTCTTGGCAGACATTATCCAGATATTGCCCGAACCTACCTTAAACGTTTTTAGCGTACCTACGCGCCATGCAGCACTCTCTTCAATCGCAACAAAGGGGTACTTGTCTCTCATATCATTATCAGACCATAGTAACTTAGCTTTATCAAATGAAGCTGGATTTGCATGTACCATGACGCCCCCAGGGACGATACCCCAGCCTTTCCGTAGTTCAAAAATATCGTTCTCCTCCTCATGGACGTACCACGTAGATAGTGCCTGTGCGCCTGCGCTCATTCCCGCAACATGTGCTCCTCGATCAATTGCAGTACGCAAATGGTCAACAAGGTCCCACTGGGCAAATACTCGCAATAACTGCTCTGTATTACCACCGCCAAGGTAAATTACGGCTGCCGACTTTATAGCATCGATGGCAAATTCTCTGCCTTTTTCTACTGTGGGCACGACTATTGTATATTTTTCCCCATATACAGACCTAATAGTATTGGCATAATCGGTACTATCTTGTGCGGCGAACCCAAAGAATACGAATGTAGAACCCTTTGGTGCCTGAGACATTATGTCTTCGTCTATTAGCTGCGTATCGCCGCCTCTGAGTTCCCCGCCTCCGATCAGGTAAATTATGCCCTTCATAGGGGTATACTTATAAGCGGATTAGTCTTGGTATGCATATTGGCGCTAGATTGACACACGCCACTCAGTATCTTTACTGGTACTGCATGGGTGTCGATATTGGATTTCACATCCTGTAACGTAATGCTTTCGAGCATAAACTCGATAAACTCACGGATAATACGGTATTTGGCATTTTCAACGGTAAGTCCAGACGTGTCTGCTTGTTGTTCTAGGTCTAGAGAAGATATTTTGGTGAAGGCCTCGCCACCGCCGTACATACCAATATTGCGGAATACGTAAATATCAAAGTGGTTGTTACCGCCTACATCAAACTCATTAGAATTGTCGACATCATGTTCATGCTTGGATTGGTAATTATGAATCTGAATACACTGAAACGGCCCTTGTTGAATTATAAATAACTGGTGTTTTACTCGTCCATTTCCCTTATAAAAATCTGCATTTGGTAGTGCCCAAGAACGTCTTGAAAAACTACTATGAAGTAGGTTCACAGAAATGTTACAAATATTAACACCCCGCTTCATGAGTCGAATGACATTAAACGAATCCATTTCACCATAATTGACAATAGTGTCTAAGTATTGCTGGTGAGTAAGGCCGGTTCGCTCAAAGTCATCTCCAAAATACCTAATGTAATCGTCTTCATTGATGCAGAAATCAAGTCCAGTGGGATTGAAATCTGAAGAAAAAATCTCCAGGCCATCTGGCTGTTTGTCGGGTACGAGGCTGGATTCATATAACTGCCAAGCCATATCAAATAGATGGTAGCCACTGTGGGACACTTTTCCAAAACCATCAGAAAGACCATGAGATTCTTGTGTCAGGATTTCTTTTGGGAATCTCCATGAGCCATCAGCATGCATAATTTGCATTGACGTAATGGGTACGTTAAATTTTTGGGTGGTTTCAGCAATCAATTCTTTAACCTTGTCAAAGCCATGGTCGTATCGTCTTTGGGCGTTTATAGAAAAAAGTGTTGGTTTGTCAGATTGGTGTGCTTTATAAAGGCCTAAGAGCTCGTTATAATCATCGATCAGCCTACTCGCCTGCGCTTCGTCAACACTAATCGCTTTCCTAGCTGAAATAGGCTTATCCATCAGGATGTGCAGCCCCATGTCGAGAGCCCACTCAGCGTAAACCTTGTGAGCGGTAGGTTCTGTAGAAATAACCACTCCTTGAATGTCAAACTTCTTAACTAGTGCGCCCAGCATTGCTTTGGCGTGATCAGGAATGCTGGCTGCCGCATCAAAAGAATCAAGATACAGCATTTCCAGCGCATATCCTTGTTCTTGGAGGTATGAGTCAATGGTATCTTTTTGGCGTTTTAAGTCCACGGCTGCAACTAAGCGGACCGGAAGCTCTGATGCAAATTTAAATAATACAGGAACGTAAATACGCCTAGCATGAGGCCCGACGCCAATAAGCAGTACGTTAACAGTTTTCATTGTGCTATCTTTCATCATAGTACATACAATGCATACAGTTGTTATTTAACGATTCACAATATATTATAATATAATCATTCAGGCTATATATCAAATGGTATTGGAGTGTGTATGGCGAACAAAGAAAATCAGTGGAATGCAGTACAGCTAGGTCCAGCCGACTCGGCAGAAGCGTGCGCGCTGTTACCTGAGCTATCAAGGAATGAGATTGCCGCTATTAAAATCGGACAGTTTTTGTGCGAGGAAGAATTAGGCGTCATCAAGCGGAACATGGAAGACAAAACCATAGCCTGGTATGCCAACAAGACAAACCAACAAGGTAGAATCGGCATAAACGCCACCGGATATAGCCACCTACCTGACGGCAAGAAAAAGTACTTTGATGCAACGCTGGCAGCCGAGGAAGAGCGAGATAATATATTTGAAGGCACACACAATCCTATCAACAAAATACTTGAGTTCTTTAGCGGCGGGTTTGATGCGAAGATAGCGACAGAGCCCGAGCTAAAAGAGGCACGATATTTCGCCGGCCTCATCCGGGCTATGGGTGCAAAAAGCACATTACATTTCGATTATGCTCCAAAACAACTTCCGGGTTGGAGTGTCGCTGATGCTGAGGAGCAATTTGGCCTTGTCCTGTACTTGCAGATGCCTACAGAGGGCGGTGCGTTAAACATTTATGATCGTTCATGGACTCCAGAAGATGAACGCTACAACAATGATCATGTAGAAAAAGGCACATTCGGATTTACCCAAGACTTTTTGGGCGACACACCTTATGCTGCAGTTTTGCCATCAGAGGGAGATTTAGTGGTATTCAAAACACGTAATTTTCACCAGGTTGATGAGATAAAATCTGTTAAACCACGATTGGGTTTAACAACATTCATGTCACAGCGGCTTGGCACGTTGTCTTTGTGGAGCTAACCTGCGTTAGTTAGCGGTTATACGACTCAAAGAAATTCTTGAATTTGGTCATAACTTCTTTAGTAACGTCGCCGACCGTGCCGTCACCTACAGGCGCGTCATGTATCTTGGTGACTGGCATAATTTCTTTGCCTGTGGCGGTAATAAATATCTCGGATGCGGTAAGTAAATCCTGAACAGTGAAATCACGTGATTCAGTCTGTACCGTTAAATCTAGATCATTCAATATGATACCGCGGGTAACCCCTCCCAGAATTCCCGTTTTCGGTGTAGTTAGAATGCCTTTTACCATTGCAAATATATTAGACCTGGTTCCTTCTCGAACTTTATCGTTCGAATAATATATAACTTCATCAACATCAGGTGGCGCGGCGTTCATCACACGAACTGCCTGAACGTAATTTGTTGTTTTAGCCTGGGGTTCGTAGCGATCGAATTCCGTAAGTAGCACGCGGACACCCTTCTCATAATCTTCCGGTGGACATACCAGCCGCCTTTCGACGATGATTACGATGGTGGGCGTCTTCGCCAACGTAAGTGTCCCAGACGATCCACCGGAAATAATGATGCGCATAACCATATCTTCATCGCCCAACTCATTTGCATCAATAGTCTGTTGCACCCAATCGGCGATCTGTTGTTTTGACCAGGGTACGCTCAGAGAGATAGCCTGACAAGAATTAAATAGCCTATCCATATGCCTGTCCATCATAAAAGGCCGACCACCCGTGGTAATCATGAACTCAAAAGCGGCATAACCGCGTGAATAACCAAGATCACGAGGCGATATAAGCAGCATATCCTCACCAATAAGATGACCATTTAAGAAATGCACATTCTTCACGACGTAATCATAACAAATGAAGTGTAATCTTAGTGGCTTTTCTATTCTGGGATATAAAAGTCAGAACCGATGAATAGTTCTGACTTCGTCTAATATGCTCTGGCTTCGGGGACTGGATGAACGCTATCGCTACTCCCTGCGCGCCATGCTCGAAGCAAGCTTCTGCGCGTGGTGCTTGTGATCGCACCAGCGACTTTCGCCAGTAAGTTGTCGAGTTGCTTGTTCAGAACCATCCAAGTGTATGGCCCCCGTAGCGGCGGGAGTTAGAGCCTTAATCGAGGGTCTGAATTATGTCTAAAGGATGAAAGATAACTTCTCTGCTGGCAGGTAGTGCTCTTAAAGTGGCTTCTTGGGTAGCGTCGGTATCGATTATCCCTTTCCATGCGTCTTGCTTGCTGCAATCAGTAAGTCTTACCCACATTCTTTCTGGAGAATCGTCTCCTACTTGAAAGATTAGCTTTGCAGAATCACCTACTTTCAATTTCAGCAAATCGTTCTGGGTTGGTAATTCGAAAGTTGCGACCAGTGGTGGCCTGAGGATGATATAATCTGATTTTGCCATATTTAGAATTGTAACAGAGAAAAACGCGGCATTTGCAGTTGCGTATATTTGACTACCCCGAGCTGAAACAGAGGCACTTGCCTCTGTAATTTTGGTTATAACTTTTGGTCAGGGGCTGCATGACGCAGCTCCGCTGCTACTCCGTCGCTCCAGAAACTGGATGCGGGCTTCGCCCTTCTTCGTTCAGTCGTGCTCGGAGCAAGCTCCTGCGCGCGACTTCTCTCCATCGCACCAGAATTGCTTTGCAATCTGTTTCCAGTCCCCAGGCTCAGGAACAAATAAAAACAGCCAGCGGAGGCTGACTGTTTTTATTTGGCTCCGGGGACTGGATGCGCTTCGCTTGCACGGACTTCGCTTATCGGAGCAAGCTCCTGCACGCTCAGTCCTGTACGAACCAGCGACCTTGCGCTGCTTACGCATCGCGGTCGCAGTTTCAGATCTAGCACAGAAAAGAAAATAGCAGGAACAAATGCTCCCGCTATTTTCTTGGCTCCGGGGACTGGATTCGAACCAGCGACCTAGTGGTTAACAGCCACCCGCTCTACCGCTGAGCTACCCCGGAACGTCTTGTTGAACCCCGAAATTATATCTTATGAAGCGCCCTCCGGCAAGGAGTTAGCGGCGATCTTTCATGGCGGACGTGGCACGGCGGGCGTCGTCGCGGGCTTTGAGCGTCTGGCGCTTGTCGTAGCGCTTTTTGCCGCGGCCGACAGATATACGCAGCTTGATATAGCGCCCATGAGTTAGGATTTCCAGCGGCACGATGGTCTTGCCCTGCTGCTTGGCTTCGACTAGCGCGCTGATCTCTCGGCGCTTAGCTAGCAGCTTGCGGGCCCGGGTTTGGTCGCTGGCATCGATCGGAATGCCTCTGGTGCCGGCGATGGTGGCATTGATCAGGTAGAGTTCGTCGCCCTTGAGTGTTACGTAGGCGCCGCGCAGGTGGCCATGGCCCATGCGCAGCGACTTGGTTTCGGCGCCGGTCAGTTCAACACCCACCACCAAAGAATCGCCCAGTTCATAATCATGACGGGCGCGTCGGTTGGTAATGCGCTTAACGCTTTGGGCTTTCTTCTTGGCCATAACTGTAAGTATGCAGCAAATCGACCGAAGGCGCTACTGGTTAGCGGCAAACTCTTGCCGGGCGACGTTCCAGAGACTGGGATCGTGCAGCACCACCAGTCGGTAATACCAGTATTCGCCGCCCCATAGATAGATCTCACGCATGCCGGTGGCCTTACCGTAGCCGAAGCGATCCTTGAGGCGCTTAGCATTCAGCGATTTGTTTTGCTCATCGAGGCTAATCTGGGTGATCGGCTTGTACTGTGGTCCCCAGGCCTCGGCCTGGAGCTCGTGGATGATCATATCGCGGCCATCATGAATTTTTTGTAGCCCCGCTAGAAAGCCGTAGAACCACGCGGGAATGGGATATTCGAAGTAGCGATGGGTGACTTGGGCATCCCAGACACGCTTATAGACCGAGATAGCATATTCGTCAGGTTTGGGGGCGCCGATCGGGATGCCGATACCGTTATTGCTGCGGGCGACGATGGCCGGATGACGAGGGTCGAGCCGTTTTACCAGATTATACTCATCTACCAGGCGCTGGCGGCTCATGTCCTGGCAGATGCCGAAACCGACCAGGAAATATTCATTTTCTACCTGATAACTCTGCAGACTAGGCGAGGCTTTATAGCGATTCACGACGGCCTTCATGAATTGTTCAAGCTGGGGTTGCCAAGTTTGGCGTGGCGCTTTTAGATCAACCCAGCCGGGGGCGTGGCACTCTGGCCAGCGTGGCTGGCGCAAGCCGACCGACAGTGTAATCTTGGCGTGGTGCGCCTCGGCTTTTTTAAACTGCCAGTCGAGCTGGCTGAAATCGTATTTGCCGGAAGTTTGCTCGATGTCGCTCCAGTAGCTAACTAACCGAAAATGCCGGACGCCGATGTTTAGCAGGGCGTCCATATTCGCCTGGGGGTCGACGCCCAGACTTTGGGCGTAGTCAGGTATGAAGCTGACCCCAAGCTCCAGCGGTTTGGATTTCTCGGTTTGGATGTACCACTCGGCGATACCGTACATGCTCCCGACTAGTAAGATAACGATTACTGCGATGACGGAAACAAACTTTTGCCAC
>Ga0207652_10005596_pt1 | contig 10188 bp, 6 predicted proteins | sample KBSC63BmetaG_FD_184334 | JGI IMG/M metagenome (GOLD analysis project Ga0207652, IMG submission 184334) | Corn rhizosphere microbial communities from Kellogg Biological Station, Michigan, USA - KBS C6-3B metaG (SPAdes) (version 2) | ecosystem: Host-associated > Plants > Roots > Rhizosphere ...
GTGGAGCGCCGCGGGATGACCGAGAACGACGCCCGTGCGCGGATCGACGCGCAGGCCCCGCTGGCGGAGAAGCTGGCGATCGCCGACCTGGTGATCAACAACGACGGCGATCTGGAGAAGCTGGACGCGGAGGTCGACCGGGTCTGGGCGCAGCTCCGGCAACGTGCGGTGGCACCGCGATAGCCCTTCGTGACCTGGCGGCGTGGGTCGAACGGTCGATTCGAATCAGACGTTGGGTTTATATCGGGTCGAAAGGGGCAGGAAGCGCCGGTTTTCGTCCGTAGTCTCTCTGCGTGCCCCCCCGCCCCTCAGCTCTCCTTGTCGTGCCCGCGGCCATGCCCACCGCCGTGCGCCAGCTCGCTGCGGTCACCCTCGTTGCCGCCATCGGCGCCGCCGGCCTCGTCGTGACCGAGAACGGCCGGACCGGTGAGGCCCGCCCCGCCGCGGTCGTCGTCTCGCCGCCCGCGCCGGTGCGCCACTCCGACGCCCGCCCCTTGCCCGCCGTCGCCGCCCGGGCGAAGCCCCGGCCCAAGCCGGCCGCGGCCCCGGTCCATCACGCCGCACCCGCCGCCCGCAAGGCGGCCCCGGCCAAGCCGGTGAAGTGGATGCCCACCGGCGTCGGCATGTGGATCTACGAGTGGAAGAAGAGCGGCCGCGGCAACGCCCGCGCCGTCATCTCTCGCGCACGCAGCCACGGCCTGTCGCACCTGTTCGTCCGCACGGGCTCGACCCACGACGGCTACGCCGGCACCGGCGTCCTGCACGCGCTGCTCCCGGCCACCGCCGGCACCGGAATCAAGGTGATCGCCTGGGACTTCCCCGAGCTCAAGCACCCGGCTCGGGACGCGCGCCGGCTGGCGCGCGCCGCCTGGGACGGCCGGCACGGCAACGCGCCGCACGTGGCCGCCGTCGCACCGGACATCGAGACCCACGCCGAGGGCACCCGCAGCACCTCCAGGCGGGTCAAGGTCTACCTGCACACGCTGCGCCACTACCTGCCGTCGGATGTCGCGATCCTCACCACCGTGCCGTGGCCGTCGACGGCGCGGGTCGGCCGCTACCCCTACGGAAGCGTCGCCGCGTCGAGTGACGCGATCCTGCCGATGGCCTACTGGTACGACAACTCGCCGCGTGAGGTGACCGCCCGCTCGATCGCCTTCCTGCGCAACTACCACCGGCCGGTCATGCCGGTGGGTCAGGGCTACGACGGCAAGCTCGACGTGCCGTGGCTGCGCCACAACAACCTCCGGCGGCAGGTCCCGGCGTTCTTCGTCACCGCCCGCCGGATGGGCGCGCCGGCGGTCAGCCTCTGGTCGTGGCAGGCGGCTCCGCCGGTGGCCTGGAAGGCGCTGTCGCGGGCCCGCTCCTGGTTCCCGCCCCACAACAAGCACTAGGCGCCGCAGCACCAGCGCCAGAACTGGCTGCGCCAGAATGACTGCCGCAGAAATGTCGGGGGCCGCGCGTAAGTTGTACTGACGTGGCCACCACCTCGATCAAACCGCGCGCCGGGACGTTCAAGGTCGTCTCCGACTTCGCGCCGTCCGGCGACCAGCCGCAGGCGATCGAGGAGCTGGCGGAGCGGGTTCGCAACGGGGACAAGGACATCGTCCTGCTCGGCGCCACCGGCACCGGAAAGTCGGCGACGACCGCATGGCTGGTCGAGAAGGTGCAGCGGCCGACGCTGGTGATGGCGCCCAACAAGACGTTGGCGGCGCAGCTGGCCAACGAGTTCCGCGAGCTGTTCCCCGACAACGCGGTCGAATACTTCGTCTCCTACTACGACTACTACCAGCCCGAGGCCTACGTCCCGCAGACCGACACCTACATCGAGAAAGACTCCTCCGTGAACGAGGAGGTGGAGCGGCTGCGGCACTCGGCGACGATGTCGCTGCTGACCCGGCGCGACGTCATCGTCGTGGCGTCCGTCTCGTGCATCTACGGCCTCGGCACCCCGCAGGAGTACGTCGACCGCTGCGTGCGGTTGGAGCGCGGTCAGGAGATCGACCGCGACAAGCTGCTGCGCAAGCTCGTCGACGTGCAATACACCCGCAACGACCTCGCGTTCACGCGCGGCACGTTCCGGGTGCGCGGCGACACGATCGAGGTCTTCCCGGTCTACCAGGAGCTCGCGGTCCGCATCGAGATGTTCGGTGACGAGATCGAGGCGATCTCGACGCTGCACCCGCTGACCGGCGAGGTCGTCAGCAACGACGAGACGATGTTCGTCTTCCCCGCCACGCACTACGTCGCCGGCCCCGAACGGATGGAGCGGGCGATCAACGGCATCGAGGCCGAGCTCGAAGAGCGGCTCGCCGAGCTCGACAAGCAGGGCAAGCTGCTCGAGGCGCAGCGGCTTCGCATGCGCACGACCTACGACGTCGAGATGATGCGCCAGGTCGGGTTCTGCTCCGGCATCGAGAACTACTCGCGGCACATCGACGGTCGCGGGCCGGGCACACCGCCCCACACGCTGCTCGACTACTTTCCTGACGACTTCCTGCTCGTCATCGACGAGTCGCACGTCACCGTGCCGCAGATCGGCGGCATGTACGAAGGCGACATGAGCCGCAAGCGGACGCTCGTCGACCACGGCTTCCGGCTGCCGAGCGCGATGGACAACCGCCCGCTGAAGTGGGAGGAGTTCCTCGAGCGCATCGGCCAGACCGTCTACCTGTCGGCGACCCCCGGCCCTTACGAGATGTCGCGGGTCAAGGAGGACGTCGTCGAGCAGGTGATCCGCCCGACCGGTCTGGTCGACCCGCGCATCGTCGTCAAGCCGACCAAGGGTCAGATAGACGACCTGATGCACGAGATCAAGACGCGCGCCGACAAGGACGAGCGGGTGCTCGTCACGACGCTCACCAAGAAGATGGCGGAGGACCTCACCGACTACCTCCTCGAGAACGGCGTACGCGTGCGCTATCTGCACAGCGAGGTCGACACGTTGCGTCGCGTCGAGCTGCTGCGCGAGCTGCGGATGGGGGAGTTCGACGTACTCGTCGGCATCAACCTGCTCCGTGAGGGCCTCGACCTGCCTGAGGTGTCGCTCGTGTCGATCCTCGACGCCGACAAGGAAGGCTTCCTGCGGTCGGGCACCTCGCTGATCCAGACGATCGGCCGCGCGGCGCGCAACGTGTCCGGCGAGGTGCACATGTACGCCGACGCGATCACCCCGTCGATGCAGAAGGCGATCGAGGAGACCGAGCGTCGCCGGCAGAAGCAGATCGCCTACAACACCGAGAAGGGCATCGACCCGCAACCGTTGCGCAAGCGCATCGCCGACATCCTCGACGACATCGTGCGCGGTGAGGAAGAGGAGCTCATCGGCGGCAGCGGCCGGGCCCAGTCGCGCGGCAAGACGCCGGTGCCGGGCATGGCCTCGAAGTCGAAGACTGCCGGACAGCACGCCGCCGAGCTCGCCGGAATGCCCAAGGCGGAGCTTGCCCTGCTGATCCAGCAGCTGCAGGACCAGATGCACGCCGCCGCCGCGGAGCTGCAGTTCGAGCTGGCCGCCCGCTTACGCGATGAGGTGAACGAACTCAAGAAAGAGCTCCGAGCCATGGACGCCGCGGGCGTGCGGTAGTTCACTGCTGCCTTCGGACAACCTTCGGGAGGGGCGATGGCAGGGTTCGTTCAGATCATCGAATACACGACGTCGCGTTTCGACGAGATCAAGGCGCTCGGCGAGCAACGCGTCGACTCCGACCCCGACAGCCTCGCCCGGCGCGTGACGGTCACCGAGGACCGGGACCGCCCGGGCACCTACCTCACCATCGTCGAGTTCGACTCCTACGACGACGCGATGGCCAACTCGAAGCGGCCGGAGACGCAGCAGTTCGCCGAGCAGATGCAGAAGCTGGCCGACGGGCCGCCGCGGTTCTACAACCTCGACGTACGGTCGCAGCCGCTCACCTGACCGGCGCATCGGCGTCACCCGCCCGCTCGACGGGCGGGTGACGCGGGACGGGCTCGTCGCGGCGGTGCCGCGACGTCAACACCCTTGACTGTGGCGTGACCCGTTCGTTATCCGTGTGCCCGACTGGGGTGTGTTACCGGGAGTACGACTAGGCACTAAGGACTACGACCGAATCCCGTTCGGGTAGTTGTCGCTCGAACAGAAGTTGTGGCGCTTGTCACACATCTACCGTTCCTGCGTCAGGGCCTGGCCCTTCTTCGTCTCAGGCCCCCTAGTTCTGGGAGATCTCTCACGATGACGCATCGCCTCGTCCGGTCGTCGCTCACTCGCCGCGCGGGGCTGGTCCTCGCGGTCGGGTCGGTCGCCTTCGCGGCGGCATGCGGTGGTGGCAGCACCTCCAACACCGCGAACACGAACAACCAGGCGCCGACGAGCAGCGGCAAGAGCGCCGCTAACCAGGCGGTGCTCGACAAGGTCTACAAGGGGACGCTGTCCTCTCCGGATCCGTCGTCGCGACCCGCCGTCAAGAACAAGAAGATCGTCATCATCTCGGCCGGTCAGTCCTCGATCAGCTCGTCGGTGCCGGTGAACGCCGCCGTCGACGCGGCCAAGAAGATCGGCTGGCAGGTCACCGTCTACGACGCGCAGCTCAACCCGGCGAACCTGCCGAACCTCATGAGCCAGGCGATCGCATCCGGTGCGCAGGGCATCGTCGCCGACTTCGACTGCTACCAGGCGAAGTCGCAGCTGGAGCAGGCGAAGGCCAAGCACATCGTCGTCGTGCCGATCTACGCCTACGACTGCAACGACCCCTACGCCGGCAAGCCGGGCACCCCGGCACTGTGGACCGGCTACCCGAACTACGGTCCCGCCGCGAACAAGGACCTGGGCGCGTTCGCCGAGCAGTACGGCTTCGCACAGGGCCAGGCGGCGATCGCGGCCACGAACGGTCAGGCGAAGGTCGTCTTCTTCAACGACCCCGAGGCCACCGTTCTGCACTACACCGGCAAGGGCTTCCTCGACGCCATCAAGACCTGCTCAGGCTGCAAGGTCGTCGACGACATCGAGTTCAAGGGCCTCGACCTCGGCCCGACGCTGCAGCAGCGCGCCGCGACGGCGATCCTGCAGCACCCCGAGGCGAACGTCGTGAAGAGCCCGTTCACCGCCGCGACGCTGCTGTCGATCGCGCCGGCCGTGCAGCAGTCCGGCCGCGCCAGCAAGCTCTACGTGATGGGTGGCGAGGGCTTCCAGCCCGAGCTCGACCTGATCCGCAACCACGCCGGTGTCAGCGCGGTCATGATCTCGCCCTCGGACTGGACCGGCTGGGCCGCGATCGACACGATGAACAGCCTCTTCCGGGGTGAGAAGCCCGCGTTCACCGGCCTCGGCTGGCAGCTCGTCGACCCGACCCACAACATGCCCGCGAGCGGGCCGTGGAAGTCGCCGGTCGACTTCGAGTCGATCTACCTGAAGGCGTGGGGCGTCAGCTGATGCCGGAAGTTCTCGCGGGGCCGCGCACCGCACTCGCGGTGCGCGGCCTCAGCAAGACCTACGCCGGAACCCTGGCGTTGGACTCGTTGTTCATGCAGATCCGTCCGGGCGAGATCCATGCGCTGCTCGGCGGGAACGGCTCGGGCAAGTCGACCACCATCAAGATCCTCGCTGGTGTCGTGGATGCCGACCCCGGCGGCGAGATCTCGATCGGTGACGACACGGTCGGCGTCAGCGAGTGGACGTCAGCGCGCGCGCACGCAGCGGGTCTGCGCTTCGTCCACCAGCAGCCGGCGGTCTTCCCCGAGATGACCGTGGCCGAGAACCTCGCGCTCGGCGCGGAGTTCCCCCGCGGCGTCGGCGGCCGGGTCGACTGGAAGGCCCTGCACGACCGGACCGCCGCCCTGCTGGCCAAGTGGCAGATCCCGGCGACGCCGAAGACGCCGCTCATCGCGTTGCGCGCGGCCGACCGAGCGCGGGTCGCGATCGTGCGCGCCATGCAGGACATGGACGACGCGTCGCAGGGGATCCTCGTGCTCGACGAGCCCACCGCCGCGCTTCCTGGCGCGGAAGTGGATGCGTTGCTCGAGGCGCTGCGCGGTTACGCCGCCGCCGGCCTGTCGATCCTCTACGTGAGCCACCGCCTCGACGAGGTTCTGTCGGTTGCCGACCGCGTGACCGTTCTCCGGGACGGGCGCAAGGTCGACACGGTCGACGCCGAGGGGCTCAGCGAGGGCGACCTCATCGAGCTCATCGTCGGGCGCCCGCTCGACCGCGTGTTCCCCTCCGCGAGCATCGAGCAGAGCGAGGACGCCGAACTCGTCATTCGCGGCCTGACCGGCGGTCCGCTTCGGGGTGTCGACCTGACCCTCCGCAAGGGCGAGGTGCTCGGCATCGCGGGCCTGCTCGGCAGTGGCCGGTCGGAGCTCCTGCGCATGCTGTTCGGCGCGTTCCCCATCTCGAGCGGTGAGGTGATGCTCGAGGGGAAGCGGTTCGCGCCCAAGGCGCCGGACGAGGCGATGAAGGCCGGCGTGGCGTACGTGCCCGAGGACAGGCAGGCCGACGGCCTGCTTCAGGGCGAGACGGTTCGGCACAACCTGTCCGCGGGTCAGGCCGGCGGCTACTTCCGGCGGTTCTTGTTCCGCCACGGCCTCGAGAAGTCGGACTCGCAGCGTTCGATCAGCGACTTCCTGATCCGAGTCGTGTCCGACCAGCACCCGATCGAGACGTTGTCGGGTGGCAACCAGCAGAAGGTCGTCATGGCCCGCTGGCTGCGTCGCCGGCCGAAGGTGCTGCTCCTCGACGAGCCCACGCAGGGCGTCGACGTCGGTGCCCGTGCGGAGATCTACCAGCTGATCCGCAAGGCCACCGAGCAGGGCACCAGCGTGATTCTCGTCGTGAGTGAGCCGGAAGAGCTCGCGCACTCGTCCGACCGCGTCGCCGTGCTGCGCGGTGGACGGATCACGACCGTCGTCGACGGCCCCGTCGATGCGCACAAGCTCACCGAGCTCATGAACACACCGATCGTCAACCACGGGGAAGGAAAGCCGTGACCCGCCCGACCTCTCGAGCACCGCGACCCGACTCTGCGGCCGAACTTCCCGTACAGCGAGTGGACGACGAGTCAGAGGTCGACAGCATCGTCGTACTCAGCGCTGACGAGCACGAAGGCCCTTCCGTCGTACCTGCCGCCCTCACGGGTGGTGTCGGGACGGAGAAGCGGTTCGCCGCGGCACCGTTCGCGATGCGGCTGCTGAAGCAGTACTCGCTGGTGTTCCTGCTGGTCGCGTCGTTCATTCTCTACAGCACCTGGGACAAGACGTCGTCGGTGTTCCTCACCGGCGACAGCCTCCGGGTGATGGTCGGCGGTCAAGCCGTCATCGGCGTACTCACGCTCGGCATCCTCGTGACGATGGTCGCCGGCAACTTCGACCTGTCGGTCGGCAACATCGCCGGCCTGTGTCAGGTGATGGTCGCCTCGATGTACGCCCACCACGGCTGGAACATGTGGGTCGGGATCCTGTTCGGTGTGCTGCTCGGCGCCTTCGTCGGCGGCATCAACGGCTTCCTGGTGACGTTGCTACGCGTCGACCCGTTCATCATCACGTTAGGCACGGCGTCAGCGATCCTCGGCTTCGTCGACTGGTACTCGAAGGACCAGTCGATCGTCAACGGCCAGCCGCAGTCGCTGGTCAACTTCGGTCGCGACAACTTCCTCGGCGTGCCCGACATCGTCTGGGTGCTGATCGTCGTCGCGATCGTCATCTACTACCTACTCGAGCACACACCGTACGGGCGAAACCTGCACGCGATCGGCTCGAACCGCGCCGCGGCCCGGCTTGTCGGCATCAGGGTCGAACGGTCGATCGCTTCGGCGTTCGTCATCAACGGTTTCTTCGCCGGCGTCGCGGGCGTGCTGATGCTCGCCCGCGCAGGTGCGGGTAACCCGCAGATCCCGCCCACGCTCGCGCTGACCGCGCTCGCCGGCGCCTTCCTTGGTGCCGCGTCGTTCAAGGTCGGCCGGCTCAACGTGCCCGGCACGCTCGTCGCGCTGATGTTCCTCGCGGTGAACATCACGGGCCTGACGCTGGCGGGCGTCGCGAACTGGATCAACGAGCTGTTCACGGGTCTGAGCCTCATCTTCGCCATCGCGATGGCGGCGGTGCTGGCGAAGGAGCCGAAGGTCAAGGCCAAGCGGGCTGCGGAGCCTTCAACGAAGGACGGGAAGGACAACTGATGCTTAGGACAGGGGCAGAGGTCATGGAGAAGAAGGGGCAAAGGGCCCGTGGCCTGACCCGTCTCGCCGTGTTGTGCCTGCCGGTCGCCGCCGCGCTCGTTCTACCGAGCGTCGCGTCGGCGGCGGCGGGCGGATCGACGGTCCGTGCGACCGTCGGCGGCGACGGTTCGGTGAAGTCGGTGAAGGTCTACGCGCCGGGCGGCGGGACCAGCTCGTTCAACGGTGAGCTGCCGATCAAGGTGTCGATCAGCCGCACCGTCTCCGGCAACACCAGCACCTACACGTACCACGTCGAGAACACGTTCTCGAAGACGCAGACGGTGACCTACAAGGACACCGCCGGCAAGACGCACTCCGCCACCACCGACATTCAGCTGCCGTTGGTCGCGCAGCTCGGCGTCGAGCTGCCGAAGTCGTTCAAGGACGTCAGCGCGACGCAGGGCGTCGTCGAGACGAACCCGGACGGCATCAACCGGATCCTCTACCAGCTCGTCTTGTTCTCGCCGCTCGGTTCGCCGACGCAGGACGTCACGTTCACCGCGACTGGCTCGGGCGCGCCCACGATGGAGCTGTCCGCGGTCGCGGTCAACCCGTCGACGACCTCCGGCCTGTCCGCATCCGGGCAGGACGCGAACGCGTCGTCGCAGCAGGACGACTTCTGGGCCGGCTACGCGAGTGGCGGCAACGGCGGCCTGACGCAGCTGGCGGACGGCATGGGCAAGCTGGTTGCGGGTCTGCAGCAGGCCACGCCCGGCGCGCACCAGCTGGCCGACGGCCTGGGCGCCGCCGGTGACGGTGCGAACAAGCTCGACGCCGGAACTGCCCAGGCCCACACCGGCTCCGTTGCGCTGAGCAAGGGCATCGGCCAGATCCACAGTGGCCAGTCCCAGCTCACCGGCGGCCTGTCTCTCATCCATGGCGGCCTCGGAACGCTGGACGGCAAGGACGCCGGAAACCCCGGGCTGCAAGGCGCTGTCGACGGCCTCGGCGCGATCGAGGGCGGCGTGAAGCTCATCGAGGGTGGACTGGCCGGCCCGGGCGGGACCGGCCTAACGCCAAAGGCGCCGTCCGTCCTCGACGGCCTGACGCATGTCAGCGCGACGCCGACAGACCCGGCGACGCCGCCTGGTCTGGTTCAGTCGATCGATCTCATCAAGGCCGGCCTGACGCCGCTTGCGTCAGGGCTCGACTGCAGCAACGTGTTCCTGAACTCGATCCTCAAGGGCACGGTCGCCATCGGTCTCGCGGGAACCCAGAACCCGTGCTACGCGGCCGCAGGTTTTCCGAACGGCACCGTTCCAGTCATCGCCGCCGCTACAGATCCTTTCGCGATTGCGATTCTCACCGGCATGACTGACCCGAACAGCGCGACGGGTGTGCCGGCAGCCGCGGCAGGGGTGCACGGACTCGTGGATTCTGGTGGAACGTTCGACAAGATCCACTTCGGGCTGACCCACTCGGCCGGGACGTTGAATGCGCAGGACCCCGGCGGTCTTGTGCAGGTCCTTACGTCGATGGCAATCGGCCTGGACAGCCACACGCCGGGGACTTACGGCCCGACGGACAAGGGCGGCATCGACTTCGGTCTTCTCGCTCTGCTCGATCCGGCCAAGGGTCTTCCGGCCGCTGTGTCAGGCGTCGACAAGCTCTTCGCCGGTAGCGGCGACGCTCTGTCCGGTTCTCAGAAACTGACCGCGGGGTCAGGGCAGGCCCTTACGGGCAGCCAGCAGTTGGCCTCGGGTCTCGGGCAGCTGTCAGCCGGTCAGCACCAGGTGGCCACCGGCCTGCCGGCAGCGGTCACGGGCTCGCAGCAGCTCGCGAGTGGTCTCGACCAGATCACTGCGGGTGCGGTGCAGGTTCACGACGGCATCAAGGCGGTCCAGTCCGGCGCGGTCTCGCCGCTGCTCACGCAGCTGACGAGCGCCTCGCTCAACGCCAAGAAGCAGCTCGCGATCCTCGACGCCGCCACGACTCTCGGAAGCCAGGCGCCGGGCGGGCAGGGCACGTCCTACGTCCTGACCCAGAGCAAGACCGGGTTCCGTCT
>Ga0207652_10005597_pt1 | contig 10187 bp, 6 predicted proteins | sample KBSC63BmetaG_FD_184334 | JGI IMG/M metagenome (GOLD analysis project Ga0207652, IMG submission 184334) | Corn rhizosphere microbial communities from Kellogg Biological Station, Michigan, USA - KBS C6-3B metaG (SPAdes) (version 2) | ecosystem: Host-associated > Plants > Roots > Rhizosphere ...
CTGCTCTTCGCCACGTTCGGCGGCACCGCCCTGTCGTGGATTCTGAACCAGAAGTCCCGCTCGTTGAGCGACCTGTACGCGGCCAAGCCCGTGACCGTGACGGACAACGCTGATGCGACCGCGCCGGAAGAAGACGCTTCGATGTTCCGCGATCACCGACACGCCAAGGCCGCGATGGTCGCAATGCTCCTTTCTTTGGGTGCCGATTGGCTCAAACGAAACCCGAAGCACTATTCGTGGACCGAGCAGATTGTTCGTGACCTATTGGCGACGCCACCGCGGATCCGCGCATACAGTGCCGATGAACATCACGACGACTGGGAGTCCTTCATGGCGCGGGCAGTGGTGCGCTGCTGGGCACGCGCACCACGTGACGAGTTTTGGCGCGGTTACGCCGCGCTCTTCGCAACCGCCTATCGATATCGCACCGTGGGACATTTATTTGAGGAGGCGTTTTTGGTGCGTGATCAACTGGGCACATGTTACGAGGAGTTGGAAGCCTTCGTCCTAGCCTACGCGGTTGAACGTGAACAGGCGACCCGTTGGCAATTTCTGAAAACGTCTCCAAAGGTCGATGAACGGATTCAGCGATGGTCGACAAGGTGGATCAGTGGATTTGCGCGTGGCAAAGGACCGAAGTGGCGTGAGGAATGGAAGAAGATCGAGAAGCTGGAGCCGTTCCGTGTTGACGACGAGGTCTACGGTAAAACGAGGCTTAGGAAGCTGCGGCGGCGCGACTATGGCCTCGACATGCAGGTGATTGTCGCAGCGTTTGGCCACCTTCCTCCACTCACGAGGGCCCGAGCGCCTGCAGAACGAAAACGCTGGTTGGAAATCTGCCGCCAGATCCTCGGTGCCTTCGTGCGGACACTGCCCACACAAGGAAAACTCAACGCCGAAAATGAGTGGACCTACGATCACTGGCGCGCAGATGAGGCCGTGTTCCAGATCGTAGCTAAACGTATCCACCAATCACGCACCGCTGAACGTCGTGAACTCTGGTTGCCGATATTGAAGCTGCCCGCCGCTGCCCACCACCACATCGAGCATTTCTTCAATGCGGTTTACATGGAATCACTGAGAGCGGACCCGCCCGATGTTGCGGCGCTGACGCCGATCTGGATGGAAATGGTCGGCGCGCTTAGGCCGCTAACAACCGAGAGGAAGGGGCGCTTCCGAGACGCGCAAAAAATATGGGCAAACGCCCTGTTCTATGGCGGTTCAATGGTGTCGTCCGGTGAGATTTTCTTTCGGCCGTTGATCGAGAAGCTGCGGCCCTATTATTTGAAGTGTTGCGACGCGTTGCGCGGCGACGCTTGGGAGCAGTCCTCATTGGCCCGTTTCCTCGCCACGCCGTCGGGTGAGATATTGCTGATCGATGTTCTCGCAACGCTACGTTCGGATTGGGATTCGGCGAGCGACTATTTTTGGGAAAACGTGCAGGAGCGGGGGCATTTCGAACGCCTTTTGGCGCATGTCTGGTCGGCGCACGCGACGACGCTCAGAACGAATGCGGCTGCGTTCGCCGCATTCAAGACGGCCGTTCTTAATCTTGCGGCGCACCATTCCGAGGTCGCTTTGGACCTCCAAGCGCAAATGGGAAAGTGAGATTTGAGAGGGCAGAAGGCCGATTGAACGAGACGGCGTATTGGTCTTGCTGGGCGAGGCCACGTCGCCATGGGTTCCGGGTCGCCGCCCTGCTGCATTTTCTCCGTGAAGACTCAGTCTCAATCGAACGAGCACAAGTGGACATCCGATCCGATCGGCCGGTAAAGTCCGGCGAAGACCAACTCGGGCGCCTCCCTTTCGCCAAACGTGTGGCGAAGGAAATCTGTGCGTGGCGAATCAAGAACGACAGTCTCGTCATAAGCCTTAATGGCGATTGGGGGAGTGGGAAAACTTCGCTGAAGGATTTCATTCTAGAGTGCATCACCGCGGAATGCGTCGGTTCGAAGCTGAAACCGCCAGCGGTGGTGGAATTTAATCCATGGCAATGGAGCGGACAAGACCGTCTGTTGGAAGCGTTCTTTGACGAGGTCGGTGCCGTCTTTCGTGCGGACAAAATCGGTAATCGGATTACGGCGGAAAAACTCGCTCGTTTGTGGGAGGGGGTAAAAGTTGTTTCCTCCGCGACACGTGAGGTTGCCACGCATGCGAAGAACGTTTTCACCGCGGGTGCAGCGATCTTGGCCGGGGGTTCGGGCGTGTTGTCCGCAATCCTCACGAATCCAACCGCCAAGGGAATCCTTGCTGGTGCCAGCGTGGTATTCCTTATGCTCGGGCCCTTTGCGTAGGTTATGAGCAGGTAGGTGAAGCGCTTGCAGCGGTTTTCAAGTGGAAATCAGCAGACCGGAAAAAAAAGACTTTGGATGAAGTGCGCACCACGCTTCGCCACGAGCTGGAGAAACTTGAGGCGCCAGTCCTCGTGATCATTGACGACATCGACCGCCTCACCAAACGAGAAATCCGTCTTCTCGTGCAACTCGTTAAAGGCAACGCCAACTTTCCAAATGTTGTTTACCTCCTTCTCTACCAGAAAAACATCGTTGCCGACGCGCTCGACAAAATCACCTCCGAAGAAGGCGAGGACTTTCTCCGGAAAATAGTCCAGGTGGAATTGGAAGTGCCGGCTGCGCCTGACCACAAGCTTCGGCAGATGTTTCAAGACGGGATATATCGTATCTGGCCTCGTGGCGCATTTCCTTGGGACCATCGGCAGAACGAACGGTGGCGCAAAACTTTTGAGGACGCGGTTTGGCCTTTCTTCTGCACTCCTCGCGACGTCAAACGCTTTCTCAGCGTATACGAATTCTATTTCGAGGCTCAGATCAATGATGGCGTCCTCGAAGTAAACCCTATCGATCTGGTTCTTCTTGAAACACTCCGCACGTTCGACCCCGAAGCCTACGAGGCTGTGAGTCGTGCGTTCCAGAAGCAGCGCAATATATTTCTAGAGATCCAATTCGACATCAAAGAAGCACGTGATCGGTTTGTGCTTGGGATCAAAGCGCTGATCGATGAACGTGGACTCGATGAATCACGGAAACGGAGGTTAAAAGCTCTGCTCAATGGGCTATTCCCCCAGGCGTCGGAACATGCCGCTTCAAATAGTGAAGAGTGGAATCGCGATCTGCGAATCTGCTACGCGGGGCACTTCCCGAAGTATTTTCAGCTAGCACCCGATCCCGGCGACGTCTCCGCGGCATTGTTAGCGAGGATTGCCGCGGTTGAATCAGATCGAGAACAGGCGAGAACGTTGCTACAGGATGCAATCCGTTCCGGAGCGTTTGTCGCGTTATTGGGCCGACTGCGAACCGTGCACGCAGACCTTCCCAATTCATCGGTTGAGGCGATTATCACGGCTCTATTCGATATCTCCGACGAGTTGCCGGAGATGAAACACGATCTTTCGTTCGACGGTGACGTGGAACGAGAGATTGGGCGGCTCACCGCGTTCCTGCTGACCAAGTTTCCCGACGTTCCGGCTCGTGAAGCGATGCTGTTGCGCGCGGTGGGCACAACCTCGGCGGTAAGCGCCCCCGTGTTCTGTGTATCCCTGCTGGAACCCCAGCCGGAGGAAAAGCAGCCCTCCGATCAGTAGCGACTTTCGGTCGCGACTTTCGATGCAACGAAGCAACTCCTCCTGCCGCGAATGTGGGAAATCGCAAAATCGAAACGGCTCTGGGCGCTGCGGCTCTCGCACGTGCTCATCTACCGGTTACGCGACTGGGCCGGCGAAGAAGCTGTTCGGGCGTGGTTGAATGTTGCGATTGAAGAGCCCGAAACGGCAGCGAAATTCCTCGAAGCAATGTTGCAAGAAACAAATATGAATGGGTCATGGCGTTCCGGCGGTCGGACGACATACACGCTTTTGGGAGAGCGGATGGATAGCATAGTCGATATCGCGCTGCTCTCTCGCTCGGCCGATAAGGCCGCGGTCACAGAGCCAACCAAGACAGCTCTCCAAGTGCTCAAGCGCGCCATCCAACTCAAGGCGGAGAAAGGACGTTTTGCCGAACTTTACGTGATCACACGCACGCCTGACGGATCTTTTAAACGCGATACTCGGGACGCCCGATTTTAGTCCTGACCGCTGCTATTCAAATATCCGGTGGGCAACGAATCAAGTAAGCACCGCAGCATCCCACGCACGGCAAAGCGTGGGCAACACCTCGCCACTCAAGCAGGCTTCTTCCAGATTCTTTCGGTCCAAGGGAACGATCAACGCTTGTTCCTTGGAATTGCGGAGAAGGTCCTTCGTGACGGTGTCGGCGAAGCCTCCCCACGAAACTAGAAAGCCCAGCCGGCATTGGCCGTAGCGATTCGTCAGCTTGTCGCGGAACTGGACGACCTCGTTTTTGCCACACCGCGCCGACCAATTCTTGCACTCCACGAGGATTAATGGTGTGCCGTTACGCCACCGCGGTTCATTGCTGCCATTGACCACGACTAGATCGATTTCCTCGGTGTCAGTGCGCTGATTCGGCTGAATGCTGAATCCGTCCACATTAGCGAAGAGGGACGAGACCAGCGTTTCGAGGGCCTTGCCCTTGTCGGTCGACCCTTGCGCTGAATTCACCGCTGCCAACAGCGGGGCGAAATTAGCGACGCTTCCCGCGGCCTGGCTCCACGCGTGCTGCATTTCGATCACGTGACCCGCTTCTCGGAGCTGTCGCAGTAGTTTGTCGATGGTCGCATTGGTTCCGGCGTGATTTGCCGGATTTACGGACACTTTCAGTTTCGCGCTAATCGTGAGAACCGCCTCTTCGACGGGCGCCGGCTTCGCCGGTTTCAATTCCTCGCCCCACCTGTGAATCACTCCAAACAAAGCGGTCCAAAAGTCATCCTTATCTTTCCTGGCCCACCTCGCCAGTTGCGCCCAAGGTTCCTCCATCAGCGCCAAAACATTTTGCCCACGCGATGCTTTGGGCACGAGATTGAAGCCAACAGTGATCGGATAATACGACCTCTTTTGATCAACGTCGATGACGAGCGGATGCGCCTGAAGGATCAAAGTAAGAATGAGCGGATGACCATTGATCGCGATCCTAAGGTTGGGCGATGGCACCATGCGCCGGGTCGCAGCCTTTAGGTCGAGTTGCGCTTTCTTCGGTAAACGACCAGCTTTTCTAACCACCGCCTCGTCGAGACTGAAGTCCGTCGCCCCCATAGACCACGGACGGTAGAGTTCGTTGAGTATCGCTTCGCGCTTCTTTTCTCCCCGCACAGCTTCGATCGCCACCACGACGTCCTCTGGGAGTAGCCGTCGATACCCGTCGCCCTCTTTCTGCAACGCGACGGCGTTGGTCATGCCTTGAAGGGTCGTTTGAATAACCGTCTCGACAATGATCCGGCTGATTACGTTTGCCGCCTTCGCTTTCGAATCATCTCCGCTGATTTTCCCGTAATGGATCTGTAGTTGGTCCGACTGTTTGGCGTTCCAGTCCCAATTTACTGGGTAATGGTATTCTACGATCGACTGCTCCCATGACGCCTCACTCTTGGGAGACTCGATCCATCGACGAAGATTGTGCAACCCGGATTCAAGGAGCCAAAAAATTGCCTGCACGCGCCAATGCGGGTTTTGGTTCTCATATTCTTCCAAGGTTGCATCGAGCGCCTTCAAGTAGTGTTTCACGCGCGCCTCGCTCTGCGTCAATTTCGCACGGCGCACTTCAGCGCGGTTTTTGATTCTCGATTTGGGAGCTTTTCTCTTCACAGCGTCAGGATATACGTTCGAACGAATTCTTTCCGAACGGCGAGCGCGACGCGACAAAATCGTTATCCACGTGTTTCTTTCGAGCCCCCGCCGCGAGGTTGTTGCAGCAGTCACAAGATGCCGGCGGCACGAAAACTGAAGTGGCCAACCCCAAGCGGGTCGGCATCTGTTCGGCCGATGATGACGTGGTCCAGGAGATCGATGTCGACGGTCTTCGCGGCCTCGCGGAGCAGCCGGGTGACATGGAGGTCGGGTGCGCTGGGCGCTGGGTCGCCGGAGGGATGATTGTGAACGCAGGCGATGGCGGTCGCGGATTCTCGGATGGCGGCGCGATAGACTTCGCGCGGGTGCGCCAGAGCCGCGGTGGCGGTGCCGGAGGTGACCTCGACCTGTTTCAACAGCCGTTGCTTTCGGTTGAGGCAGAGCACCCAGAATTTCTCGACCTGGAGCCCTGCGATCGTCGTCGCGAAATGCGCCGCGATCAGGTCTGCCCGGTTCAGCATGGGAGGAGTCGGCCGCTGCGCCGTCATCATTCGGCGCGCGATCTCTGCAATCGCGCCGAGCTGAAGTCCCTTGATTCGGCCGATGCCCTTCAATCGGCGGTAGTCCGCGGCCGTCCATGAAATCAGTCCGGCGAGTGAGCCGGCTTCGCCAATCAATCGGGATGCGAGGTCCACCGCTTGGTCGGTGCGGACGCCGTTTCCCTGAAGGATCATTGCCAGCAATTCGGTATCGCTGACTGCGTTCACGCCGAAGTTTTCCAGCCGCTGCGGCGGTTGCTCACCGACCGCCATCGTTGATGACCGCCCCGTCGTCTCGTCTCCCAAGTCGAACATGAATTGATTCATTGTGCCAGGCGCACGGGCATCGTCCCGGGCCGGACATCGTGTCCGGTTGCCGGGCTCCGCCCGCGCGTTGGCCCATCGGGGCACGCCCAGCCACGCCGCCGGCCGTGAGCGCGGAGCCGCCTGGCTACGCGCGAAAAGTGAGGCCAAGGACGGCGGAAAGGTGGAAGCGAGCGCGATGCGAGCACGACCTTGGCGGGCGTGCTACGATGGGAAAACGCGCGGAAGTAGACCCACTCCCACGCCGACGTCGGCGCTAGATCTAACCGCCGTAGTTCGCCACTGACTGTGCCTCGCTGCACCGGCCTGCCCTTCTGATCCTTCTGATTTCACCGGTTGATTTCGCCCTATGGGTAGATGCGAGCGTCGCACTTGCGACGGCTCTAAACCTTGCGGGAAACCGCAAGGAGTCGGGTGTCTCAACCAAAAGTAACGCGCTCTGCGTTACGCAAGTCATCGCCGCGCAGTCGGCATTTTATCACGATGATTCAGACGAAAATTCAGTTTAGCCTGGGCAACGCGAAACGGTATTTCCGGGAGCATCTTTGCACCGGTGATTACTATTCCGAAGCTCGGCAGGTGAAGGGTGAATGGTTCGGCCTGGGTGCCGAAAAACTCGGGCTCAAAGGCACGGTGCGAGAAACGGATTTTCTCGCGCTATGCGAAGGGCAGCATCCGGGCACGGGTCATAAGCTCGGCCAGCGGATCAACACGGTGCGTCGCGAGGCGGGTCGGCTCACGGCCAATCGGCGCATCTTTTTCGACTTCACCATCGCACCGCCGAAGAGCGTGTCGGTGGTGGCGCTCTATCAGGACGAACGGATCGTCGCGCTGCACAACCGCGCGGTGCGGGCTGCCATGGCGGAACTGGAAACATTCGCCGCGACCCGGGTGCGGAAATCGGGGGCGAACGGCGACCGGCCGACGGGCAACGTGATCGGCGTCTCGTTCCGCCATGAAACGAGCCGTGAACTGGACCCGCACCTTCACACGCATTGCGTCGTGTTCAACGCCACGTTCGATCCGGCGGAGGATCGCTGGAAGGCGCTCGAAACGGCGGACATGTATCGTGCCCAATCCTTCGCGGCGAATCTCTACCGGCACGAGCTGTGCCGGGGTCTGCGTGATCTTGGCTACCAGATTGAAAATCACGCCCGCGGGTTCGAAATCAAAGGCGTGCCGGCGAGCGTCGTGGCCCTGTTCTCGAAACGGCATCGGCAGATCGACGATGAGGCTGCCGCGAAATTGGCGAAAGGTGCGCTCGTGGGGAACGTGAAAGAGCTGCGCGAACGGATCGCGCACGGCAACCGGCGCCGAAAATTGAAGGACTCCACGGCCGACCGGCTGCGGCCCGCGTGGTCAAAGGAGATGCAGCCAGCGGATCGCGCAGCGTTGGCGAGCTTGCGACCGGCATCGGTAGGCCCGCGCGACCGGGCTGATGTCGCGGCAGTCGTGGCGTGGGCCGAGGAGCATCTGTTCGAGCGACGTGCGGTCGTGAACGAGCACGAGTTGATGGCGTCCGCCCTGGAACGCGGACGTGGTCAGGACTTCGCGCTCGTCGACCTCCGGCGCGTGATTGCAGCACGGGACTACGTGCGCGAAGCCGGCAGCACCAAGCTCACTTCCCGGGAAGCGCTGGGCCGTGAACTCGAAGTGGTGATGGCGGCTCGGGACGGCCGGAACCGACACGCGGTGCTCAACGGCGACTATCGGCCCTCGTCGGACCTCACGCCGGAGCAAGCGGCGGCTGTCGAACGTATCCTGGGGACCCGCGATTTCGTCACTTTGCTGCGAGGCGGCGCAGGCACGGGAAAGAGCTTTGCGCTGAAAGAAATCGAACGCGGCCTCGTCGAGGCCGGGCGGCCCGTGGTCGTGCTCGCACCGCAGCGTCAACAAGTGCAGGACTTAGAGGCCGACGGGTTGAAGGCGGAAACGCTCGCGAGTCGGCTGCAATCCCGGCAACTACCCCGCGGTGCCGTCGTGGTCGTCGACGAGGCCGGGCAAATTGGCACGCGTGAACTCTGCCAACTCGTGCGGATGGTGCGCGCCAGCGATGGCAGGCTCATTTTGTCCGGCGACACGCACCAGCATGGCGCGGTCGCGGCGTCCGATGCACTTCGCGCCATCGAAAAGCACTCCGGATTGAAGCCCGCCGTCATCCGGGCAATCCGGCGGCAAGATCCCGAGCGCGCAACGACGTGGCGCGAACGGGTCTTCATCCGAAGCTACCGACGTGCGGTGCGCGACGCCGCCGACGGGAGAGCTACGGCATCGTTCGAACGGCTCGAGCGACTGAGCTGCGTGCGCGAGCTGCCGCCGGATCAACGCCGCGACGCGCTGGCGGCCGAGTATCTCGCAGCCTTCGACCGAAAAGAATCTGCGTTGGTGGTGGCACAGACGCGCGAGGAAATGCGGAACGTCAACGAGACGATCCGAGACCGTTTGCGCGATGCTGGGCACATCGGCGCGGGGAGTGTTCTCGCCACCTATGCACCCGTTGACCTGAACGACGCGCAGAAGCGAGATGGCCGATTCTATTCAGCCGGGCAGTCCGCCAGCTTCCTGCAACGCTACGGGCGCTATGCGAAGAGGGACCTTTGCGCCATCCTCGGCGCGAACGAGCGCGGGGTCGTGATCGAGAAAGGTGGGCGCCGATCGACCCTGAGCTACCGTTACACGAACCGCATCCTGGTCTGCGCGCCGGATCGAATGGCGGTCGCGCCGGGAGACCGGCTGCAACTGAAGTTCAACGGGCGGTCGCGGGAGGGCGTCCGGTTGAACAACGGCGAAATTGTCACCGTGCGCGCGATCCGCGCAGATGGCCGAATCGTGGTCGAGGGCAGCGATGGCGGGCGGAAGACGCTCGAAGCGTCGCAACGCCTGTTCGTCCGCGGTTTCGCCGTCACCTCCTACGGCTCGCAGGGCAAGACGGTTGATACGGTGCTATTCTCGGATGCCGCTAACCGGGCGGCCACGAGTGCCGAACAGTGGTATGTCACCATCTCGCGCGGTCGACGCCGGGTCGTCGTGTTCACGTCCGACAAGGCTGCGCTGCGGTCGAACATCCAACACTCGGGCGGACGCGAGCTGGCGGTCGACCTCAAGCCGGACGCGCTGGGGCCGCGAGCAGGGCAAGTGCGCCAGTTGACGGCGAACGTCATGCGCATGGTTGAACAACATCGGCACCACGCCGACCTGATGAGCCGGTTGGGCGCCGCACAGAAACCTAAACCCAATATCGCATGCCGAGTCTAAAAGAAGCCATCGAGGCCAAAAGGGGCAGCGCACCACCCGTGCCTTCCTGCTGTGATTCGACCTACGGGCCGGAGCCCATTCTTATTTTGAAGAAGTGGAATGGGGAATCATGGGTGATACCGTGGTCCCGACTGGCTCGCATCAAGTGCACGAGCGAGGAACGCGACGCCTCCCTCGAACTGGTCTTCGATAACTTCTCCGTGCAGGTGCACGGGCACAACCTGGCGGGCATTCTTGAAAACCTCGGTTCATTCAAGATTCGCCGCCTACGGGAATTGCCGGCGGAGTATCGCGCTATGATGCCCGCAACGAGCCCATTCGTGGCGCGCATCCACCTGATAGCGTCCGAACTCAAAAACGAACCCGTT
>Ga0207652_10005601_pt1 | contig 10183 bp, 7 predicted proteins | sample KBSC63BmetaG_FD_184334 | JGI IMG/M metagenome (GOLD analysis project Ga0207652, IMG submission 184334) | Corn rhizosphere microbial communities from Kellogg Biological Station, Michigan, USA - KBS C6-3B metaG (SPAdes) (version 2) | ecosystem: Host-associated > Plants > Roots > Rhizosphere ...
CGTCGCGCACGTGACGCCGGTGCTGGCCTTCGTCGAGGCCTATCACATCGGCACCGACGCGGCGTATCAGAAGAACTTCGGCAACGGAAAGCTGGTGACGGTGTCGTGGCCGCTGCCCATCGAGGAGCTGCCGGTCAAGGACGGCACCTGCCAGGACCTGGCCGACAACGCGGTCCAGTACATCGAGGACATCTCGAAGCTGGTCCTCGGCAAGATCCTGACGCTGTTGCCGGGAGGTGGGATCATATCCGGCTGGTTGTCGAAAGCGATCGCGGCGCTCGCCAAGCCACTGGCCGGCACCTTATGCGGCGGCTCGATGACCACGACGGTCACCGAGGTGCTCACCGACTGCAACGCGTGTTTGAACGCGAGCAACGTCGTCGGCTCGCAATGGGTCGGCAACGAGGGCGTCACCGAGAACGATCAGATCGGCGGCAAGTTCAAGACGCCCGACCAGAGCGGCGCGACCTGCAACATGAAGTCGATGCCGTCGGGCTTCTGCAACAAGAGCGCGAAGCAGCTCGTCTGCGATGCCGACGGCCACGTGTGGAACTGGCTCGCGTTCCAGAGCTGCACCGTGCAGAAGGACGGCGAGGTGACGGGCGAGAGCGATTGGCCGCTGCCGCTCGTCTTCAGCGACGACTGGAAGAAGAAGGTCGATACGCGCGCCTTCACCGTGCTCAACGATTCGAACATGCAGCTGCGGCGGCAGTCGGTCGCCATCGCCGAGAAGGCGAGCCAGCGCGGCGGCGCGGCGCCGGGGCTGAACCAGCTCATGGGCATGGCCGAGGCCGAGTTCATGGCGTGGAACGGCCACGAGGATCTGTGGCACATGGATTGGCGCGCGCGCCTGGTGCCGTTCACCTTCGGCAGCACCAGCGGCGGCGACAATCCCGGCGACACCGGCGACGTGCCGTCGGGCGCGACCAGCATGGTGGGACAGCTCCTGAACGACTTCATGGGCAAATCGGGGATGTCCGGTTTGTCGAACCAGTTCCTGCTGCACTAGGAGCGAGCATGAAGATGCAGCGGCGACGCAGATGGCGAAGGACGCGCGGAGTGGCGATGACCGAGTTTCTCGTCGGTCTGCCGATGCTCATCTTGTTGTGGGCGGGCGTCGACTACTTCCGCATGGGGTTCGCGCGCCGGCTCGAGACGCTGAGCCAGAGCCACGCCGAAGCGTGGGAGAAGGCCTACTCCAACGACGGCTCGTGCTTCGCCGGCGCCAAGCCGTGGTCCGGCTTCACCGACAACTCGAGCCAGATGCCCGACGGCAACGGCGACGGCCAGAAGCTCAGCGACAAGACCGGCTCGTCGATGTTCATGTACAACCTGGCGCGCTCGACCAAGGGCATGGCGACGACGAGCTCGCGCTGGAGCGGCTACGTCTCGTCGTCGACCACGATCACGTGCAACGAGGTCGTGCCCAAGGACGACCGTGACGTGCTGACGCCGCTCGTCGACGTCATCAAGTCGCTGCTATGAGGATGCGGCGCTACATATGGCCGATGCTGCGGCTCGCCACCTTCATCGGCGTGGCGTGCGCGGTGCTGCTCTACATCGACTATCGCGTCGCGCGCGCGTCGGTGATGGAGCACCTGCTCGGCATCGGCCAGCGCATGGCGCCGTTCCTCGACGACGCGCACCTGGTCGAGAAGCCGCGCGAGGTGCACCTCAACGGGCTGCACATGTGGGTGGCCGCGGGGCACACCGATCAGCGGCCGGCGGAGGTTCGCCGCTGGTACGCCGAGCGGTACGCGGGCAAGGGCACGGCGACCGACACGATGACCGAGGCGCTCAAGGCGGCCAAGATGCTGCCGCCGTCGGTGACCGGCTTGTCGCAGGCGACGTTCGGCGACGACAAGATGGGCGGCATGGCGGCGCTCGACATGGGCCAGCACGTCGACCTGCGCGCGCTGCAGGCGGCGCTGCGCAAGCTGGTGACCGGCAAGATCGGCGAGGTCGGCCACTTCCGCTACCTCTATTACGAACGCAACGAGACCGGCGGCACGCGCTTTCTGACGGTGTGGACCGACGATCAGTTCGACCTGGCGAAGTTCCTGCCGTCGGGCGGCGAGGACGCGCCCGGCCGCGACATCGAGGACGTGCCGCGCTACCCCGGCACCATCCGCGTGCTCTCCGGCGACGAGCGCGGCCGCGCGGCGCAGATGGCCGTGTACACCGGGCCGGGCTCGCCGGACACGGCGGCGATGTTCTACGACGCGCGCATGCGCACGCTCGGCTGGCAGGCGGATCCGCAGTTCGCCGCGGCGGCGGCGCGCCAGGGGCTGCACAGCGCCCGCTACGGCAACGCCAAGGGGCACGAGGTCGTCATCGATCTCTCCGAGGACCAGCAGCACGGCCGCGCGCTGGCGGTCACGGTCATTCAGCTGCACTGACGCGCCGCGCTTCTGGCGGTGCCTTGATTCGCGCTTAGAACCCGGGATCATGATCGGCGCCGTCGTTGTCGATGGGGACGAGGAGCAGACGCGGTTTCGCGTCTGGGCTCCGAGGCCGCGCAGCATCGAGCTCGAGATCGTATCGCCCCAAGCCCAGCGGGTGCCGATGCGCGCCGTCGGCGACGGCTACTTCGAGGCCACCGTCGCCGGCGTCGGTGCCGGCGCGCGCTACGTCTACCTGCTCGACGGCGAGCGGCGCCGCCCCGATCCCGCCTCGCGCGCGCAGCCCGAAGGCGTGCACGGCCCGTCGGAGGTGGTGGACGCGCGCGCCTTTCCCTGGAAGCACGCGCGGCGGCCGCGGCGCATGCGCGACCTCATCATCTACGAGCTGCACGTCGGCACCTTCACGCGCGAAGGCACCTTCGACGCCGCGGCGGGCGCGCTCGATCGGCTCGTCGAGCTCGGCGTCACCGCCGTCGAGATCCTGCCGGTCGCCAGCTTTTCGGGCGCGCGCAACTGGGGATACGACGGCGTGTCGTGGTTCGCGCCGCAGCGCTCGTACGGTGGCCCCGACGGCCTCAAGCGGCTCATCGACGCGTGTCACGCGCGCGGGCTCACCTTCCTGCTCGACGTCGTCTACAACCACTTCGGGCCCGAAGGAAACTACGTCGGCGAGTACGCGCCGTACTTCACCTCGCGCGTGCACACGCCGTGGGGCGACGCCATCGACTACGAGGGCGAGCGGCCGGTGCGCGACTTCGTGCTCGACAACGCGCGCATGTGGTTCGACGAGTATCGCATCGACGGGCTGCGCCTCGACGCGGTGCACGCGATCTTCGACGGCTCGCCGCGCCACATCGTGGCCGAGGTGGCCGCGCTCGGGCACGCGCAGGATCGCGTGGTCATCGCCGAGAGCGATCTCGGCGACGTGGCGGTGATCTCGTCGCCGCCGGCGGGCTGGGGCTGCGACGCGCAGTGGTCGGACGATTTCCACCACGCGCTCCACGCCGTCGTCACCGGCGAGAAGAGCGGCTACTACGAAGACTTCGGCGCCGTCGGGCAGCTCGCCGTCGCCGTCTGCGAGGGCTTCGTGTACCAGGGGCAGCAGTCGACCTTCCGCAAGCGGCCGTTCGGCACGCCGTCGCGCGCGCTTTCCGGCGAGCGCTTCGTGGTGTGCGCGCAAAACCATGACCAGATCGGAAATCGCGCCATCGGCGAAAGGCTCGCGCATCTCGAGCCCGGCTGCGAGCACGCGGTGGCGGCCACGGTGCTGCTGGCGCCGGCGGTGCCGATGCTGTTCATGGGCGAAGAGCACGCCGATCCGGCGCCGTTCCAATATTTCACCGATCATCAGGACGCGGCGCTGGCGCAGGCGGTGCGCGACGGTCGTCGCCGCGAGTTTCCCTCGTGGAACGCGTCGGAGGTGCCCGATCCGCAGGCGCAAGAGACGCGCGACCGCTCGGTGATCGATCTCGCGCTCGCGTCGGGCGGCCGCCACGCCGACGTGCGCCGCTGGTATCGCGCGCTCGTGAGCTTGCGCCGCGAGCATCCCGAGCTCGTCGACAAGTCGCGCTGTGCCACCGTCGTCGACGAGCCGAACGGCGGCTTCGCCATGATCCACGACGGACGCCTCGCCGTCGCCGTGTCGCTGCGCGGCGCCGCCACCCGCCTGCGCCTGCCCGGCGGGCCGTGGCGCCTGGCGCTCGATGCCGGCGACTTCGGCGGTCCGACCGGCGGTGCGGTCGACGCTGGAACGATCTCACTGCCGCCGTGGGGGGCCCTGATCCTCCTCGCTTGAATCTTGCCCGGCGCGGGTCAATAGTTCGCGCCATGCGAAAGCTCATTCCCCTCGTCGCGCTCTTGGGGGTGACGGCTGCCGCGCGTGCCTCCGAGCCGCGCAAGGTCGTCTCCATCGAGGGCATCACCGAGTACGCGCTCGACAACGGCCTGCGCGTGCTCTTGTTCCCCGACAGCTCGAAGCCGACGGTGACGGTGAACGTCACCTACCTCGTGGGCTCGCGCCACGAAGGGTACGGCGAGAGCGGCATGGCGCACCTCCTCGAGCACATGCTGTTCAAGGGGACGCCGACGCATCAGAAGATCTGGACCGAGATGGACGCGCACGGCGCGCAGTTCAACGGCACCACCGATTACGACCGCACCAACTACTTCGAGACGGTCAACGCCACCGACGAGAACCTGAAGTGGGCGCTCGGGCTCGAAGCCGATCGCATGGTCAACTCCAAGGTCGCCGCCGACGATCTCAAGAGCGAGTTCTCGGTGGTGCGCAACGAGTTCGAGATCGGCGAGAACTCGCCGCAGTCGATCCTCGAGGAGCGCATCTACTCGACGGCGTACCTGTGGCACAACTACGGCAAGTCGGTCATCGGCTCGCGCAGCGACATCGAGCGCGTGCCGATCGCCAACCTGCAGGCCTTCTATCACCGCTTCTATCAGCCGGACAACGCCATGCTCGTCGTCGCCGGCAAGTTCGAGCCGAAGTCGACGCTGGCGCTGGTCAACGGCCTGTTCGGCAAGATCCCGCGTCCGGCGCGCAAGCTCTCGCCCACGTACACCGTCGAGCCGGTGCAGGACGGCGAGCGCACCGTGACGCTGCGCCGCGCCGGCGACATCGGCATGGTCGGCGTCGCCTATCACGGCGTGGCCGGTCCGGACGCCGACTTCGTCGCCGAGGAGGCGATCGCCGACATCCTCACGCACAAGCCGACGGGGCGGCTCTACAAGGCGCTCGTCGACAAGGGGCTGGCCTCGAAGGTCGACGGCAACGCGCAGCCGATGGCGGAGCCGGGCCTCTTGTTCCTCTCGGCCGAGGTGCCCGCCGGCAAGTCGATCGACAAGGTACGCGACGTCATGACCGCGACCATCGAGAGCGTCGCCAAGGGCGACATCACGCAGGAGGAGCTCGATCGCTTCAAGACGGCGATGCTCAAGCGCATCGAGCTGCGCCTGACCGACTCGGGCCGCGTCGGCGTCGAGCTGTCGAACTGGGCCGGCATCGGCGACTGGCGCCTCATCTTCCTGCACCGCGATGCGGTCAAGGCGCTCGACGTCGCGCGCGTGAAGAAGGTGGCGCAGGAATTCCTGAAATCGGCCAACCGCACGGTCGGCGAGTTCATTCCGACCAAGGGGCTCGAGCGCTCGCCGCTGCCGCCGCAGCCGGACGTGGCGTCGCTGGTCAAGGGCTACAAGGGCAACGAGGTGCTCGCGCAGGGCGAGGCGTTCCAGGCCACCGTCGCCAACATCGAGGCGCGCACCGAGCGCTCGACGCTGGCGTCGGGCATGAAGCTCGCGCTCCTATCGAAGAAGACGCGCGGCAACGCGGTCAAGATCCTGGTCAAGCTGCACACCGGCAGCGAGAAGGATCTGAAGGGCAATGTCGAGGCCGCCGCGCTCGTCGCCGAGATGGTGCAGCGCGGGACCAGGAAGCACACCTACCAGCAGATCCGCGACGAGCTCGACAAGCTCAAGGCCGAGCTGCGCACGCAGCAGCGCGGCATCGGCATGGGCGCGCGCCCGGGCGACGCCATGTTCGCGGTGACCACGGTGCGCCAGAGCGTGCCCGAGGTGCTGGCGCTCCTCGGCGAGATGATGCGCGAGCCGACCTTCCCGAAGGACGAGTTCGACAAGCTGAAGAAGGAGACGCTCACGCGCCTCGAGGACAGCCTGCAGCAGCCGATGGCGCTCGGCTTCACCACGCTCCTGGCCAAGGCCGAGCCGTACCCCAAGGACGACGTGCGCTATCGCCCGTCGCTGAAGGAGCTCCTCGACCGCGAGAAGGCGGTCACGCTCGAGAAGGTCGCCGCCTGGCACAAGAGCTACTGGGGCGCGGGCGACGGCGAATTGATCCTCGTCGGTGACTTCGACGCCGCGGCGGTGAAGAAGCAGGCGGCGGAGCTGTGGGGCAACTGGAAGGCGCCGCGCCCGTACAAGCGCATGGCGATGCCGTATCGCGCGCCGGCGGCGGCCGACGAGCTCATCGTCACGCCCGACAAGCAGATGGCGCTCATCGGCATCGGCGGCGCGTTCGCGCTGCGCGACGACGACGTCGACTTCCCGGCGATGAACATGGTCGATTTCCTCTTCGGCGGCAGCGCGAGCTCGCGTCTCTACGAGCGGCTGCGCCAGAAGGACGGCCTGTCCTACGGCACCGGCTCGATGCTCGACTCCGACTCGTTCGACAAGAACTCGATGTTCCTCGCCTTCGCCATGTGCGCGCCGCAGAACGCGGTCAAGGCGCTCAGCGAGATGATGGAGGAGCTCGACTCGCTCGTGCACAAGGGCGTGGCCGACAAGGAGCTCGCGGACGCCAAGGCGAAGTACAAGGCGACCTTCGCGACGACGCTGGCGAGCGACGACGCGGTGGTGGGCCTGCTCGACGAGAGCCTGCACGTCGGGCGCAAGCTCGACTTCTACGACAAGCTCATGTCGTCGACGCAAGCGCTCACGGCGCAGCAGATCGCCGCCGCGGTTGGGAAGTACGTGAAGACCGATGCGCTCGTGAAGGTCAAAGCCGGCGACCTCAAGCCGGCCGCTCCCCTCAACAACTAGCCGAGCGCGAGCGAGATCAGCGCGCCGCTGCTGCCGGTGCCGTGACGGCCGGCGGCAGCAGGTGCGCGCTCACGAAGCGCGCGGCATCGACGTCGTAGTCGACGATGAAGCCGCGTGCGCCGTCGCCGCGCGAGCGCTCGAGCACGTCGCGCACGTTGGCCGCGACGATCAGGAACGGCGCGCCGTCGGCGGCGAACGCCGTGCGCGCGCTCGTCGCGCGATGCGACGAGGTGAAGGCGAGGACGTACAGCTCCTCGTGAACTTTTGCGTAGAGCGGCTGGCCCGCGTTGTCGCGGACAATCCAAAGACCGACCATTGATCCGTTGTGCGCCATCGGGGCGATATGATGCATCACATGGGCCGGCGGTTTCCTAGCGCAATCGTCACGAGTTGGCGGCGCCCGGCTTGAGGGGGTGGCGTCCCAGCGCTATCCTTGGGGAATGAAGTTCCTGCCGACCGTCGCTGTGATGGCCTTTTTGGGCGCGGCGGGGTGCACTGCCCACAACCCCGACTACACGGGCGGTGGGGGCGGCGGTGGTGGGGCGGGGGGCGATCTGGCCGGGGTCACGGTCGATTTGGCCGGCGTCGTGCTCGACCTGTCGGGTCCGATGGGGAGCTGCACCGGCGACGAGCGCAAGTGCGCCGGCGGCGCCGCCAGCGATCGCTGCGAAGGCGGCGTCTTCGTCGTCGACCGCGAGTGCCCGAACGCCTCGACCTGCACCAACGACTACTGCGCTCCACCGACCCCGATGTTCGGCACCCAGCTCGGCATGCGCTGCGACGCCCAGGGCGCCGCGACGCAGGCGGCGTGCATCGCCGACCGCGCGGCGATGCTCACCTGCCAACCGTTCGTCGATCCGTCGGCGCACAAGATCCGCTGGTTCTGCGACAAAGCGGTGGGCGCCGGCGCCGGTGGCGCGTCCTGCACGGCGGGCAGCGAGTGCATGAGCGGCGTGTGCACGGTGGGCGGCGTCTGCCTGCAGACCTGCAACAGCGACGGTGACTGCCGCCTCGTGTCGCCGTCCTCCACCCAGACCTGCAAGTCGTTCTCGATCACCGTCGAGGGCGTCACCGTGACCCAGAAGGGCTGCGCCTGACCCGCAGCCCTAGTGCGTCTCGTCGAGCACGCGCTCGAGGTCGATCACCGACAGCGGCTTGGCCAGCACCGTCACCGCGCTCGCCTCGACCGCGCGGCGGCAGATCTCTTCGTCGCTGAACGCGGTCAACAGCACGGTGCGCACCGACGGATGGCGCTCGGCCACCACCTGCGTCAGCTCGACGCCGGTCATTCCCGGCATGCGCTCGTCCGAGATCAACAGCTCGATGCCCGGCGTCTCGTCGAGCAGCACCAGCGCCACGCCGGCGTCGGGCGCCTGCTCGACCTCGTAGCCGAGCTCGCCGAGCACGTCGGCGAGGAGCTCGCGCTCGTCGGGATCGTCGTCGACCACCATGACCCGCTTGCGCGCCGGCGCGCCGCTCGCCGGTGCCGGCGGCGGCAGGCCGAGCGCCTGCGCGACGCGCTCGACCGCGTCGTCGATCGGCTCGCCGGCCTCCACCGTCACGAGCTTCACGCCGCGCGCCTCGTCGCCGATCGGCTCGCGTAGGCGCGCGTCCTCGACGAAACGCGCCAGCTCCGCCGATCCGAGGATGCGCGGCCGCGACTTGTAGCGGTGGAACACCTCGCGCTCGGCCTCCTCGCGGGTGCAGCGCCATTCGACGAGCACGCACCGGCGCTCCTCGCCCGCCAGCTCGAGCAGCGCGGCGCGCTCGCCCTGCGTCGGCAGATCGCCGCCCACGAGCACGCTGCCCGGCTCCTCGATCGATTCGGCGATCTCGGCGACGGCGACGCGAGCTGAATCGGCGACATGACGCCGTGCGCCGCAGCGCTCGGCGAGCGCGCGCGCAAGTGACCAACGTCCCGGAAGTGGCGGTCCGGACAGCACGATCAGGGCGGAGGGCATCGGCGCGAAAAGGTAGGGCTGCGCGCGCGTCTGGCAGGCTCGCGCGGATACGTTACGCTAGGTGGGAAAGGAGGCGTCTTCCTGTCATCGCTCCTGTCGCCCCGGCGCTTCGGACTCTCGGCCCTTCGTCACCGTGACTTCGCCCTCCTGTTTTCCGGCACCATCGTCTCGCACTCGGGCGACCTCCTGCAGTCGATGGCGCAGTCGTGGCTGGTCTTTCAGCTCACCGGCTCCGCCGCCAAGCTCGGCCTCACCGGCTTCTGTCAGCTCATTCCGCGCCTGGTGCTCGGCGCCGTCGGCGGCGTGTTCGTCGATCGCTTCGATCGCCGCCGGCTCCTCCTGGTCACGCAGACCGCCGCGATGTTGCAGTCGATCCTCTTCTGGGCGCTCGTGGTCACGCACCGCATCACGTTCGGCGAGATCCTGGCGCTCACCGTCGTCCTCGGCGTCGCCGACACGCTCAACCTGACGGCGCGCCACGCGCTCATCCCCGCGCTCGTGCCGCCCGGCGAGCTGCAAGCGGGCGTGGCGCTCAACTCCGCCGGCATGAACCTGACGCAGGTGATCGGCCCGTCGCTCGGCGGTGTGCTGCTCGGCCTCGTCGGCGTCTCGGGCTGCCTGGCGCTCAACGCGGTCAGCTTCCTCGGCATCCTCGGCGCGCTCTTCGCCATGCACTGGCGGCCGCGCGCCGGCGATCGCATCCGCCGCCCGGTGCGCGACGAGCTCGCCGAAGGCATCGGCTACGTGCGCCGGCGCGAGGCGCTGTGGGTGCCGATCCTGATCGCCTACGGCGTGGCGGCGCTGGCGATGGCCTACACGCGCCTGCTTCCGGTGTTCGCCACCGACGTGTTGCACGCCGGTGTCCGCGAGTACGGTTGGCTCCTGGCCGCGCCGGGCGTCGGCGCGCTCGCCGCCTCGCTGGCGGTCGCCGCGCGCGGCCGCCGTCCGGGGGCGCGCCGCCGCCTCTACCTCGCGGTGGCCACGCTGGTCGTTGGTTTGTGCGTCTTTGCGACGTCGGCCGTGATCTGGCTCTCCCTGGCCGCGCTCGCCGTCGTCGGCGCCGCGCAGATGGTCTTTCGCACCACGGCGGTCGCCTCGATCCACGAAGCCGTCGAGGATTCGCACCGGGGCCGCGTGATCTCGATCTTCCTGCTCGACTACGGGCTGTGGTCGTTCGGCACCCTCTGGCTCGGCATTTTGTGCGACACGCACGGACCTGCCTTCGCCGTCCTCACCGGCGCGCTGTCATGTCTG
>Ga0207652_10005605_pt1 | contig 10181 bp, 7 predicted proteins | sample KBSC63BmetaG_FD_184334 | JGI IMG/M metagenome (GOLD analysis project Ga0207652, IMG submission 184334) | Corn rhizosphere microbial communities from Kellogg Biological Station, Michigan, USA - KBS C6-3B metaG (SPAdes) (version 2) | ecosystem: Host-associated > Plants > Roots > Rhizosphere ...
AATGCGGTCCATGTCTTCCACCTTGAGCTGTGCGCGCTCCAAAACGCGCCGCGTGGCGGGAACGGGCGCAGAGAGCATCAGCACAGGATCTTCTCCGGCAAGTGCGAAAGCAACAAACCGCGCCATAGGCCGCAGCCCCAGGCTCTCCGCTTTGTCACTCTCCATAATGAGGATGGCCGCAGCGCCATCCGTGATCTGCGAGGAATTGCCGGCCGTAATCACTCCGTCAGGTTTGAAAACTGTTTTAAGCGTAGCCATTTTTTCAAGAGTGGTATCAGGACGGATGCCTTCGTCGCGCGAGACCATGGCTTCGCCGTTGGCTGTCTGGGCGAGAGTTGGCAAAATCTCGCGGCAGAACCAGCCATTCTCCGTAGCGCGAGCCGCGCGACGGTGGCTTTCCAAGCTGAATTCATCCAGGCTGGTGCGGTCGAGTTTCCAGCGCTCCGCCATCATTTCCGCGCTGATGCCCTGATTGAAGCGGGCACCGTTATAGCGCCGCATCACTGCAGGCCCGAACGGCTTGCCCGGGCCAGACGCCGCTGAGGAACCCATGGGCACGCGGGTCATGCTCTCGACACCGCAGGCGATGACCACGTCATAGCTGCCCGCGATCACGCCCTGGGCCGCGAAGTGTATGGCCTGCTGGCTGGATCCGCATTGGCGATCCACGGTGGTGGCGGGCACCGATTCCGGAAACCCCGCCGCAAGCACGGCATTGCGCGTGACGTTTACACTTTGCTCGCCTACCTGCATTACGCAACCGCCAATCACGTCTTCGATCAGCCGGGGATCGAGCCTGTTGCGCTGCACCAGCCCGCCCAGCGTATGGGCCAGCAGGTCTACCGGATGCCATTCTTTGAGCATGCCATCGCGTCGCCCCATCGGCGTGCGTACCGCATCCACGATTACTGCTTCACGCGTGTTCATGTGAGCACCTTCGACGATTCATGGTAGCAGAGAGAGCAGTCAGCACTCAGCTCTCGCGTCGGGTTTACGCCCCGGCTGCTCTAATGGGTTCCCCTGTCTTTTACGGCACTTGCAGCGTGCTATTCTGCAACTTACGATCATGCGTACCTTTCTAGCCATTCTCTTCTTCCTGTTTGTTCTTCCCGTGGCCATCCTTTGGAGCATGTCATCCAGTCCCGTGGTCACGATCCCGGATTCGCTTACCGCAATCGGGCAGGCGACGCCCGTTTCTGTGCACGTGGTTGACCCGCACGGAGTGCGGGAGGTGTCGGTTTCAGTTGAGCAGAACGGGACTGAGTACAAGGTGGGCGACCTCAAGCAGCCGGCGCGGCGTTTTCACTGGCAGCGCAATGCGGCTGCCGGCGAATGGAATTTCACCGCCGGGGCCAAAGCCACACCGCAGCTGAAAGATGGTAAGGCACGCCTGATCGTGGAAGCCGTGTCCAACGATTTTCGCGCGAAGACGGCGCGGCTGGAGCGCGAGGTCATGGTGGTCACTCGTCCGCCCATGCTCAGCGTGGATTCCGACCAGCACTACCTTTATCTGGGCATGGCGGACCTGGTCACGTTCAATGTTTCCGGTTACACCACAGATTCCGGCGTGAAGGTTGGCAATGATAGGTTCCGCTCCTGGCCCATGCCCGGTGGCAAGCCGGGATATTTTTCGCTCTTCGCTTTTCCGTGGAACATGCCGCTTTCAACCGTGCCGCAGGTTTACGCCGCCAATCCCGGAAGCCAGGTGACCGGCTCCATGGTGTACCAGTTCCCGAAGAATGAGCAGCCGAAGTATCGCGTGCGCGACCTGCAAATCAGTGACGCCTTCATGCAGAAGGTGGTGAACGAATTGGACCCGAACGGCTCGGGCGACATGGTGGACCGCTTCGTCAAAATCAATAGGGAGATGCGCGTCGCCAACAATAAGACGCTGGCGGACCTGCGCTTTAAGTCAGAGCCTCGCTTCCTATGGTCGCAACCATTTCTGCAGCAGCCGAACACCAAAGTGGAAGCGAACTTTGCCGACACCCGCAATTACGTTTACCAGGGCAAGAAGATTGATCAGGAAACGCACCTGGGCTACGACCTTTCCAGCACGCAGCACGTGGGCGTAGTGGCCTCGAATGACGGCAAGGTGGTATATGCTGCGCCGCTCGGAATCTACGGAAACTGCATTGTGCTGGACCACGGCTACGGACTGCAGTCGGTCTACGGCCACATGAGCGAGATTGATGTGCACGAAGGCGACATGGTGAAGCGCGGCCAGGTCATGGGCAAGAGCGGCGCCACGGGAATGGCCGGAGGCGACCACATCCACTTCAGCATGTTGCTGGAAGGAGTGCAGATCGATCCCAAAGAGTGGTGGGACGCCCACTGGATCAAGGACCACATCGCGCGGCGTGTGGAGCTGGCTGGGTTCAGCAATTAATCTCAAAACAATTCCATTTCAGAGCTGTTACCACGGTGATCTTGGACCGGATTACCGCTACGGACAAAATCTCTCCTAATCACGTGTGCTCTTCCTCACAGCCGCGCAACGCTGCAGCTGTGGTACAAAGATGCACGCTGCAGGAGGGGAGAGAATGCAGAGACTCAGTGCTCAGTGGCTGCTGATGCTGTCCATTGTTGCTACGGCCGCGATGGCACAGCAGGTAACGGAGGAATGGATTTCATTCACCGCGCCGGACAAGTCATTTTCCGTGCTGTTTCCGGACCAGCCGAGGCTCACAGAATCGAAAGAAGAGCATGCCCACAACAATATCTGGATGTACGCCGTGCAGGGCCAGCGAGTCTTCCTCTCGGGCGATACAGACTACGATTTCAAATTCGATACCGAGTCAGAACTGAAGGCTGATCAAGACAATTTTCTCAAGGCAGTGCAGGCACGGCTGGTGACCAGCAGGCGGTTCGAATTCGAGCGCGGCCCGAATGACAAGCTGCAGGCGATTGAGTTCACCGGCGAAAGCACCGATTTCAACTTCAAGGGAATCGCCATTGTCGAGAAACAGCGCGCCTACATGTTCTGCGTGGGCGGCCGTGGCAATCTGGTGGCGAGCACTGACAAATTTCTAAACAGTGTGAAGCTGAGCCGGCTGTAAGAACTCCAGCGTTGATTCTCCAGAAATCAGCATAGAAAAAAAAGCGCTCACAGCCACAAACTGGAGGGAGTTCAGCTTGATGCCAAAAGAGTGGCGAGGCGGCCACTGGATCAAAGATCAACAAACTCGTGCTTTGCCCTAGTTGCTGAACCGCGGCAGTTCTATGCGCCTGGCAATGTTAGTGGGATGCCTTCATCGTTGTTACACCCCCTTCCAACAATCGGAGGGAGTGTGCGATTGCTGATGAGTTATGGGTGCATCGCGACCTGGAGTCTGCGAGAAACGTGTGGCACAGCCGCCCTCGGCTGTGCCTGCTCAGGGAACGTTCGCGAGGGGTCAAAGATAAGCCGGCTCGAAGCTGCGCAATGTGTGGGATCCTGTCTCGAGATGCGCACGCTCGACACAGCATAATATTGTTCGCCTGTTTAACGCCAGCGGCATTCCATCCATGGCATAAGCAGCGCACAGCCGAGGGCGGCTGTGCCACACGATTTTGCTAACTTCGACGTTCTTGTCGGCAATATCAGCCCACCTGAGAGTCGCGCATAAACCCGCTCACACTACGCTTGTGCCCTCACCGATCACGGTGTTCCATTTCCGCACGCGCCACTGTTTCACCAGTCCATTCACAACGTAAGGATCGGTTTGCGCAAAGTGCTCGACCGCTTCCGACGATGCGCCGCGAAAAACGAGCACTGCGCCATCCACAGGATCGGCCAGCGCGCCGCCGAGCAGGAGTTCGCCGCGATCAAAAGCGGCGCGAGCATGCTTCAGATGAAGCTCGCGAAATTGCGCACGCCTTTCCACATAATCGTCAACCACGTCATAGAACAGGATGATATGCATGGATCGTCCCTCGCAACTGCAATTGTGCCTGAGGTGTGAACGGGGAGGAAAGTGCCGCAGCAAAAATAACACGGGTTTCAAGGCCGTGAGCCTTGAAACCCTGAAGAAGCACGGGGCCAATCGCCCTAGGTTTCCCATGCTTCCTTAAGTTAAGACCCGCCAGCGTTTCACGCGGAACATAAAACTCCGGAAGATCCCCTGTATCCAGCAGGTACTCTGTTCCCTTTCAATCCACATCTTGTCATACCCAATAACGCAGCTTTAACAGTGCGCACGCAAGATGCTTTTAGATGGAAGCATGTTGTTGTGAAATCGCCCAAAAACATCGCCCAAATCCAATGCTGAAAGGAATATTCAATGCAACGGAAATTACGGCAATTTGCCTGGATCCTGCTTGTGGGGGTATCAGCCAGCCCTGTCGCCGCTCCATATCTCTTCGCGGACGGGCCGCACGGCCATTCGGCGAGCCACCGGGACCGGGATCGGGACAGAGACAGAGACAGAGATCGTGATCGAGACCGAAACAGGGATCGAGATCGTGATCGCGACCGTGACAGGGACCGGGTTGAGATGCGGCGCGACCGCGACCATGAACGTGAAGTGGAACGGGAGCGCGATCGTGAGAAGCGCGAACAGGAAAGAGAACGCGAGCACGAGCGCGAACACCACGACCGTCATGATCATGACCGGCATGACGGCTGACCACGGAAAACCCTGGGCCTGACCAGCCCGGCGAAATAACCAACCAACTAACGCAGAGCCACAGGCAATGCCTGTGTCTCTGCACTCCACCCCGTTGGGACGACGCGCGAACGGTTACGTCAAAGGACCAGGTCCACGTCTTTCCGCGCAAAAAGAAAAGAGGCAAAGATGAAACGGATCCTGTCACTGCTTTCGACGCTCGTGATCGTGCTTTTCGCAGCCGCGCCTGTCCCGCTGGCCGCGCAAGACGAGGGGAATCAAGACAGCGGAATCAGCAGGCGAACGGGACGGGCGCCTGAGCCTTTCAAGGGCTTCAACTCATATGAGGAATTTCACGGAAGCGTCACCTCGTCGGAGACTTTACTGAAACTCGACTCCTCTCTGGGATATGACTTCAATCAGTACGCCGGAGTGTTTGTTGGCGTGCCTCTGTATTTTGTTCACGACTCCGCCCCGGCGGCGGGTGAGAATTTGAGCGGCAGTGCGACGGGCGACGTCTATTTTGGAGTGGATCTTTATGCGCCGACTCCGGTGGTCAACTACAGCACTACATTTACCGTGTCGGCGCCCACAGGGAGTGTAAGCAAGGGGTTCAGTACCGGGCATCGCACGCTGGATTGGACGAATCGATTGCGCCGCAAAATTGGCCGCCTGGCTCCATTCCTTGCTGCCGGCATTAGCAACACCGTTCCTGATAGTGATTTGATTACGCGCACGTTCACTTCACTGGGAAATGTCATTCACCTTGAAGAAGGGGCTGAATACGATCTGACCCGGCGGGTATATGCGGGAGCTTCTGCCTACCACGTTATTCCTTTCGGGACTCAGAACGTTGTGAACCAACTGAATGGAAGCCAACCGGCGGACCGTGGTCCTGGGAATGGAAATGACGGCCTTGGAGATGGAAACGCGCAGGCGCCTCCACCTGCATCCCCTGCCGTGAATGAGAACCGGATACGCGAGAACGGTGTCGCTCTGTGGCTGGGATTTGAACCGACGCGAGTTGTGCGTGTGGAAGCAGGTTATTCCCGCAGCCTGACCTTTGCGCTGAATCGCTTCTCATTTAATGTCGGCCTGAATGTGGGAAGACTCTTCAAGGAACGAGTGCGGCAAGAGTAGGCGCAGACACGGAAACGGGCGAATCAAGTAGCGACTGTCCCTGCGATGAATTTTTCTTAAGTTGCCTATATCAAAGCGGTCGCTTCCAACTCTACTACTACAGAAGCAGGCTCATCCGTCGACTGCTAAATACGAGAAGCCACAGACCCGGAAGCTGTGGCTTTTCTTATTGCGCCAACAAGCGGGTACTGGCGACGCTCGGTTAAAGTTGGCGCAAATCGCAAGCCCGAAGCGCCGGCGAAGCCACTCTCGCTGGTAACCGGTGGTTCCGAAAGTAACTATTGACTGCCGGGACCTTTCAACGCATACTGCGCAACAGCTTTCAATCCCCCACGTAAGCACGCCTGTGCCAAACAGGTTTCCCCCTTATCTCCGGGCCCCTACATTGCAGAATTTGACTTTGGGAAGGCAGGCTTTTTCTTCCCTGAAACCAGAGAAGCATCCGGGATTGCTGGCGCGTTTGCGGAATGGATGCTGATAGAGGAGAAGACCAAATGAAATTCAGAGTTCTGGCCGGGATGATCGCCTTGGCCTTTTTGACCGGCTGCGTTGCGCCGCAACCGCGGCATTATGCGCGACGCAAACAAGCTCCGGCTCCATGCACTCCGGTGATTGCGCCCATACGCAATTCGCACCTGATTGTGGTGATTAACTACAACTACGCGTATAACGCAAAGGATCCGGTAGGAGGTCGCGCATGGCACAAAGAGGACGTGCTTGACTACCTCAACCAACTGGGCCGGGCGGATGGCAACAGCTTTGCCGAATCGAACGGGCAGCCGGTGAACTTCTACATCACTTACACGCTCAACAATGATGGGCAGGAACACTTCACCGGCTCCGTCAACCTTGCCGGTTGGGGGCAGGGGCAGATCACAACGCAGTATCTGGGCCAATATCCCTATGCGAGCACAGTGAAACTGACCAGCGACCTCACCGACAAAATGTACGCTTACATCAAGGGCGGCTGGCACGATTCGCGTCCCAACTGTCCCCACTAAAGACTCCGAAACTCGGCGGCTTCCGGCGCCGGCTACGGGTTATGGATATTGAAGAAAAAAGGCAGGCCTCTTAGAGGCCTGCCTTTTTGTTACAAGTAAGGTTGCTAGCTGGCGCGTACGGCGGTTTCCTGCGGACTGAGCACCTTGGCGTCGCGGTTGGGCCGTTTGGCAATCAGCGGCAAAACCAGCGAGCACACCATCACGCCCGCAATAATGTATACAGCGGTCGAGAAAGCACCGGTGGACTGGTGCAGACGCGCAATCATGATGGGCGATGGAATGGCCGCAGCACCCCATGCCAGAAGGATCCAGCCGTAAATGCCTCCCATGAATTTCGGGCCGAAGAAGTCAGCCGTGAAGGAAGGCATGGTACCGAAGCCGCCGCCGTAGCACAAGCCAATGATGGCAAACAGCACGCTGAAGGTGGTGGCATCATGAATTTTCGGCAGCATGAAGAAGACCACCGCCTGGATGGCAAACAGCAGGAAGTAGACGCGGGCGCGGCCGATGAAGTCTGACACCCAGGCCCAGAAGACGCGTCCCAAGCCGTTGAAGATCGAGATCAGACCGACCATGCCGGCTGCCTGGATGGCAGTCATTCCGACAAACTCTTTGGACTGCGCCATCGGAGACGCCTGGCTGATGATCATGATGCCGGCGGAGACGTTCAGGAAAAGCATCGCCCAGAGCAGATAAAACTGCCAGGTGCTGGCTGCCTCGCGAACCGTGAAGTCGTAGCTGCTTGCAGCTTTTGCAACTGCGCTGGTTGGCTTCCAGCCCGGCAGAGTCCAACCCTGTGGAGGATTGGCATAGAACTGAGCTGCGATGATTACCACGATCAGGTAAACAATCCCGAGCGCTGCGAAAGTATACGGCACGCCGTGCGAGACAATCATAGGCGCGGCCACCGGAGCCATGATCAGCGCGCCCGCTCCGTATCCGCAGACTGCCACGCCGGTCATCAGCCCTCTTTTGTCAGGAAACCACTTAACCAGCGTGGCCACGGGCGTGATGTAGCCCATGCCCATTCCAAGCCCGCTCAGCACTCCATAGCCTGCGTAAATGGTTCCCAGCGAGTGGTTTGAAGAGCCCCACGAAGCAATCAGATATCCGAGGCCATAGAGCACGCCAGCAACGGTCGCCACCTTCCTCGGTCCAACGCGATCCTGCCAAAGGCCGCCAATTACAGTCCCGACGCCCAGAAACAGGATGGCCAGCGTGAAGTTCAATTGAACGGAGGTTTCCGTCCAATGTTCGGTTTTCATCAATGGGATCTTAAAGACGCTCCAACCGTAAACAGCGCCCAGGCAGATTTGCATACACACTGCCGCAACTGCGATTCCCCAACGGTTTGGAAGACGATCTGACGCCATAACATTCACCTCTTTTAGAGTGACATTAGTTTTTTCGTTCGCTTCAACAGCAGGCCAGCAAATATTTCAGTCGATCTCATACTCCTGGCATCCGTTGCGGTCCCGGCGCCGCACAGAAAGCGCAATTTCTCACGCACTGATGGTCTTTGCTTCGCCTTGCGCTCCCGCACCTGTCAGGCAATGAGCGCCCACCACTTCCACCGTGGCGTTGTAATCGGGCACTCCGCTGGGATCGAGCCTCCCTGCAGGAACCAGCACATTGATTTCCGGCCAGTGTGCCTGAAGCGACCCCGGCTTCACGCGGTCGATCTTCACTCGCCCGTGATACTGTCCCAGCTCATTGCGCAGGGTGATGGAATCTCCTTCTTTCAGCCCGAGCCGATCGGCATCTTCCTGCGCCATGATCACGTCTTCGCGGCGAGCGCCCGTAATCGGATCCACTTCCGCGTTGATGATGCTGTTGAATTGTTTTCCTCGCCGCGTCGCCAGCAGGAACCTGCCCGCGGGAACCTTCTCTTCCGGCAACTCAACGGCGCTGAAGTGCCCTTTGCCGTCCGGAGTGAGGCAACGATCCACCAGCAGCCTGGGGCCGCCATACTGGAAGTTGTCTCCCTTCTTTTTCAGAGCAGCTATACCTTTATAGGTAGGACAGACGCGATCTATCTCATTGCGGATGTCCTCGGTGTTTTTCCAGGGGAAGGCGGCTCTGGCCCGAACTGGATCCAGCTTCTCCGCCATCATGACCGGGATCTCCCATTCATCTCTGGCTTCGGGAATATCCGGCCCGCCAGGAATCTGCGGACTAAAGATGATGCGCCGTTCCGTGCTGGTTTCCGTTCCGCCGCCGCGCTGCTCGTACCGGGTCTTCGAAGGCAGCAGCACCACGGTGTCTGCCGGATCCACCATCATCGTGGGATTGACGACAATGTCCTGATGCACGCGCAGCTTGATCTTTCCCAGCGCGCGCTCTACCAGGTCCGGCTCCGGCAGCGTCTGCTTAAAGTTGCCGCCCGTCTGCCACAACACGTCAATCTCGCCGCGTTCGGCTGCAAGAACCATGTGCGCGGCACTCAAGCCTTTCCAGCTCGGAGGCTCAAAGCCCCACACCTCCGGCGAGGCAAACTTCTTCGCGTTCTCCTCCGTCGCTGGCAGCCCCATCACATACGCGCCGGGCATACCGCCCATCTCCGCGCCACCCTGCACACCGCTATGGCCGCGAATCGGCATCAGCCCGGTATGCGGACGCCCAATGTTCCCCTTGGCAAGCTGCAAGTTCACAATCGACCGCACGTTGTCAGTGCCGTAGCGATGCTGCGTGATCCCCATGCTCCACACGATGATCGCGTGGCGCGCCTTGCCAAACGTCTCAGCAAAGCGGAACATATCAGCCTTCGTCAACCCGGAGCCGCGCTCCAAATCGGCCCATTGCAGGCTGCGAGCCTTGGCTTCCACCTGCTCCCAGCCCACTGTGCGCGCCGCAATGAACTCCCGATCAATCCAATTGTTCTCAATCAGGTGCTTCAGCACGCCGTAGAAGAACGGAACGTCGCCGCCCACATGGACCTGGAAGTTGTCATCAGCAATCTTGGTCCCGAAGAGCGCGCTCTCTGTCACCGAGGGCACCCAGTAACGCTGCATGCCCGGTTCCTTATAAGGATTGACGACGAAGACCTTCGTCCCCGCCTTCTTCGCATAATAAAGATATTTCGTCGTAACCGGCTGATTGTTGGCCGGGTTCGCGCCCACAAACACAACCAGGTCGGCGCCGATCCAGTCCGAGTACGAGCAGGTAGTGGCGGCGCAGCCCACCGTGGCGCTCAAGCCCGCCGTGCTGGGCGCGTGGCAAATGCGCGCGCTTGTATCCACGTGGTTGGTCCCCACAAACCGCGCCACTTTGTTGTGTGCGTAATAGGCTTCATTGGTCAGACCGCGCGATGTCATATACCAGCCAACCCGCTTGGGATCGGTGACTTTGATCTGCGCGGCAATCGTGTTCAGCGCCTCGTCCCACGTCACGCGACGGAAGCCTTTGTCGCCCTTGCGGCGGATCATCGGTACAGCCAGCCGGCCCAGCTTGCGCA
>Ga0207652_10005607_pt1 | contig 10180 bp, 10 predicted proteins | sample KBSC63BmetaG_FD_184334 | JGI IMG/M metagenome (GOLD analysis project Ga0207652, IMG submission 184334) | Corn rhizosphere microbial communities from Kellogg Biological Station, Michigan, USA - KBS C6-3B metaG (SPAdes) (version 2) | ecosystem: Host-associated > Plants > Roots > Rhizosphere ...
CTGAATCGCGCGGTGAACGAGGGATTCTCCGGCGGCGAGAAGAAGCGCAACGAGGTGTTCCAGATGGCGGTTCTGGAACCGCGCCTCGCGATCCTCGACGAGACCGATTCCGGACTCGACATCGACGCGTTGAAACAAGTCGCGGCGGGCGTGAATTCGCTGCGCTCGGCCGAACGCGCGTTCCTCGTGATCACGCATTACCAGCGCTTGCTGGATTACATCGTGCCCGACTTCGTGCACGTGCTCGCCGATGGCCGGATCGTCGAAAGCGGCGATGCGCAGCTTGCGCGCGAGCTTGAAGCACATGGCTATGCGTGGGTGCGCGAACGCACGCCTGCGGAGGCGGGCGCGTGACCACATCCGTGCCTTTCGCGCAGTCCATGCACGCCGCCGCCCTGCAACGGCGCTTGCCCGGCAGCGGGCTGGCGTGGCTGGATGCTGCACGTGCAGAGGCGTTGCAGGCTTTTGCCGCGCGCGGGCTGCCGGACCAGCGCAACGAACTCTGGAAATACACCTCGCTGCGGGCGCTGGCCCAGAGGGCTTATGCAGCAAGCGACGCGGAAGCGTCCACCCGGATCGTCGATGCAGCGTGGCTGCCGGCGCCGGCACTGCGGGCGTCGTGCGCGGTGTTCGTCAATGGCGCCTTTCGCGCCGATCTGTCGCAGCTCGATGCCTTGCCGGATGGCGTGACGGTGCAGTCGCTCGCCTCTGCGCTGCGCGAAGCGCCCGAGCCGCTGCGTTTCCTGCTGGACAAGCGCGCGGACGATGACGACGACGGGTTCACGCTGCTCAATCGTGCGCTGGCGGCGGACGGACTGATTTTGAACGTTGCGCCCGGCGTCGGGGTTCGCGATCCGCTGCACATCGTGCACATCGATCTGGCTGCCGAAGCCGCCGCGGCGTTCCACCTGCGCAGCCTTGTCGAAGTGGGCGAGGGGGCACGCCTGCGAATCGTCGAGCATCATGCGGGCGAAGCGCAGACCGGGCACCTGACGAACATCGTGCGCGACATCAATGTGCACGAAGAGGCGCATCTCGACTGGACCGTGATCCAGCAGGCCGGCGCGGACGCCACGCTGTTGCGCCGGAGCAAGGTGCGCCTGCACGACGATGCCGCCCTGGATCTGCACGCGCTGGAACTCGGCGGAAAATTGGTGCGTCACGAGATTCGCACCGAGCTTGCCGGCGCGCGTTCGCGCTTCGACAGCCGCGGTGCCTTCGTGCTGCACGGCCGCCAGCACGCCGACATGGAACTGCTGGTGACGCATCGTGGCCGCGACTCCATCAGCAATGCCGTGTGGCGTGGAGTAGCCGACAACCGTGCGCGCGGGGTGGTGCACGGACGCATCCTGGTGCAGCCCGGCGCGGATGGCGCAGACGGCAGTTTCTACAACAAGAATCTGCTGTTGTCGCCTGACGCGGAAATCGACACGCGGCCCGCGCTGGAAATCTACGCCGACGAAGTCAAGGCCAATCATGGCGCCACGGTCGGTCAGCTCGACGAGAAGGTGTTGTTCTACCTGCGTTCGCGTGGCATCCCGCTGGAAACGGCGCGGCGCATCCTGGTGCGCGCGTTCTGTTCGATTGCGCTGGAGGACATGGGGCCCATGCCGTTGCGTGAATATTGCGAGGCGTTGCTGGCGGAGCAATTGCCGGAGGTGTCGGCGTGAACGCGACGGCGAAGACCGCGAAGACGTCCGCGCGCGAGGTCGATTGGGCCGGGGTTCGCCGGGACTTCCCGATCCTCGAGCGCAAGGTGCACGGCAAACCGCTGGTGTATCTCGACAGCGCCAACACCTCGCAGAAGCCGCGGCAGGTCATCGAGGCGGTCGACGACTTTTATCGCAAGCACAACGCGAATGTTTCGCGCGCGGTGCACCAACTGGGCGAGGAAGCGACCGCGCTGTATGAAGGCGCACGCGACAAACTCGCGGCGTTCCTCGGCGCCAACCATCGTGACGAGATCGTGCTCACCTCCGGCACGACCATGGCGACCAACCTGGTGGCTTACAGCTACCTGCTGCCGCGGCTGAAGCCGGGCGACGCGGTGCTGGTGACGGCGATGGAACACCATGCCGACATCGTGCCGTGGCAACTGATCTGCAAATTGACCGGCGCGCACCTCAAGGTTGCGCCGATCACCGAATCCGGCGAATTGATCGTCGGGAAGTTCATCGAGGCGCTGACGCCGGAAGTGAAGTTCGTCGGCGTGGTGCACGTTTCCAACGTGCTCGGCACCATCAACCCGGTGAAGGAGCTCGCGCGCGAATGCCGCAAGCGCGGCATCCCGCTGCTGGTGGATGGCTCGCAGGCTGCGCCACACCTTCCGCTGGATGTGAAGTCGATCGGCTGCGATTTCTATTGCATCACCGGTCACAAGATGTGCGGCCCGACGGGCACCGGTGCGCTGTGGGCCCGCCGCGAAACGCTGGAATCCATGCCGCCATTCTTCGGCGGCGGCGAAATGATCCGTACCGTGTCGTTCGACGGCACCACGTTTGCCGATTCGCCGCATCGGTTCGAGGCCGGTACGCCGAACACGGCGGGATTCGCGGGACTCAGCGCAGCGATCGATTACCTCTCCGACATCGGCATGGCGAACATCGCCCTGCGCGAACGCACGTTGCTGGAGTACGCGACCCCGAGGCTGCAGGCCGTGCCAGGGTTGCGTATCTTCGGAACAGCGCCGCACAAGGCCGCGGTGATTTCGTTCCTGGTCGATGGCGTGCATGCGCACGACCTGGCGACACTGCTCGATCAGGAAGGCGTGGCGGTACGTTCGGGACACCATTGCGCGCATCCGCTGATGCAGTTCTACGGCGTCGTCGGAACCTGCCGCGCGTCGCTTGCGTTCTACAACACCGAAGCCGAGATCGACGCGTTCATCGCGGCGATCGGCCGCGTACGGAAGCTGCTCGCGTGAGCACGCCCGGTTTGCGCTTCCGCGCCGCCGTGCAGGCAGACGTCGATGCCATCGTCGCGCTTACCGAATCCGCTTATCGCGGCGACGCGAGCCGCGTGGGCTGGACCACCGAGGCCGACCTGCTCGATGGACAACGCACCGACGCGGCGGAAGTCACAGCCCTGGTCACGAACCCCGGCGTGCGGTTGCTGCTGGCGGAGCGCGACGGGCAATTGCTGGCTTCGTGCGTGGTCGAGCGTCTTTCCGGCGAACATGCGGGCGACGGCTATTTCGGAATGTTCTCGGTGCGCCCGGACGCGCAGGGCAACGGGACCGGCCGCGCGCTGCTCGGCGAAGCCGAGCGCGTCGCGCGCGATGAACTGCGCTGCCGCGTGATGCGCATGAGCGTGATCGACGCGCGCGCGGAGCTGATCGCGTGGTACGAGCGGCGCGGTTATGGGCGCACCGGTGAACACAAGCCGTTTCCGTATGGCGATCTGCGCTTTGGTATTCCGAAGCGGGACGATTTGCGCTTCGAATGGCTCGTCAAGGAACTGGCGCGGGATGATGGAACGGGACATGCCGGATGAATGGGTGAAAGTCTGCGTGCAGGACGAACTGCTGCCGGGCGAGTTCAAGGTCGTATGGGACGACGACACCGCGATCGCGGTCTACAACCTCGACGGCAGCCTGTACGCGATCGAAGACGTCTGTACACACGATGGTGGCGAACTGGCCGGCGGCGACGTGCACGGGTTCGAGGTCGAATGTCCGCGGCACGGCGCGCGTTTCGATGTGCGCACCGGTCAGGCGACGCTGGCGCCCGCTACGGAACCGGTCGCAAGTTTTCCCGTGCGCGTTGAAGACGGCATGATCTTCACGCGCGACGATCGCTGACCGCGATGCTCCGCGCGCTTCGGGCTAGCCGGCGCTGTTGAGGCAGCCTCGGATCAAGTCGCAGATCGGCCAACCGCGGACATTAGTGTCCCCGGATAAGCTCCTCCAAAGCAGTCGGTCAGGTAATTTCGCAGAGGCTGACGCCACTCCCAGACTCAGAGAGGAAGATCGATGAAACTTGGTTCGTTCGTCATCTTTTGCGCGATTGGGTTGCTGGCCAGGCCAGCAACCTCTGTGGCGAAAGCAACTTCATCCACGCAGGCGATCCCCACGCCCCAAGCAGCTGCGGCGTTCGCACAGGCGCTTACCCTGTGCAGCGCGGACGACGGCAGGCTTTGGGGCCACTCCCTTTGCGTGCCCATGATGTTTGTCGACTCCGCAAACCGCGAAGCGGTGCTCAACCAGCCAGCCAAGGGTGCCATAAAGGACGGTACGGTGTACCGTCTCACGCTGCCATCGGATATCGGCATTGCCAACACATCCTTTGAATTCCAGGGGAGGCGCTGGAGCATGGTGATGTGGCCGCTGCCGGCCGATGCCACGCTGCGCGCCATCTTGCTCATGCATGAGTCCTATCACAGCGTCCAGCCGGCGCTGGGGCTGCAGGGCAATGGCGGCCTCGGCAAAAATGCCGAACTGGATTCCCGAAAGGGGCGAATCTGGATGCGCGGCGAGTTGGTTGCGCTACGTACTGCCCTGCAGGCGTCCGGCGAGCAACGCAAACAAGCACTTGCCGATGCGTTGTTGTTCAGGGTTTATCGCATGAGTCTGTGGCCGAGCGCGGCCGCCGACGAACAGAGTCTGGAACTCAACGAAGGCTTGGCCGAATCTACCGGCATTGATGCAACCCAGCACCATGCCGGTGCCCGCACTGCCGCCGCCATCCACGACATCGACAGCGTGGAAAAGGAACGCAGTTTCGTCCGCTCGTTTGCCTATGCGACCGGACCCGCCTACGCGGAGCTGCTCGATGCAGTGCAGCCTGATTGGCGTCGCAACGTAACGCCGGAATTTGCGTTTGGCAGGGCCACGGCAACCGCATACCATGTCGCGATGCCGAAACCCGACGCGAATCGGGCCGTGGCTGCCATCATGAAGTACGGCGGCAAGCAGATCATCGCGCAAGAAGATACCCGGGCCAAGGCGACCGCCACCCGCAATGCCCGCTTCACCAAGGCCCTTGTTGACGGTCCGACGCTGAATTTGCCGCTGGGAAAATTTTCGATTTCCTTCGACCCACGGCAGGTATACAGCCTGCCCGGTCACGGCAGTGTGTACCAGACCCTGACTCTCGGAGATGCTTGGGGCAACTTGGAGGTCCATGGCGATGGCATGGCGCTCATTCCATCAACCTTCAGCAGCGTGGCCGTGCCGTTGGACAAAACACCCGTGGGTACACAGCTTGTCGGGAACGACTGGTCGCTCACCTTGAACAAGGGCTACAGTTTCCAGCCTGACCCGCATCGCGAGGGATCATTTGTCGTGACCCGCGACAAGCCTTGAGCAGGTTGCACCCTCAGCGGTCTGAGATAGTCCGGTTCTTGGGTCAGCAGGCTTTCCCGAGAGTGGGCGTTGGCCACGGGCCGCAACGTGTCGTGAGCGAACCTCCGCGCTGGCGACCGCCGCGGCCATGCGTTACGGGCGTAGTCCCATCAATGGCCGATGGTCGTGTGCAGGAGCAATTGGCGAGAATGCATTGAGCGCCTCGTCGCACGTTGGTGAGCCGCATGTGGGTGAACCGGCCCGCAATGGAATCAACACGGTTGGGGCGTCCGCTACGCTTGAGAACGGCCACTCGCGCTTTACGGCCGAGTGTCACCGTCGGGTCGGCCTCGTCATCCGCCAGCGATAGCCGGCTGAGGCGGAAACCTGATTTCCACCCGCAACCCGTGCGGATCGTTGTGGTTGCTGATCGAGAGTTCCGCGCCGTGGCGTTCGGCGATTTCGCGCACGATTGCGAGGCCGAGGCCGGTGCCCTCGTGGCCGTTGCCCATGGCGCGGAAGAATCGTTCGCCCAGGCGCGGGATCAATTCCGGTGCGACGCCGGGGCCGTTGTCCTGCACGGCTATCGTGCAGCCGCCGTTTGCCGCGGGCTGCAGCTCCACCGTGATGACTGCACCACCGCGTGCGCCGTAACGGGATGCGTTGTCGATCAGGTTGCCGAGCAGTTCGCGCAGCAGCACGGCGTCGCCAATCACGGTGGTGCCATGTTCCGGCCCGTGGTAGCCGAGGTCGATGCCCTTGGCGAGTGCATCGGGCACGCGTGCTGCGACTTCGTCGCGCACCAGCCTTGCCATGTCCAGCGGCGCGGCGGCACCCAGCGATTCATCGGGCGCCTGCGCGCGCGCCATGGCCAGCAACTGCCCGGCCGCGCGCGCGGTGCCGGCGGACAGCCGCTCGACGTGTGCCAACGCTTCGCGCACGGTTTCGGGACGCGGATCGGCCAGCGCGCGTTCCGCCTGCAGGCGCAAACCAGCCAGTGGCGTGCGCAGCTGGTGAGCGGCATCGGCAATGAAACGCTGCTGCTGGCGCAGCATGCGATCGAGCCTTCCCAGCAGTGCGTCGATGGTGGCGACCAGCGGCTGCACCTCCAGTGGCGCGTCAATGGTGCGCAATGGCGACAAATCGCCGGCTTCGCGCATTCGGATTTCGTGGGCCAGCGGATCGAGCACCCGAAGGCCTCGGTTGATGCCCAGCCACACCAGCGCCATCGCGACACCGATCAACAGCAGTTCGATGGGAACCGTCGAAACCAGCAATTCGCGCGCAAGTGCGCGCCGCTTGTTGATCGTTTCCGCCGTCGAGATGACCAGCACGTCGCCGGGATCGGCCTTGTTGGCCAGGAACACCGATGCCATGCGCATGGGCAGGCCACGGTCGAGGAAGTTGGTGAAGACCGGACTGCCATGGCTGGCCTTCGGACTGGGTTGGGGCAGGTCGTCGTTGCCGGCCAGCACGCCATAGTGCAGGCTGCGCACCGCGAATTCGTTGCGCTCCTTGACCGAGAACTGCAAAAGGATGCGAGCCTGGTCGCTCAGTTCGTTGCGGCCGGCGTCGCTGTTGACGAGATCGCCGATTGCCTGTGCGCTGTCCAACAGCCAGCGGTCGTACACCTTGTTGGCGTAGTGCAGGCCGATCACGTAGTTGATGACGCCGCCGCAGACGAGTACCGCCAGCAGTGGTATCGAAACGAACAGCAACAGGCGGCGGCGCAGGCTCGGATTACGGATCATCATCGGCCTCGAGCAGGTAGCCGAGGCCGCGCACCGTGCGCAAGTTCACGCCGGTGTCTTCGAGCTTGCGCCGCAGGCGGTGCACCGCGATGTCCAGGCCGTTGTCGGTGAGCGCGTCGTTCCACGTGCACAGCGCTTCGATCACGTGCTCGCGCGACGTCACCCGGTTGTGGCGGGATGCCAGCACTTCCAGCAGGGCGAATTCGCGCGCCGTGAGGTCCAGCGGCTGATCGCCGATCGTCACCCGCCGTCCGGCCAGGTCGATGGACAACTGCCCGAGCTGCAGGATGGGCACACCGCGATTGCTCTGGCGGCGCAACAGGGCGCGCACGCGTGCGTCGAACTCGGCCAGGCTGAAAGGTTTCACCAGGTAGTCGTCAGCGCCGAGGTCGAGGGTGCGTACGCGCAGATCCACATCCTCGCGTGCCGTGATCACCAACACTGGTACGCCGTCGTGCGCGGCGCGCAGGCGGCGCAGCACCTGGCTGCCTTCTTCACCCGGCAGGCCGAGGTCCAGCACCACCAGCGCAAAAGCGTGCTCCTGCAGGGCGGCGATCGCGGCCTTGCCGTTGGCGAGATGATCCACCGCGTGGCCCGCGCGTTCCAGCGACGCGCAGACCGCATTCGCGATGGCGGCATCGTCTTCGACTACCAGCATCCGCATGTCGGTGCCCCGCGTGGGTGATGTGGAAAGGATATCAAGGGTACAGCTTGACCAGCACGATTTCGCCGGCGCCTTCGATCAGCGTCCGCTCCTGCGTGTCGCCGGGTGTGACCAGCGCGGCATCGTGAGGGTTCAATGCCACGTCGTTGCCATCGTTGGCAGCGCGCAGGGTGGCCTGCCCGGATTCGAGATAGACCAGCCAGCGCACACCGGATTCGCCGGGCAGGAACATCGTGTCGGCCAGCGTGCGCGGAAGCGCTTCGCCGCGCGCACCGCCGCGCAGCATCAGGTTGAAGTCGCGCGTCGCGCCTTCCGGCAACAGACCTTCCGGCGCGGGTGATCCATCGAATCGCAGCACCTCGAAACGGCTGGCATGCAGCATGATCCCGTCGTGAAACCGCAGCGTCATCGGTGCGTCCAGCGGGATCAGCGCGCGACGCGTGGCGGCAAGTTCGGAAAACGGGCCTTCCTGTTCCACCCTCGCCACGCTTACGCGCACCTGCCAGTCCGCGTCGTCGGGTTCGCGCAGAATCACCGTGGTGACACCGGCGCCATTGGCCCATGGTTCGTCGCGCTGGACAGCGCGTGGAATGGTTTGCACGGAAGGCATCGCGCGATGATAGCGAGGGCGGCGTGCGCGGGTTCAGTCGATCAGCTTGCGCAGCGCGTCCAGGCCAGAGCGCAAACTCTCGTCCCACGCATAGCCGACGATCGCTTGTTCCGTATGCGCATCACGGAATTCCTCTTCCTGCCCCGGTGCAAGCAGATGGCGGTAGTCCACGGTCAATTCTTCCCCTGCATCCAGGTCACGTGCGGCGAAGATGAAACCGAGCAGCCACAAGCCGTTCGGTTCGAAGCTGTGGTTGACGTAGCACTCGTCGGGCCAGTCGGGCGAAAGGGTGTAGCGGTCCTCGAACCAGCGCACCGAGGTGTGCAGTTGCGCGACGCGTTCCGGGTCGGACAGGATTTCCGCGAACGACCAGGTGCGATCGATCGCATCGGGCGCGATGGCGATCCGGCCGCGCCGCAGCGGTTCCTCCAGGAACAGGCCTTTGCCTGCACCGGGAATGGTGGACGGGCCGATGCGGTAGCGGGGCAGGATCACGAGGGTCGCGCAGGTTGTGCAGGCGCGCCAGTGTAGTGGTGTGCCGCGGTCTTGCGGATGCCGGTGCCGCGGATCGAGATCCGCGGCACCGGCACCGTCAAACGTCAGTGCTTGCGGGACTTCTTCCGCGCAGTCCCGGTCGCGGTCTTTGCGTCGGACGCGCCGCCATGGAGACGGATGGCATCACGATTTCGCTCGAGGGTTTTCGCGCCCACGCCCTTGACGTTGCCGAGGTCGTCGACGCTCTTGAACGGGCCGTGCGCGTCGCGATAGGCGACGATGGCCTGGGCCTTGCCGAGGCCGATGCCATCGAGCGAGGTCGCGATGGTTTGCGCATCCGCCTTGTTGACGTTGACCGGCGTCGCGGCGAATGCCGGCAGCACCATGGCGAAGCAGAGCGCGAGTGCACAGAGTGTTTGCTTGAACATGTCGGGTCTCCCTGGTGAATGGATCGCACCGGCGATGCGGCGCGTGGGAACAGGATGCCGCGGTCGCGGCGCCGCCACAGTCAGGCACCGGAGCAGCCGCATGTCGGCCGATTCGGACGGCGCGTGTGGGGATCGTCCGATCGGGCGGCTGTTACACTGGGCTATTGCCTATTCGCAGGAGGTTGTCCATGGATGCCAGCAAGGCCGGCGTCTTCATCGGAAAGATCTGGGACGACGAAGTGGTGCCGCGGATCACCGAATACATCAGGATCCCCAACAAGTCGCCGATGTTCGACAAGGATTGGGCGGCGCACGGCTACATGGATGCCGCGGTCGGCTTGATGGAAAAGTGGGCGCGCGCGAAGCTGGAATCGCTGCCGGGTGCGACGCTCGAAGTGGTGCGCCTGCCGAATCGCACGCCGCTCATTTTCATCGACGTGCCGGCGTCGGGCAACCAAGCGCGCCCCGATGATTGCGTGCTGCTGTACGGACACCTCGACAAACAACCGGAAATGACTGGCTGGAGCGAAGGCCTGGGACCGTGGGACCCGGTGCTGAAGGGCGATCGGCTGTACGGCCGCGGTGGCGCCGATGACGGCTACGCGATTTTCGGTTCGCTGTCGGCGCTGTTGGCGCTGCACGAGCAAGGCGTACCGCATGCGCGTTGCGTGGTGATGATCGAAGCCTGTGAAGAATCGGGCAGCTACGACCTGCCGCATTACGTCGATCACCTCGCATCGCGCATCGGCCAGCCATCGCTGGTGGTGTGCCTGGATTCCGGTTGCGCCAACTACGACCAGTTGTGGCTGACGACGTCGCTGCGCGGCATGACCGGCGGCGAACTGACCGTCGAAGTGTTGACGGAAGGCGTGCATTCGGGCGATGCATCGGGCGTGGTGCCCGACAGCTTTCGCATCATCCGCGATCTGTTGTCGCGGCTGGAAGATCCGG
>Ga0207652_10005608_pt1 | contig 10180 bp, 6 predicted proteins | sample KBSC63BmetaG_FD_184334 | JGI IMG/M metagenome (GOLD analysis project Ga0207652, IMG submission 184334) | Corn rhizosphere microbial communities from Kellogg Biological Station, Michigan, USA - KBS C6-3B metaG (SPAdes) (version 2) | ecosystem: Host-associated > Plants > Roots > Rhizosphere ...
GAGGGTTTGGAACGACTGCTTCGCGGGCTCGAATCGGGCGCAATCCGGATGGTCACGCGCGACCTCACCGCGCCGTCGCCGCTCGCCCTCGAAGTCCTGTCGGCGCGGCCCTACGCCTATCTCGACGATGCGCCGCTCGAGGAGCGGCGGACGCAAGCGGTGTTGAGCCGGCGCTGGCTCGACCCCGAAGAAGCGGCCGATCTCGGCCGGCTCGATCCCGAGGCGATAGCGCGGGTGCGCGAGGAAGCCTGGCCCGACGCCGCCAATGCCGACGAGCTGCATGATGCGCTGGTATGGCTCGGCTTCGTCTCCACGACGGAGGCGCAGGCCGGGCCGGGCTGGAACGCCTGGCTCGAAGAGCTCGCACGCCAGAACCGCGTCGCTCTTCTGCACGCCAAGCCCGCGAAGCTATGGATTGCCGCCGAGCGCCTGGCCCAATTTCGCGCAGTTTGGCCGGACGCCACGCTGACGCCCGCGATCGTTGCCCCCGCAGCCTATGCCGGGCACGCCTGGTCGCGCGACGCGGCGCTGATCGAAATCCTGCGCGGGCGCCTCGAAGGTCAGGGGCCGGTCATGCGGAGCGCGCTCGCCGCGCCGCTTGGCCTGCCGCCGGCGGAAATCGCGGCGGCCCTCGCCGCGCTCGAGGTGGAGGGCTTCGCGCTGCGCGGCCGCTTCACCGCGAGCGCGATCGAAGACGACGAGTGGTGCGAGCGCCGGCTGCTCGCGCGCATCCACCGTTACACGCTCAAGCGGCTGCGCGCCGAGATCGAACCGGTCGCCGCGCGCGACTTTCTGCGCTTCCTTCTCGAATGGCAGGGCGTCACGTCAGGCGCGCGCCGCGAGGGGCCGGACGCGGTCGGGGCGGTAGTCTTGCAGCTCGAAGGTTTCGAGGCGCCGGCCGGCGCATGGGAGAGCGAGATCCTGCCGGCACGCCTTTCCGGCTACGAGCCGGATTGGCTCGACGACCAGTGCCGCGCCGGTCATGTCGCCTGGGCGCGGCTCAGGCCGCGCAACGGACGGGTCGACGGGGGCGAGCGCAAGGCGAGCCCGGTGCGAACGACGCCGATCACACTGCTGCCGCGCCGGCATGCCGCGTTGTGGGCGTCGCTGTTGCCGCCGACCGACGACATCCGCCCCGGCCCGCGCGCGCAAACCGTCGCCGACTGCATTCGCGAGCATGGCGCATCGTTCTTCGACGAGCTCGTCGATGGCACCGGCCTGTTGCGTCCGCAGGTCGAAGAGGCGCTCGCCGAACTCGTCGCCCTCGGCATCGTCACTTCCGACAGCTTCATCGGCCTGCGCGCACTCCTCGTTCCCTCCGACCGCCGCAAATCCGCCGCCGGCGCAGGGCGCCGCCGGCGCAGCGCCAATTTTGGCGTCGAAGACGCCGGGCGATGGGCGCTCGCACGCCGCAAGCGGCCGCAATCGGACGGCGCGCCGGTCGAGGCCGGCGCAATCGAGCATCTGGCGCGCACGCTGCTGCGCCGCTATGGCGTCGTCTTCTGGCGCCTGCTCGAGCGCGAGGCCGCGTGGCTGCCGCCGTGGCGCGACTTGCTGCGCGTATATCGCCGGCTTGAAGCGCGCGGCGACATCCGAGGCGGTCGTTTCGTCGCCGGCTTCTCGGGCGAGCAATTCGCCCTGCCGGACGCCATCGGCCTCCTGCGGGAGATGCGCCGCCGGCCGGAGACAGGCGATCTCGTCTCGCTCTCAGGCGCCGACCCCCTCAACCTCGCCGGCATTCTGACGCCTGGGCCGAAGCTCGCGGCGCTGACCGGAAACCGGCTGCTCTATCGCGGCGGCGTGCCATTCGCGCTGCTGGCGGGCGGCACGGTCGATTTCCTCGAAAAGGCGGACGCCGCTACCGAATGGACCGCTCACAAGGCATTGCTGCGCGGTCCGACGCGGGCACCGCTCTATCCTCGTCCGAAATCTCCGGACGATATTGCATCCGCGATATAGGGGCATGGCAAGCGCGCCGGACTTCCTCCTGGCGCCGAGACCCAAGCAGCTTCGTCTCCTCAGCGCCGCGGCAAGAGTACGTGCCGAATAACGACTTGCTCGACGTTCCGGCGCCGTGCAACATGAGCTTATGGTGAGCGGGTTGTGTACGGGCGCAAAACACTCAACTGCGGCGTGCGGTCGCTTTTCGACCTGGCTACTCGTGCTCATGTGCGGCGCGCTGGCCAGTTGCGGCTTTCATTCGCTTTACGGCGGCACCGAGTCCACGCAATTCGACGAAACACTTGCCTCGGTGCAGGTCGACCCGATCTCCGAGCGAATCGGGCAGCGCATCGCCAATTCGCTGCGAGACGCCCTCAACCCCACCGGCGAGAAGATAGCAAAGCGCTACACCCTCATCGTAACGCTCTCGACATCGACCGGCGACGTGGCCATCCGAAAGGACGGCACCGCGTCACGGCAGCAAGAGATCGTTTATGCCAGCTTCGTGCTGTATGGACTCGATGGCTCCGTGCCGCTTTTCAGGGGCTCGGCCCGCTCGCAGCGTTCCTACGATGTCGGCGAGAGCCCGTACAGTGTCGTCGTCGCGAACACCAACGCGCAGACCCGGGCGGCGGAGGCGATCAGCGCGGAGATCCGCGACCGGCTCACGGTATATTTTCAGCGCCAAGCCGCAAAATCCTAGGGCTCCTTGGCCTCGGCGCTTCTGGGCCGAGCGCCCAAGCTGGGCCGCACGAACATAATCCGGCAGAGCCCTGCAACGGCAGGTCCTCTCGTTCTTATCATAGGGGTCCATCCGGATCGTTCGATGCTTCCTTGGAATGCGGCGGACCAGCCTGGGCATACCCTATCAGCCAAGGGTATTTGGAACTAGGCTCGGGCCGAAGGCCCCCCCTATAATCCGGCCGCCATGCACGGATTGACCCGCTATATCCTGCGCCAGACGCTCGGCACGACGCTGTTCGTGACCGCGGCGCTGAGTGCGGCGATCTGGCTGACGCAGTCGCTGCGCCTCGTCGATCTCATCGTCAATCGCGGCCTATCGATCGAGCTCTTTCTCTATCTCGGCATCCTCATCCTGCCGCGTTTCGTCGATATCGTCCTGCCGATCGGCATCTTCATCTCCGTCCTCTTCACCTACAACAAGCTGATCGCCGAGAGCGAGATCGTCGTCATGCGGGCCGCCGGGATGAGCCAGTTCGGCCTCGCCAAGCCAGCCTTCATCCTGAGCGGCATCGGCGTCGTAATCCTGTTCGCGCTGTCCGCCTATTTCCTGCCGACGGCCAATCGCGCGTTTAAGGATCTGCAGTTCGAGATCCGCAACAAGCTCGTCTCCGCTGTCCTCCAGGAAGGCACGTTCACGACGATCTCGGACAATCTCACGGTTTATGTCCGCAAGCGCGATGCCAATGGCGAGATGACCGGCTTCCTGGTTCAGGACGAGCGCGACAAGGAGAAGCCGATCACCATCATCGCCGAGCGTGGCGCCTTCGTCGAAACCGACAGCGGCACACGCGTGTTTCTCGTCAACGGCAACCGCCAGCAGATGGACCGCGCCACCGGCAAGCTATCGGTCCTGACATTCGAGAAATACACGCTCGATCTATCCGACGGACAAGGCGCGACCACAGTTCGCATCCGCGAGCCGCAGGAGCGCTATCTCGGCGAGCTGTTCTTTCCCGCGGCGAACGAAACGACCTCGACGGCGTCCGAGCAAAACGCGTCGGAGGTCCGGACCTTCCGCAACAGCCTGCGTCTGGAGGGCCACCAGCGCCTGATCGTGCCGCTGACGGCGATCGCTTTTGCGGTCATTCCGCTGGTCACCCTGCTCTACGGCGAGTTCAACCGGCGCGGCCAGATCCGCCGCATCCTGCTCGCTGTCGTGCTGGCGCTGCTGTTCGAGACGCTCGATCTCGGCTTGCGCAACCTCGCGGTGCGCTATCCCGCCGGCATCGTCCTGATGTATCTCAACGCGCTGCTGCCGATTGCCATCGGCTGCATCTTCCTGCTCGACGACAACCGCCGCCTGACGCTACGCCGGGCGCCCGCGGCAGCCACCGCATGAGCCGACAACCCGACGGAGCGAACGCGCCGTGGTGATCGCCCGGACACTTTCCAGCTATCTGGCGCGCCAGGTCCTCATCTGGTGCGGCGGCGTCTTCGGCATCATGATGACGATCACCTTCCTTCTCGACTACCTCGAGCTCATCCGGCGCGGCGCGGCGCGGCCAGAGGCCACACTCGGACTGCTCCTCGAGATGGCGGCGCTCAAGCTGCCGCACATGGCGCAGGAGGTGCTGCCCTTCGGCATCCTGTTCGGGACGATGCTTGCGTTCTGGCGGCTGACGCGCAGCAACGAGCTCGTCGTCGCTCGCGCCGCCGGCGTCTCGGTCTGGCAATTCCTCATGCCAGCGGAGCTCTTCGCGCTGGTCATCGGCGTGCTCGCCGTCACCGTATTCAACCCGGTGGCCTCGGTAATGCAGGCCAGTTTCGAGAATCTGGAAGCCCACGTGTTGCGCGGCTCGACCGACCAGTTCACCTTGACCCATTCGGGGCTATGGCTGCGCGAGACCGACGACCAGGGCAATCAGCGCATGCTCCATGCCGAACATTCGAGCCAGAACGACAGCACTCTCGAGCACGTCACCATCCTGTTCTTCCGCGGCGTCGATCAGTTTACCGAGCGTGTCGACGCCAAGGAGGCACGGCTGATGCCGGGACATTGGGAGATCACCGATGGCGTGCGCTGGCAGCTGAATGGCGAGAGCGAGCCGTTCGCTCGGCTCCAGCTCGCCACCCTGCTGACGCCGAGAAAGATCCAGGAGAGCTTTGCCTCGCCGGAGACGATGTCGTTCTGGGACCTGCCGGGCTTCATCCGCCTGCTCGAAGTATCGGGCTTCTCGACACAGCGCCACCGCCTCTATTTCAACGCCCTCTTGGCGCGACCCTTCCTGCTCTGCGCCATGGTGCTTATCGCGGCGACATTCAGCCTGCGCATGCAGCGGCGCGGCGGCGCCACGCTGATGATCATGGGCGGCGTCGCCACCGCCTTCGCGCTATTCTTCCTGTCCGACATCGTTTTCGCGCTCGGCCTGTCGGCAACCATTCCGGTGGCGCTGGCGGCATGGACGCCGGCCGGCGTCTCGATGTTGATGGGCGCGGCGATGCTGCTGCATCTCGAAGATGGTTAGGACAGGCGCGGCGGCAGCGGGTATTTTGCTTTAGAGGGGGCCGGTTCGGGGGCGATGACAGTGAGGGCGGCGATCGCGAGAATGTCGGCGTCCGGCCGGCGGGGCGTCCCGCCGGCATGAGGCGCGGCGCGCTTCTGGTCTGCCTGCTGTGGCTGATCGCCGGCGTCGCGTCGGCTGCCCCGGCACGGCCGAACGATGCCGGCGCGATGCTGTTCTCCGCCGACGAGCTGCAGAACGACGAGGAGCTCGGCCTCGTGGTCGCCCGCGGCCACGTCGAGATCAGCCAGGGCCAGCGCATTCTGCTCGCCGACACGGTGACTTACAACCAACGTACCGATACGGTGACGGCGGCGGGGCATGTCAGCCTGCTCGAGCCGACCGGCGAGATCCTGTTCGCCGAGTTCATCGAGCTGACCAACCGCTTCCAAGACGGGTTCATGCAGGACATCCGCGCGCTGCTCTCCGACCGCTCGCGTCTCGCCGGCAATACCGCGCGGCGCACCGGCGGCAACCGGCTCGAGCTGCGGCGCGGCGTTTATTCACCCTGCGATCTGTGCCGCGAGGATCCGACGCGGCCGCCGATCTGGCAGTTGCGCGCCGAACAGATCGTGCATGACAAGCTTCAGCACATCATCGAGTATCGCGACGCCACCCTCGAGGTCGGCGGCATTCCCATCCTCTATACGCCATATCTGTCGCACCCCGATCCGAGCATCAAGCGGCAGAGCGGCTTGCTTCCCCCAACCATCGGCAACTCGACCAATCTCGGCGGCCATGCGACGATCCCCTATTTCTGGGCGATCGGACCGGATCGCGATGCCACGATCTCGCCGATCTTCACGACGGACGCCGGTCAGGTCGCCGCCGGCGAGTACCGCCAGCGTTTCTCGAACGGCGAAGTGAAGGGCAGCGGCAGCATCAACTACGATCCAACCGGCAATGCTGCGCCGGGTACATTGGTGCGCGGCCATGCCTTCGGCACCGGCGCCTTCGCCCTCGACGAGAACTGGCGCAGCGGGTTCCAGCTCCAGCGCTCGACCGACCAGACCTATCTGCGGCGCTTCCATTTCGGCGGAACCGAGAACTTCTTGACGAGCCGCGCCTATGGCGAACGCTTCGACCAGCGCAGCTTTCTCGGCATCAACTCGTACGCTTTCCAGACGTTGCGCCAGGGCACCAACGATCACACCCAGCCGATCGTCATGCCGGAGGTCAACTACAACTGGCTGGGCGAGCCCGATTCCTACGGCGGACGGCTCAATTTCGACGCCAATCTACTCGACCTCAACCGACTGCAAGGGACCGGCAGCCATCGCCTGTCGCTCGGCACCGGCTGGACGCTGCCGTTCACCGACCCGACTGGCGGCGCCTACACGCTGTCGACGACGATCCGCGGCGACACCTACTACGCAACCGATCTGCAGGTCATGCCGAACGACCCCTCCCGCGATGCGTTCGCCGGCCGCGTCTTCCCGCAAGTGGCGCTGCAGTGGCGCCATCCGTTCGTGCGGCGCGGCACCAATTTCTCGCAGACGATCGAGCCGATTGTCATGGCGGTCGCCGGGCCGAAAGGCGAGAACCCAGCGACCATTCCCAACGAGGACAGCTTGGCTTTCGATTTCGACGACACCGACCTGTTCGTGCCCAATCGCTTTGCCGGCATCGATCGTGTCGACGGCGGCGAGCGCGTCGATTACGGTGTGAACGCCAGCATCTATGGCGACCAGGGCGGCAGCTCGCAGTTCCTTGTCGGCCAAAGCTATCGACTGCAGAACAACAGCAACTTCACGGCCGGTTCAGGGCTAGCCGACAAGCAGTCGGATGTCGTCGGTCGCATCATCGTGTCGCCGAACAGCTATTTCGACATGGTCTACCGCTTTCGCCTCGACAAGAACGATCTGCGCCCCCAGCGGCACGAGGTCGGTTTTTCCGGCGGCCCGGAAAAGCTGCGCTTGTCGCTCAACTACATCAAGCTTCCGGCCGATCTGATCACCAGCGATCCGACGCCGCGCGAGCAGATCTCCGTCGGCGTTACCGCGGGCCTATCCCGCTACTGGACGGTGTCCGCATCGACCACCCAAAGCCTCACCAGCCAACTCGGCGTCAGCTCGATCTCGTCGGGCTTGGTCGCGATCTACCGCGACGAGTGCCTCGCCTTCATCACCTCGCTGACGCAATCGGGCACCAGCGACCGCGACGTCAAGCCGGGCGCCTCGCTGCTCTTCACCCTGGTGCTGAAGAACCTCGGCGATATCAGCGCGCCAGCCTTTGCTACCGGCGGCGTGCAGTGACGAACCTTGTCCGGCAGGGCGGCGACATCGACGCAAGCTTTGACGACCAGCCGCATTTGCGATTGAGTAAAGCCTGGAACCAAGAAACGGCCGAGGGCAGGAAATCGATGGGATCGAGCGAAACGCAGCGCTTCATGGCGATGAAGGGGGCCGGTTACTACTCCAAGGCGACGACAGGGGCGAAGCACGTCATCGATGGCGCGACCGACCTGATCCTCGACGCGGTCGGCCGCATGAACCTCGCCGATGACGGTTCCGCCTTCCGCGCCGTCGATATGGGCGCCGCCGATGGCGGGACCTCGATCGACATGTGGCGGAAAGTTCTCAGGGACGTCCGCCGCCGCGTGCCATCGCGGCCGATCGAGATGGTCTATTCCGACCTGCCGCGCAACGATTTCAGCCAGCTCTTCCGCTCGATCCACGGTCAGACCGATATCGAGAGCTATTATACCGAGATCGGCGATCTCTACGTCTTCGCCTCGGCAACGTCATTCCATCAGGCAATCTTTCCGGCGAGCAGCCTCAATCTCGGCTTCTCGGCGACGGCGTCGCACTACATCTCGAAGAACCCCTGCAACATCTCGGATCATGTCCACATGGTCGGCGCCAGCGGCCGCGAGCGTGCCGCCTATAGCGAGCAGGGCCGCCTCGACTGGGAGCGGATGCTCCTCGCACGCACGCGCGAGCTGGTGCCGGGAGGCCGACTCTGCCTCTTCAATTTCGGCATCGACGAGGCGGGACGCTATCTCGGCCAGACCGGCGGCGTCAGCATGTTCGATACGTTCAGCCGCCTGTGGGCGGGGCTGACCGACGAAGGCATCATCACGCGCGAGGAATTCGCCAACACCAATTTCCCGCAATGTTATCGCACGGTCGATCAGTTCGTCGCGCCGCTGACCGACAAGACGAATCCGGTCTACCGCGCCGGCTTGCGGCTGGAGCATGTCGAGACGCGCGTCGTCGGCTGTCCCTATGCGCGCGATTTCGCGCGGCACGGCGATGCGCGCGCCTTCGCCCATGCCTATATCCCGACCTTGCGTTCATGGAGCGAGCCGACCTTCGTGAGCGGCCTGTCCGCCGGCCGCCCCGGCGAGGAGCGCGCGCGCATCATCGACGAGTTCTTCGGCCGCTACGAGGATCTCGTCGCGCGCGAGCCCGAGGGTCACGGCATGGATTACGTGCACATCTATCTGATCTGCGCGAAAGCGGGCTGAGGCCGCTAGGAGACCTCGCCGGCCAGCGCTCTCACCTTCGCCAGGATAGCGGCATCGGGCCTGATGCCGTCGCGATCGGCACGCGCGCGCGCCGCCTTGCGCCCGCTTCCCTGAAGATGCACGCCCGGCTGGTCGGCTATGGCGCCGACGAGGCGCGCGATGCGCGCGGCAAAGGCGCCGCCGGAACTCGCCTCGGCGTCGATCGCGATGAAGAACTGGCCGGTCCTGGGCGGCCCGCCGGCGGTTCCTGAAAACGGGCTGGCATCCACCGACAGCGTCGCGCCGCTCGCCGCGGCGGCGAGGATCTCGACGAGCAGCGCAATGCCGACGCCCTTGTAGCCGCCGCTCGGCGCCATCGTGCCCTTCAAGGCAGTGGCGGGGTCGGTCGTCGCCCGCCCATCCGGGCCGAAGGCCCAGCCTTCGGGGATCGGCTTGCCCTCGCGGTTGCGCCGCATGATCTCGCTTTTCGCGACGACGCTCGCGCTCTGATCGATGGCGATCGCCGTCCCGCCCGACCCATCCGGCACCGCGATAGCGACGGGATTGGTGCCCACCACCGGCTTGAGACCGCCGCCGGGCGCGATCGAAGCCGGCGCGTGGGTGAAGCCGATGCCGATCAGCCCGGAGGCGGCGAGCTGTTCGGTGTGATAGCCGAGCACGCCGCAATTGTAGGAATTACGGACGGCGAGCGCCGCTATGCCCTGCTCGCGGGCCAGCGGCACGAGGCTGGCAAAACCGACGGCGATCGCCGGATGCGCGAAGCCGGTTGCAGCATCGACGGTCAGCAGGCCGGGCTTGACGCGCCGCAATTCGGGCACGGCCGCGCCGGCGACCTTGCCGCAGGCGATGTGCTCGCAATAGGTCGGCAAATAGGCGAGACCGTGCGAGGCGATGCCGTCGCGCTCCGCCGCTGCTATCGCCGCGGCGAGTGGTCCGGCATTGCGCTCGCTGGCACCGGCCGCCACCAGCGCGCGGCACGCCAGCGCCTCGATCTCGGTCGTCGTCAGATGGGTTTCGTTCGTCATGCTTCCTCCCCGCGTCACTGCCCAGCTCAGTCGGTGTCGAGCACCCCGGCGCCGGCGCCCTTCAGCCGCGACTCGTCGCTCGCGGGCACGTAAGTCCGCTGAACGAAGGCATCGAGTCGCGACCACACGGCCGCGTCGACGGGAACGCCGACGATCGCGCACCGCAGCGGCGTCCCACGCACGCCGCCGGCCGGCTTCCCGCAGGTTACGCGCGGTGCCGATGCGGCGTCGAGCGCTCCTCGTTCGGCGTCGCACCACGTGCCCTCGCCGGTGAAGACGAACCGCGCGCCGGGCCATTCGAGAACGATACCGGCGCCCGTTGCTTTCGCGATGGCGGCGGCGAAGGGCGCGAGCAGGACCGGCAGGGCGAGATCCGCCATCTCGATCGCCCGGCCGGCGGCGATCTCGTCCGCGCGATCAAGCAAGCCGGCACCGGCGATGACCGGGCACAGCATCCCGCCGCGCGCGCGCCAGCACCCCGCCGTCGACGCCATGGCGAG
>Ga0207652_10005609_pt1 | contig 10180 bp, 10 predicted proteins | sample KBSC63BmetaG_FD_184334 | JGI IMG/M metagenome (GOLD analysis project Ga0207652, IMG submission 184334) | Corn rhizosphere microbial communities from Kellogg Biological Station, Michigan, USA - KBS C6-3B metaG (SPAdes) (version 2) | ecosystem: Host-associated > Plants > Roots > Rhizosphere ...
GTCGTCGGCGACCACTGGCCCGCGGCGGTGAACGGCCGGTCGAACCGCGCGGTGAACCACAACGTGATCCCGCGGCCCATCAGGCCGCTGACGCTGCCCGTGATCGTGCGGTCGTCGACGACGTGCATCGAGGCCGGCAGCACGCCGTCGTTGTCGCGGCCGAGGTCGAGCACGACGTTCGCCTGAGTCGTCGCGGGGAAGGTGTAGCGCTCGACCGCGACCCGCGGCGTCGCCGTCATCTCCGCGCGCACCTGGTAGCGGTCGAGCGTGACGGCGTAGTAGCCGGGTTGCGCGACCTCGGTCGCGTGCTCGTACGGCGAGGCCCACTGCGTCGAGTCGTTGCTCGCCGGAGGTGCGCCGGTCGTCGGCATGAACGGCAGCTCGCCGCCGATGTGGATGCCCGCGCCGCTGAAGTGGTTGACCGAGAAACCACGGATCATCGGGTCCTGGTAGGCGTAGCCGATGTAGTTGACCGGGTCGTCGCCCTCCGGCGTGGTCGTCGCCGGGCCGGGCGTCGCCATGCCGAACGGCACGCCCCCGGCGACCTGCACGAAGCCGGCGCCGAGGGTGCCGGCGAGCGGGTTGACGAGCGCGGTGAGGTCTTCCGCACCCGTGTCGGCCAGCGCCGGCACGGCCAGGGCGGCGGCGGCAAGGGCCGCGACGGCAGCGGTGGCGCGCAGCTTCACCCTGCACGGATTCCGCATCCGTGGCCGGACTCCTGCCAGGATCGGGTCCCGTGACGGTCGTCGAGTCGTGGGTGCCGGTCCCGCCGGGATCACCGTTTCCCCTGACGAACCTTCCGTACGCCGCGACCGACGCCGGCGTCGTCGTCGCGATCGGTGACCTGGCGCTCGATGCCGGGGCCGCGGCGCGCAGCTCGGGTTCGGCGTACGCCGACGTGCTTGCGCAGCCGACGCTGGACGGCGTGCTCGGCCTCGGGCGGGAGGGATGGACCGCGCTGCGCGCAGAGATCACCTCCTGGCTCACCGATCCTTCACAGCGCCAGGCGGTCGAGCCGCACCTGGTGCCACAGGAAGACCTCGAGCTTCGACTGCCGTTCACCGTCGGCGACTACGTCGACTTCTACGCAAGCGAGCAGCACGCGACCAACCTCGGCCGAATGCTGCGGCCTGGTCAGCCGCCGTTGCTGCCGAACTGGAAGCACCTGCCGGTCGGCTACCACGGCCGCAGCGGCACGGTCGTCGTGTCGGGGACCGCGATCCCGCGCCCGTCCGGGCAGCAGCGCGGCGACGACGGCCCGGTGTTCGGTCCGAGCCGCCGGCTGGACATCGAGACCGAAGTGGGCTTCGTGGTGGGGACGCCGTCACGACGTGGTGAGCCCGTTCCCGTCGACAGGTTCCCGGAGCACGTGTTCGGCGTGTGCCTGGTCAACGACTGGTCGGCCCGCGACATTCAGGCATGGGAGTACCAGCCGCTCGGGCCGTTTCTCGGCAAGTCCTTCGCCACCTCGATCTCGCCGTGGGTGGTGCCGCTCGATGCACTGGCCTCGGCCCGGGTGTGGCCGGCCTCGGCGCACACCGCGCTGCTGCCCTACCTGCGGGAACGCGAGGCGTGGGGCCTCGACCTGCGACTCGAGGTGCGGGTCAACGGCGAGCTCGTGTCGCGCCCGCCGTACAAGTTCATGCACTGGTCCCCCGCGCAGATGCTCGCGCACCTGACCGTCAACGGCGCGAGCGTCCGGACCGGTGACCTCTACGCCTCGGGCACGGTCAGCGGACCGCGCCGGCAGGAGTGGGGCTCGCTCATCGAGCTGTGGGACAACGAGCGGTTCCTCGACGACGGCGACGAGGTCGTCATGACCGCAACCGCGCCGGGCGCCGACGCCACCACGATCGGTTTCGGCGAGGTGCGCGGACGCATCCTGCCCGCGCGCTCGTCGTTGGACAAGGAGTGAGGGCGGCCGAGCGCGAATACCTGAGCGTGCACCTTCTGCGTGCGGCGTTCGTCGCGGTCGCCACGACGGCACTCGGCCTGCCGTTTCTGCCGCCGGTCGCAGCCGCGACGACCGGCCCGGCGTACGCCGCAGTCGGCTTCGCCCACAACGCGACGACCCTGATCGTGGGGCGGTTCGGCGGCACGGCTCGCACGATCTATCGCGGCGACAGCCCGGCGTCGATCCAGGAGCCGTCGGTCTCACCGGACGGTCGGCGCGTCGCCTTCGACGAGGTCGAGGGGTCGGGCTTCCCGCGGATCGCCGTCATCAACGTCGACGGCACCGGCCACAAGTTCCTCACCGGCAACGTCACCGACCGCGACCTGTCGGCGCCGGTCTGGTCGCGGGACGGCAAGCGCATCTACTTCGGCAGCTACAACACCGAGCGCCAGAACAACTACGCGGCGTACTTCGTCCCCGCCGACGGCTCCGCTCGCATGACGGCAGTCCCGCATGGCAGCGACGCGCGCCCCGAGTCGCTGTCGGCCGACGACAAGACCCTCGCGTTCGACACGATGGTGTCCGGCGAGCGCTGGCAGCGGACCGGTCTGATCGGCGTCAACGGCACGTCACGCCGGCGCGTGGGCGGCGCGAACCTCTGGCAGGCAGCCTGGCGTCCGCGCACATCGACGTTGGCCGTCTCGCGAGTGCTGCGCGAGGGCAACGAAGCGGTGACGATCCAGATTCAGCTGCTCAACATCAGCACCGGCCGCTACCACGCACTGTCCGCCACCCAGTCGGCGAGCGGCTACGGCGCCGCCTACCCCCTCGCGTGGTACGGCGGTTGGCTCTACTACTTGCACTACGACTACCGCAACGGCAGTCAGGCTCACCCCCAGGTGTACAAGATCAGGCCGGACGGATCGGAGCGTACGAACGTCACGCCGAGGCTGTCGGGGTGGCTCGGCCCGTTCAGCGTGCAGGGTCGCTGAAAAGCACGCCCGGGTTCAGCAGTCCGTGCGGGTCGAGCGCGCGTTTGATCGCGCGCATCATCTCGATCTCCGCCGGCGAGCGGGACAGGTCGAGCCAGTCGCGTTTGGCGCGGCCGACGCCGTGCTCGGCGCTGATGCTGCCGCCGTATGACGACACCAACCGCAGCACCGCGTCCTCAACCGGCTCGGCGCGGTCGAGGGCGTCGAGAACGTTGACGTGCAGGTTGCCCTCGTTGACGTGCCCGAACAAGATCGGTCGCGCGCGCGGGCAGGCGGCGGCGATCGTCTTCGGCAACGCGGCGACGCAGTCGGCGAGCGCCGGCAATGGCACCGCGACGTCGAGCTTCACCGGGACGCCGGCGGCATTGATCGACTCGGTGTGCGACTCGCGGTAGGCCCACAGCGCGTGCCGGCCGCGAGCGTCGCTCGCCACGGTCGCGTCGAGCACCTGCTCGGCCTCGCCGAGAGCGGCAAGCAGGTCGTCGGTGGGATCCGTTCGCTGCGCGCACTCGACGAGCACGTAGGCCGAGTGGTCGTCCGCGAACGGTGCCGGCAGACCGGTCTTCTCACGCACGAGCGCGAGACCGTCGGCGAAGAAGAGCTCGGCCGCCTCGAGCGATGGCAAGGCGCTGCGCAGCCCTTGCACGAGCGTGACCGCCGCGGCCGTGTCGTCCACGGCGACCAGTGCGACGGCCCGACCCGGGTAGAGCGGCACCAGGCGCAGCCGCAGCTTCGTGATGATCCCGAGCGTCCCCTCGCTGCCAACCAGCAGTGAAACCACGTCGTAGCCGGTGTTGTCCTTGGGCAGGCCGGCGAGGCGTGAGACCACCGTGCCGTCGGCGAGCACGGCCTCGACGCCGAGCACCTGCGCGCGGGTGGTGCCGTAGCGCAGCACCCGCTCGCCACCGGCGTTGGTTGCCGCCATGCCGCCGACGGTGCACGACTCGCGGGCGGCGAAGTCGACGCCGTAGTCGAGGCCGACCTTGCGCACCTGCTGCTGCAACGCGCTGAGCGTCACCCCCGCACCGGCGGTCACCTGCGCGGACACGACGTCGACGGGTTCGACCCCGTTGAGTCGTGCGAGCGAGAGCAGTACGGCGCCGTTGACGGGCACCGAGCCGCCGACCAGGCCGGTGTTCCCTCCTTGCACGCAGATCTGAATGCCTTGGGCCGCGCAGGCCCGCACGACGTCCGCGACCTGCTCGGTCGTCCCCGGGCGGACGACGCAGCGAGCGCGGCCGGTGAAGCGCCCGGTCCAGTCGGTCTCGTAGGACGCGGCGACCGACGGGTCGGTGAGCAGATGCTCGGCACCGACGATCTCCGCAAGCTTCTGCTCGAGGGTCACGACAGCAGCCTGACCCGCACCGTCTCCTCCATCGCGCCCAGCTCGTCGAGCACCGCCGGCGGGTAGTCCACGGCGACGTCGGTCAGCACGTAACCGAGCTCGCCGCGGGTGCCGAGCAGCTGGCCTTCGATGTTGACCTTGTGCTCGGCGAGGATGCCGTTGATGGTCGCGAGCACACCGGGAACGTTGTGGTGCACGTGCGCGATCCGGTGCGACTCGGGCCGCTGCGGCAGCGCGAGGTGCGGCAGGTTGACACTCATCGTCGTCGCGCCCTCGGTCAGGAAGTCACGCATCTTGCCGGCGACATAGCGGCCGATGTCCTGCTGCGCCTCCTCGGTCGACCCGCCGATGTGCGGTGTGAGGATGACGTTGGGCAGGCCGCGCAGCTCCGACACGAACTCGTCGCCGCGGCCCTTCGGCTCGGTAGGGAACACGTCGACGGCGGCCCCGCCCAGATGACCGCTCTCGATGTGCCGGCGCAGCGCGTGGTGGTCGACCACGAAGCCACGGGAGAGGTTGAGGAACAGGCTGCCTGCCCGCATCTTCGCGAACTGATCCTCGCCGAAGATGTCGCGGTTGCTCGGCCGGCCGTCGACGTGCAATGTGACGATGTCGCTCGACGACAGCAGCTCGTCGAGCGACTGGCAGCGCCGCGCGTTGCCGAGCGCGAGCTTGTCGGCCGTGTCGTAGAAGGACACCGTCATGCCGAGCGCCTCGGCGAGCACCGACAGCTGTGCACCGATGTTGCCGTAGCCCACGATCCCGAGTCGGCGACCACGGATCTCGTGCGCCCCCGCGGCCGACTTGTCCCAGACGCCGGCATGCATGTCGGTGTTCTTCTGGGTCAGCCGGCGGGTGAGCGCGATGATCTCGGCGATCGCCAGCTCGACGACGCTGCGGGTGTTGGAGAAAGGGGCGTTGAAGACCGCGACCCCGCGGGCGCCGGCGGTCGCGAGGTCGATCTGGTTGGTACCGATGCAGAACGCACCGATCGCCAGCAGGTCGCCGGCCTGGCTCAGGACGGCCGCTGTCACGTCGGTCTTCGACCGGATGCCGAGCAGCTGCACGCCGTCGAGCGCCGCGGCCAGCTCCGTCTCGTCGAGCGCCCGCTCCAGGAGCTCGACCTCGCAGCCGGCCGCGCGCAGCGGGTCGACCGCGTCGGGATGAACCGACTCGAGCAGGAGGGCACGCACGACGAAGCCTCGCGATTCGGCGGGGGGACGAAGCTTCAGTTTACCGGCGGCCGCTCGTCAGGCTCCGCCCGCTCGGGCGTCGACGTACGTGGCTCGACTACTTGCTCGGCTGCGGCACGGAGCAGTGGATCTTGGGGTTCACTCCGGCGTAGTTCAGCGGACCGGCGAGGGTCGTCACGGTGACGGTTCCCGCCTTGGCGCAGGTCTGCGGCTCGGATTTGAAGTAGTCGCGCTGCCATGCAGCGATGGCGCCGATGGCGAGCCAGACCACCAGCAGCAGCACCGGAATCCTCAACATGTCGGTCTATATACCCGCCTCGGCGATCTTGAAGATAGTCACAACGGGCCAGGTTGGCGGGCGGGAAAAGCGGTAAACCCGCTGGCATGAGCAGCGCCGAGTCGTTGCCGCGCGACATCGCGGTCCCGTGCGCGTGCGGGGGCTTCGTGCCCCTGCTGTGCTTCGTCGTAGACGGCCGGCCCCACAACGAGGCGCGCTGCCCCTCCTGCGACCGGCTGGTGTTCCTCAGCGCGCAGCCCTCAGTCTCCCGAGTGGCCGTCGCCTGACGGCCGGGCCCCGACCGACCGTCAGGACGTGAGGACGGCGGCGGACAGCAGGATGGCGTCGAAGAGGAAATGCGTGATGATCGGCCGACCGAGCCGCCGGTGCCGCTGGAACGACCGGGTCACCAGGTAGCCGAACGGCACGGTCGCGAGCAGGGCGATGCCGTAGTAGGCGTGGTACGACGTCCGCACCGCAAGGCTCAGCCACAATGCCGACCAAGGGCGCCAGCCACGCTGCGCCAACCTCGTCATCAGGTAGCCGTTGACCACGACCTCTTCGTTGACAGCCGTCACCGCTGAGACGAAGACGGCGTAGATGACGAAGTAGGCCGGCACGTGACTGTTGTTGGCGGTGTTGGTCAATGACTTGTCGTTGAGGATCGGGAAGAGGATCAGCGCGACGACGAAGTTGGCGAGCCAGACCCCGCCGAGCAAGCCGACCGACGGCAGGACGTCGTCACGGAGCCCGCGCCACGTCAGCCCGAGATCGCGCGGCCACACACCGCCGCGGGCGAGCAGCAACAGCGCGATCGGGGTCACGACAGCCGTCGACCCGTAGAGCAACAGCATCAACACCAGGCTTCCGGCCGGGTTGTGCTTCAACGGCAGTGCGAACTCGTCGAGGTTGCTGACTCGTTCGACGTGCCGCACCAGGAGTACGACCGCCCCCACCACGGCCGGGAGCGCGAACGCGACGACGACGACCACGGTCTCCCAACCGAGCAGGCGCGCGTTGTCGCCCGCGACCGGTTGCACCGTCTGCGGGGTAAGGCCCGGGTCGCGCGTCGCCGCGGGCACTGCGACGTACCGCCCGTCGTCGACGACGACGGTGAAAGCCGCGGCGTGCTCCAGCCGGTCCGCGGCCTCCAGGGCCGGCGCCACCTCATCGGCCGGCAGAACACGGGTGAGGTCGCGGGTCGCACGTACGACCCCCTCCTGCAGCTCCGAGGTAGCCATCCGCCACGACGCGAAGGCAGTGGCGACGACGTCGCCCGAGCGGGTCACGAGGGCAAGTGATGCCCGCCTGCGGCGCAGAACCGGCTCGATGGCGAGTCCTGCCACGTCCCGGGCGACCACTCGGCGCGACCAGAACACGCTGCGGACGACGACGGCGTCAGCCGAAACGGAAATGCCCGCGCGGAACGCGCGCACCGCGATGAACGCCAGCCCGACGGCGATCGCGGCGACGATGACGCGAGCCCGGGCATCGGCGTCCGGTGCCGCGATGCCGAACGCGAAGAACGCAGCGAGAACCGCGCACCCGCCTCCGGTCCAGCCGACGAGCGAGGCCGATCGGTGCGTCACGCCGACGCGTGCGCTGCTGCGTCTGCCCCGAGGTCGTGAGCGACCGCGAGGAACTTGTCGTTCTCCTGGTCGGTGCCGATGGTGACACGGACGCCCTCACCGGGGAACGGGCGGACGACGACGCCCCGGTCGAGACACACGGCGGCGAAGTCGGCGGAGCGATCGCCCAGCGGCAACCAGACGAAGTTCGCCTGCGACGGAGGCACGTCGTAGCCGTCGGCGACGAGCGCGCCACGCACGCGTTCGCGTTCGGCGACGGTGAGCTTGGCGCGCCGGCGTACCTCCTCGAGGTCACCGAGCGCAGCGATCGCCGACTCCTGCGCAAGCCCGGAGACGCTGAACGGCACCTGACACTTGCGCACGGCCGCGGCGACGTCAGGTTGGGCGAGGCAGTAGCCCACGCGCAACCCGGCAAGTGCGAACGCCTTGGAGAACGTGCGCGTGATGACGACGTTGGGCCGGTCACCGAGCAGCCCGAACGCATCCGGCGCGACCTCGGGGTCGACGTACTCCCGGTAGGCCTCGTCGATGACGACCAGAACCTCCGACGGCACGCCGTCGGCGAGCCGGAGCAGCTCGTCACGACCGACAGCGGTGCCGGTCGGGTTGTTGGGGTTGCACAAGAAGACGAGCCGGGCGCGATCGGTGACCGCGGCGACCATCGCGTCGACGTCGTGCACGTGGTCGACCAGCGGGATGCGAACCGCCGTGCCACCGGCGACGGCCGTGATGATCGGGTAGGCCTCGAACGCCCGCCACCCGAAGATGACCTCGTCGCCGTCGTCGACGGTCGCCCCCGCAAGCTGTCCGCACACCTCGACACTGCCGGCACCGACGGCGACCCGCTCCGGCTCGACGCCGTGGTGCGCGGCGATCGCCTCGACGAGGCGCGTTGCCGTCATGTCGGGATAGCGGCTGACGCCGGCGGCGTGCTCGCCCAGGACGGCGGCGACCGACGGCAGCAGGCCGTACGGCGACTCGTTCGACGCCAGCACGACCGCGCCGGGCACCTTCCGCCCCGGGACATAGGCGGGCAGCGATCCCATCGCCGCGCGGAGCTTGACCATGGCGCCACCTTCTCAGGTCAATCGCCGAATGCGGCAGCTAGAACGTGGATATCCGGCGATTGCAGGTCTACAGGTTGCCGCGGCGCTCCTGCTCGCGCTCGATCGCCTCGAACAGCGCCTTGAAGTTGCCCTTGCCGAAGCCCATCGAGCCGTGCCGCTCGATCAGCTCGAAGAACACGGTCGGACGGTCCTGCACGGGCTTGGTGAAGATCTGCAGCAGGTAGCCGTCCTCGTCGCGGTCGGCGAGGATCTTCAGCTCGCGCAGCCGGTCCAGCGGCACCCGCGTCTCCCCCACCCACGACCCCAGCTCGTCGTAGTAGGCGTCCGGCGTGTCGAGGAACTCCACGCCGGCGGCCTTCATCGCACCGACGGTGCGCACGATGTCGTTGGTGGCGAGCGCGATGTGCTGCACGCCCGGGCCCCCGTAGAACTCGAGGTATTCGTCGATCTGGCTCTTCCTCTTGCCGACGGCCGGCTCGTTCAACGGGAACTTCACCCGCCGCGAGCCGTCGGCGACGACCTTCGACATGAGCGCGGAGTATTCCGTCGCGATGTCGTCACCGACGAACTCCTTCATGTTGGTGAAGCCCATGACGCGGTGGTAGTAGCCGACCCACTCGTCCATGTGTCCGAGCTCGACGTTGCCGACGATGTGGTCGATCGCCTGGAACCAACGCTTCTCCGGCGCAGCGACGACCGGGTCACGTGGCACGAAGCCCGGCAGGAACACACCGGAGTAGTCACTGCGCTGCACGAGTGAGTGCTTGGTCTCGCCGTAGGTCTCGATCTGTGCCATGACGACCTTGCCGCCCTCGTCCTCGAACGACGTCGGCTCCATCACGCCACGCGCCCCGCGCGCGACGGCCAGCTCGTAGGCGTGCGCGGCGTCCGGCACCCGCAACGCGACGTCGGTGACGCCGTCCCCGTGGTCGGCCACGTGCCGGCCGATGACAGTGCCCGCGTGCACCTCGCCGGTGAGCACGAACCGCGCGCCGCCGGACTCGAGCACGTACGACGCGACGTCACGACTGCCGGTCTCGGGACCGCGGTACGCCGTCACGCGCATCCCGAACGCCGTGGAGTAGTAGTGGGCCGCCTGCTTGGCGTTGCCGACCGCGAAGTGGACGTGGTCGACGCCCTCGACCGGGAACTCGTCGGCGTGCGCTGAGGCTGTGTCCCTATCTGCCATGAGCGGAGCGTGCCCAGACTGCGCATCGTTTACAACTATCTCCCGCTACGCTGTACAACATGCCCAGTCTGGATGCGCTGGACCGCCGGATCATGCAGCTATTTGCCACCGAGCCCCGCATCGGGGTCCTCGGTGCGTCCAGAACCCTCGGCGTCGCCCGGGGCACTGTGCAGGCCCGCCTGGAGCGGCTCGAGCGCGACGGCGTGCTCACCTCGTGGGCCCCGACCGTCGACCCCGGCGCTCTCGGCTTCCCGGTCTCGGCGTTCGCGACGCTCGAGATCGCCCAACGGCAAGGTCACCGGCCCGTCGCTGAACACCTGCGCGCGATCCCCGAGGTGCTCGAGGCCTACACGATCACCGGGGCCGCCGACCTGATGGTGCGGCTGGTCGCCCGATCCAATGCCGACCTGCAGCGGGTCATCGACGAGGTCGTCGCGTCCCCGGACGTCGTGCGAGCCGCGACAGTGATCGTGCTCGCCACCGAGATCGCACCTCGTGTCGTTCCGCTCGTCGCGGTCAGCGGCGACGACTAAGGCTCCGTGCGGACGAGAACCGGTGGCGATGTGCCGGGTGACCCGACGCGGAGCCACGCGCGCGACCCGGGCTGCACGTCACGCCGCGGCCGAAGGCGCGC
>Ga0207652_10005610_pt1 | contig 10179 bp, 16 predicted proteins | sample KBSC63BmetaG_FD_184334 | JGI IMG/M metagenome (GOLD analysis project Ga0207652, IMG submission 184334) | Corn rhizosphere microbial communities from Kellogg Biological Station, Michigan, USA - KBS C6-3B metaG (SPAdes) (version 2) | ecosystem: Host-associated > Plants > Roots > Rhizosphere ...
CCAGCATCTCGTCGTTTTCCTACCGGATGCGCGCGACTACCTGATCGACGGCCTCGGCATTCAAGCGGACACGATCTCCGTCATCCCACATGGCGCGCCGGTATTCGATCTGACGCGGCGCGATGGAGCACGCGAACGGCTTGACGTTTCGGATCGACTGGTGCTGACGACGTTTGGGCTGCTCAGCCGCTTCAAAGGGATCGAGGACGCGATTCGGGCGCTGCCGCCGCTGGTAGAGGCTTGCCCGAGGCTGCTCTATCTCGTCCTTGGTCGGCCGCATCCATACGAACCGGCCGACTTCTACCCCGGTCTGCAGCGGCTGGTCGCTGAGCTCGGAGTCGAAGAACACGTCCGCTTCGTCGATCGATTTCTCGATGACGAGGAGCTGGCCGATGCGTTGGTCGCGACCGACATCTACCTCACGCCGTATCGCGATCTGGCGCAGGTGAGCAGCGGCACGCTCACGTTCGCGCTCAGCGCCGGGCGCTGCTGCGTCTCGACGCCGTACGTGTATGCGCGCCATGCGCTGGCGGACGGCCGCGGCGTGCTCGTGCCGCCCGAGGATCCGGTGGCGCTAACGAGGGCGCTTCTTCCGCTGCTGGCGGATGCTAAATTGCGGGAACGGTATGGACGGGCAGCGGGCGAATTCGGTGCGGCGTTGCACGGGCCGGAGATCGGTCGGCGCTATCTTGAAACGCTGGAAGCGCACGCCCTGCCGCCTCGTCCGCTACCGTCCGGGCGCGTGCTAATGTGATCGTAGAAAGGAAGCGAGCATGACGCGACTTTCGGATTCCGATCTTTCCAACGCTCTCAAGTCACTCGATGGCTGGGCCTCGGCTGAGGGCGAGATCAGCAAGACATATTCCTTCAAGGATTTCGTCGAGTCGGTCGGCTTCGTCAACCGCCTGGCCGAGCTGGCCGAGAAAGCTCAGCATCATCCGGACATCGATATTCGCTTCAACAAGGTGAAGATCGGGTTGACGACGCACGACGAGGGTGGCATCAGCGATAAGGACACCGCGCTCGCCGCTCAAATCGATTCCGTGGCCTGAGCGCATGCGGCTCGCCTTCATTTCGTCGACGCCGATGTCGGTGCGCGGCGGTAGCGGCACCTTCGTCGGCATCTCCGTCTTGCAGTGCGCGCTGGAGGCGCAGGGCCATCGGATTGACCTGATCTCACCCAGCTCCGGCCCGACGCGGCTCGGCCATGCCGCCCAACGAATCGCTTTCAACCTGCGCGCCGGTCGCAAACTCGCACATCTTGCGTATCCTCCCGATATGGTCGTCGGCTTCGATCTGGATGGCTGCCTCCTGCGGCGCAACGCACCGTTTGTTGCCTCGATCAAGGGCGTGCTGGCCGAAGAATTGACATTCGAGCGTGGCATCGTGCGATTCAGCCTCTGGCTGCAATCACGCTTCGAACGGCTCAACGTGCGCCGGGCGCCGCTCGTTCTGACGACGAGTGAATATGCGCGCCGACGAATCGCGGCCAACTACAGCGTGCCGGTCGGGAAGATCGCGGTCGTGCCGGAGCCGATCGATCTGAGCGGCTGGCGCACGGCGCTGGCAGCGGCTGGCCCTCGCCTGGCCTGGACGCCGACAATCCTTTCCGTCTGCCATCTCTATCCACGCAAGAGCGTGGACGTGCTGCTGCGGGCGATGCCGCAGGTGCGTGCGTCGATTCCCAACGCTCGACTGCGCATCGTCGGCATCGGGCCGGAACTCGACCGCCTCATCGCGTTGCGCGATGTGCTTGGACTTTCCGGTGAGGTCGACTTCCTGCATCACCTTCCCTTCGAACAACTGGTGTTCGAATATCGCGACGCGGCACTCTTCTGCCTCCCGAGCCGTCAAGAAGGGTTTGGCATCGTTCTACTCGAGGCGATGGCCGCCGGGCGCGCAGTCGTCGCCAGCCGGGCAACCGCCATCCCCGAAGTCGTGCCGGATAGCGTGGTGGGGTCACTCGTCACGCCGGGCGACCCCGACGCGCTTGCCGCGACGCTCATTGATCTGCTCTCGCATCCGGAGCGAGCCGATGCGCTCGGCGCCGCCGGCTCGCGGCATGTCGAAGCGTTCGACGCCCCCGTCGTGGCGACGCGCTTCATGGAGACGATAGCCGGAAAGCGCTAAGCACGTTTCCCCGAAGGGGCGAGATTTATCGCGTCCAGCCGATGAGCGGATGCACGAGGCGTGTTCCCCCGATCATCGGTGCCGGGGATAGAGACGTAGGTCAGCATAGCGCCAATCCCAAAACGCGGCGCCGGAGGAACGGGCGCCGCCTGAACGGCGTGCCGGGCGCGACGGGGCACCCGCGAGCGAGTCGGGGCCCCTACACGTAGTCGGTCAGGTTACGCCTTGCCGTAGACCGGAATCGCGGCGCCGCTGATAATGCGAGCCTCGGGTCCGAGGAGGAAGAGCGCGACGGCGGCGATGTCGGCCGGCTGCACCCATTTGGCGATCGCCTTCTGCGAGGCGCCGGCGCGGTTGGCGAGCGTGTCGATCGTGCTTGGCAGGAGGCAGTTGGCGGTAATGTCGTATTGCATCAACTCAGCCGCCAGCGCTTCGGTCAGCCGCACGACACCGCCCTTGGCGACTGAATACGATGCGACATTCGGCGAGCCATGCATGCCTGAACGTGAGCCGATGGTGACGATCGAGCCACCGCCGCGCTGAATCATATGCGGCACCGTCGCCTTGCAGGTGAGAAACGCCGTCGTCAGATTGATCTCCTGCTGCTGGCGCCAGTCGGCCAGATCGGTCTCGTGGATCGGTTTCCCACCTCCAAAGCCCCCGGCGGCCGCGACCAGGCCGTCGATGCCACCAAGCCGCTCCGCCACGGCCGTCACGGCGTTCGTCGTCTGCTCCTCATCAGTCAGATCGGCCGATTGCCCGACGACGCGTTCGCCGCCTTGCAACTCCTCGACCAGCCGCGCGACGCGCGCCTGGCGCCCCCCGACGATCCCGACGCTGGCGCCCGCGGCGAGCAGCGCGTCGACCACGGCGCGGCCGAGCGCGCCCGTCGCGCCGGTCACGATCACAACCTTACCCGTGAGCATGATCCCTCCTCACAGCGCCTGCCGCCGGCACGTCTGCTCTAGCGTTTCCGCATCATCACCACGGCGTAGCCGCCGGCAAACGTCACGATGGCGATGACGATGCAGACGATGGCGAGCACGACGCCATTGAGAAAAAAGCCGAAGATCAGCCAGCCGATCATGAGCCCCAGGAAGCCTGAGAGAAGTGGTATTCCAAACCTTTGCTCGTCCACGTGTGCGAGTCCATTCCGTCTATCAATGCCGGCCACCGGCGACGAGCGTTCCGCGTCGCGCGATCACCCGCTAATCATCCATGGTTGGCGCGAAATAGCCAACCCGGTTCGAAGAGGCGCGCTGGCAGCCCGCTTGCGTCGATGGGTGGTACGGCGGTGCGAGCCCGCGTAGCCTGAACCGCCCAATACAGTTCGCATCGATCTCGATTCGAGGAAGTATGCCGACGATTCTGCTACTTGTGATTGTCGCCGCGCTCATCAGTGTCGCGGTGATCTACTGGCTCGTGACGAAAACCACAGGCGAATCCGGCGGTGAAGTTCATAGTACCTCGCACGACAGCGACGCGAATCGCCGGTAGCCGTGACGAGGCCTGACACCCCTCGGTCGTGAACTCACCTCAGCACCGGAGTGTCGTATTGTCTGATGAAGGCATCATGGCTCAGCAGTATGAGATCCTGGACGATCGCCCGTACCACGAGCAGGCGATCATCTGTTTCATGCCGGGGATCGCATCGGAAGGTAGCAAGGAGTGACGGACCTGACAATTTCGACACGAACCATACGCGTACCAACTAACGGGCGCGCTGATCCTCTTCGCCGCGAGGTGGGTTCCGCGCTAACGGCATGTCGATTGCGCCTTAGGTAGGGCAACACGGGGGCGAGGCGCCATACGAACCCATTGCGATCTACATTTTTCGACCGAACTTTAGAAGGAGGCAACGGCTATGACGACCCGGAACAAGCGGCAGATGGTTCCGGCGGCAGGCGCGCCTGTTCAACGCACGCCCAGTTCGTCCAGCCTCGCCGACGTGCTCAACGTCATTCTCGATAAAGGCATTGTCATCGATGCCTGGGCGCGTGTGTCCGTCGTCGGCATCGAGATCCTAACGATTGAGGCTCGCATCGTCGTGGCATCCGTCGAAACGTACCTTCGCTACGCCGAGGCGATTGGTTTGACGGCTCTGGCCGCCGCTCCGAACAATCAGCAGAACGGGGCACGGAACCAGCGCAGTGAAACCCAGGATCAGCAGGAGCCGCCATCCAGCGACGAGGTATATGAATATCTCTCGGATCATCCCGAGGGCGCGCGGCTTGGCGAGTTGGAAGCGTACTTTGACGCTCCACGCGATGATCTCTCGGACGTCCTGGATGAGCTTCAGGATGATCATCGAGTGAGCCAGGACCAGGAGCGCCGGTTGTACTACGTCGCGGATGATCAGGGCTGATAGATGCCACTGACCGTTGTATGGGGAGCGCTGAAATGAACTCGTTTGGACCGGCCACGTCAACCGCCACCTATGTCTACTGCGTCGGCTACGCGCAGGCGTTGTCGGACAAGAGCCCGCCGTTCTCCGTGCGTGGGATCGGCGGGACGAACGATCCTCTGCGCGTGATCACGTTCGATGACCTGGCGGCCGTGGTGAGCGACGCACCCGCGACGCGTCTCGACATCACGCGGGAAAACTTGCTGGCGCATGAGCGCGTCGTTACCGAGGCGTTGCAACGCTCGAGCGTGCTGCCCGTCGCGTTCGGCATGGTCGCGCTGAACGATGATGAGGTGCGCGAAAAGCTGCTTGCTCGCGAATTCGAGGAGCTGCATCGCCAGCTCGATTCGGTCTACGCCTGCGTCGAACTCGATCTTCGCGTGCTTTGGCAGCGTGATCAGCTCTTTGCGCGCATCGCGGAAGAAAACGATCAAATCCGCGCGCTCCGCGACGAGCTTGCCGATCGTGATCCGGATACCGCCTACTACGAACGCATTCAGCTTGGGGAACTGACCGCGGCCGCCATCGATGCGTTACGGGACGAGGATTCGGCGGCGATCCTGGCGAGCCTCGAACCGCTGGCCATCGAGACGAAGCTGAATCCCAATCTGACCGACATGATGATCGTCAACGCCGCCTTTCTGCTCGCGAACGAGCAGATCCCAGAGTTCGATGCGGCGGTGCAAGCGCTGGGAGCATCAGCTTCTGATCGCCTGCACTTCCAGTATGTCGGTCCACTGGCTCCCTACAACTTCGTCAACGTCAGCGTGGATTGGGAGGAATAGCGCGATGGGTCTCATCTCGGGATTGCTCCTCTTTCCAATCAGCGGTCCGGTCTACGGGCTTCAGTTCATCGTCGATCAGCTTCGCGATCGGGCGGAAGCCGAACTGCTCGACGAAGACCGGATCCGCGCCGATCTCGTGAATCTGAACGTGCTGCACGATCTCGGCGAGATCTCCGATGAAGAGCACACGGCGTTGGAGGATGCGCTTATCGAACGCCTGAACATGATTCGTACCTACAAGGAACGGCAACTCGATCCGATCGCGAACGGTGAGATGGAGCCCGACGTATCTGAGACGGATGGAGCGGACGCGTGAACTTTTCCGGTCGGGCGTTCTCCGGCCAGACGGAAGCTGCCGTACAGCGACAGGCGGACGCGGGTGGTGCTGCCTGGTACCTGTACGGGATAACCCGCGCGCTCACCCCGGATGCCTTACGGCAGGCTGTCGCGACGGCGCAAGACGCGGTTATGCCGGGCGCCGGTTCCGCACCGGTACAGGCGTTCGTCCGTGGGAAGATCGCCGCCATCGTGCGCACCGTTTCGCTGGCCGATTTCGAGCCGGACGCTCTTCGTGAACGACTGAACGACCTGACCTGGCTTGAAGCGATGGCCCGAGCGCATAACGCGGTCATCGCCGCCATCCACGAGCAGCAGGTGATCCTTCCGGCGAAGTTCGGGAGTGTGTACGTAAGCCGCGACGACCTCGGCGCTGCCCTTGACGCTGATCAGCAGCGACTGCTCGGCGAGCTACGCCGCCTTCACGATTGTGACGAGTGGGCGATCCACCTCTACGCGGATCGTGCGACGATCGAACATCAGGTCGCCGATGAGGATTCGGATTTGCGGCGACTTCGGGACGAGATCGCCGAGGCTCGCCCGGGCCGCGCCTACTTTCTGCAACGCAAGCTAGACGGCGAGGTCTCCGCTGCCGTCGATGATGCGCTGGCCGAGCGTGCGCGCGGCGTCGTCGATCGCCTCAGACCGTTCACCAGGGATGTCGTCCTTCAGGCTACGGTGCACGCTCGGAGCGGTTCCGACGGCGATGAGGCGGAAATTCTGCGTGCCGCACTCCTGATCGAACGCACCAATCGAGAAGGCGCGTTCCACGCCTTTCAGTCCGGTATCGATACGCAGGTTGGTTTGCGCGGCGAGTGCAGCGGTCCGTGGCCGCCGTACAGCTTCGTCACGCAGCCGGAAGCGAGCCAGCATGAGCCGTAGTCCGGCCGAAGAGCAAGAGGTCACGCTTATGGAGCTGCTCGATCGCGTCATCGCCCGCGGGGTCATTCTGGCCGGAGACATCACGATCTCTGTGGCTGACGTTGATCTGATCTATCTGGGACTACGGGTCATGCTCAGTTCCGTCGATCAAGCTGAGCGCTCGGGCCTTGGGCTTGGGCACGATCGTCGAACCGAGGCGCTGAATGAGTAGCGGCTACTACGTCTACGCCATTGTTGCGGCGGATCAAGGCGGGCCGGACAGCATCGCCGGTATCGAAGACGCTGCCCTGGCGCTCATTCGGTGTGGCAGTCTGGCGGCCGTCGTTGAGCGATCCGCCGCGGAGCGGATACGTCCGACAGCTGCGAATGTCCTCCATCACGAAGCAGTGGTCGAGGCGTTGCGCCGGGCGATGCCGCTCCTGCCGGTGCGCTTCGGCACCGTTCTGCCCGATATCGACGCGATCGTTCGTAGCCTCGAAGAACGCTTTCGGCTGCTCGAATCCGATCTGGCGCGCCTCGGCGAGACGTATGAATTCGGTCTGCTGGTGCGCTGGAATCCGACCAATACCGTTGATTCGGAATCACCGGCTCACCGTGAAGCCGATGTCGGATCGGTGGAGGCCGCGAGCCAGGCGGGTGATGGACGGCGCTACTTGCAGGCGCGTGTGGCGGAGCATCAACGTGAACGTGAATTGCGCACGCGGGCGGAACGTCTGGCGCACGCGATCGATGCCGCACTTGCCGACGAGGTGATTGATCAGCGGCGGATGCTCGTGCCGACTCCGCAGCTTGCCCTACGCTCAACCTATCTGGTCGAGCAAGCGCGCATCGACGCGTTTCGCTCAGCGTTCGCACAACTACGGCGATCGCGACCCGAACACTCGTTTCTGTTGAGCGGCCCGTGGCCGCCGTACAGCTTCGTCACGCAGCCGGAGGTCAGCGCGGAAGCGACGCTCTGGAGTTGGCTGCGGCAGTTCAGCGACACCGCTCCGTGAGGTCGCGGTTCGGCACGGCTGGGCCCCATCGACAAATACGAATAGCACCGTATCGTGTACGTCCGATTGTTTGAAGGGAGAAGGCGAGATGGCTGACGAAAACAATGAGAACGTCGAATACGAGGAGCAGGACTACACCGACGACGAGGACAACAACGACGACGAGACCGTGAACACTGATCAGGACGATCAGAACGAGTACATGGAAGATGACCCGCAGCAGTACGCCGACTCGGATGATGACGAGCAGGACCGAATGACAGCATCGCAAGATGGCGAAGAGCCAACACAGGAGCGCCGGGTCGCACGGACGAACGGGCAGGCCGTCGCGATCCGCCAGTGGAGCGTACCGGGACGTGCGTTTAATCCGATGGGCGCGATTCGCGCCGGGCACCTGCGGCTTGCGCGCAACTGGGCGGAGACCGGTAGCGTCTATGCCGCCATCGCCGCCTACATGGATATCGTGAACCGCTATCCGGGGAGCGGCGCCGCGCGCGCGGCGACCGAGGGCCTGCTGGAACTGGCGCGCACGTTGGAAGGCAACGGGATGTACTACACCGCCCAGAATATCTTCCGGCAGTTGGAGCAGGTGGTGTGGGAGTGACACCTGAAGATCTCGGGGACATGTTCGCAAGGCATTTCGGAATGGACTGACCGGTGGAGCGACCGAGTCAATTCACATTCGATCAGCGTTTGAGCGGCGACATCGATGAGCTTGAGGATTTCGCCCGAGAACTCGCGCGCCTGTCTAACGGTGATTCTGCCGCGCGTGGCTCCGGTTTGCCCGATCGGATCAACGCGGACGAGGAGTCGGTTGAGCAGGGGTTGGCTAAACTCTTTCTCACCTTGATGGAACTCGTACGTCAACTTCTGGAAAAGCAGGCGATCCGAAGGATCGAAGCGGGGACCGTCACCGATGATGAGATTGAGCGAATGGGCGAGACCTTTCTCAAGCTCGAGCGGAAGATGACAGAACTGAAATCTACCTTCGGCTTGCAAGATGAGGACCTTAATCTGAATCTTGGGCCACTCGGAAATCTCCTGCCGGAGTAGTTCGGTCGGCGATTCCAGCCCGGCGCATGGGCGCGTAAGGAACGGCATGCAAGAGCAGGATTCGAAAGCGATCGCCAGAGCCCCGAATTTGGCGCGACCAAACCGGCAAAGCACGACCCTGTCGCAGCCGGCCAATCTCGCCGATCTGTTGGAACGCGTGCTCGACAAGGGCATCGTGATCGCGGGCGATATCACGCTTTCGCTCGGCACGGTCGAGGTTTTGACGCTCAAGATTCGGCTGCTGATCGCCTCGATCGACAAAGCGCAGGAGATTGGCATCAACTGGTGGCAATCCGACCCCGCGTTGTCATCGCAGGTTCGCGAACTCCAGCAGCAACGAGATTCGCTGGCGGAACGCGTCGACCGCCTCGAAGCGCAATTGGCAAAAACGAAGAACGACGATCGTTCGCCGTCGCCTCGGCGGCGCAATTCTGAACAGCCAGACGAACAGTAACTCTATTGAGGCACAGTCTCTGCGAAGGGACTTACGTGTCTTATGGCAGTTTGATGCGAGATCACCTTGCGTCGCGTGCCGTTACTGACCACGCGATCCACATCCACAGTACGTCCTGGAAAGGAGCAGCCGCGGTGAGTGCCGAGCAGCAGGAAGATATCCAAACGCAGGAGCAAACGCAGCAAGCGGATGGTCAAGAGAGACAGAATACGAAGCAGTCGTCCGTTAAAGAGAAGCAGCAGAAACAGCGGTCGTCCGGAAAGGATCAGCAACAGCAACAGGAGGAGGAGCAGCCATCGCAGGTCCAGATCGCTTCGATGGATTTGATGGCGTCCTTGAAGGACACGTTCACCGAGCTCGGTAAAACCGTTCGAGCGCTGCTCGAGACTGTTCAGTCGTTGCTGAAGAGTGTCGCAGGGCTCGTCAAGCTGATCGCGACCGCGTTGTCGGAAGGCTTGCAGCGCATCGGTCTGCCGGTGGGCCAAGACGACTCCGGTGGCGGCATCGGCGCTCTGGTGCAGATGGTGCTGCATGCACTCGTCTCGTTTGGCAAGTCGATTCAGGCGCGTCTCTCCGGTGGAGATGAGCAGGCGCAGCCAGCCGAATCCGGCAGCTAATCGGCCGCGGCGATCCACCGCGCAGTCCGTGCGACCGACCGTCGCGATTGATTTGAGCTAAAGGAGGGAATTATGGCCGCCCAGGACGAGCATTCCACCGGCGTTGCTGAGAACCAGACGGAACCGAACGGCATGGTGGAAAGCGGGCAGCAGGACGAACAGTCGACCGGGTCATCATCGACGATGTTACCGGGCTTGCAGGAGCAGATTACGCAAGCGCTGCAACCGCTCATGGGGAGCCTGCGGCAGCAGGTTGCCCAGGCGATCAAGCAAGAACCGTCGACGTCCGGCGAATCGCAACCGGCGGCCGGCGCGACCGATTCCGCCTCCCAGGGAGCGTCGGGAAATCTGCAGGGGTCGCTCCGAAGCGTCTTTGCCCAGGTGACAACAGCAATCCGCACGGCAGTCGATTGGATCGTGCGCATGGTCCGCGCACTGATCGCGACGATCCGTGAATGGTTGCAACGATTGTCGGCCGCGTTGAGCAAACTCGCGGTCTCGATGGCCTTGAGCGGAGCGAAGA
>Ga0207652_10005611_pt1 | contig 10178 bp, 10 predicted proteins | sample KBSC63BmetaG_FD_184334 | JGI IMG/M metagenome (GOLD analysis project Ga0207652, IMG submission 184334) | Corn rhizosphere microbial communities from Kellogg Biological Station, Michigan, USA - KBS C6-3B metaG (SPAdes) (version 2) | ecosystem: Host-associated > Plants > Roots > Rhizosphere ...
TTTGAGCGGCGCCACGAGATACTGGATCGCGGCGAGGTACGAGACCCCCGTCATCCCAACGCGCCCGTTGCTCCACGGCAGGCACCCGAGCCACTCGATCGCATCGGCGCAGTCCTCGGCTTCCTGAGGCCCGTTGTGGTGGAAGTCCCCGCCGGAAAGCCAGGCCCCGCGCGGGTCGGCCACAGCCACCCCATAACCGCGAGCGCCCCACCGTACGGGGTCCGGGCCTTCGAACGGTGTCAGCGGCGACAGCCATTCGGGATCGACGCCCGAGCGGGGCCAGAACACCCGGTTGGAGAGCGCGTGCTTGCCGTACGGCCCCCAGGCGAGAAGGATCGGCACGTCGCGCTGCGCATGCTCCGGGCGGTAAAGGTCGCAGAAGATTTCAGTGCCGTCGCGCAAGGCGATCACGCAGTTGCGTTCGATGATGAGGCCGCGCTCGGTCCGGCGATCGTACTCCGGCGGAGGCAGCGGCGGCTTGTGGCTCGCACTGAAGGGATCGACCCCCGGCCGCGTGATCACCGGGAACCGCGGCGGCGCCATCACAGCACCGTGAAATAGTGGATGCGGTTGGCGCCAGGCAGCTTCTCGGCCACGCCGACGAACACGTGGCGCGACATCCATTCGTGTGGCCCGGCGGGCGCGTCGAACTTGGGCGTCACTCGCATGTAGTAGTCGGAGAAGTTGGCTTCCTCATTGCGGCGCATCGCGGCGCCGACTTCCTGATCGCGAGCCCAACGATAGCCACGGTTCTCGAGGTATATGATCGCCCCGTCGTCGGCTTCGAGCAGATAGCGAGCGTCGAAATCGATCACCCCGTCGGGCCGCGAAAGGGGGAAATCGCCGCCCGACATCGGAATGACCCGCCCGTTCAGCCGCGGTCCTTCGACTGTGCCGGCCGCGGCATAGATCGCCGCGCGGGTTTCGCCGCGGACCGTCGGCTTGACCCAATAGGGCTTGGTGAGGTCGATCGAGATCGTGAACGCGTGCTCGAGCGTCGGGGCGAACGGATGCGGATCGGTCATGGCGAAGCATAGATGGCGGAATAGTTGATAAGTCAACACTAGCACGGTTGCTTTTGCGCCTGCGCTTTGGCAGCCCTGATGAATGAGCCTGCCAAAAATGTGGTCGCTCTTCGGTCCCGACCACCTGCCTTATCGATTGCTGCTGCTCGCCCGGATGATCGATCGGCAGGCGTCTCGCCAGCTCCAGCAGGAGTTCGACATAACCTTGGCCCAATGGCGAGTCCTGGCCTTCATTTGCGCCGCGGGCCCGGCCACGGCCAGCACCGTAGGCCTTTCGGGTGGAATCGATCGGGCCGAAATCAGCCGGGCGGTCGTGAGGCTCGAGGCAAAAGGCCTGATCACGCGAAAGCCGGATCGCAACAACCGCCGCAAGCTGATCATCTCCCCGACCAAGCCCGGGCGATCGCTCTTCGTCCGCATCCGCGACGACCGTCGCGCGTTCTTCCACGGCTTACTCGCGGACGTAGAAACCGACGAACGCGCCGTTATCGAAGCCGCCATCGAAGGCATGGCCTTGAAGATATCTGGCTGATTTGGCGCCGGCTGGGGAACGCTGATCCTGTCTCGTCATGAAGCATCCTTCCGCGAGTGGTTCGACGCCTATCTGGCGGCGTTCAACCGAGCCGATTTTGCGGGGTTTGCGGCTTACTACGCGGACGACGTCGTCTTCCGGGGGCAGGCCGCCCAAGTGGTGGGCCGCCAGCAGGTGGTAGAATTCTATCGCCAGGTGCGGAGCTATCTCGACGAGCAGGTCGAACTCCTGACGTTCGTCGGCGCGCCGGATCGGCGCAAGATCGTCGCCGAACTGCGGACCACCCTCGTGGCCGTGCGCGATTGGCCCGACATGCCAACCGGCCCCATGCGCGAAGGCGACACGAGAAGCGCTGCGGTCTTCGCGATCTACGAACTCGCCGACGGGCGGTTCACGCGAATTCGCACGGCGCGGCTGGCCAGCGTCCAAGGGACCGCCCCATGACGCCGGCAGAGCGCTTCTTCAGCTACATCGAAGCCTTCAACGCGGGCGACTGGGACCGGCTGACCCAGTTCTACGCGCCTGATGTTTGTCTGATCATCGGAAACGGCGCCGAACTGAGGGGGCGCGCGGCGATCGTGGCGTTTTACCAACAGGTGCGGGCAAAGGCCCGGCGCACGATCCGCGTGGTCGATTGCTTCAGCGACGGCAATGTTCTGGCAGCGGAGCTCGAATCCGAATTCGTCGCCTTGGTCGACGCTCCAGACTTCGCGGCTCATCCGCTGCGGCAGGGTGACCGCTTCTATATCAACAGCCTGGCACTTTATGATTTCGATGACGCCTTCTTGACCCGGATCCGGGCAGCGACCCTGATACGCGAATACCGACCCGCCACCGTGAGCGAAGCGACACCGATATGAACGCCACGAAAGTCGACTTCCTCGGGCCCGCTTATCGGCGGCGCTTCATCGCGCTGATGCTTCCGGTGTCGATCCTCAATTTCGCGGATCGCGCGGTGTTTTCGGCGCTGGCGCAGACGATCAAGGCGGACATGGGCCTGAGCGATCTGCAGCTCGGCTTGCTCCAGGGGCTCGTCTTTGCCCTGCTCTACGCAGCCGTGGGGTTGCCGATCGGGCGCCTCGCCGAACGTGTTTCGCGCACCCACATCATCTCTGTGGCCGCAACGGTGTGGTCGCTTGCCACAGCCGCCACCGGCGTGGCGGCTTCGTTCGCGCAGCTTGTCGCGGCTCGATTGCTGGTAGGCATGGGAGAAGCGGGGTTCACCCCCGCCAGCGCTTCGATGATCGGCGACGTCACGCCGCGCCACAGGCGCTCGTCGATGATGGCGCTGATTATGCTCGGCTCGCCGATCGGCGCCTTCGCCGGTTCGCTGCTCGCCGGGCAGATTGCCCATGCCTACGGCTGGCGCTGGGCATTCTACGTCTTTGGCGCGCTTGGCGTGATCGCCGCAGCGATGCTTGCCGCATTTTTGCCCGAGCCGCCGCGCGGACTGGCCGACGAAGATGCTAGCGCCGCAACGCAGGCGCCGCCGCTCGCCGAATTCCTGCGCACGCTGGCTGCCAACCGCACCCTGCTATGGGTCATCGCCGGCGGCAGCATCGCCGGTTTCGGCATGACGTCGATCTCGCAGTTCCTCGCGGTTTTTCTCGCCCGGACGCACCACTTGGACGTGCGCGCCGCAGCGGCGGCCTTCGGTTCGATTTCAGGTCTCGCTCTGACCATAGGCCTGCTGATCGGCAGCTTCGGCACGGACCACCTGCTGCGGCGCGATCCACGATGGCCCGCGTGGGGTGCGGCGGCAGGGCTTTCCCTTGCGCCGGTGATCTATTTCTTCGCCTTCCGAGCGACAAGTCTGAACACGGCCATTGTTCTCCTCGTGGCCGCTGGCGCGTGCATGCTGGTCTTCTACGGCCCCACATCTGGCATGATCCAGAATCTGCTCCCGGCGAGGATGCGCGCGAGCGGGGCGGCGCTATACCTGATGCTCTACACGGTCCTTGGCTCAGGGCTCGGGCCCGTCTTCGTCGGCGGGCTCAGCGACCGGGCAGGCGCGGCCCACTACGGCCCGCGTTACGCACGGGATTGCCCCCATGGTTTGCCCGCACCGGACGCCGCTCCTGACATCGCCCGTGCTTGTAGCGAGGCATCCGCTTCAGGAATGCAAACAGCTCTGAGCCTGGCGGTGCTGGTCCTGTTCGTCGCGGCGCTCTGCTTCGTCACCGCGGCGCCCGGCCTGCGTCGAAGGGGCGAGATCTTTCGTCCAAGGTAGACGACTCGTTGCAGAGATTAGCCTTTAGCAGCCGCACGCGGTCGCTTCTGAAGTCGGTTTCGAGAGCCATCGTCGTGCGCGACGGCCAATATTGCGCCCAAGCCGCGTGACTCGCGGCGGCCTATAAGCGGTCCCTTCGTTACGAGCGGGCGCCGCATGCACCTCCATTCCGCGCTTGCAACATCGATATGCTGCGGCGCACAAGTAATGCTATGAGGATTGCGGTCGTCGACGAAAGTGCTGCTCGCGCGTCCGTCATTCGCGAGGGCCTCAGCAAACTAGACGGCGGAGAAGTCGTAGTTCTAACTGAGCGGAAGGGGCTTTTGACGCAAATCGCGGCACTCGCTCCAGACGTAGTGCTGATAGATCTCGGCAACCCTTCCCGAGACGTGCTTGAGGAATATTTTGCGGTTACCCGGGCGCTGTCGCGGCCCATCGCGATGTTCGTCGACCGCTCGGACGAAGAGGCGATCGCCGCCTCGATCGATGCGGGGGTGTCGGCCTATGTCGTCGACGGCCTTGCTGCGAGCCGCATCCGCCCGATCCTCGACCTCGCGGTGCGCCGCTTCAATGCCTTCGCGCGGCTGCAGGCCGATCTCGACGAAGCGAAAGGCAAGCTCGCCGAGCGCGAGACGGTCGACAAGGCCAAGCGCATCCTGATGAAAAGCCGCGGCCTCGACGAGCCAGGCGCCTACGCCGAGCTCAGGCGCAAGGCGATGGAATCGAGCCGGCGCATCGCCGATATCGCTGAGGCGGTGGTCACGGCGCACGAGCTGATGGGACCAGACGGAGGAACGGCCGAATGAGCGAGCGCCTGACCATCGGTTTCCTGCCGCTTGTCGACGCGTGCCTGCCGATCCTCGCGGCGGAGCATGGCTTTGCCGCCGAAGAAGGCCTGGAGCTGAGCTTCGTACGCGACGTCAGCTGGGCGACGGTGCTCGACCGGCTGCTGTACGGGCACACCGAGGCCGCGCACTTGCTGGCCCCGCTGGCCATCGCCACGACGCTCGGCCGCGGCCGGCCGGCGCAGCCGCTCGCGGCGCCGTTCGTGCTCGGGCTCAACGGCAACGCGATTACGTTCTCGCCCGAACTGGCGCAAGCGGTCGACGCGCCGGAAGGCAAACTCGGCGATCCGCGCGCGATCGGCGAGGGGTTGGCGCGCGAGGCCAGGGAGCGCGCGGCGGCCGGACGCAAGCTGCGCTTCGGCGTCGTGCACCGCTATTCGAGCCACAACTACATGCTGCGCTACTGGCTCGCGGCTTGCGGCGTGGCGCCCGACAGCGATGTCGAGATCGTCACCGTCGCCCCGCCGTTCGTCGCCGATGCGCTCGAGAGCGGCGAGATCGATGGCTCGTGCGTCGGCGAGCCGTGGAACAGCGTCGCGGTCGAGCGCGGAGTGGGCCGCATCGTGCTGGCCACCGCGCAAATCTGGCGCCGCGGCGTCGAGAAAGTCCTCGCCTTGCGCGACGACCGGCTCGAGGCGCGCCGCCCGGCGGTCGAGGCGCTGATCCGCGCGATGCGCAAGGCCGGGCAACACTTCGTCGATCCGGCCAACTGGCAGGCCAACGCCGCGCTCCTCGCCTCGCCCGCCTATCTCGGCGGCAGCGCGGAGCTGGTCCTGCGGGCGATTTCCGACCGCCTCGTCCTCTCCCGGGGCGCGGCGCCGATCCCCTACCCCGATTTCATGTTCCAGCACCGCGAGGCGGCCAACTTCCCGTGGGTCAGCCAGGCCGAGTGGCTCTACACCCAGATGGTCCGCTGGGATGGCATGGGGTTTGCCCAGGCCGACGCCGACAAGGCGGGGCGGGTATTCCGCCCCGATGTCTACCGCAGCGCGCTCGCCGGCACCGGCGACTTGCTGCCCGGCGCCAGCTCGAAAGTCGAAGGCAGCCTCGCCCAGACCACCGCGGTCTCGGCCCAGCAAGGTACGATGGTGCTCGAGCAGAACAGCTTCTTCGACGGCCGCAGCTTCGATCCGGACGACTTGCCCGGCTACCTCGCGGGCCTATCGCGATAATTCTGCTGCACTGCAAAAAAGGCTTTACGCAGCTGCAGCAATCCGGATATTGAAGCCGACTCGCAGCCGCCGTCCAACGAAGGACGGATCTCAGAGGCTACGGATCAAACCGTAACATTGCGTGGCAACGGCGCCGCCAAGTCTGTCCCTCGGGACGCGACCTGGCGGCTTTTTTGCGTGCGCGCAGGAGACCCGATGTTCCAGCCAACGCGCTCCGCACCACTGCCCCGCCAGGCAAGCGCCGGCACCGGCTTCTGGCAATCCGGCCACCGCCCGACGCTGCTTGCCGCGTTTCTCTATTTCGACCTCGCTTTCATGGTCTGGACGATCCTGGGCCCTCTTGCTCCGAACATTTCGGCCGCCCTTGGGCTCGACGCCGCCGAGAAAGGCCTCATGGTCGCGACACCGACCCTGGCGGGCGCCCTCCTGCGCCTCCTCATGGGCCTTCTGGTCGACCGGGTCGGGCCGAAGACGGCCGGGGCGCTGGGCCAAGGCATCGTTATCGCCGGGCTGTTCGCGGCCTGGCTGTTCGGCGTCCACAGCTTCGCCGCAACCTTGCTGCTCGGCGGCTTGCTCGGCTTCGCCGGCGCCAGTTTTGCGGTCGCCCTGCCGCTCGCCAGCCGCTGGTACCCGCCTGAACATCAAGGCAAGGCGATGGGCATTGCCGGCATGGGCAATTCCGGCACCGTGCTCGCCTCCCTGTTCGCGCCGATGATCGCCCGGGCCTTCGGCTGGAACGCCGTCCTCGGCCTCGCCTGCATTCCGCTGACGGCGGTCCTGCTGGCCTACCTCGCGCTGGCGAAGGACTCGCCGACCCGGCCGCCGCCGCAGACACTGGCCTCCTACGCCGAGCCGCTGCGCGAACGCGACGCGTGGTGGCTGATGCTGTTCTACCTGGTGACTTTCGGCGGCTTCTCCGGCCTGAGCTCGTCGCTGTCGATCTACATCGTCGGCAACTTCGGCCTGACTCCGGTGCAAGCGGGTTATGCCGGTGCGGCGTGCGTCTTCGCCGGCTCGCTGGTCCGCCCGATGGGCGGTGCGCTGGCGGACCGGATCGGCGGCATCCGCACGCTGACGATGGTTTACAGCGTCGCCGCCGCCGCGCTGGTCGCGCTCGGCACTGGCCCAGCGAGCCTGCCGCTCGCGCTGGGGCTGTTCATCGTCGCGATGCTCGCTCTGGGCACCGGCAACGGCGCGGTGTTCCAGCTCGTCCCCCAGCGCTTCGGCAAGGAGATCGGCGTGATGACCGGCCTCGTCGGCTGCGCCGGCGGCATCGGCGGGTTCCTGCTCGCCGCGTCGCTCGGCTTCGCCCGGCAGTGGCTCGGCAGCGAGCGGGCGGGCTTCCTGGTCTTCGCCGGCCTGGCGCTGGCGGCGCTCGCCGCGGCCACATCGGTCAAGCGCAACTGGCGCCGCACCTGGGCGCTCGCGAACGAAGGAGTGCGCATCTGATGGCCTTGCGTGAACGTCTCGTCGTCATCGGCAACGGCATGGCCGGGTGCCGCGCGGTCGAGGAAATCCTCGCCCGGGACCCGGCGCGCTACTCGGTGACCATCTTCGGCGCCGAGCCGCGGGTGAACTACAACCGCATCATGCTCTCCCCGGTCCTCGCCGGCGAGAAGACCTTCGACGAGATCGTCATCAACTCGGCCGAATGGTACGCGGAAAACGGGATCCACCTGATCGCCGGCGATCCGGTCGACCACATCGACCGCGAACGGCGAACGGTGATCAGCCGTTCGGGCCGGGTCGAGCCTTACGACAAGCTGCTGATCGCCACCGGCTCCGACCCGTTCGTCATCCCGGTGCCGGGGCGCGAGTTGCCGGGCGTGGTGACCTTCCGGGACCTCGACGATGTCGACAAGATGCTCGCCGCCGCCGAGCAGGGCGGCAGCGCGGTAGTGATCGGCGGGGGCCTGCTCGGGCTGGAAGCCGCGCACGGGCTCAGCTTGCGCGGGATGCGGGTCACCGTGATCCACCTGATGCCGACGCTGATGGAGCGCCAGCTCGACGAGGCGGCCGGCTGGCTCCTCAAGACCGAGCTCGAACGGCGCGGCCAGACGATCCTGACCGAAGCGGACACCGAGGTGATCCTGGAAAAGGATGGCCACGTTGCCGGAGTGCGGCTGAAGGACGGGCGCGAGATCGCCGCCGACCTGGTGGTGATGGCGGTCGGCATCCGCCCGAACACCGCGCTCGCCCGCGGTGCCCATCTCGAATGCGAGCGCGGCATCCTGGTCGACGACCACATGGTCACCTCGGACCCGGCGATCCTAGCGGTGGGCGAATGCGTGCAGCACCGCGGCCAGTGCTACGGGCTGGTCGCCCCTCTGTGGGACATGTGCCGCGCGCTGGCCGACCATGTGACCGACGCACCGACGGGTTACGAAGGCTCGGTCACGTCGACCAAGCTCAAGGTCTCGGGCATCGAGGTGTTCTCCGCCGGCGATTTCTCCGGCGGCGAGGGGACCGAGGACGTCGTGATGCGCGATGCCGCGCGCGGGGTGTACAAGCGCGTGGTGCTGCGCGACGACAAGCTGATCGGCGCGGTGCTTTACGGCGATACCGCAGACGGCTCGTGGTACTTCGACCTCTTGAAGAAGGGCGAGGACGTCGCCGACATCCGCGACGCGCTGATCTTCGGCCAGGCTTACGCGTCCGGGGGTGCGCTGGCGGACCCTAACGCGGCCGTTGCGGCGCTCTCCGACGACGCGGAGATCTGCGGCTGCAACGGCGTTTCCAAGGGCAAGATCGTCGAGACCATCCGCGCCGGGGCGTGCAGCCTCGCCGCGGTGCGTTCGCAGTGCAAGGCCAGCGCGAGTTGCGGTTCGTGCACCGGCCTCGTCGAGGGTCTGCTGGCTCTCACGCTCGGCGACGAGGTGCAGCAGGGCGCCAAGACGCTGTGCGGCTGCACGAGCTACAGCCACGACGACGTGCGCCGGGTGATTCTCGAGCGCGAGCTCAAGGCAATCCCCGAAGTGATGCAGCAGCTCCACTGGTCGACGCCCGACGGCTGCGCCTCGTGCCGCCCGGCGCTCAACTACTACCTGCTGTGCGCCTGGCCGGGCGAATACGTCGACGACCAGAAGAGCCGCTTCGTCAACGAACGGATGCACGCGAACATCCAGAAGGACGGCACTTACTCGGTCGTCCCGCGGATGTGGGGCGGCCTCACCAACCCGCGCGAGCTGCGCGCCATCGCCGATGTGGTCGAGAAGTACGACGCGCCGATGGTCAAGGTCACCGGCGGGCAGCGGCTCGACATCTTCGGGATCAGGAAGGAGGACCTGCCCGCCGTCTGGGCCGACCTCAACGCCGCGGGGATGGTCTCCGGCCACGCCTACGGCAAGAGCCTGCGCACGGTGAAGACTTGCGTCGGCAGCGAATGGTGCCGCTTCGGCACCCAGGATTCGACCGGCCTCGGGGTCAGGATCGAGCAGATGACCTGGGGCAGCTGGATGCCGCACAAGTTCAAGATCGCCGTCAGCGGCTGCCCGAGGAATTGCGCCGAGGCGACGATCAAGGACTTCGGCGTGGTCTGCGTCGATAGCGGCTACGAACTGCACGTCGGCGGCAACGGCGGCATGAAACTGCGCGGGACCGACCTCTTGTGCAAGGTCGCCACCGAGGCCGGAGCGCTGGAACACTGCGCCGCTTTCATCCAGCTTTATCGCGAGCAGGCGCATTACCTCGAGCGCACCGCGCCGTGGATCGAGCGCGTCGGGCTGGACCATGTGAAGGCCTCCTTGTTCGGCGATCCCGACGCGGTGCGCCGCTACGCCGCCCGCTTCCGCTTCTCGCAGCAATTCATGCAGGACGACCCGTGGGCTCAGCGCGCCGCGGGCGACCGCCGCGACTTGCACTCGCACCTCGGCGAAGTGCGCCCTCTCACCCTGGAGACAATCTGATGAGCCCCCTTTGGCTGGATATCGGCCCGGCGTCGCAGATCGAGCCCGGCAGCGCGCGGACGCTGCCGGTGCTCGGCGGCGAGGAGATCGCCGTGTTCCACACCGTGCGCGGCGAGGTCTATGCGCTGGTCAACAAGTGCCCGCACAAGCAAGGGCCGCTGAGCCAGGGCATCGTCCACGGCGACAGCGTCACTTGCCCGCTGCACAACTACCGCATCTCGCTACGCACCGGCGAGGCGCTCGGCGACGACAAGGGGTGCACGCCGACGATACCTCTGAAGGTGGAAGCCGGGCGCATCTTCCTGCTGCGCAAAGCGGTGCTGGGGAGGGCGGCGGCGTGACGATCCTCCCCGGCACGGGGAGGGGGACCGCGCGAAGCGCGGTGGAGGGGGTTCTCCTCCAGGCGCAGCGTTTGCGGCGAGCCCCCTCCACCACCCTGCGGGTGGTCCCCCTCCCCTTCCAGGGGAGG
>Ga0207652_10005613_pt1 | contig 10176 bp, 6 predicted proteins | sample KBSC63BmetaG_FD_184334 | JGI IMG/M metagenome (GOLD analysis project Ga0207652, IMG submission 184334) | Corn rhizosphere microbial communities from Kellogg Biological Station, Michigan, USA - KBS C6-3B metaG (SPAdes) (version 2) | ecosystem: Host-associated > Plants > Roots > Rhizosphere ...
GGCGACGGCGGATGGCAGCCAGGTGCTGGTGGTGACGCTCGACGAGCCGGGCCTTGCCGTCATCGACGCCGCGTCCGCACAGCGCGCTATCGAGATCCTGGTTGACGAGTTAGGTGCGAAAAATTGCACTCTGCGCGTAGATGGCGGCACAGAATCGCTGCCAAATGCTGACGTGCGAGCAGCGCTTACACGCGTGCTGGCAATCATCGGTGAGCGTTCTGAGCTTCAGCTCGGCGCCGTCGCACACCGGATTGTTCACGGAGGCGAGACATTCGTTCGGCCCACGCGTATCGATGACGCAGTCATGGACGATTTGATTTCCGTATCTAAGCTCGCCCCGCTGCACAATCCTCCCGCGCTCGAAGGTATTCGCGCTGCACGAACGTCGTTTCCGTCGCTGCCTCACATCGGCGTTTTCGATACCGCATTTCATTCGACGCTCCCTCCGCGGGCGCGCGACTATGCACTTCCCACAGAGCTGCGCGAAAAGCTCGGCATTCGCCGTTTCGGCTTCCACGGGACGAATCACGCACATGTCATGAGCAGCGTTGCGTCTTTCTTGAAGACGACGCCGCAAGAATTACGAATCGTGTCGTGTCATCTCGGCAACGGCGCGAGTGCCGCCGCGATCGAGTACGGCCGCAGCATCGAGACCAGCATGGGAATGACGCCGCTCGAGGGTCTGGTAATGGGCACTCGCGCGGGTGATGTCGACCCAGGAGTTCTTATTGCAATTCAGCGCGAAGCGAAGCTGGATGTGGACCAGCTCGACGAGTTGTTGAACAAACGCTGCGGTCTCAAAGGGCTTACGGGAACCAACGACGTTCGCGAGATCGAGCAGCGCGCCTCGCAAGGCGACGAATCGTGCCGGGCTGCGCTCACGCTATATTCGCATCGAGTGCGCAAATACATCGGTGCCTACGCCGCGGTGATGGGGGGCGTGGATGTGATCGCGTTTACAGGAGGCGTCGGCGAGGGCAGCGCTTCGATGCGTAATCGAATCCTGCAGCGTCTGGAGTTCTTAGGCGCACGCATCGATGTCGACCGCAATCACGACGCTCGCGTAACGCACGCACTACCGGTGCAATCGATTGCTGATGAAGGCTCGCGCGTGAAGCTTCTTGTCGTATGCGCCGATGAGGAATTGCAAATGGCTCGAGACGCGGCAGAGCTGCTGAAGGCAAGCAAGGCGGCCGGCCCGCAGCGCATCCCCGTTGCCGTTTCTGCGCGACATGCGCACTTATCGCAGCGGACGATCGATGGACTGTTTGGAGCCGGCTATCAACTGCAACCACGGACCGCTTTGTCGCAGACGGGTCAATACGCCGCGCAAGAGTCCGTCACCTTGGTAGGTCCGCGCGGTACGCTCGAGCGCGTGCGACTGATGGGCCCGCCGCGCGCACAAGATCAAATCGAGATCTCGCGTAGCGATGAATTCTTGCTGGGCATCGATGCGCCAGTTCGCATCTCAGGTGATGTGAGCAATACACCGGGCATCACGCTTGAAGGGCCCAAAGGCCGGGTCAGGATTGCAAGCGGGGTGATCTGTGCTCGCCGACACATTCACATGAGTACTGCGGATGCGGAGCGACTCGGCTTGAGGGATCACGACACCGTCCGCGTCCGCATCGATAGTGCCGGCCGCGATCTTGTCTTCGAAGATGTGGCGGTGCGGGTATCCCCGGAGTTCAAACTCGAGTTACACCTCGATACGGATGAAGCGAATGCGGCGGGGGTGGATTCGAATACGACTGCGGAGTTGCTGCCTCGAGACTAAGAATTCCACGGGGAACACGGGGAACATTGCGGCAGGAAAGCAACGATCCATTTCCGGAAGTTCAGATCTGCGAGCAGGATGCATACAGCTGAACTCGCACAGAATTGGCGGGGCAATCTAGTAAAAAACTGTTCAGCTGGAACTCATTCGCGCACTCAACAGCGACGCTGCCCCTTGCATTTAGAGATTTTCTGACCCCGTGTTCCCCGTGGAATTCTTTTTTCTATCCCGCGGCAGTTCCAAACAACGAACCTACCGCCGCAGTGAGACCCATCGCCAACGCACTCCAGAACGTTACGCGTGCAGCGCCAACGAGCGGATTCGCGCCGCCGGTCTTCGCGGCGACTGCGCCTAAGATCGAGAGAAACACTAACGCAGTGCCGGCGAGCCAGATCGCGAGGTGAGACTGCGGTGCCAGCAGCGCAGTGACGAGCGGCAACGCAGCGCCGACTGCGAAGGATGTCGCGGATGCGACTGCAGCTTGGATCGGTCGTGCTGCGAGCGTCGTCGTGATTCCCAATTCGTCGCGCGCGTGTGCACCCAGAGCGTCGTGAGCCATTAGCTGATCCGCGACTTGGCCAGCGAGATGTTTATCGAGTCCACGCTTCTCATATATATGAGCCAGTTCGCGCCGTTCCGCTTCGATGTCGGTGGCGAGCTCTTTGCGTTCACGTTCGAGATCCGCTTCTTCGGCATCTGCTTGAGAGCTGACCGACACGTATTCGCCCGTCGCCATCGACATCGCGCCCGCGACCAATCCCGCGAACCCAGCGATGATCAGCTCGTGGTGCTGCGCGTTCGCCGCGGCGATGCCAACCAACAAGCTGGTGGTGGAGACGATCCCATCGTTGGCGCCGAGCACTGCGGCTCGCAACCAACCCGTGCGTTCAGAGCGATGACGTTCGCGATGTCGGGCCATTCTTGTTCTTCGTTTCCAAGGACGCCGCGATTGGACGGTGTTTGCTCGCGAGTGTCAATCGGAAAAGGACAACGAAGACAAATGAGTAGCCACAAAAAAGAGTGAATAAAAGAGTTGAAAATGTCAGACAAAGGTTGAGCTCAGCCACTCAATCTTCCCTAGACCCATTTGTTCTTTTTTGTGTTTTTGTGGCTAATGTTCCGATGCTTACTCCTTCCCGACGGGCGTCTTTTGCCCGCTCGCAGGCTGTGGATGTTGAGCAGGTGACGCAGTTGCATCGCTCCACTGCCAATCGCGGATCTCCGGCATATCCTCGCCATGAGTCGTGACGTATTCGCGATGCTCGACCAGTTTGTCGCGGATGCGTTGGCGCATGTGAGCAGAGTGCGCAGTCAGAGCCGGTGTGAAGTCGAGTACGGCCTCGATCAAGTGGAAGCGATCGAGCTTGTTCAATACCGTCATGTCGAACGGCGTTGTGGTCGTTCCTTCTTCAACGTAGCCACGCACGTGAATGTTGTGATGGTTGCGACGGCGGTACGCGAGGCGATGAATCAGCCACGGATACCCATGGAACGCGAAGATCACGGGTTTGTCGATCGTGAACAACGCATCGAATTGTGTATCGGAGATGCCATGAGGATGCAGATACGGCGGCTGCAAAGTCATGAGGTCGACGACATTAATGAAGCGCACCTTGAGGTCGGGCGCCCATTCGCGCAGTAGCTTCGTTGCAGCGAGTGCTTCCAACGTTGGGACGTCGCCCGCGCAAGCGATGACGACGTCGGGTTCGCCTTCTTGCTCGTTGCCCGCCCATTCCCACATTCCCAATCCGGTGCTGCAGTGTTTGATGGCTGCGTCCATCGTCAGCCACTGATGCTGCGGCTGCTTGCCGGCAATGATCCCGTTGATGCGGTTGCGGCTTCGTAAACAGTGATCCGTCACGTATAACAGCGTGTTTGCATCCGGCGGCAAATACACGCGTACCACTTCCTGCCGCTTGTTGACGACGTGGTCGATGAAGCCTGGATCTTGGTGACTGAAACCATTGTGATCCTGTCTCCACACATGTGAAGACAATAGATAGTTCAGCGACGCAACGGGCCTTCGCCATGGAATGCGCATCGTCGTCTTGAGCCACTTCGCATGTTGATTGAACATGGCATCGATGATGTGAATGAATGCTTCATAGCAGCTGAAGAATCCATGGCGGCCGCTGAGCAGATAGCCTTCGAGCCAGCCTTGGCATTGATGCTCGCTCAACATTTCCATCACTCGCCCGTCCGGCTTCACGTGCACATCGGTTGGGATGATTTCTCCCGTCGACACCCGATCGGTAGCGTCGAGGACAGCATCCCATCGGTTCGATGTGAGCTCATCAGGGCTCATGATCCGGAAGTTGCTGTTCGACTCGTTCAGTCGCATCACGTCGCGCAAGAATTTTCCTTGCACTCGTGTGGCCTCTGCAATGCTGCTACCGGGCTGATCCATTTTGACTGCGTACTCGCGGAAGTCCGGGAGTCGTAGCGGGCGCAACAAAATGCCGCCATTCGCATGCGGGTTGTCGCCCATGCGTCGCTTGCCTTTCGGAGCCAGCGCGCGCAGATCCGACTTGAGTTGGCCTTCTTGAGTGAATAACTCGTCCGGTTTATAGCTGCGCAGCCACTCTTCCAGTTGCTTCACATGTGCTGGGTTGTCGGCGAGCCCAGCGAGCGGTACTTGATGAGAACGCCAGGTATTCTCCACGGGAATACCATCGACAGTTTTCGGACCCGTCCATCCTTTCGGCGTGTGGAACACGATCATGGGCCAGCGGGGTCGACCTTGAAATCCTCGTGTCCGTGCATCGCTCTGTATTTCACGTATGCGTGTGATGACGCGATCGAGCAGCCGCGCCATTTCCAGATGGGATTGCTCAGAGCTCTCTGCAAGATCGAAATAGAACGGCTCGTAGCCGTAGCCGCTCAACAGTTGAGTCAACTCTTCGCGCGGAATCCTCGCGAGCACGGTGGGGCCTGCGATCCGGTAGCCGTTCAAATGCAAGATCGGCAGCACTGCACCGTCGCGAACTGGATTCAAGAACTTGTTCGAGTGCCAGCTCGTCGCAAGCGGACCGGTTTCCGCTTCGCCATCGCCGATCACACAGGCCACGATCAGATCAGGATTGTCGAAGGCCGCACCGTACGCGTGCGAGAGCGCGTATCCGAGTTCGCCCCCTTCATGAATCGATCCGGGCGTTTCGGGCGCGACATGACTCGGAATGCCACCGGGGAAGGAGAATTGCTTGAACAGACGCTGCATCCCTTCAACGTCTTCCGAGATGTTCGGGTAGTACTCGCTGTACGTGCCTTCCAAATACGTGTTGGCGACCAACGCCGGACCGCCGTGACCAGGACCGGCAACATAGATGACGTTCAAGTCGTACTTGTTGATGACACGATTCAAATGTACGTAGATGAAGTTCAACCCGGGCGTCGTACCCCAGTGGCCCAGCAGCCGAGGTTTGATGTGTTCGATCTTGAGCGGCTCAGTGAGCAGCGGGTTATCCATCAAGTAAATCTGACCGACCGACAGAAAATTCGCCGCACGCCAATAGGCATGCATTCGCGCCAAGTACTGCGGAGTCAGCGTCGGATCGGAGTTGGCATCGAAGGGCGTAGCAGCGGCCATGCGGGGGTCCTCTGGGAAGCGACAATCGCTGTCGTGCGCAGCAACGCGACTGCCGGCGACATAGTTCATCGGCAGCAACTAGCAAGTCACGAGCAGGTCACGGGTCAGGAGTCACGGGTCAGAGGGGCGTAATCGCAATTTGCTTCTACGCTCGCCAGCAGTACCTTCAGTGCTGCATTCTCAGGTCTGACTCGTGACCCTTGACCCGTGACGTATGACTCGTCCACCGATTGATTCTCCCCATTCCACCCGTCATACCGGCATAGTGAATTCCCTTCATGAAGCAGGTATTACCCACAGATCGTGAGTTGGTGCAGGGCATGTTGGCGGGGCAGGAAAGCGCCTTCCAACAGTTCTTCGCGACCTATTTCCCGCGTCTGTACCGCTTTGCGCTGCCCCGTTTGAATCGAGATGTGGAAGCGTGCAAAGAGGTAGTGCAAGCGACGCTTACCAAGGCGGTCCGAAATCTCGCAGGATTTCGCGGTGAGGCCGCATTGTTCAGCTGGCTCTGTCAGATCTGCAGGCGGCAAATCGTCGACTATTTGCGTGCGAATCAGCGCCATTCAGATCGCGTGGTGCTGATCGATGACAGCCCGGAGCTGCGTGCTGCGCTCGAGTCGGTCGAGGCGCCGAGCGAGGATGAGCCGCAACATCAATACGGGGCTGCTGAAACCAAACAGCTCGTGCAATCGGTGCTCGACCGTTTGCCCTCTCGGTACGGAGATGTATTGGAGTGGAAGTACGTCGAGGGCTGCAGCGTCGAGGAAATCGCCGATCGGCTCGGCGTAGGACAGATTGCAGTGCAATCGCTCCTGGCTCGGGCGCGCACCGCTTTCCGCGAAGCAGTCGAAACCGTTTTTGGATCGACCGCCGATGAGGTGCTGCTTGCAATGCGCGAGGGGAAGCAAGGCGTATGAATCAGCGGAATGATCACATCGATGAAGAAGGCCTCGAGGCGCTTCTGCGCCAAGTAGGCACTCGCGACGAACCTTCGCCCGAGGTGACCGAGTCGATTCGTGCTGTCGTCCATGCTGAATGGCGTGCGATGGTCGGCGAGATACGTCGAACTCGCCGGCGCAGGATGATCGCGGTTGCTGCCAGTGTTCTCGGGATCGTGTTCGCGCTGGGACTAGTGTTCAGCGTCGTCTTGGCGCCTGCACAGGAGGTCGCTACGGTCGCTTATGTAGATGGCCAAGTGATCGCTCACGAGAAGGTGATCGCATCAGGCGATGTCTTGAAGCGCGATGATTCGGTGCACACAGATGCCGGTTCGCATGCGTCCTTCAACATCGGGCCGGATCTTTCGGTGCGTTTAGATGCCGACACAGCGGTGAAGTTAGTTGCGGCCGATCGCGTCGAACTCGAGCGCGGTGCGCTTTATATCGACAGTCGCGGCAAGACGCCGTTGGCGGTGGAAACAGCAGTCGGGACGGTTCGCCATCTGGGTACGCAATATCAAGTACGAAGTCTCGAGGGCGAAGTCGATGTCAGCGTACGGGAGGGAAGGGTTGAGATTCGTAACGCGCGCGGTAGCAACACGGCCAATGCTGGCGAGCGATTGCGAGTTACGGCGCAGGGCGACGTCAGCCGGGTTTCTTTGCCGCGGGGCGATGCGAGTTGGGCGTGGGTGACGCAGGCCGCTGCCATTCCTGACATCGAAAACGAGACACTCGCGAATTTTTTGAACTGGGTCGCCTCCGAAACCGGTCGCGAAGTGGTCTATGCAACCCCAGCCGCGCGCGAGCTTGCGAAGACCATCAGGCTGCACGGATCGATTCGGGGGCTCGATTTGGAGACGGCGCTCGACGTCGTCTTACAAACCACGGAGTTGCGTCGCGATCAGGCCAAGGATGAATTAATCGTCATCACGGACGCAGCCGCGATTGATTCACGGAGTTCCAGCCCTCAAAAGCTCTAGCATGCGCGTCGACCCGAAGGTCGACGCCTTAGAAGTGGTATGTCCCAAAGCCCTCCAGCTCAGCCCAGCAGTCCATCCCGATCGGCGGCCTCAAGCGATTCGCTTGGCGGGCTTGCCAGTTCTGTGCAGGCAGGAACGGCGCCCGTCGAGTGGTCTAATGACGATCTTCCCGCCGATGCGAACGAAGATTCGCGAGCCAAATTCTGGTGGCGGCATATTCGCGTACCGTTGGTGATCTTCGCGATACTCGCCCCGTTCTTCGCATTCACTCATGCGGACCTAAGAATCGCCCATGCCCTGTTTTTCAACTCCGCACGCGGCGCGTGGATCGGGAATGGCAGCTGGTGGACGAATCAATTCATCCATGGAGGCGGGACTTGGTTCGTGCGCACCTTGGTTCTCATTGCATTCGCCATCGCCGCTTGGGGTTCGTTCGATGCACGTCTCAAAGAATGGCGCAGGCCTGCGCTCTACTTCGCCGTCGCCGTCATCCTGTCGGTCGGAAGCATCGGAGCCCTCAAGACGGTGACTAACAAAGACTGTCCACGGGACCTGACGGAATTCGGTGGCGAGCACGCATATGTGCCGCTCTTTGCTCATCGGCCACCCGAGCTTCGTGACGCCCGCTGTTTTCCCGCCGCACATGCAAGCGCGGGATACGCTCTGCTGGCTCTATACTTCATGCTTAGGGGGCGCAACCGGCGCTGGGGTCGCGCGGGACTTGCGATCGGGGTCCTCACGGGTCTGATCTTTGGGATTTCGCAGCAGTCGCGTGGTGCGCACTTCATCTCGCACGACGTCTGGAGTGCGTTCATTGTTTGGACGGTTGCATTGTCCACTTACGTGGCTTTCTTCAGAGCACGCTTATGGAGCGGCTCGGCAGAAGCGAGCGCCCGCTAATTTCGTTCCAGTTTTGCGCGTGCGTGCCGCACGGTACGTACGTTGTTGATGCGCGCGGCAGCTCGCATCGCTTGCTTTCTTCTCTTTGCTACTCAAGCCGCACACGCTGAGTATTCGGGCCGTTTGCTAAGTGACGTTCTCTCTGAACTTCGTAGCCAAGGCCTAACCTTCATCTACAGCACGCAACTCATACCCGCCGACACGCGCGTCGTTGCAGAACCTTCCGCAATCCGCGGATTGGCGTTGGCCCGCGAGGTGTTGAGTCAGCATCAACTAGGGACGCGTCAGGTCGCGCCCGGTGTGTTCGTAGTGACCCGCGCGGAAACTACGCCACCCTCTCCTCCAATCGCGCCGCCGCAAGGTGCAGCAGCTGACGTCAGCGAGATCGTCGTCCAAACCAGCCGTTACTCGATGTCATCGCAAGAGGTGCAGGCACCGACGTTCATCACGCAAGAAGAAGTGAAGAACATGCCGCGCTTGGCGGACGAGACGTTGCGGGCTGTGCAGCGATTGCCCGGCGTCGCAAGTAACGGGTTCTCGAGCTTGGGGTCAGTGCGAGGCGGCGCCCCCAACGAAACCGGCGTGATTCTGGATGGGCTAAGACTGTATGAGCCGTTTCATTTGAAGGACTTCCTAAGTCCAGTCAGCTTATTGGATTCGCGCATCATTGGCGGTCTCGAGTTCTATTCCGGTGGATTCCCGGTGCAATTCGGGGAGCGGATGAGCGGCATGATCGATGCCACATCGATCCGACCCGATGAACCGCGCTATTACGAACTCGGCGTGAACGTTTTCCATTCGAGCGCGCTTGCCGCCGGCGAGTTCGACGACGGTCGCGGTCATCTGGTGATTTCCGGACGGCGCAGCAATGTCGGTGAGTTGTCCCATCTGAGCGAAAACGACTTCGGCGAACCCCATTACTACGATGCATTCTTGCGGGCCGACTACGCAGTCGATGATGCGACGCGCGCAGCCGTGGACGTGCTGGTCTCGCAAGACTCCATTCGTGCACGCAAGGACGAAGGCGTGCAGCAAGCGAACGCTGAGTACCAAAATGTTTACGTCTGGAACACGTTGGAGCACGACTGGTCAGACGCGTTCACTAGCAAGGCGATCGTCTCCTACACCAACGTGGACAACGCGCGGCACGGCACGGTCGCGGATGATTTTCGCGACGCGCAAGTCACCGATGATCGACGCTTTCACATCTTCGGATTACGCCTCGAAGATCAATTGCGTTTGCCGAGCACGAACTTAGGCTTTGGCGCCGAGCTGCGCCACCTCGAAGGCTCATACAACTATCGCAGCGATGTATCGATCGCCGCGGACTACCCGTTTCCAGGCTACCCCGCACAAGATGAGCATCTGGTGATCGAACCCAACCCAGAAGGCTATGAGGCATCAGCGTGGTTCGATGCACGCATTAATTTGTACGAACGCTGGACGGCTGAAGCGGGTTTGCGAGTCGACACGCAAACGTACGATCAATCTGGAGATGACGAGCAGTGGAGTCCGCGGGTCAGTTTGTTGTACGAGCCCAATCGAGCGACGCATATACGAGCCACTTGGGGGCGTTTCTATCAGCCGCAAAGCATCAACGAACTGCAAGTCGAAGACGGCATCGATCGCTTTCATGCTGCGCAGTTCGCAGATCACACGATCGTAAGCGTCGATCACGAGTTCGGCGGCGTGGATCTGCGAGTCGAGGCCTACCATAAGAGCTATCACCATCTCGCCCCTCGCTTCGAGAATCTATTCGACCCTCTCGCACTCTTGCCTGAGACTGATCGCGATCGGGTCATGATCGATGCGACGGAGGCGCGTGCGCGCGGAATTGAAGTACTCATGCGGTTGCGCCCGCATGGGCCTTGGAGCGGGTGGCTCAGTTACTCCTGGTCACAAGCGCACGATCGTATCGACGGGCTAAATCAAGCGCGTAGCTGGGATCAGCGCCACGCAATCAATCTCGGAGTGGTGTGGACGCGGGGTCCTTGG
>Ga0207652_10005614_pt1 | contig 10176 bp, 8 predicted proteins | sample KBSC63BmetaG_FD_184334 | JGI IMG/M metagenome (GOLD analysis project Ga0207652, IMG submission 184334) | Corn rhizosphere microbial communities from Kellogg Biological Station, Michigan, USA - KBS C6-3B metaG (SPAdes) (version 2) | ecosystem: Host-associated > Plants > Roots > Rhizosphere ...
AAGGCGCGTTGGGCCTGGAGATCGTGCAGAACAAAGAGACCGTCGACACACTCGTCGTCGACCACGTAGAGGCGCCGACGGCCAATTAGCTTGCGCCTAGCTCTCCTGCGGTTTCACAGCGGCCTCTACCACCATCGCACTTACTATCCCACGCGTGGCCGTCAGCTTCAGCCCCAACTGCTCCTGCACCGCCGTAAACAACGGCGGCGCGGGCGCATCGTCGGCGGCCTTCGGCACTTCGCCGCCATACTGCGTCTCGTCCGGGGCCCAATCCAGCGTAAAGTCGTACTTCCCTGTCAGCCCGGTCTTGTTTACGGTCGGACGGTCCAGCGTAGCCCGTTGCAGCATGGCCACAAAGTCATCCATGGTCACGCTCTTCGCCGGCACTTCGATCTTCCCCGGATACACCACTCCCACCAACTGCGGCGGAGCATCGGGTTCCGCCGCAACCTTCAGCTTTGCTCCGCCCTTCGCCACCGTCAGCTCATAGATCGAAAATTCCTTATCGACACGATGAAACTTCAGCGCAAAGCGCTCTACCAGCAGCGCGCGCAACATCCGCATTTGCTCCATTCGCGTTGGACGCACATCTCCCGGCACCACCGCTTCAATATTGAAGTGCTGCACCTCCATCCATCCCGGCCCGCCCGAGATCGTTCGCGGGTTCAGGTCGTAGGCCAGCGCAATCAGGTTGGTCAGGGTGTAGTCGGTGGCAACCCAGCGGTGCGGCCCGTCCATGCGAAACAACCGGCCCCGCCGAAGATCAGGCTCTACCGGCTTCACCGTCGCCACCTCGAACGCCTCGAACTTCGGCCGGTCCGGCCCACTCTGCGCCACCCCGCTCAAACACGCAGCCGACATCAACCCCATCGCTATCCAACGCTTCATCCCGTCATCCTCCAGCGAAGCAAGTATCCTAATCCTATGACTGAACCGGAGGCATTTTCGTGGCGCGGCAAGCGTGTATTCCTCACCGGCCATACCGGCTTCAAGGGCGGCTGGCTCGCCCTCTGGCTAGCCTCGAAAGGCGCTATCGTTCGCGGCTACGCGCTCGATCCTTGCACCGACCCTAATCTTTTTACCGCCGCGCGTATTGGCTCCGTTATCGAAGATATCCGCGGCGACATCCGCAACCCGGCCGCACTGGACCCAGCGCTCCGTGACTTCGCGCCCGAGGTTGTCTTCCACATGGCCGCGCAGCCGCTGGTGCTCTACAGCTACGAAGACCCCATAGGCACTTACGAGACCAACGTGATCGGCACGGCCCGCGTGCTCGATGCGATACGCCGTACGCACAGCGTTCGCGCCGTGGTCAGCGTCACCACCGACAAGTGTTACGAAAACATCGAAGACCCGCACCGCGCCTACAAGGAGACTGATCCACTCGGCGGCTACGATCCCTACTCCAGTTCCAAGGCCTGTGCGGAGATCGTCTCCGCCGCCTACCGTCAGAGCTACTTTCCAGTCTCAAAACTCGCAGAGCATAAGTGCGCAGTAGCCACCGCCCGCGCCGGCAACGTCATCGGCGGTGGCGACTGGTCCATCGACCGGCTCATTCCCGACCTCATCCGCGGTTTTGTTGCCGGAGAGCCTGTCCGCATCCGCCGCCCTCGCTCCACGCGTCCCTGGCAGCATGTCCTTGAGCCGCTGCACGGCTATATACTGCTTGCCGAGCGCCTGTTGACGCACGATCCCCGCTATGCCACCGCCTTCAACTTCGGCCCCGGCGAAGACGATGCCCAACCTGTCGCGTGGATCGTCGAACGGATGACAAAATTCTGGGGCGATAACGCCTCATGGGTGCTCGACCCCGACCCCGGCGTGCACGAGGCGGGTTACCTGAAACTCGACGCCAGCCGCGCGCACGTGGAACTTGGCTGGCAGCCGCGGCTCAACCTCGAAACCGCGCTCGAATGGCTTGTCGCATGGTACAAGGCCGAGAAGAACGGCGAAGATATGCACGAGTTTACACTCGCGCAAATCTCCGCCTACGAATCACTCGTTTACCCAAAGCTGTCCTGAGCGGAGCGTAATGCAATCGATGGACCTGCAAGCTGCTCGCGTCACTCCAGCTTCCACCCCGTTCAAACATCGATGCAAAGGGCGGCGGTCACAGCCGCCGCCCCTTATAATCACAGCGTCTTCGTCGGCCGATGCCGCGCCGCTGTCTTCTCCTCCGGCTCGTCGCTGTAGACCCGAATCGACCGTCCGCCCACAATCACCTTGTCCGAAATCTGCGTCTCGCAGAACGGATTATCAAGGTTTTCCGTATCCAGCACCTGCCGCCACGGCGTCTTCCCCGGAGTCTCCGGCAGGCTGTACTCGACGCCGTTATCGGAAGCGTTGACGACAATCAAAAAACTGTCGTCGACCACACGTTCTCCCTCATCGTCCATCATGTCGAGCGTCTTGCCGTTGAACATCACGCAGACTGACTTCGCGCCACTCTGTCCCCACACTTCGTCGGAGAGCTCTTTGCCGTCCGTGCCGTACCATGCGATGTCGCGCACCACCGAGCCGCGAATCACGCGATCGCCCTGAAAGAACTTTCGCCGATGCAGGTTCGGATGGTCCTTGCGGAACTGGATCAGGTGCGACGTAAACTCCAGCAGCCGTTTGCGCGGTTCGTCGAGCTGCCAGTCGTACCACGTCAGTTCGTTGTCCTGGCAATAGCAGTTGTTGTTGCCCATCTGCGACCGTGCAAACTCATCCCCGCCGGCCAGCATCGGGACACCCTGGCTCAACATCATCGTGGCCAGAAAATTCCGCATCTGGCGTTCGCGAAGGTTGTTAATGTTCTCGTCTTCGGTCGGACCTTCGGCACCCATGTTCCAGCTATCGTTGTCGTTGGCCCCGTCGGTGTTGTTGTCGCCGTTCGCTTCGTTGTGTTTGTCGTTGTAGCTCACCAGGTCGCACAGCGTAAATCCATCGTGCGCCGTAATGAAATTGATCGAAGCCGCCGGTGTACGCCCATCTCCCTGATACAGATCGCTCGACCCTGTAAAGCGATTCGCAAACTCCGATAACAGACCGCTATCGCCTTTCCAGAAGCGCCGCATGGTGTCGCGGTATTTCCCATTCCACTCCGCCCACAGCACGGGGAAGTTGCCTACCTGATAGCCGCCTTCGCCCACGTCCCACGGCTCGGCGATGAGCTTGATGTCCGAAAGCGTAGGGTCCTGGTGGATGACGTCGAAGAACGCGCCCAGCTTGTTCACATCGTGCAATTCGCGCGCCAGGGTCGATGCGAGGTCGAAGCGGAAGCCATCGACGTGCATCTCCGTGACCCAGTAACGCAGGCTGTCCATCAACAGCTTCAACACCTGTGGATGGTAGATATTCAGCGTGTTGCCCGTGCCGGTATAGTCCATATAGTGCTTCGGACTATCGGCCACCTGACGATAGTAGGTCGTATTATCCGCACCCTTCATGGAAAGCACAGGGCCCATTTCGTTGCCCTCGCAGGTGTGGTTGTAGACGACGTCGAGGATCACCTCGATGCCCTCTTCGTGCAGCCGTTTCACCATCTGCTTGAACTCCACGACCTGCCCGCCGTCGTCCCCGGACGAACTGTAACGAGCCATCGGAGCGAAGTAGCCGAGTGTGTTGTATCCCCAATAATCATGCAGGCCGCGGTCCAGCAAGTGACCCTCGTCAATGAAGTGATGCACCGGCAGCAGCTCGACAGCGGTCACACCCAGCTTCTTCAGATACGCGATGCTGGCATCGCACGCCATACCAGCGTATGTGCCGCGCAAGTTTTCCGGAACGTCCGGATTGCGCTTTGAAAATCCCTTGACGTGGACTTCATAAATAATTGAGTCGGCAATCGGCGTTTGCGGCGGGCTGTCGTTTCCCCAGTCAAAATGACCGTCAATGACGACGCTCTTCGGCACAGCATCCGCGTCATCTTCTTCCGACTTCTTCATATCGTCGCCGGACATCACGTCATACGGATAGATCGGCGCTTTCGGATCGGGCTCGCCGCAAATCGCCTTCGCATACGGGTCAACGAGCAGCTTTGCAGAGTTGAAACGCAGACCATGTTCCGGGTCCCACGGTCCTTCGACACGATAGCCGTAGCGTTGTCCCGGAGCAATGTTCCGCACAAAGCCGTGCCACACAAACGCCGTGCGTTCACGCAGCTTGACGCAGTCTACCTGCTTGCCGTCTTCGTCGAAGAAGCAAAGTTGTACCGCGGTTGCGTTCTCAGAATAGATAGCGAAATTTGTTCCGCCTTCACTGGCCGTCGCGCCCAGCGGATAGGGTTTCCCCGGAAGAAGTGTGCGTCCCATAAACCCCTTTTGATTGTTGGAAAAATATCGCCCTGCCGGGCGTGACGATGTTGAATATCACCTCATCCATAGATGCAAACGGCGCGTTCGCGGCTGCCCGCGAGGTGCGGCGGTCCGGTGTAGATCGAACGCTGACAAAGCGCAAGGTGCACACCTGACCGGCGAATCGGTCAAATCGCTTCGGAGAGTGTGGAAACTCCAGGGCCCGCATACCGTCGCCGCCGAGCCCACTCGCGCGAGTTTTTCCGCTGTGTGGCTCTTCGGAGATTCGGTCCTATTCCCGCACCACGGATTTCACCAGGTTCCGAGGCCGGTCGACGTCCACTCCATTGCGCACTGCCATAAAGTACGAAAACATTTGCAGCGGCGCCACCTCGTAGATCGGCAGCGTATATTCATCCGCCGGCTCAACCTCGACTACATCGCTGGCCAACGCCGCCAGTGTCTCGTCTCCTGCGTTACCGATGGCAATGGTCTTCGCGCCCTGTACGCGAAGGTCGTCAAGCAGACCAATGGTTTTTTCGTAGCGCGCCACAGATTCCACATCGGCGCCGTCAACAGTCGCCAGAATCACCAGCGGGACTTCGTCCGACACCAGCGCATTCGGGCCATGCTTCAGTTCTCCCGACGGGTAGCCCTCGGCATGGATATACGACGACTCCTTCAGCTTCAACGCACCTTCGCGCGCAATCGGGTAATGAATCGCGCGTCCCAGATAAAGCAGCGTGCGCGCCGCGTGGTACTTCTCCGCCAGTTCGTGCGTCCGCTTCTCCCAGGCGGCAAGCTGCCGCTCCATCTGCGACGGCAACTGTTTCAGTGCGGTGATGCGCACTTTCAACTCCTCCGTGTCGGAAGTCCCACGTGCCTGCGCAGCCAGCAGGCTCAACAGCCGAAGAACGACTAACTGCGTCGTGAAGCTCTTGGTCGCCGGAATCGCCCGCTCGACGCCCGCCAGCGTCGGCAGCGCCACATCGGCCTCGCGCATCATGGTCGAGGTCGCCACATTCGTCACGGCCATCGTAGGGTGCCCGCGCCGTTTGGCCTCGCGCAGTGCGGCCAGCGTGTCAGCGGTCTCGCCCGACTGCGAGATCACCAGCACCGCGGGATCACGCTTGGTGTTGGTCGAGCGCGTGATGTACTCGCTCGCGTACTCCACATCGACCGACAGACCCGCCGCATCTTCCAGCATGATCTCCGCCGCAAGCCCCGCGTGGCGGCTCGATCCGCTGGCCGCAATCACCAGGTCTTTATGCTTCAGGAAACATTGCGCAGCCAAGCCGAAGCTGTCGGCATTCAATCCATCTGCTGCAACGTAGCGCGCCAGGGTCGTCTCAACCGCCGCCGGCTGCTCATATATCTCGCGCAACATGGCGTGCGCGAAGGTTCGTGACTCACTCATACTTCCATTGTAGGTTCAACCTGTAGCTTCAATCGCAATAGTGTATTTTCCCCGTGGGTGCAGTCCAACCGCGGTAACCTTCGTGGGCGTTTTCCGTCAAGCAAACGCCGCTGCACAACCGATCCGGGGAACCCGGCAACAGGGAAAATGCTCTAAGCTGAACCTATGCGCTTCACCCCTAAGTTCCTGCTGTCCGCGATGAGCCCCGACCACTTCCCCAACGATGCCCGCACCGGCGGCGCGCCCGAAGTCGCCTTCCTTGGCCGCTCCAACGTCGGCAAGTCGTCCCTCATCAACAAGCTGCTCGGCTCGAAGGAGGCGAAGGTCTCCTCCACCCCCGGCCGTACCCGCGCTATCAACTTCTTCGCCCTCCACGAAGGCACCCCGGCCAAACACAACGTACGCCCGTCGCTGATCTTCGCCGACCTGCCGGGATACGGCTACGCCAAGATTTCGAAGTCGATCTCCGCGGAGTGGCCATCGTTCATCGAGCCGTACCTCAACGAGCGCGAGACACTGGCGCTGTGCGTCTGCCTGGTCGACACCAACATTCCACCCCAGGAAAGCGACACGCTGCTGCTGACCGCGCTGAAGCAGATGCAGCGTCCGCACATCGTGGTCGGGACGAAGTCCGACCGTCTGAGCGGCAACGCGCTGACCAAGTCGCTCAAGGCGCTGAAAGAAGCGCATGGCGAGGAGATTATCCTGCCGGTGTCCGTCAAGACCGAAAAGGGCGTCGCGGCATTGTGGCCGGAGATCATCGGCGTTATTCAGGATTAGGCACTTCTCCAAAACCCGAACACGCTCGGAAGGGCAGGGTCTATAGACCCTGCCGTCAATGCACACTCGGAAAGACTCTTCCAATCTGCCGAAGGCGGGAGTGCAGGCGAAGCCGGAACGACAAAATTGCCTTCTTTCGAACCTCCACAAATCATGGTGTGGAGCCCGCTTCCTTATCCGCGTTCCGCGGATAAGGAAGCGGGTTGGGTTTAGGCGGCTCTTTCGGCTGGGTCGAAGACCCAGCCCTTCCGTTCTAGCTATGCAAAACGATGATGATGAGCGACGCACCGCCAGCAATGCTGACTACTGGAGTAAGGCCGGATTTGGGAAACCGGCGTCCGTCCCTTCCACAAACAACGAAGCCCCGCAATCAACCGATCGCAGGGCCTCGTTGATCTTCAGACGGTCTTACTCGCCGTAATACTCCAGCCCAAGGTGCGTGATGAGATCCTCGCCCATGATGTGGCGTAGCGTGTTCTTCAGCTTCATCGACTGGATGAACAGATCATGCTCCGGATAAACACCCGGCGCGGAATCCGGCGCCTTGAAGTAGAAGCTCAGCCACTCCTGAATGCCAAGCCCACGCAGGCTCGGCGTTCGTGCCGCGAGGTCCATGAAGAGGCAGAGATCAAGCGCCAGCGGTGCCGCGAGGATCGAGTCACGGCACAGAAAATCGACCTTGATCTGCATCGGATAGCCGAGCCAGCCAAAGATGTCGATGTTGTCCCAACCTTCCTTGTTGTCGCCGCGCGGCGGATAGTAGTTGATCCGCACCTTGTGAAAGATGTTGCCGTAGAGGTCGGGGTTCTTCTCCGGCTGGAAGATGTGCTCGAGCACGCCGAGCTTGGACTCTTCCTTGGTCTTGAAGTTGTCGGGATCGTCCAGCACTTCGCCGTCGCGGTTGCCGAGGATGTTGGTCGAGTACCACCCTGCCACGCCAAGCTGACGGGCCTTGAACGCGGGTGCAAGCACGGTCTTGAGGAACGTCTGACCGGTCTTGAAGTCCTTGCCGCAGATCGGCGCATTCATCTTCTTCGACAGCTCACGCAGAGCAGGAATATCCACGGTCAGATTCGGCGCGCCGTTGGCGAACGGAATGCCTTCCTTCAGTGCGGCCCAGGCATAGAGCATTGACGGCGAGATGTTTTCGTCGTCGTCAACCAGGCCTTTTTCGAAGGCTTCGAGCGTCTGATGTACTGCGCTCTGCTCGATGAAGATCTCGGTCGAACCGCACCAGATCATCACCTGGCGGTCGGTCCTGGTCTTGAACTCCGCAATGTCGTTGCGGATCTGGTTGGCGAGATCACACTTGTTCTTGCCAACCTTCTGCACCTTGGGGTCAAGCCGCTTGACCCAGCGCTGATCGAACGCGGCAGGCATAGGCTCGATGCTCTGGAGAAACGGCTTCATGCTGTCGAGCTGGTCGCGGTCGAGCACGCCGGCGGTCTTCGCGGCGTCGTACAGATTGCCGCCAAAGATGTCCCAGCCGGTAAAGACGATGTCGTTGAGATCGGCGATAGGGGCAAAGTTTTTAATCAGCGGTGTGTTGTCGTCGGTGCGCTTGCCGAGGCGGATCGTTCCCATCTGGGTCATGGACCCGATGGGCTTGGCGAAGCCGCGACGAACGGCTTCGACACCGGCGATCAGCGTGGTCGCGACCGCTCCCATGCCGGGGATCATGATTCCAAGTTTTCCTGTGGCAGGCTTGATATCCGCCGCGTTCGGTGCGGCGGCTGCGGGTGATGACATTCGTTACGTACCCTTCTGTGGAGCGGATTTCCGTATAGCGGACACTCCAGTATTGCGCACTTGAAACCCGTGCACAAATGACTGACTGCGTTAGCGGTTACGCATTTTCAGCCCCTGTACGGTTCTTCCAGTGGGTCCAAATGAACCACACGATGGCGGCCAATAGCACCACTTCTACGCCAAGATGGAAGCGCTGAAAGATCGCCTTGAAGCGTGGATCTGTGTCCCATCTGTCGCCCAGCTTCATGCCTACGTAAGCGAGCGCGTAACACCACGGCCACGAGCCGATAAACGTATAGATGTGGAAGCGCAGTTGGTTCATCTTCGCGATGCCCGCGGGCAGAGCGATGAAGGTGCGGATGATGGGGAGCATGCGTCCGATGAGCACAGTGATCGAGCCGTATTTGGCGAAGAAGTGTTCCGCCCTGTCGAGGTCGCGCTTGCTGAGTAGGACGTAGCTTCCGTAGCGCTCGACCATCGGCCTTCCGCCCTTCGCGCCGATCCAATACGCAGGGATCGAACCGATATTCGAGGCCAGCGAAGCGACGGTCGCAAGGATGATCAACTGCAACTGCGTGTGCGCAAGAGCGTAGCCCGCGAGCGGCATGATGACTTCCGACGGAATCGGAATGCAGGCGGACTGGATGGCCATCAGCAGCGCGACGGAGAAGTAACCTCCACTGGCGATAAGGCTGACAAGAAGCGCGATAAGTTTCTCAGACATTCCGGTCAGTATATCGGGCGGATGTGAAGAAACGGCTTTGTTAGCATAGACACATGGCAGATTCCGCTACAGCAACACCCGTCGAGCCCGCAGCACCGAGTGGGCGTCCCGCATCGTCGTACGCCGCGCACGACCCGTCCAAGCCGCCCGTGAAGCGGCAGATTGTATGCTTCAGCTTCTACAAGGTGATGCCGGAATGGCGCCGCCTGCCCGCCGCAGAGAAGGACGCGCACAAGCAGGCGTTTGCCGATGTCCTGGACAAGTGGAATAAAGTCGGCGAGTTCCTCTCGCTGACGTATTCGACGATCGGCACACGCGGCGATGTGGACATGTGTGTGTGGTCGATCGGCTACGCCGTCGATGAGCTGAACCAGATGCGCAGCGAGCTGATGGCGACGCCGCTGGGAGGCTACCTGAGCACGCCGCATAACTTCCTGGCCATGACCAAACGCTCGCAGTACCAGATCGGCCGTGAGGATGAGAGCGAAGGCGAAGGCCGTGGAGCGATTCGCCCCGGTGGACAGAAGTACATTTTCATCTATCCGTTCTGGAAGACCCGTCCCTGGTATCTGCTATCGCTCGCGGAGCGCAAGCGCTTGATGGACGAGCATATTCGTGTCGGCTTGTCGTATCCACGCGTTAAGCTCAACACGACCTACAGCTTCGGCATCGACGACCAGGAGTTTGTCGTCGCGTTCGAGACCAACTTCCCGGATGACTTCGTCGACCTCGTGCAGCAGCTTCGCGAGACCGAGATCAGCATGTATACGCTGAAAGACTTCCCGATCTTCAGTTGCGTTCGGTTGAGCCCGATGGAAATGTTGAACCGGCTGGGGTAAACGCAATGGCGAGAGGTCCAGTGGGAACAGGCGGTGTCAATGCGCGGGGTCTGACGCCTCCGCAGCGGCTTCCTGCGGTCAAACGCAAGGCTGCCATCGAGGGCGTTGCGCCGGCAAAAGCTCGGGCCATCGCAGCGAAGGAACCCGTCGCTCCCAAGGTCAAGCGCGGCAAGACCGTCAAGCCGCTGGCGCCGGAGCGGGTCGCGGCGATCCTTGATGCGCTGCGGAAGACGTATCCCAATGTGGTCTGCGCGCTGATCCACCGCAATGCTTTTGAGCTGACCATTGCGACGATCCTCTCAGCGCAGACGACCGATGTCGGCGTGAACAAGGCGACCCCCGAGCTATTCAAGAGGTTTCCCACACCCAAGGCGCTGGCTTCGGCTTCCC
>Ga0207652_10005615_pt1 | contig 10176 bp, 8 predicted proteins | sample KBSC63BmetaG_FD_184334 | JGI IMG/M metagenome (GOLD analysis project Ga0207652, IMG submission 184334) | Corn rhizosphere microbial communities from Kellogg Biological Station, Michigan, USA - KBS C6-3B metaG (SPAdes) (version 2) | ecosystem: Host-associated > Plants > Roots > Rhizosphere ...
CGCACTCGGCCTTATACCGGCGCACGCAGTACGTGATCAGCTCGAACTTGTCGGCGAAGTAGTAGTGCAGCACGCCGTGCGAGAAATCGGAGTTCTGCGCGATGTCGCGCAGGCTGGTGTTCGCGTACCCGAGCTCGGCCAGGGTCTGCAGTGCCGCGTCGGCAAGCTGGTCGCGCCGCTCGGCGAACTTGTCCACCTGGCGGCGGGCGATCCGCTCGCGTTTCCGCTCTGCTACTTCTGTCAACGCGGCTTCTTCTGTCAATGCCTTACCTCGGTCAACGGTGAGCCCGCCGGCGTCGTGCTGGCCAGCCCCATCGTTGGCGTGCCACGAACCCAAAGTTACCAGTCCTAACGAACGGCTAAATTCTCTTGGACGATCGTCAAACAAATGCTTGACAACTGTCAAGATCCGGGCGACGGTAAGAGCACGCCGATGGCCTGGGGCGAGTACGCGACAGGCCACGGCGGCCACGCCGCGCGCGACGCCGGCGGAACGCACCGAGCGTGAGCCGGGCGCCTTCGGCGCGCGGCGGCTAGGGCGGGCAGCACCGCGGGGACTACCGAGCACAGAGAGGTGCCCGATGAGCGTTTACGACCTTACTGAGCGTAAGGCCCTGGTAACCGGCGGGGCCCGCGGACTCGGCGAGGGGATGGCCCGGGCCCTGGCCCGGGCGGGCGCGGCGGTAGTCATCGCCGACATCAGGGAAGACCTCGGCAAGGCCACCGCGGCCTCCCTGCGCGAGACCGGGGCGAACGCCGAGTTCGTCCCGCTCGACGTCACGTCGGACGAGAGCTGGGCGCAGGCGATGCCGCAGGCCATCGCGCACCTGTCCGGCCTCGACATCCTGGTCAACAACGCGGGCGTCGAGATCACCAGCCTGCTGGTCGACCTCGACCCCGAGGGCGTCCGCCGCATGCTCGACGTGAACGTGCTCGGCACCGCGCTCGGCATCAAGCACGGCTTCCGCGCGATGCGGCCCGGCGGGGCCGGCGACGTGGCGGGAGGCTCAGGCGGGGCGATCGTCAACGTCGCGTCAGTGGCCGCGACGATCGCCTTTCCCGGTATCGCCGTCTACTCGGCGACCAAGTCCGCGGTGGACCGGCTGACCCGGGTCGCCGCCATGGAGTCCGGCAAGCTCGGCTACGGGATCCGGGTCAACTGCGTCTACCCCGGCCTCGTCCCCACCGAGATGGGCAACCAGCTCGCCGTCGACTGCGCCGAGATCGGGCTGTTCCCGAGCCCGCAGGAGGCGGCGGGCGCCGTCATCGGGCAGACCCCGCTCGGCAGGCTCGGCGAAGTGCCGGACATCGCGGACGCGGTGGCGTTCCTCGTCTCCGACGGCGCCCGGTTCATCACCGGCGCCGGGCTCCCGGTCGACGGCGGCATGGGCATGTAAGGGGGATCCCATGAGCGACAAGAAGGTCATCGTCTACGGCGCCTCCGGGTACACCGGGCGGCTGGTCTGCGAGTACCTGCGGGAGTTCCACGTCCCGTTCGTCGCCGCCGGCCGGGACAAGGCACGGATCGCCGAAGCCCTGCACGCGGTCCCCGGCATCGACACCGTCGACCACGAGATCGTCGAGGTCGCCCACGAAGTCGGGCCGCTGTCCGAACTGTTCGACGGCGCCCGCGTGGTCTGCAACCTGGTCGGCCCGTTCGCCCAGCACGGCGGCGAGGTCGTCGAGGCCTGCCTGGCGGCCGGCGCTCACTACCTCGACACCACGGGCGAGCAGGACTGGCTCATCACCGCCGAGGAGCGGTACGGCCAGCGGATGACGGAGGCGGGCCTGCTGCTCGCGCCCGGCGTCGCCCAGATGTACACCACCGGGGAGATCGCCGCCCAGCTGTGCCTGGAAGAACCCGGCCTGGACACCCTCGACATCCTGGTCTTCTGGAAGGGCATGCCGACGGTCGCCTCCACCCGGACGATCCTCGTCAACGCCGCGCTCGCCAAGGCGTACTACCTGGAACAGAACGCCTACGCCGAATGGCCGGCCGACGCCGGCCTCTACACCGTGACCGTGCCGGGGCAGCACGAGACCGGGCTCGCGCTGCCGTGGGGCGGCACGTCGCACCCCGTCTGGTTCCGTCGCGACCCGCGGGTGGCGAACGTCAAGGTGCTCGGCGGCGTCTTCAACCGCGCGCTCATGCTCGGCGTGCCCCAGATCGTCGCCGGTGCCCTCGCCCAGATCGAAGGGCTGCCCGAGCAGGACAAGGTCAAGGCCCTGTCCGAGCAGGCGGCCGCGGTCATGAACCAGATGCCGCCGCGCGAGTACACGCGGGTCAACACCTCGCTCGACTCGGTGCACGCCTCGGGACCGCTGGGCCGGGCGCACTGCGTCATCCACGGCAACTGCAACTACAAGCAAACCGGGCTGCTGCAGGCCTACGCCGCTTACTCGCTGCTCCAGCAGCCGCCCAAGCGGACCGGCTTCGCGTCCGGCTGCCAGGCCTTCGGCCACCGGGAACTCCTCGGTGTGCTGCGCGGCTTCGGCCTGGTGATGAACCCCGCTCTCACCAGGCCGAACTGAGGGAGTCCGCGGCCATGCGGCTCGTCGACTTCCTCGATAAGGGGGCGTCGCTCCACCCCAGCGGCGCCCCCTGCCTCACGATGAGCGGCCGGGCCCGGAGCTACGCCGAGGTGCAGCGGCTGTCCTGGTCGGTCGGCCGGGCGCTGGCCGGCTCCGGGGTCAGGCCGGGGGACAAGGTCGCGATCCTGTCCGGCAACGATCCGGTCGCGTTCGGCTGCGTGTTCGGCATCAGCCGGGCCGCGGCCGTGTGGTGCCCGGTCAACCCGCGCAACGAGGCGACCGAGAACCGTGAGCTGCTCGACCGGTTCGACTGCCGCTGCCTGATCTTCGCCGCCGCGTTCGCGCCGCTCGTCGCGAAGATCGCGCCGGACCTGCCCGGGCTCAAGACCCTGGTCTGCCTGGACGGCCAGCCGGCCGCGGTGCCGGAGGCGGTCGCCTTTGACGGCTGGCTGGCCGGCGTGACCGACGAGCCGTGGCAGGCCGACCCGGTCGACGACGTGGTGATGATCGCGGGCACCGGCGGGACCACGGGAACGCCCAAGGGCGTGCTGCTCACCGGGCACAACATCGAGACGATGACCGCGCTGACGCTGATGAGCTACCCGTTCGACTCCGGTCGGCCCCCGGTCTACCTGGCGCTCGCCCCGCTCACCCACGCGGCCGGGGTCCTCTGCTTCCCCGTCATGACGCTCGGCGGCGAGATCGTCATCATGCCCTCGCCCGACCTGGGGGAGTTCCTCGCGCTCACCGAGCGGCACGCGGTCACCCACGCGTTCCTGCCGCCGACGCTGATCTACCTGCTGCTTGACCACCCCGCGCTGCCCGGCGCCGACCTCAGCTCGCTGCGCTGCCTCTGGTACGGGGCGGCGCCGATGTCCACCTCCCGGCTCGAGCAGGCCATCCAGGTGATCGGCCCGGTCCTCGGCCAGCTCTTCGGGCAGACCGAGGCGCCCATGATGATCTCCACGCTGGCGCCGCGCGACCACCTGCACCCCGACGGCACCCTCGCCAGGAGCAGGTTCGCCTCGGCGGGCCGCCCGACCCCGCTGACCATGGTGGCGATCATGGACGAGGCGGGGAACCGGCTGCCGCCGGGGGAGCGCGGCGAGATCGTCGTCCGCGGCCCCTTGGTCACCCCCGGCTACTACAAGAACGAGGCGGCGACCGCGGAGGCGTCCAGGCACGGCTGGCACCACACCGGCGACGTCGGCTACCTCGACGAGGACAACTACCTGTACATCGTCGACCGGCTCAAGGACATGATCATCAGCGGCGGCTTCAACGTCTACTCGGCCGAGGTCGAGCAGGCCCTGCTCGCCCACCCCGCGGTCCTCGACTGCGCGGTCGTCGGCCTCCCCGACGACAAGTGGGGCGAGCGGGTCACCGCCGTCCTCCAGCTCCACCCCGGCCACGAGGTGACGGCCGAGGAGATCAAGGTGTTCGTCAAGGCCCGCGTCGGCAGCGTCAAGACCCCGAAGCAGGTCGAGGTCTGGGACGACCTCCCGCGCTCCCGGGTCGGCAAGGTCCTGAAAACCGTGGTGAAATCCCGCCTGCGGAACCCCCTGGAGCCTCACTAGCGAATCTCCCGGGCGCTGCTCCCGTTCTCTGGCAGTGGCGGCCGTGCCAGCGTTCCAGAATGAGGCCGGTGGCCGACGTGAATTCGATCTCGAAAGTTTGCTGCTGAAAGATTACTTCCCGAAGCCGTATCGTGCGGGTAGATAAGACGGCAACCCACACGTTGACGCTAGCCTGCGCGGATTTGCCGGTCCTGTGCGCTGAACAAGGCCTCTTGCCAAGATCGCTCGGGGGCGCCGTTCAGGTCCTGGTGCCGCAGTCCGAACCGCGGGGTAGGACGGTCAGGCTTCGGCTGCCGCCTGGTACTTGGTGAGGATTTCGGCCGGGACCCGGCCGCGTTCCTTGATGTCGTAGCCATTGACCTTGGCCCATTCCCGGACCTTGCCGGTGTCGATGGCTTGCGCGGCGCGGCGGCCGCGGGCAGTGCGCTTGGCCAGGCCGCCGGCCTTGCGGGCGTGGGCGACGTAGTTCGCTAGCGCCGCGCGCAGTTCTTCGCTGTGCTTGGCGTTGAGGTCGATCTCGTACTCGGTCCCGTCAAGACCGAAACGAACGGTGCCGTCCGCGTCGCCGCCGTCGATGTCGTCGATAAACAACGTCTGAATCTTCTGCGCCATGCCGCATACTCCAAAGGGATGATTGGTTGTTAACAGAACAGCGTAGTCGCCGACAAACCAAGAGCACGCACCGGGCTCCCGGTGTTTCTTGTTTATTTCTCCCAACGACTTACGCTGCGGGCGAGTTCCCGTCGTGCCGTGACGCGGTGACACCGCACACAACCGGGAAAGCGGTGATATGAGACTCGGTTTGTGCACGTTCACAGCGGGATACCCTGCTTGCGTCGGCCAGGTCGGGGCCGTCCCGCATGGCGCCCAGCCGTGAATCCGGCCGCGTATATGGCCGCCGGAGAATGCGACCCCGCGTAGTGGTGGACCGCAGCCGCCGGACCGGCGGTCCCGTCGGCGGCGTCCTTGCGGGCTATGCCGCTCTACGACCCCGGCCGGGCGCGCTCGCTGGTGGGCAGGTACGCCGCGGGGTCACGCAGGGCCACAACCACTCAGTGGCGGAGTTCACCACGCTCTTCGATGGCAAAGAACTCGTGCCGCCGGGCGTGGTCGAAGCCCGCCAGTGGCATCCGGGCTGGTCAGATCTTCCCACGATGCCGTCCCGTGACGGCCAGGCCATCGCTGGCGTGGCTCGCATCACCGAGCGGCCCGCGCGTTTACCTGGCTGACTGACGGCGCCCCGCTCGGGTGCCCGCCCAGACCGCGGACGACGGCCGTGGGCGGGGGAGTCAGCCGCTTCCGTTCGGGATGATGGATCTTGATCTCCGGACAGCGTGGTCGCCAGCTCTGTCTCCTGACCCGCACTGGGCGGTCGGTCACGCGGTCCGCTGAGCCTGGCGGCAGGCTGCCGGGTGACCGGGCAGGGCTTACCGCCAGGCTCGTGAGCGCCGGGTGCCGGTTATGGCCGGAGCTCGAGGACGACGTTGACCGGAGTCTGGGCGACCTGCCGGAACCGGCTGAAGCCGGCGTCGTCGGCCAGTTGCCGTACTGCTGCGGGGCCGGCCTGGGCGCCGAGCGCGACCCCGCCGGGCTGGGCCAGGGCGGCCGGCGTGCACTGGAACGTGGACGCCGCGTAGCTGAGTGCGGCCAGCGGACTGGCCAGGTTCGCTTCGTAGTCGTCGGCCGCGTTCGGTTCCACGACCAGGACGGCGCCGCCGGGGGCGAGCGCCTTGCGCGCGTGGGCCAGCGCGGCGGCCGGATCGCCCAGGTCGTGGAGCGTGTCCAGCAGGCAGATCAGGTCGAAGCCGTCGGCCGGGTAGCTGGTCGCGTCGAGCGGCTCGAACCGGATGCGGCCGTCGAGTCCCGCCTGGCCGGCCCGCTGCCGGGCGACCTGGACGGAGCGGTCGTGGAAGTCATAGCCGTAGACACTCGCCTGCGGGAATGCCCGGGCTAGCAAGATGGCGGCCACGCCGTGTCCGCAGCCGACGTCCGCGACGCGGCCGCCGGCGGCGAGCCGGTCGGCCACCCCGGACAGGGCAGGGATCCACTCGGTGGTGAGGCTGGCGGTGTAGCCGGGGCGGAAGAAGCGCTCGGTGCCCTCGAAGACAGCCGGGTCCTGCTCGTGCCAGGGGATGCCGGCGCCGGTGCGGAACGCCTCGGCGAGACGGTCGATGCCCGCGAACCAGCCGCGGATGATGGTGGCGCCGCCGGCCAGGAAAGCCGGCGATGCCTCATGGGCGAGCACCGCGGCGGCCTCGGCCGGCAGCACGTACCGCCCGTCGCCCTCCCGGTAGGCGAGGAATCCGGCGGCGGCCTGCTGGGACAGCCACTCCCTCAGGTAGCGGGCCGCCGTGCCGGTGCGGGCAGCCAGTTCGTCCTGGGTAGCGGGCCCGCCGTCGGCGAGCGCCCGGTACAGCCCCAGCTGGTCGCCGACCGCGACCATGGCCGTGGTGGCCGCGCCGGTCATCGCGCCGAGCAGCCGGTGCACGTTCTGCTCGATCAGATCAGTGTCCATCGGAAACCTCCGCAACGTGGATCGATAACGCCTGCCGCAGACGCTAGGCCGCGGGCGGCCGGCCTGGATGAGCCGGACATGAGCGCGAGCTGAGCTGCCCGGCTCAGGTCCGCCTCAGGTTCGGCTCACCGGCGCGGCTCCCGCCGTCCCTACGGTGATCACGTCACCAGTGGCGGGAGCGCACGGCGCCCGCCACGGAGGGAAGGAGCACAACATGTACATCCAGGTCATCACGTTCAAGCTGGATGGCATCGACGATGCGGCGTATCAGGCGCACGCCGAGCAGCACGCGCCCGCGTTCGCCGCGCTGCCGGGCCTGCGCGCCAAGATCTGGCTAGCCAACCAGCAGGCCAACACCTACGGTGGTATCTACACGTGGGACGACGTCGCCGCGATGCGGGCCTACCAGGACGGGAAGATCTTCCAGGGGCTGCAGGCGAACCCGCACCTGATCGACGTAACCGCCAGGGGCTTTTCGGTCCTGGCCGGGCCCACGAAAGTGACCCGAGGCGGGTACTGACCGATGACTGAAGCACGACCGGGTCGGCGATGAGCGGGACCCTGCGAACATTGCTGGGCGCCCGGGCGGCCGCCGTGGTCGGCCGGCAGGCGGAACGGGCGGTGCTGCTCGGCCTCGCCGTGCATGACCGCCCGCTGGTCGTGGCCGTGCACGGCATCGCCGGGATCGGGAAGTCCGCGCTGCTCGCCGCGTTCGCTGAGGACGCGCGGGCGCATGGCGCGGCTGTTCTCAGGCTCGACTGCGGTGGCATCGAGCCAACCGAGCGCGGTTTCCTCGCCGCGCTCGACCGCGCGATCGGGGCGCTGCGGGCCGCACCACCCGGCGGGACCCGGCCGATCGCGACCGTCGCCGAAGCCGCTGCGGCGCTCAGCGGCCTCGGCGACCGGGTCGTACTGGTGCTCGATACCTACGAACAGCTCCGGTTGCTGGACACCTGGCTGCGGCAGGAACTCGTGCCGGGGCTGCGCGACAACACCAGGCTGGCGCTGGCCGGCCGCGAGCCGCCGGTCGCCGCCTGGATCGGTGATTTCGGGGACTTGCTGGCCGTGGTGCCGCTAGCGAACCTGGCCGCCGCGGACGCCGGCGCGCTGCTGCGCGGCGAAGGACTCAGCGGCGCCGACGCCGCCCGGGTCATCCGCTTCACCCACGGCCATCCGCTGGCACTGCGGCTCGCCGCCTCCGCGCGGGGCGCCCGCCCGGACCTCACGGTCCCCGACGCCGCGGTCGCCACGGTCGTCACCGAACTCGCCCGGGTGTACCTTTCCGGCCTCGACCAGCCGACCCGGGCCGTGCTCGACGCCGCCTGCACGCTGCGCCGGCCGACCCTGTCGCTCCTCGGTGCCCTGCTGCCGGATGTACCCCCGCACGAGGCCTACGACCTGCTGCGCCCGCTGCCGTTCGTGGAGTTCGGACCGGACGGCCTGGTCCTGCATGAAACCGTGCGCGAAGTCGTCGCGGCGCTGCTGCGGGTCAACGATCCGCCGGCTTACCGCGCCCACCGGATCGCGGCCTGGCGGCAACTGCGGCGCGAGCTGCGCGCGGCGCCGCCGGGTGACCTGTGGCGCTACACCGCCGACCTGCTCTACCTCATCGAGAACCCGGCCGTGCGGGAGGCGTTCTTTCCCACCGCCAGCCACCGCTACGCGGTCGAGCCGGCCCGGCCGGCCGATGAAGCCCAGATCACCGCCATCGCCCGCGCGCACCAGCCGGCCGCGGCAGCCGCCGTGATGCGGTCCTGGTGGGACGCGATGCCGTCCGCGTTCCGGGTCGCGCGGGACCCCGGCGGGTCCCCCGCCGCGTTCCAGTGCCTGTGTGAGGCGACCTCAGTGCCGGCCTGGCTCCTCGCCGAGGACCCGGTGGCCGTCACCTGGCGCGAGCACCTGCGCGCCAACCCGGTACCGCGCGGCCAGCAGGTGCTCTTTCTCCGTCACATGCTGGCCGCCGACGGCGGCGAAGCCGTGACGCCGGCCCACGCCGCCCTGATCCTCGACCTCAAGCGGCGCTACCTGGAGATGCGGCCCCGGCTCCGGCGCATCTACTCGATGGCCGCGGATCCCGCCGCGGCGGTGTATCAGTTGGCGCCGCTCGGCTTCGTCCGTCTCCCGGGCGGCGCCGCCGAGATCGGGGGAACCACCTACCATGCCTTCTGCAACGACTTCGGACCGTCCTCCATCGACGGCTGGCTGACCGACCTCGCCGCGCGGGAAATGCTCATCGACAACCACGCCCTGCTGGATCCCGACCGCCGCCAGCTCATCCTGGACAGCACCCGCGCCGATCTCACCAAGCTCGAATTCGACGTCCTGCAGTACCTGAACGAACGCGAAGGCCGGGTCGTCAGCCGGGCGGCGCTGCTGCGCGACGTATGGGGCTACGACTGGAGCGGCGGCAGCAACGTGGTCGAGGTCGTGATCAGCGCCCTGCGCCGCAAACTCGGTGACAAAGCCGGAAGCTTGCAAACCGTGCGCGGCGCCGGCTACCGCTTCACCGCTCCGCCCTGAGAGAGGACCCCACGGACTGGGGCCTACCGGGGTGCCGCCAAGGCACGCTGGCTGATCCTCGCCGCGGTGTCCATCGGCGCCGTCGGCATCTGGGCCATGCACTTCATCGCGATGCTCGGCTTCACGATTCCCGGGGAGCCGATCCGCTACAACGTGCCGATCACCATTGGGTCGCTGCTGATATCGGTCGCCGTGGTGACCGTCGGGTCGTTTATCGTCGGCTTCGGCAACGGCGGGTGGCTCCGGCTGATCGCCGGCGGCACCGTCATCGGTATCGGCGTGGCCGCGATGCACTACATGGGCATGGCGGCCATGTCCATGCCGGGCTCCATGTCCTACCGGCTGCCGCTGGTGGCGCTGTCGGTGGTGATCGCGATCGTGGCCGGCACCGTGGCGCTGTGGATCGGCACCTGGGTCCGCAGCATCGCGGCGACCTTTGGCGCGGCGATCGTCATGGGCATCGCGGTCACCGGGATGCACTACACCGGGATGGCGGCGCTGCAGGTGAAGGGCGGCCTCATGCCGACGATGGGCGTTAACGGGGTGGCCGCGGCCTCTGGCGTGTCCGGTGCGACCGCCGCGACGTTCCTGATCCCGCTGCTGCTCGTGATCAGCCTGGCCACGTTCCTGCTGACGCTGTCGATCAGCATGACGCCGAGCGAGGACGAGATCCGCGCGGACGCCGAGATGCTGCGCCGGCTGAACTACCTGGAGCAGCGCGGCACGCCCAATCCGGAAGGCTAGAGCCAGTCGTTGCGGCGGAACAGCCAGTACAGCCCGGCCCCGGAGACGACCATGATCAGCGCGGCGACGATGAAGCCGACATGGTTGCTGAAGCCGGGGTACGGCACGTTCATGCCGTAGAACCCGGTGATGAACGTCGGCACCGCGATGATCGCCGCCCAGCTGGTGACCTTCTTGGTGATGACGTTCAGCCGGTTGCTCTGGATCGTCAGGTTGGTCTCGAGGATCGTCGTGACGAGGTCGCGCAACGACTCCGTCCATTCGGCCGCGCGCAGCGTGTGGTCGTAG
>Ga0207652_10005617_pt1 | contig 10174 bp, 4 predicted proteins | sample KBSC63BmetaG_FD_184334 | JGI IMG/M metagenome (GOLD analysis project Ga0207652, IMG submission 184334) | Corn rhizosphere microbial communities from Kellogg Biological Station, Michigan, USA - KBS C6-3B metaG (SPAdes) (version 2) | ecosystem: Host-associated > Plants > Roots > Rhizosphere ...
TACATTCTCCCATTTTTTTCTTTGAAACCAAAACGCACAACCCAGTTAAATAATCATATTATGAAGAACAGACTACTGAATTTTAAAGGAGTCATCTGCAGGTATAGCTTTATGCTCCTTGCCTTTTGCTTTATAGCGTTTAGTTTGCAGGCGCAGACCAGACCGGTAACCGGCAAGGTGGTTGCGAATGAAAACGACAGCGCGCTGGTTGCTGTAACAGTGCGGATAAAGGGCACATCGATTGCTGTATCAACGAATGCTGATGGATCTTTCAGCATTAATGCAGCTCCAAATGCAGTTCTTGAGGTGAGTGCGGTTGGTTACGCCCCACAGGATGTTCCGCTGCGTAACCAAACTTCGGTAACTATCCGCTTGGTTTCGGAAGCCATGTCCCTGCAGCAGATTGTGGTGGTGGGTTATGGTACGCAGAAAAGAAAGGATCTGACGGGCTCGGTGAGCAGTGTGTCAGCCGACCAGATTGCAAAAGTACCGGTTACTACACTTGATCAGGCGATGCAGGGAAGGTCTGCCGGCGTTCAGGTCACCAATAATGATGGCGCACCGGGCGGAGGTGTTCAGGTCCAGATACGCGGTATTGGAAGTCTTGGAACAAATGATCCTCTGTACGTGGTAGATGGATACCCAATAAGCGGAGGAGTTAACACGATCAATCCCAGCGATATTGCAACGATCGATATCCTGAAAGATGCTTCCGCCACCGCCATTTATGGAAACAGGGCATCGAACGGTGTTGTGATTATTACAACCAAAAGAGGAAGAAAAAACGGAACCCAGGTTGCGGTTGACGCCGAGGTTTCCCTTCAATCGAAACCGAAAACCTATAAGGTACTGAACGGACCCCAATGGGGCGCGTTGGCATATCAGCATGCCGCGCTGGATGGATATACTGCATTACCCAACTGGGCCAATGCTGATACGCTGCATACTGCAGACTGGCAGGATGCCGTTTACCAGACCGGTGTGAGGCAGAAATACAATGTCGCGATCCGCGGAGGATCAGACAAAGTACAGACGTCTTTTTCCGCGGGGTATTTTGATCAGAAAGGGATTGTTCTGGGTTCCGTCTACAAAAGATATAACCTGAGCGCCAATGTTGATTATACGCCCCAGACCTGGCTCAAATCATCCAGCAGTTTCAAGTACACCCGGGGTGATAACAAATTACCTTTCGGCACCGGCGGCCAGGGAGCAGGAGCCGGCGTTGGTTATTTAAGCAAATTACCGCCCACCCTCGATGGCGGAAACAAAGCCACCAGCCAGATCAAGGATGGACAGGGAAACTACGGGTTCCTGAATCCAAATAACCAGGCAGTCCGCAATTGGGGATCCGGTCCGGTTTATAATATAGAAACACAGGACCAGAAAAACCTGACCAACTATTTTCTCGGATCGAGCTATCTGGAAGCCACAATCATTCCCGGTTTGAAAATCAAAACCAATTTCGGCATTAACACCAATGATTACTCGGGCTATTATTTTACGCCCTCTGATACCAGGGCCCTGACGCAGTATGGGGCAGGCACCCAATCCACGCTAAATTTTTATTCGCAATCCGCAAATAACAGTTTTGAATGGTTATGGGAAAACACGATTGCCTACAATAAGACATTCGGAGATCACAGCATCGATTTTGTGGGTGGTATTTCCGCCCAGGAAAATACATTCCGCCAAATCGGAGGACAGGGTAATAATTTAAGCAGTGACCAGCTAAGGGATCTTGGCCAGTTGCCGGCACTTACCAATGTATATGGAAATCAGGTAACGACTTCCCTTGCGTCCCAGTTTGGAAGGATTCGCTATGGCTATAAGGATAACCGTTATATGATAGAGGGAGTAATCAGGCGGGATGGAACTTCCAAATTTGCGCCCGGGCACCAGTACGGCGTGTTCCCTTCAGCATCCGCTGCCTGGAAAGCGAAGGAAGAATCTTTTCTGCGGGATGTAAATTTCCTGTCTGATCTGAAATTCAGGGCCAGCTATGGCGAAATCGGCAATCAGTTCAGCGCTGCTCCCTTTCAATATCTGGCACAATACTCTTCCGGACCGGGAGCCAACAACCAGGGCAATAATGGATATCCATTCAATAAGACCTATCAGCCGGGACTTGTTCTCGCTTCCTTACCCTCCCCTGATTTGAAATGGGAAACTTCCGACCAGACGGATATCGGCATGGATGCAGCATTTTTAGACGGAAACCTTACCCTTACGGTAGATTACTATAAAAAGAAATCCAGGGATTTCCTTTTGTATATTCCGGTGCCGGCACAGACCGGGTTTACGCAGGCCTACCGCAATGTGGGAAGCCTGAGCAACAGCGGTATAGAATTCGCCGTAAACTATTCCCATGCTTCTGCTGGTGGCTTCCATTATAATGTCGGCCTGAATATCACTACCGTTGACAACAAACTGCTCAGTCTTGCAACCGGTGAGAAATTTATCTACAATCTGGCCAGCCTGGGTTTCCCGACCACGGGCACGAATAACTGGGGAACCTACAGCAAGTCGAGCGTCGGAGGACCCGTTGGCGAATTCTTTGGTTATAAATCGGCGGGTATCTTCCAGAACCAGAAAGAAATCGACGATCTGAATGCCGTTACGCAATCAAAGTATGGTGCAGGGAATTACTATCAGCCCACTTCCAGCGGAAGTGCCAAAGTAGGCGACCGTAAGTTTATCGATGTAAATGGAGATGACCGCATAACCGCTGATGACCAGGTAAACCTGGGCAGCCCGATTCCAAAATTTTATGGCGGCCTCACATTCGACGGGACTTTCAAAAACTTTGATTTCAGCCTGTTCTTCTATGGAACCTACGGCAATAAGATCTTTAACTACCAGGAAAGAACGCTCGAAAGCTTCCAGACTTCCACGGGATCTGTGGGTATCGAGAACATCGGGTTGAAATATTATCAAAACGCGTGGACTCCCCAGAATCAGTCCCAGCGGTATGCTGCAATTGATGCCAACGATTTCAATGTGAATACAAGGCCATCAGACGTGTATGTCGAAAATGGAAGTTATTTGCGTTTGAGAAACCTGTCCGTTGGCTATACATTGCCATGGCGAGCGTCTGCAAGCTTCGCGCCGAAAATAAGAATCTATTTTACAGCTCAGAACCTTTTCACTATTACAAAATATACAGGTCTTGACCCGGAAATCGGAATACCGCAGGGCACCGATCCGACAACCGGCGCTTCCGTGCGGAACGTGACGGCATCCGGAATAGACGTTGGTACGTATCCATCATCCAGATATTACACCCTCGGATTGAACCTGACATTTTAATCTTAATGAGAAGTCTAAAAAATAGAGATATGAAAAATTATAAAAATATTTATTTTCTCGCCCTGGTGCTCCTGTTCCTTCCGACGGCCTGTTCCAAAAATTTTCTGAATCAGAAGGATACCTCGCATTCGAGCGAAGATGCGTTGTTCCATACCCCCCAGGATGGGATCAGTCTAGTGAATGCCATTTATGACGGCTTCCAGCATGATAACCAAAGCTTCGTTCTGAAGGCTCTCTGGTATAACGCCAACTACTGCTCGCAGGATTATTTCAACTGGGGAGCGGATGTTTCGTACAATACCTATTTGTTTCCCGTGGATTTCGGCTCAACTGCAACTTACTGGAACCTCTCTTACCAGGGAATAGCGAGGGCCAATTCGGCAATCCCGATTATCGCAAAAATGAAGGATGAGAATGTAATCAATGATTCCCTGGCCAATTTCCTGACCGGTCAGGCTTATTTTCTTCGCGGCGTATTTTACTACTACCTGGGCTGCACTTTTGGAGGCGTTCCCCTGGAATTACAAACTGTAACGGATAATGGCCTCCATCCACGGTCGACGCAGGATTCCGTATTCCTGTCCGTTGCCTCCGACATGACCACAGCAGCCTCCCTCCTGCCATGGCCGGAGGATCTGGCGCCATCAGATATTGGCCGGGCCACGAAGGGAGCTGCCCTGGCTTATCTGGGTGCGGCACAGATGTGGTTGAAAAAATACGCCGATGCAGTAACCACCTTTAACCAGGTGATCCCGCACTACCAGCTAATGGAAAAATACATGGACATCCATGAATATGATCATCAGAATAACAAGGAGTCCATTTTTGAATTGCAGTTTGCCCTTCCCGGGGGGGTTACGCCGGACTGGAGCTATAATAACAACGAAGTGACATGGAACTCGTCCTTTATGTGGCCCTGGGAAACTTCAAACTTCGGATATACTTATTGCAACGAAAAGCTCTACGAATCCTTTGAAACCGGCGATACCCGCAAACCCGCAACCATTGTGGGACCAGGCGACACGCTCGCCAGCCCGGGCATCGTTGCCATCGGAGGCATAAAAGCCTATGCACAGGTTATTGCCGGTTTCAACGGCACCACATCGATGCCGAAAGCACATTTTACGGGACTTGACGGGAAGATTATCAATACATGCGGAAAGGTTTCAGATCCGTGGCTGGGCGACCAGCCCGGTCAGCTCAGGTCGGGATATTACGGAACAAAATTCTGGCGCGATCCGAACGTAAGTGGAAATACGCCAAGCGCCGTGGATGGAAAAACACATATTTTCGGAGATCAGAACGTAACTATGATCCGCCTCGGCGAGATCCTACTCGACAAAGCTGAGTCACAGTTCCAAAGTGGTGATCAGCCTGGCGCCGAAGCTACCCTGGCCATCGTAAGGAACCGTGCCTGGGGTGCTGTGGCTCCCCCCTCCCCGTTCGGCCCTGATTTCATGCAGATCATGCTGCAGGAATACCGCCATGAACTGAGTGGTGAAATGTCGTTATGGTATGACCTCCGGAGAACCGGTCTTCAGATCGATTATATTAAAAACAATTTCGGCATCCAAATACCTGCCGGCCACGATCTGCTGCCAATACCGATTACCGCTATCGCCAGCAACCCGACGTTAATACAGAACCCGAACTATTAATTTACAAAGGCAGATCAATATTTAAACAGAAGGCTCTGTATTTTTACTGAGCCTTCTTTTATTTAAGCAGGTCTTCAGCACCATGAACCTGTTTTTAGCTATTTACGATTATGAAAAGAACTATTCTGTTATTTATTCTGTCCGCAATATTATTGACGGCATGTCACCAGAGCAACAGCTTATTTGAAAAAATATCTTCTGCCCATTCCGGAATAACTTTCAATAATAAGATTGTTGAGAATGATACCATCAATCCCCTGGACGTGGTGAATATTTACAACGGTGGTGGCGTGGGTATCGGGGACTTTAACAACGACGGACTACCAGATATTTTTCTGGCCGGCAATATGGTGTCCAGCCGGCTCTATCTCAACAGGGGGGATTTTCAATTTGAAGATATTACCGAAAAAGCAGGTGCAGACGGTTCGGGCAGATGGGCCCGCGGTATTTCCGTTGTGGATATCAATAACGACGGACTGATGGATATTTATATCGCAAATACCATTTACAAGGACTCCCTGAGAAGGCGGAATATCCTATACATCAATCAGGGAATTGATAAAGACGGCATTCCGCATTTTAAGGATATGGCCGCCGAATACGGTCTCGATATACACGTTCAGTCCACCATGGCCAGCTTCTTCGACTATGATAACGACGGCGACCTGGATATGTATCTGACCGTTAACGAGGCATCCAACGGCGATAACACTTCCGTCTTTCTGAAACGGAATTACAGAAATGAAACCAGACCCAGCCTCGGAAGATTATTCCGGAATGATATGGACAGCGCGCTCGGGCATCCGGTGTACCACGATGTTTCCGCCGCAGCCGGAATAAGATATGAAGGGTTCGGTCATGCCGCCAGCATCTGCGATATCAATAACGACGGATGGAAGGATATTTATATTTCAGACGACTTCCTTTCTTCCAATATTCTCTACATCAACAACCACGACGGCACATTCACGAATAAGGTGAAAGACTATTTTAAACATACTTCCTATAATTCCATGGGGCAGGATGTGGTGGATATGAATAATGATGGCCTGCCCGATGTGGTGGAGCTGGATATGAATCCGGAAGACAACTACCGGAAAAAAATGATGCTGGCCTCCAATGGATATCTCACTTATCAGAATTTCGATCTTTACAATTACGAGTATCAGTATGTGAGAAATACGCTGCAGATAAACCAGGGCCCGCGCATCTTACAGAACGATTCGACCGGTGATCCGGTATTCAGTGATGTGAGTTTCCTGAGCGGGATGAGCCAGACCGACTGGAGCTGGTCGCCGCTGGTTGCCGATTTCGACAACGACAGCTACCGGGACCTGATCATCACGAACGGCTTTCCCCGCGACGTATCTGATCATGATTTTATGGCATACCGCGATAAGACAAAGGGCCTGATCAGCAAACTGGATTTAATAGATAAGATTCCCCAGGTAAAACTTCATAACTATGCTTTCAAAAATAATGGAGACCTGACCTTCACTAATGAAACCAAAGACTGGGGATTGGAACAGCCAACCTATTCCAACGGGGTTGCCTATGCCGATTTTAACCAGGATGGTGCAATGGATATGGTGATCAACAATGTCAATGATGAGGCGCTACTATACAAGAATACAGCGCGTGAAAAAGATACCGCCACAACACATTATCTGCAAATCAGGTTTAAAGGAGACAAGCAAAATATGCAGGGGCTGGGCGCCAAAGCCGCTATTTATTATGATCACGGCAAACAGCAGGTTTACGATAATAATCCGTACCGGGGCTATTTATCCAGTATGGAAGAAATCGCCCATTTCGGTCTTGGCAAAACTTCCCTGGTCGACTCGGTGGTTATTCAATGGAATAATGGCAAACAGGAAACAAGAAAAGATGTAAAAGCGAATCAGGTGATTACTGTGCAGATCAGCGATGCTAAAACTGACTACCAATTGCAGAACCCCGTGCTGGCCGGCAATTCGCTGTTTAAAGAAATAACCAGTTCAGCCGGAATTTCATACCGTCACCACGACTATGACTTCATCGATTTCAATATCCAGCACCTGTTGCCGCATAAACTTTCCGAATACAGTCCCGCGCTGGCCGTTGCCGATATTGACGGAAACGGATTCGACGATCTCGTGATTGGCGGAAACAGCGTGTATGCGACCCATTTATTATTACAGCAACGCGATGGCAGCTTTCTGCAAAAAGATTCCCTGCCGGGTATCGATCACAGGTCAAAACTTTCAAAAGATGAGGGCCTGCTGGTTTTTGATGCAAACGGAGACGGGAAACCGGACATATATATTGCGAGCGGAGGGTACGAGTTGCAGCCGGGCAACCCTGCCTATCAGGATAGATTGTATATCAATACAGGCAAAGGGAATTTTAAAGAAGATTCCGCGGCCCTGCCTGTAAATTACACCAGTAAGTTTTGCGTCCGGTCAATGGATTATAACGGAGACGGGAAACCGGACCTCTTTGTATCGGGCCGCGTGGAACCCTGGAATTATCCAAAACCTGTCAGCAGTTTTATCTACCGGAATGATTCTGAAAAAGGACAGGTAAAATTTACGGATGTTACGGATGCGGTAGCTCCGGATCTGAAACAAATCGGAATGATCTGCGATGCGCTCTTCACCGACTTTGACGGGGATGGGCAAACCGATCTGATCGTTCTGGGTGAGTGGACAGCGGTCACTTTCTTAAAAAACGAAAACGGTAAATTTAAAAATGTAACAAATGCTTCGGGCGTAGGCGGAGAAACCGGTTGGTGGAATTCCATTGCCGCAGGTGATTTCCGGCACACGGGCCGCACAGACTATATTCTGGGCAATACCGGGCTGAACTCTTTTTACAAAGCGAGTGAGCAGTACCCGGTATATATAACAGCAAAAGATTTTGACAGTAACGGGAGGTATGTCGGCATACCCTCCTTATTCCTTCCGGACAAGGACGGCGTGAAAAAAGAATTCCCCGCGGATGGCAGAGACGATATCACCCGGCAGCTGAGCAGCATGAAAAGAAAATTTGCCAATTATGCTTCCTTTGCTGTTGCAACGATGGACGAAGTGCTCCCTCCCGCAAAGCGGAAAGGCGCCCTGCGGTTAAAAGCAACGATGCTGCAATCCTGTTTTCTGCGGAATGACGGTGCTGGAAAATTCAGCATGATCCCCTTACCCAATGCAGCCCAGGTTTCGGTGATTAACGGAATGGTGGTTGACGATTTTGATGGTGATGGAAATCTGGATGTGCTGATGAATGGCAATGATTACGGAACGGGCATCTCCGTCGGCCAGTACGACGCCATGAATGGTTTATTGTTAAAAGGAGACGGGGCAGGCGGATTTAAACCCCTGTCCATACAGCAGAGCGGAATCTATATCCCCGGTAACGGCAAGGCGCTGGTGAAGCTCCAAAGCAGTGCAGGCAACTATCTGGTAGCGGCCAGCCAGAACAAGAACGTTTTAAAATTATATGAGCTGAAAAAAAAGACAGGAAGTATACGCGTGGCGCCGGATGATCTGAGCGCCGTTGTCCATTTTAAGAATGGCAAGACTCAAAAAGAAGAGTTTTATTACGGCGATTCATTTTTATCACAGTCAGCCAGGTTCATAAAACTTGACAGCAATATGCTGAACATAACCATTACCGATAGCAAAGGAAAAACAAGGTCTGTTAATTTACCATAGCGGACTTCCCGGAAGTTTTTCTTTCTTCGAGCCATTTTTTTGTTTGCTCCGGGTAGATGCTGATAAAATGTGAGCGAATTGTTGCGGCTGTCGGCTGCTTTTCACCCGAAAGCAAAACGGAGATCAGCCGGGAAGGTTTTTTCGGCATATGGCAATCAATACAATTCTGCACGATGCCGGCTCCGATCTCCGCTTCCATTTTACAAAAATTGCCATGTTCCTTGTTGTGACAGCTCATGCAGCGTTCGGAAAATAATGCCAGCTGACCGCGCTGGTTTTTATGCGGGTCATGACAGGTAACGCAGGTCATTGTTCCGCTGATCCGGAAACATTTGGAGGAACTGAGCAGGCCATACTGATTGCCATGCACGTCTATATTCGCCGGATCCGGCTTGCTGGTATCCGGCAGGAAATAATCTGAGAGCCGGTCACTGGCAGTAAACTGAAAAGAAGGCTTTGACTGGTTCAGTCTTCCGCCGTGGCACAAGGCACAGAGCTCCAGGTTTTGTTGCCGGGACATGCTGGCGGGATTCAGAATATATTCCCCTTTTGTTTCCTCCGGGTGCTGCGTTTGAAAAGCAACATGCTTCGTGCCGGGGCCATGGCATTTTTCACATTCAATTCCATAAATAATCTGATGACGGTCAAATGCTTCGGGTTGTTGATCCGGCGCGGAAATCCGGTTCGCATACGTGCTGTGGCATTCCAGGCAGCGTGCAATGATGGGCCGGTTGAACTCAATTTTATGCGGCAGATAACCGGGACTGTTTGCCCAGTCGTTCGTGTGTGTGAAATAAGAAACCGGCAACTGAAAGAGGCTGTTTCCCACCCAGGAGAGATAGGTTTGTCCCCGGGTACCCGAACCGATAACGATATCAAAACGCCGGGCGGTTTCTTCGACCCCATTTTTATAAAAGATTTCGTAATATCCGCTGTCTCTTTTCTCCATTACCATTTTTCTGACCAGATCATAATGGTAAATATTGCTTCCGGATGCAAAACTTCCCATTATGCTTTTTTCCGAAGCCAGGGCGGAAGTAAGGTGATGAGGAGTATGAATAAAATCTTCATGGATATTTTTGTGGCAGTTTGCACAGGCTTCAGAACCGGCATACTGGCTGAAGTTTACCTGCGGCCTGGGTTCTGAATCATTTTTATGCACACAGCGCGTTAATAAAAAAACGGCAGATCCCATCAGCAGCGCAATCAGAAAAGAACGCGGGAGCGAATTTATTTTTTTCATGAAAGGCGGCTATCGCTGTTCTCAGTGGCCTCCCCTCTGGCATAGGAGCCGAACAGGCCGATCGCAGAAATTGGGTATTTTTGCTGTAACGCCGGTTTGGACCTTCTTAATTTTTGCAATATCGTATCCAGGGTATACATCCGTGAGGCAAATTACTAATAATTCCGTCTATGTGGAAACAGTCTTCCAGGAGCCTCTTTTGCGCTCCACTTGCGACTTTAATCAAATTACTGACTAATAAATTGATTGAAAATTAAGAATCAATTCCCTGCCTGCTT